>Ga0209467_1001384_pt1 | contig 21581 bp, 14 predicted proteins | sample Higcelwee11metaG_FD_187175 | JGI IMG/M metagenome (GOLD analysis project Ga0209467, IMG submission 187175) | Freshwater pond sediment microbial communities from the University of Edinburgh, under environmental carbon perturbations - High... | ecosystem: Environmental > Aquatic > Freshwater >... | reverse complement strand
GCATTATCCTCTGTAGCTTCGTCCTCGGCTATGGCAGCCTTTTGCATTTTTGCTTTTCTAGCCTTAATGGCAAGCTTCTTGCGTTCCTTTGGAGTGAGGCTTTCGTCATCTTCACCTGTAGCCTCTTCTTCTACAATCACTTTTTTTCTTTTCTTCTTCACTACCGGAGCGGGTTCTTCTGCATCTTCGTCTACCGCTTCTTCTTCAACGATTTTTCTTTTCTTCGCGGCCTTTTTCACTGCAGCAATAGAATCTCTCTTTGCTTGTTCACGGGCCATTTTGGCTTCATTTTCACGTTTATTGTCTTCTTCAGCAGCCAAAGCGGCTTCCCTTGCTCTCTTCTCTTCAAGGGCCTTCTTCTGCTTATCTTTCTTTGCTTTTTTCGCCGCTAACAATTTGTCTTTATCGAGTGGATCCGCAGAAGCGACTGTAATCGCCTTAGCGTACTTGGAGTCTGTCCAAACAGTTCCTGCACCACCAGCATTCTTTGCTGCATCCATGGATTCTTTCGCCCACTGATCCGCCGAAAGGGGAGGCAATAATTCCACTGAAGCATTTTTGATTGTGGCCGCAAGTTCTTCTGTACCATCCGTGTAATAAATCATAATATCAAAAATACCAGCCTGATATTCATCCCCTTCTGGGCCCTGTACTGGAGCAGGGACATAAGCGATAACAATAAAAACTTCACCAGCATCAATGCCATCATACAGCAAATAGGGATCCCCGTTCGGAGCCTTCACCTGCCCCTTGTAAGTGAAAGACCATGGAGCGACATCTACTTTAAGAGTAAAGTCATGATATCCCTTTACCGCTTTATCCAACTTCATAAAATTGGGGGCAAAGGCCTGAAACTCTGGACTAATTTCAGCAAATGCGAACAAACTCAGAAACATAACGAAAGACAATATTTTTTTCATAGCAAATCCAACCTTTGAATCTTCTTTGAATTAATCTTGGAAAAATAGACTTTTTGCGGCTTCAAACATAGCATCTTTCTCTTGGGGATCACGACATTCCGTATAAATTCGAACCTTGGGTTCTGTACCAGAAGGACGAATCAGCATCCAAGAATCATCACTGAAAATAATTTTGACGCCATCCAGAGTTAACAATTGTTTTACCTGCTTTTCTTTGTCTGCAATCAAAATTTTCATTCCTGGTTGAGCCTTTGTAGCTACAGCATCCACCTTAGCAATGAGCGGAGCCCCCACAAGCGATTTATCCACTTCAAAAGCCGTACGTGTGGGGTAAAAGCGGCCATATTCGGCATAAAGAGCATCCAAATATTCACCCAGGTTTTTACCGGTAACGGCCATAATTTCAAGTGCCAGAAGAAGACCAAATTGAGCATCTTTTTCCAGAGTATTATTCAAACCGGAGATGCCATCAGACTCTTCAAACGCAATGAGCGCTTTTTGTTTTGCATTGCGAGAAAGCCAAGGGCGGAAATTTTTGAATCCCACTGGGGTTTCCATCACAGGGATACCCAAAGCGTCGGCAATAATGTTTACAAAGTTCGAAGTCGCCACCGATTTTGCGACAACACCTTGTTCTTTACGCCACGTTACCATGTAGTGAAATGCAATCGCACCAAAACTATTCATATCAATTTCACGAGTCCCATCGTAGAAACGAATGCGATCACCATCAGGATCGAAAATACACCCGAGACGGAACCAGCTCTTGCTTGCGTCCAAAACGCGGCGAACCCCTTCCAAATTTTTGGAACTTGGTTCTGGAGCAATGCCACCAAAGAGAGGATCGTCCTCGGTGCGAAGACTCAAGAGGCATTCTGGATTGCCAAGAAGCGCTGCCGGACGACCGCGAGTAGAACCATGCACATGATCACACACCAGTGTGAGACGTCCTTCGTCCAAAAGCTTCTGAATTCTGTTGAATTTGATAGTTCCTTGCTTGTGGAGAAATTCGTTATAAATTTTAATCGGGTCAATTTTTTCCCATGCGACCACGCCTACCCGCTCAAATTTGTGGTGGCCAATCATTTCGTTAGAAAGCTGGGTGATCACGTTCGTGATCTCAGGACCAGCTGGGCCCCCATCCGCAGGGTTAAACTTGATTCCATTGTAGTTGGAAGGGTTGTGACTCGGAGTCATGTTAATGGAGCAAGCGGCTCCAAGCATCTCCACCGCCGCCGAAAACTCTGGGGTGGCCATTTCCCCACCGTAATAAATTTTCTGAACTCCAGCCTTCGCAAATTGTTCTGCAACAGCAGCGCAGAATTCTTCCCCTAAGAGACGATTGTCGTGACCTATGACCAAACCCTTCGTTTGCAATTCTGCAAAGTCTTTGATTCCCAAGGCCTCAAATAATTCGGGCGTCGCTTCACGATAGAGACGCACAATAGCGGCCCCTACGACTTGCAAATTACGAACCGTAAATTCAGAACCGATTTCCCCACGCCAGCCAGAAGTCCCAAAATTGACAACGGCACTTTTCTCAGAAGTGAGAGCTTCCTGTTTTATTTTTTCAACCCATTCCATATCGGTCGCAGGGTTGAATGCGGGAGACTGAATGTTTTTCCAAATCTGGGTAATTGTTTCCATGAGAATTCCTATTGCGGGAGTAAATACTAAACAGGTTCAATTTAGGAATTTTGTTACATGGAGGCCGCCGCCAAGAGCAAAAGAATTGTTTATTTTTAACGTATGCAAATTACACAATCTTCTCAACTCTACGGTGTTTTCCCAGCTCTCTTCACGCCCCTCTTGGACGACGATTCAAAGCATCTTCGCAATTCCATCGACTATAAAAAGATGGAAAAGATGATTGATGACATGATCGCAGCTGGAGTTCACGGTATTGTGCCAGTAGGTACCACGGGGCAGAGTGCAACGGTCACTCATGTGCAACATCTAGCGATCATCAAGTTTACCCTCGATTATGTCGATGGTCGTGTGCCCGTCATTGCGGGTGCGGGTTCCAATTGCACGCGTGAATCCGTGGATATGATCCAAGACGTGATGAAAATTGCCGAAGTACCGGTACTCTGCGTTACAGGCTACTACAACAACCCTTCACAAGAAGGCATTGAAAAGCACTTCAAGACCTTGAGCGAAGAAACCGGCGCAAAAATTGTCATCTATAACGTCCCTGGGCGCACCGCAAGCTACATCCATCCAGATACCTTGATTCGACTTTCCGAAGACAAAAATATCATCGGACTCAAGCAGGCTGTTGAGTTCCGTATTGGCGAGAAGTATCATGAAGATACCCTTCGAGTGATAAAGGAAACCAAGAATCATGACTTTGTGGTTCTTTCTGGTGAAGACGGTTCGTTTGTGGATATGCTGGAAATGGGGGGTCGCGGTCTTATCAGTGCCTCAGCAAATATTCCAGAAGCGGCGCACATTTTTGTGAACCTTTTCAATTCTTTTGAACAGGGAAATGCAGCTCGTTGCAATGATCTCCAAGATATTGCCCGTGATTTCATTGAAACCACATTCTGCCGTAAAAATCCAATTCCACTGGGAACCCTTTTTAATAGTCCTCTGTTCCAACCTCTTGTCAGCGTTCGAGATACAGCGCGTGGCGAAGAGGCAGAAGCTCGGATTATGAAGCTAATTCGTGAAAAAGCGCCCACGCTTCTCAAATATCATCAGTGATTGTGAGCAAGACCTTCAGCAAAATACTGAGGGTCTTTTCCTTTACATTTTTCTATCTTCCCACAAGTTGTAATAACACTGAAAGGAAACGCTTATGTCAAAAGAAAAGTCACTCCCCATTAGCGAAGAAGTTTCTGAAAACCTCAAGAAACATGGTTTTCTCCCTATCCCCGTTCAAACACTCAACGAAGAAACCGAAGCATCCCGTTATTTCGGTGGTACGTTTACTGATTTTTTGGAAGCAGCAAAAGTTCTCAATGCCAAAGGCATTTATGTAGAAACCCTCTACCTGGAAGAAGATGAATTCTTCTACGATAGTGGCGTTGAAGATGAAGAAGACGATGACTGTGATTGTGGTTGTTGCTGCGACGATGACGAAGAATGCGATTGCGGTGATGATTGCAAATGCGGTTGTAAGGACGAAGAGAAGGTGGAAGAGAAATGCGAATGTAAGGACGAAGCGGCGAAAGAAGCAGTAGCCGATGAAGACGATGCCGTATGGATTGACCCCGAAGATCTTGATGGCATGGATTTGAGCTTGCTCCGCCCAGAAATTGCAGCCTTCGATCAATACATTGGCGAAGAATGTGGCGTACGTCTTACCGTTCCGGGTGTTGATCACTTGGAAGTAGAAGTGTTCACTGATTGGTATGATAAGTTCGCTGAACTTGTGGATGATGCTTCTGAGTCCATTGAAATTGACCCTGCTGCAGCTCTCAAGGAAATGCAAGAAACCTATGAAAAGCAAAAGGCTGAAGAAGAAGCCTAAGCGCTCGTGATTTAATTTATATACAGAAAGGCTTTCCGTTCGGAGGGCCTTTTTTGTTTTTCAGAGAAAAACACACGAGTGCCTCGTAAACTGTTTTTTATTTCACAAAAAACACCGTTCACATCTCTGCAAACGGTGTTTGAAATTTTAAGAGAAGCCTTGATTATTCTTCGATGTTATCATCCTCAACCGATGGCAGTCCTTTTTCGACTTCGGTTTCGGTAGCAACATCTTCCTCTTCAACAGCAATTGCAGCAACACCTTCCATGGATTGCTTAGCCGCGGCGGCATCCTTTTCAATGTCTTCCATACTTGGAATCGCAACGGCATCTTGGACGGAATCGCCATCACGGAGATTAATGGCCCTCACGCCTTGCGATACACGACCGGTGACACGAATGCTATCCGCAGAAATGCGAATCACCTGGCCACCCCTACTGGTAATGATCAAATCGTAATCATCCACAACACTTTCTACAAAGACGACTGAACCCGTCTTATCGGTAATGTTCAGGTTACGAACACCCTTGCTACCACGGCGTGTGACACGATAGGTGCAAGGTTCCGAACGCTTACCATAACCATTTTCAGAAATAGTGAGGACCTTGGTTTCCGGCTTCAAGTGGAGAAGCGCAATGACTTCATCACCCTTCGCAAGATTGATACCGCGAACCCCATGCGTGCCACGACCCATCCTGCGGAAGCAAGTGACTGGGAATGTGACCGCTTGTCCACCACGAGTAGCGAGCATGAGAAGGTGGTCTGGAATCTGCGTATTCAAAGAATCATCAGACGCCCCATTCTCTGTTTCAGCGTCATTCTCAGTAGCATCAAGCACTTCTGTTTCGAGAACGTCATCAATCACTTCGGAGGCATCTTCTGAACCTGGGCCCGCCATGAGAATCACTTTGACCAGTTCATCGCCTTCGTCAAGAGTAATCGCATTGACACCCGCACGACGAGGATGCGCGAACAAGGATAGTTCCATCTTGTTGATGATACCCTTACGCGTTGCAAAAATGAGGAAGAAGTTTTCTGCAAACTTACGGACAGGGACAATTGCCGAAACTTTTTCGCCTTCGGTGAGTTCCACAAAGTTGATCATCGGGCGTCCCTTTCCATTGCGGGAACCTTCTGGCAAACGATAGACCTTTGTCCAATGCACGCGGCCCTTGTTTGTGAAAATCAAAAGGAAGCTGTGTGTACTTGCAGTGAAAATCGTTTCGATGTTGTCTTCGTCTTTGAGGCCAGCACCAATAATGCCTTTACCACCACGATTCTGAGCCTTGAAGGTATCGATTGGCAAGCGACGGACATAACCTTCACGGCTAAGAGTAATCACCTGTTCTTCTTCGGCGATCAAATCTTCGAAATCGAAATCTTCTGCAGCATCTTCAATTGCTGTGCGGCGATCATCACCAAACTTATCCGTTATTTCGTCCAAGCGTTGAAGCACAATGGCCATGCGACGTTCACGGCGAGCAATGATGTCTTCCAAATCAGCAATCGTCAGTTTCAATTCTTGATATTCGTTTTCAAGTTTTTCAATTTCAAGTCCTGTCAACTGCTTGAGACGCATGTCAACGATAGACTGGGATTGAATCTCCGAGAGTCCAAAGCGCTCCATCAATTTGGCTTTTGCCGCATCCGTATTCTTTGCGGCTTTGATGATAGCAACCACTTCGTCAATATTCTGTTGGGCAATACGCAAGCCTTCCAGAATATGCATACGATCCTGGGCTTTTCTCAACTCGTATTGCGTGCGACGAAGCACTACATCCAAACGATGATCCACATAATGGCGCACCAAATCCTTGAGCGGGAGCAAAGTCGGCTGTGTACGGTTCACGAGCGCCAAGTTGTAAATACTGAACGTATCCTGAAGCTGGGTGAATTTGTACAAATTATTCAGAATGACTTCAGCCACGGCATCACGGCGAAGTTCAATCACGATGCGCATGCCCGTACGGTCGGATTCATCGCGAAGATCGGTAATACCATCCACTCTCTTATCGCGAACCAGATCGGCAATCTTTTCGATCAAATTCGACTTGTTCACCATATAAGGAATTTCGGTAACAATGATGCGAGGTTTACCCTTGGCATCTATTTCGGTATCTACTTTAGCGCGCACACGCACTTTGCCATGACCCGTGAGATAGGCTTCGCGGATACCACTGCGACCACAGATGATTCCACCCGTAGGGAAATCAGGACCTGTCACATACTGAAGAAGATCTTCCCCCGTAATATCGTTATTTTCACAATACGCATGAATCGCTTTCGTAATCTCACGCAAATTATGCGGAGCCATAGAAGTCGCCATACCCACGGCAATACCCGAAGAACCATTCACGAGGAGGTTCGGGAATGCACTTGGCATGACGAGAGGTTCCTTCATGGATTCATCGTAGTTCGGGCCAAAGTTCACGGTATCTTTATCTAAATCTTCGAGCATCATTTCGCCAAAACGAGTGAGTCTCGCTTCGGTATAACGCATAGCAGCCGCACTATCACCATCCACAGAACCAAAGTTTCCCTGGCCATCCACGAGAGGGTAACGGAGAGAGAAATCCTGAGCCATACGAACCATGGTCTCATACACTGCGGTATCCCCATGCGGATGGTACTTACCGATGACGTCACCGACGATACGCGCACTCTTCTTGTAAGGTTTTCCAGGAAACAGACCCAAGTCATACATCCCATACATCACACGACGATGCACCGGTTTGAAGCCATCCCTTACATCAGGCAAAGCACGGGCCACAATCACGCTCATGGAATAGCGCAAATAGCAATCCTGCATATCCTTTTCAATAAGGGTACTAACATTGGTTCCGGGCTTGAGTTTAACCTCAGGTTTAATCTCTGACATTGGTTTATCCTTGTTGATCAAAATTCGGAAGCTTTAAAGCTTGTAAATTCACAATTTCCTCTACCGCCGTTTGGTCGAGGCTCATCGGAGTGAGGGATGCATAGCCATGCAAAAGGGTCCAGTCATCAGAATGGGGTTCCATACTGTTGACTTCTTTTTCGCCTTCTATAAACCATTTCCCCGCTTTCAAAACGTAATGGTCCGTGAACATAGAGAGGTTCATCGGAGTAACGCGAATTCCCTTATATTTTCCTTGAGGAACGATCGGGAAATTCACATTCCAAAAACTATGCGCATTCATGTTTCGGAAGACTTCCGATTGAACCGTATCACAGGCCCATTGAATGGCGAGAGAAAGGGTATATTCATCTCTACCAAAAAGAGAAATGGCAATACTCGGAAGGCCCCACAAAGCAGCCTCACGAGCACCAGCGACAGTCCCCGAATAAATCGCGGAGACGCCTGCATTTTCCCCAATATTCACGCCTGAAAAAACAACATCAAACGGAACCGTCTTATGGAGCTCACTGATCGCAAATTTCACACAATCGGCAGGGGTTCCTGAAACGGAATAAAAACTAAAAAGGGGTTCTCCAAAAATCTGCGTTGCCACAAGGCCATCACGATGGGTAAAAGCGTGGCTCACCCCACTTTTTTCAGAATCGGGAGCGACCACATAAACGTTCCCGAGAAGGGAAAGTGCACGTGCAAGTGAAAGCATTGTTTCACTTGTGGTCCCATCATCGTTAGTGACCAAAATATTCGGTTTTAAAGATCCCTGCATTTCGTCTGTAAAGATAGCAAAAATACGCCTCTATTCTTAGAAAAATAAGGCAAAAACGGCTTTTTATTTTCCCATTTTACTAACTTTTTTCACCATGAGTACTCCCAAAATCCAACCACCCCAACTCCCTAAAGGGACAAGGGATTTTTATCCTGAATCCATGCGTGTTCAGAACTTTATTTTTGACACCTGGCGCCGTGCTGCACTCCGTTTTGGCTACGAAGAATATGAAGGTCCCATGTTTGAGCATTTGGAACTTTATACGGGTAAATCCGGTGATGAAATTGTGAGTCAACTGTACGATTTTACAGACAAAGGGGACCGTCGCATTGCCTTACGCCCCGAAATGACACCGACACTCGCGCGTCTTGTGATTCAAAAAGGCAATTCGCTCAAGAAACCGTTCAAATGGTTCAGTTTGCCTCGTTTATTCCGCTATGAACGGGCTCAAAAGGGTCGGTTACGTGAATTTTTCCAACTGAATCTTGATATTATCGGTACCGATAGCATTTTTGCCGAAGCAGATCTCCTCGCAGCGATCGCTTCTATGCTGTTCGATTTTGGATTGAAAGCCGAAGATTTTGTCATCGGTGTGAGCTCAAGAAAGCTCCTCAATACCTACCTCCAAGAGATTGGAACTCCTGATGCGTCAAAGGTGTACCCCATTCTCGACCGTCGGCTCAAAATCGGCAAAGAATCCTTTGAAATGGAACTTGCCGCAGCAGGCCTTTCCAAGGAACAATCCGAAAAACTCGACCAATTTATGAATTGCAAAAGCATCAGTGATGTGGATGCCATTATTCAGTCGGAAGCGTCCAAAGAAGCACTCGCCGAAATTCAAAGGTTATTTGGCACTTTAAAAGCTGCGGGATTTGCGGATTGCGTGACTTTGGACTTGAGCGTTGTTCGCGGTCTTGCCTACTACACGGGCATCGTTTTTGAAGTTTTTGATAAGGGCAAATCGATGCGAGCAATCGCCGGTGGCGGCCGTTACGATAGTTTGTGCGAAAAACTCGGCGGATCGAGAGTCCCGGGCGTGGGTTTCGGTATGGGCGATGTCGTTTTGGCCGATTTGCTAAACGATCACGGGCTCCTCCCCGATCCAAAACAAATTCTTGATGTTTATGTGGCTTCATTTACAAACGATATGGACCAAATTTTCAAAGTCGCCTCAATATTCCGCGCGAAAGGCTTCTCTGTGAGCCACCCCCTTGCAGAGGCAAAACTGGGGAAACAGATGGAACAAGCCAACAACCAAGGTGCCAAATGGGTTGTCTATGTAGATGGAGACAAGGCCCCTGAAGGTCAATTTGAATTCAAAAATCTCGCCACCGGAGAGCTAGGCACAGGCACACCGGAAACGATAGCAAAAATAATTTCCCAATAGGCTCCCCGGTCATGACGCCCTTTCGGACCCTCCTTTCGCTCGTTGTCCTCTTTGCGATGTTGGGGTTTTTGACTTTTATTTTTCCGAAAAATGGAATTGCCGTAGGGCCCATTACGCTTCGATTTGCCTCCTTCTCCAGTATTTTCCCTATAGAAGCGGAAAACAGCGCACAAACAGAGAAAGAAGACCCGGAGAAAGCCATCCGAAAAATGATGGAGGAAATGCGAGCAAAACAATTTACGGCCTATGCAGATTCCCTTCGTTTTTATGAAGATTTTTTCAAAAATGGTTCCACCCGATTCGATTTTCCTGATAACGATCCCACTTGGTTGGATCGCTTTTTTGAAAGCATAGAAAAAGCGAAAAAAGATAGTGCTGTCATCCACATTATTCATTATGGGGATTCTCAGATCGAAGAAGACCGTATTTCCGCGACGCTACGCGAAAACATGCAGAGCTTCTTTGGAGGAAGTGGAGTTGGAATGCTCCCTGCTATTTTAGAAGTGCCCTCCATGGCGATATTTTACAGGAGCCACGGGAATCTGGAGCGTCACCTGTTGTTTGGGCCAGAATCCCAAGAGGCCTCGCACAATCGCTACGGACCGATGGCTCAATTTTCTGAGTTAAACGGCAAGGCGGAAATATTCATCCAGAAACATGTGCGAAAAAGCGAATTTTCACATGCAGGAAATTTTTCACAAATTCGTCTTTTGGTCAGTACCAAGCGATCCAAATTCACAACTAAACTTATTTACGAAAGAGAATATGAAGTTCAGAAAGATTCCTTGACTGAAACCCAGATACGAAAAGAAAAACGACGTGCCATAGATCCTCAAATTGATACTCTGGGAAACCTCACTGTCTATACTTGGAAACTCCCTTACACTACAAGTAACGCTCATATTTCGATCTCTGGGCGCGCAGAAATTTATACAGTCATCTCTGAAACTCCTGGGGGTGTCAGTGTAGACAACGTGCCGATGCGCGGGAGTTCCGGTACGCTTTTCCATCGCATAGATTCACCACTACTCGAAGCATCCTATAAAGCACTTAACGCAAAACTTATTATTATGGAATATGGTGGAAATCTTGTCCCTGGTAGCAACGCCCACAATATTGATTGGACCAAAAAACTCATCACAAAACAAATACAAGCGATACGCAAAGCGAATCCCGATGCTGATATTTTATTTGTTGGCCCCGCAGATATGGCAAAACAAGTGAATGGAAAACTTCAATCGTATCCATCGTTAGAAAGAGTAATTCGTGCATTACGCGAAGTGGCACTCGAAAACGGAGCCGCTTACTGGGATATGCACCGCGTCATGGGTGGCAAAGGTTCGATGATTCAATGGGTTCAAAGAATCCCTCCCCTCGCTCAAAAAGATCATATCCATTTTTCTCGTTCCGGTGCCGCCTACATGGGGGATCTTCTTTTTGGTGCCCTCAAAATGCATTTCGACTATTATCAGTTTCGCAAAGCTCATGATATCAACGCTCATAAACTAGAAGAAATTCGTAGTTTTGCCGATTCTACAAAAGCCTCACTGAAGCGAGAAGCAGGCAAAGAAATCCTTATCGATGATGACGACACTCTGATTATGATTGATTTGAATACCCTTCAAAAAGCAAATTCGAATGCTCAGAACGTGGAGGGACCATGAACAAGAATTTATACCTCAAAATTATTTTCTTCGTCTTTTTTTGTTTAAGCAATATTACCTTGGCAAAGGGCCTCACTAAAGACATTAATCCCCTAGAGACGGGAACCTATTCTTTTATTGATAGCTCCAAGAATCACATTATATTTCCCAAGGGAGATTCCTCCTATAATTTATTCTACCGAAAAATGGATTCCTTGGTTTTTAATAATCGAGGGCAAGTAAACATACTCCACTTGGGTGGATCCCATATTCAAGCAGACGTTTTTTCCAATCGCGTTCGTGAAAATTTAGTGAAAAATTATCCTGGATTTACGGCCAGTCGCGGGTTCGTTTTTCCGTTCTCTGTCGCCAAAACAAACACGCCCTCAAGCTATGCATCTAGCTACAAAGGCCAATGGGACATGAGCAAGAGTGTGCTCAAAAACATCACCAAGCCATTAGGCCTTTTGGGAATTGCAGCGAGCACGAGTGACCCCAATGCAGAGGCGACCATTTTACTTAATAAGTACAATACCTCCCCCATCTGGTTTTTTAAAAACGTTCGTATTTTTGGTTTTGCGGAACATGGCGTTGTAGAACCGGTCATAAAATTAGACTCTGCTACCTTTATTCATGGAACTCCTGATACGCTAAGTAATTCATTTGTATTTAATCTTTCTTCCCCAAAAGATTCCCTCACCATCGTTTTCCAGTGGAGAAATAAAGATTTTCAAGATTCGTTGAAAAAGCAAAGCCTCCGCATTGATTCCCTCAATACGGATACGCTCAAAACCGTTCTAGACACAAACATTCACTACCCCACTTTCACGCTGACTGGAATTTTACTCACAAACGCTACCCCTGGAATCTCTTATTCTTCTATTGGGATCAATGGTGCAAACGTCCCCGCTTATCTCGCCTGTAAAAATTTAGAACGAGATCTAAAATTTTTAAAACCCGATTTACTCATTCTTTCCATTGGCATTAACGATGCGAACGTCGATATTTTTGATGAAAAACTTTTTCGTGCCCATTACGATACTCTTATCATGCGCATTCGAAATGTTGCCCCAGACGTAGCCATTCTTTTTACCACCAATAACGATTCCTTCCGAAAAGACAAAAAAAATAATTTTCTATTGCAGCCCAATGGAGAAATGGCGCGCAGAGCCTTTTTCACCATGGCAGAAAAATACCATGCAGGCGTGTGGGATATGTTTGCCATTATGGGTGGTTTAGGATCCATGGCGGAATGGGAAAAAGTGGATCTCGCCAAAAAAGATAAAGTGCATTTTAACTATGCTGGGTATAACCTCTTAGGAGATCTTTTCTACCGAGCAATCATTGAGGCCTACACGCGGCACATTGCTATTTTGCCTGCAGAGGAGTTTCCTCAATGATCCACAATATTTTTCTCACACTTCTCCCTATTTTTTCATTTGATAAAAATTCACCTCTGCTATTTACACAGTTTTATTTCTGGGCTTTTTTTGCTATTGTATTTGCTTTCTTTGCTCTGTTGCATAGAAGGATTCTTCTTCGAAATACCTTCTTACTCTTTGTCAGTCTTTTCTTCTACTATAAAACCAGTGGAAGCTATGTTTGTCTTCTTATTTTTGCCATTGTCGCTAACTTTTTGGGTGGAAAGCTAGTCTACAAACTGGAAAAACCCCGAGGCAAAAAGGCCGCTCTCGCAGGGATTGTGGCCCTCGATCTATTCACTCTCGCCTATTTCAAATATGCCTACTTTTTCTTAAATCTGATTGATCAACTTTTTGGCATCAAGTTACAGGTTTATAATTTTTTTGCTCTCGCTGGGAACACTCTTTTCAGATCTAATTCCGCCGTTGACACTATTATTCTCCCTGTGGGTATTTCCTTTTTCGTATTCCAAGCCATTAGCTATTGCGTGGATATTTATCGCAAAACAATCAAACCCGTCAACAACCTTTTAGATTTTGGTTTTTACCTCACTTTTTTCCCACAGCTTGTCGCAGGCCCGATTGTTCGTGCAAACAAGTTCATTCCACAACTCCACAAGAAATTTTTTCTACCCAAACGCACCTTCGGAATCGCTGTCTTTTGGATTTTAAACGGCCTCGCGAAAAAAATTATCATGAGCGATTACCTGGCCTCTAATTTCGTAGACCGCGTGTTCGAATCGCCTTTATTATTCTCAGGTTTTGAAAACTTACTCGCTCTTTTTGCCTACTCACTCCAGGTGTACGCAGACTTTTCCGGTTATACCGATATAGCAATCGGTGTGGCTTTACTCATGGGATTTCGTCTACCTAAGAATTTTAATTCTCCCTACAAAGCGCAAAGCCCCGCAGAATTCTGGCGCCGCTGGCACATATCTCTTTCCTCTTGGCTTAGAGATTACCTCTATATTCCTCTCGGCGGAAATCGTGGAGCTTCCTTCGGCACCTTCTTCTGGATCGCCATTATTTCGGCCATCGCGATTATTCTTTCAGGAAGTCTCTGGATCGCGCTTGGACTCGGTGTTCTCTATGTTTACCTCGCCATTTTTGCCTACTTCAAACGGGATTCCCGCAAAAATATAACAACACACATGAACGCCATGACCACACAGCTTTTGGGCGGTTTGTGGCATGGAGCGAGTTGGAACTTTATGATTTGGGGCGGATTAAATGGAATTGGAATGATTGTCCAAAAAGTATGGGTCAAGCATTCGATTCAATTGCGTGCCATTTTGATTTTCATTATCTCTGCGGGCGCAGCCATTATCTGTAAGCTTAATTATCATCCACTTTTAGCGATCATTGCGGTTTGGAGCGGTATTATTTTTGTGGGTGTTTATGCCAATATGATTTTCCGTTTATTCACTGACAAAACAATTTTATGGGTTCGCGCCGCATGGAATATCGGGCTCACCTTTACTTTCATTACCTCTACACGACTCTTTTTCCGTTCAGGCTCCAATCTCGACCCCGCCGAAGCGAACCAAGTCGCTTGGGAAACCGCGACCAACATGATCAATCAGATTGGAAGTCCCTGGGAGTGGGTGTTAGTGCCCAAAATGGCTGAAGAATACGCAAATATTATAGGCGTGTTTGCCATAGGAATGATCATTCACTGGCTCCCCGATAATTTTAAACGTCGGTACCGCATTACTTTTGCAAGCATTCCGATGCCACTATTTCTTACACTCACGGCAAGCATTATTTTCATTATTTACCAATTTGTAACCGCAGATTCACAACCGTTCATTTATTTTCAATTCTAAGAAGACCTTTTTTCAATACCAATATCAGTTCAATACATTTTTGAATTCTTATTTTTAAAAAGCATACGTTATTGTAATTTTTGAAATATTCAAGGCTGTTTATTTGCAGATTTTAGCAATTGCTAACTGGCACAAAAATTGCTTATCGGTCGACATGAAACGTAATATTGCTTTGGTTCTTTTCTTTTTATGTTCTCTTGTATGGTCGCAAAATTCTCAGCCTGTTACAGAATCTAGCACACTTGCCTCTGTCCATGACACGTCTTCCTCTCTCAACAATATACCTGTAGAAATCCCTACTGCCATTGTCGCCACTCCAGAAGTCGCAAATCCCTTAAACAGCGGCGATATCGCTTGGATGCTAGTGTCCGTGGCATTAGTCTTTTTAATGACGTTCCCAGGCCTTGCTCTTTTTTATGGAGGGCTTGTTCGTAAAAAGAACGTTTTATCTGTTTTTATGCAGTGTATTGCACTGATGTTTGTTCTTTCGCTTCTGTGGGTATTTTTTGGATACAGTCTTGCTTTTGGCCCTGATGTTCACGGGGTCATTGGAGACACATCGTGGTTCGGCCTGAGCCATGTCAGCAATTTTCTTCCACACCAAGATGCGGCAACCGGAATTAGCTATGCATCAACCATTCCCCATAGTCTCTTTATGATGTTTCAGATGATGTTTGCGGTGATTACCCCTGCTCTCATTATCGGTGCTTTTGCGGAACGGATGCGATTTATCCCGTTTCTCGTTTTTTCAATTCTCTGGTCTTTTGCTATTTATTATCCTGTCGCTCACTGGGTTTGGGGAATTAACGGTTTTCTCGGATCCGCAAATCCTGGAGGCAAAGGCGCCGTGGATTTTGCAGGTGGAATCGTCGTTCATGTGACTGCTGGTTTTTCAGCACTTGCCACCGCTTTATTTCTCGGAAAACGGAAAGGATATCCAGCGAAAATGTCACCCCCTCATAGTCTTCCTCTCGCGGCCATCGGTGCAGGACTTCTGTGGTTTGGCTGGTTTGGCTTTAATGCGGGAAGTGCCTTATCTGCGGGTCCACTCGCTGTTTCCGCAATCATCGCAACGCATGTTGCAGGAGCAATGGCTGGGCTCACTTGGGCCGCACTGGACTGGATCTTTAACCGGAAACCAACCTTACTCGGTGCCATTACGGGTGCCATAGGAGGTCTTGCGACCGTCACGCCCGCTTCCGGTTTCGTAGATCTTTGGGGAGCCCTTGCCATCGGTTTTTTCGCAGGATTTATTCCGTTCTTGGTGGTTATGGTTATCAAACCCCGTATTCACGTGGATGATTCCCTGGATGCCTTCGGCGTTCATGGCGTAGGCGGTTTTATCGGCTCTTTGGCCGTTGGCATTTTTGCAAATCCCGCCGTTAATGGACGAATCGGATTACTTTATGGGGAATCGGCTCTTTTTGTTTCGCAAATCAAAGCCGTCATGCTGGTTGCAGTCTATTCTCTGGTTGTGAGTTTTATTCTACTCAAGCTGGTGAATAAAGTAATGCCGTTGCGCGCTTCTGAACATGAAGAAAGTGTGGGTCTGGATCTGACTCAACACAAAGAATCCGCTTATACCATCATTGATTAAGGACTCTCATTATGAAATACATTATTTCCATTATTCAGCCTGACCGCCTTGATGATGTCCTCGATGAACTCACTAATGTGGGAGTCCATCTTGTCACGGTGACGGAAGTGATGGGTCGCGGACGCCAGAAAGGAATTTCTGAAGTCTATCGTTCCCATGTAGAAAGCGGAAGTCTGCTCCACAAAATCAAAATTGAAATCGCCATCAATGACGATTATCTTCCAGTAGTCCTTGAGGCTATTACCAGCAAGGCTAAGACTGGCCATGTGGGAGACGGTAAAATTTTCATTCTGGATTTGGAACAGACCATTCGCATTCGCACAGGCGAAGAAGGCCCTGAGGCGATTGGTTAAATGTCTAAAGGGATGCCGTTCCGCGTTTCGCAAAAGCCTTAAAAACTTCACGAACGCGTTCCGCACAAACTTCAGCATTTCCTGAACCCAGCTCTACTACCGCCTGGAGGGGCGTTACCCCCAGATATCTCATGGGATAAGGAGCCAGTGTCGTAATCTCAGCAAGGACGCGAGGATCGGGAGGAGGAAATTCGGTGAATGTCATCGCCATCATTCCCTTACGCTGTTGAACTCCTTGTATGCGCAAACTTCCCGCCAAAAGTCCCACTTCAGAGACCAGCAACAAACGTTCTGCGGCATCGGGCAACGAACCAAAACGGTCTTTCAATTCTTCGCGAATGTTATCAATGTCGGCAACCGAAGAAACGCGCGCAATACGCTGATAAATGGAGATACGGGAAAGCCCATCTTCGATCCAGTCCTCGGGTAAATAAGCATCTATACCTAATTCCACGCGCGGCTGAATCGGTTTTTCTGTGGAGCCTCCACGAATCGCTTCTACCGCTTCACGTACCAAGCGCACGTAGGTTTCAAAACCGACCTCCGCAATAAATCCATGCTGTTCGGAGCCCAATAAATTACCCGCACCCCGAATTTCCAAATCGCGCATCGCGAGTTGATAACCACTGCCCAAATCCGTAAATTGTTCCAAAGCCTGCAACCGTTTCGCTGAATCCACAGAGATTTCACTGTCTTTGGGAGTGACCAAATAAGCATGAGCTAAAACATCCGAGCGTCCTACACGACCGCGCATTTGATAGAGTTGACTAATGCCGAAGTGGTGCGCATTCATAATGATAATCGTATTGGCATTCGGTACATCCAATCCCGACTCAATGATACTCGTGCTCACTAATACATCAAAATCTCGGCTCACGAAAGCTTCCATTACTCGTTCCAGATCTCGATCATTCATTTGTCCGTGAGCGACCGCCACACGCGCAGATGGCATCCATTCTTCTACTTCTTCCGCTAAACGATAAATCGTTTGCACTCGATCGTTCACTACAAAAACCTGGCCTCCGCGAGCAAGCTCATCTTTGACTGCTTGCGCAAGAATCGCATCATCGCGTTTCAAAAGCGAAGTTTCCACGGGGAGTCTATTGATCGGCGGTGTATTGATGAGTGAAATATCGCGTACACCCGTCATAGAAAGGTGCAAAGAACGGGGAATTGGTGTCGCACTCATGCTCAAGGAATCCACCGCAAGACGAAGCTCTCGAAGACTTTCCTTTTGTTTCACACCAAATTTTTGTTCCTCATCAATAATCAATAGCCCCAAATTTTTGATCTGATTTTTTTCAGAAAGGAGCGAATGAGTTCCAATGACCACATCGATTTTTCCATCGGCAAGATCCTTGAATATTTTCTTTTTTTCGGCAGGAGTCCGGTAACGGTTGATGAGAGCGATGTTCACGGGGAATGCCGAAAATCGATCTTGGAATGTTTCATAATGTTGAGCCGCTAAAATAGTAGTGGGCACCAACACGGCCACTTGGCGTTTCGCCAAAATACATTTGAAGGTCGCCCGCATCGCCACTTCGGTTTTGCCAAAACCGACATCGCCACAAATCAAGCGATCCATGGGGCGTTTACTTTCCATGTCGCGTTTGATGTCTGCAATCGCATTCACTTGGTCGGGAGTCGGTTCATATTCAAAAGCGGCTTCGAATTCCTGTTGCATTCGGGAATCTGGCGGAAACGCAAAGCCTTCGACAAGTTCCCGTTTGGCGTAAAGTTCCACAAGTTCGCGGGCAATCTGAACCACTTTTTGCTTGACCCTGGCTTTCAAATTTTCCCAGGTCTTGCTTCCTAACTTGTTCAGTTCAGGTTCATGCTCTTCGGTATTTTGCATCCGCTCAATTTTTTGTAAATCAGAGACCGGAAATTTGAGGCGATCTTTGCCCGCATATTCCAAAAGGACACAATCGACCATGCCACCGTTAATTTCCACGCGGACAAGACCCATGTAGCGACCCACACCGTGATCCGCATGAACCACAAAGTCACCGCGAGAAAGAGATTCAATCATCAGAGCATTGGAAACAGACCCCGCAATGCCCCGCTTGCGACTCTTATGAGAACTCCGGTTGAAAATACCCGTTTCAGTGAGAAAAGCGATTCCGTCACTATCCAACCAAAAACCTTCCGTAAGATTTCCCACCAAAACATCTTCTATCGGAAGATCTTCAAACAAATGCTTTAAACGAAGGGCACTCCCTGGCGTTGACGAAACCACATAAACTTTGCCCCCTTCATTACAAAACGCTTCTATCTCCTTAGTTAAAGCGAGAGTCCCTGTAATGGCGCGATCTTGCACGCGAGATTCGTACTTAAGCCAATTCGAGGCTTCCATTTCCACATGGGTCCAATCTAAAGCGGTCATTGATGCAAAGTGCGATGCTAAATCGCGGAAACTGAACCAGATTTTTTCAGGAGGAAGATTGCTTTGCCCCATCTCCAGAGAAGCCGCATAAGCCTCATGGAATGAGGAATGCAAGCCTCGCGCCGCTTCTTCCAACAAGGCTAAGTCTTCAAAAACAAATTCTGCACTCGGGAGATAATCTAACAATGACGATGTGAGGGGCTCGAGAGACCCTCGATTCCACCAGAAATTCGAATCATCCAAATCGGGATGAGAGGCCTTTTGCGCTTCAGAGGGAGAAAATTCCCCATGAGGAAAAATTTCAACCGTCTCCCAATTTTCAATAGATCGCTGTGAAAAAATATCAAAGGAACGAATCGATTCGAGTTCGTCACCAAAAAATTCTAAACGGATCGGGTGCGCATACAAGTAGGCGTTGATATCCACAATACAACCGCGAATGGAAAACTCCCCCACACCGCCAACGACGGGCTCTTCTCTAAAGCCCATGTCGGACAAGACAGAACGGAGCGAGGAGGGTTCAAAAACATCCCCCACGGTAAATTTGCGGATTTTTTTCTGCATAGAGCCTGGGTGAGGCAATCGCATTAAAAATGAGTCTAGAGGGCATACCACGATCAAAGGATCACTCCCCATAATGTCCTTAAAAAATCGCAAGCGTTCTTCAAGAACACCATCAAAAGGGAGTTTTTGCTCGTAGGGTTTGAGCCCCAGAGAAGGAAAAAAGCGCACCGACGCTTCCCCCACCAAACTTTCCAGGTTTTCTACCCAGCATTCCCCTTGGCGGTAGTCTTTTACCAAGATAAGAGTGTTTTGGGGGACTTTTAAATAGCGGTCTGCGACCATCATCGCCACAGCAGAAATTCCAATACCTGTCACATGAAGCATCCCATGGGGGTGCTCCGCCCAAGCTCCTAAAGAGCCAATTGTATTTTCAGACAGAAATTCAGAAAAGTCCATCGCAGCGCCAATTTAAAAAGAAAAAAGCTGATCCATTTCTGAACCAGCTTTTTCTGAGCTAAGAAGGGTTCGAACCTTCGACCCACGCCTTAAAAGGGCGTTGCTCTACCAACTGAGCTATTAGCCCGGGAACCCAAAGTTAATAAACGTTTTACTTTTTGTAAATTATATTCATGATTTTTTTTAAAAAGTTTCGTTTTTTTCTCTTACTTTGCTTTTTTATGAGCTCTTTTTCCTATGCTTATTTCCAAAAGAACGAAGCAGGTCAAGAAGTTTTTTCATTTACTAGTAGTTTCCAAAGTCCTCGCAATGCGGCGTTGGAACATTCTAATGGAGCCTTACCCTCTACTGATCCTGGAGTGACTCTTTTAAATCCAGCGGCACTGCGCCACCCGGAAAATGCATCCAATACCGTCGCTCTCCATTGGCAAACAGGGGATTTTGCAGATAATCAAGGGATGCTTTCTTATACTCACGCCTTTGGAACCATGCTTCTCCAAGCAAATTATGGTTGGATTGCTTACGGTGATATCGAAGGGTACGATGAGCAAGGAAATGCCACAGGTGTCAATCACAGTCCTAAAAGCCAGCTTGCTTCAGCAACGCTCGCGTTTCCTTTACCGCATTTTCAATTTGGTACCACCATCAAAGTTGCCTCCGATCTTCTCTCGGGAGAAGTGGGCGACCGCACGGCCATGGCTCTCGCTTTTGATTGGGGAATTCTGTGGCAACCGAACACCTCGCGCTTTGGCGTCGGTATTGCGGCTCGTGATTTTGGTACCATGATTCGAGATTATACAGATGATGGTGAAGACGAATCCTATGGTATGGGTGAAACGGTTGCCTTATCTGCATTTTTCCACCCCGGCTCTCTCCCAAGACTTGCCTTATTGTTTGAGACAACGTTCCCCCGCTATGCACAACCGGCTATGAATCTCGGTGCAGAATATGCACTGGGGACTAGCTTCTTTGCTCGTGTCGGTTTTACCCGTACATGGCTGGATCTTTCCCGTGATGTCAAAGAAGTATTCGCCTCCGATTCCCGCCCCGATGAAACCAATGATGCACGCTTTTTAAGTACGGGTTTGGGCTACGAGAATTCTCTCTTTGCACTGGATTACGCATTCTCTTACTTGGCTCAAGGTTTAGGTATGGAACACCGCGTGGGACTTCGCTTCTATTTCTAGGAGGCACCCTTGCGGAAACAATTTGACATCATTGTTTACCCTTCTAAAGAAGGAGCACCAGAGGTAGAAGACCCCGCTCTCGGTTGGTTCTTTGTGGAGAATATTAACGAGGCCTTGGATCAAGGAGACGCGGAGTGGATTATTATCGCACACCAAAATACCCGCATTACTGTTGATCTACTCAATAGTATTGCCGATGCCACTCTAGAATTCAGTCAAGTGGACGCATTTGCCCCGTGGATCCAAGATGCCGAAAATTCTACACAAATTATTTCTTCAGGATCTCTCCTCTCTAAAACGGAAGGGGCTTTCCCCGAATTCTTAGGCGAATACAAGCCTCAATCACTTCGTTTTGTAGCAGGTCCATCCCCCTATCTTACCGTACTTTCCAGAAGAATTCAAAAACGCATCGGCGGTTTCGATGAGACCCTTCAATCGGAATTACGCTTTTTGGATATGGGTCTGCGCCTTTACCATGCAGGAGGAAGTCTCTGCTCTCTCCCTCACATCCTCGCAAAGGCAAATCGCATAGAATCGGTTGTACCTAAGAAAAAATACAGGCAAGAGCTTGCAGCGATACTCTACAAAGATCTCGATTTTTCTTTTCTTTTGCCCTATCTGTGGCGCCACCCCAGCGCCATTCCGTTTCTTTTTCGCAACAAAAAAAATCTTGATATTAAATCGCTGAAGGCTACGGAACTTTCCAAATTTTCAGCAAAAATGCGGACGTCTATTACACAGTAAATGCGTTATCGATCTAGCAA
>Ga0209467_1001380_pt1 | contig 21631 bp, 14 predicted proteins | sample Higcelwee11metaG_FD_187175 | JGI IMG/M metagenome (GOLD analysis project Ga0209467, IMG submission 187175) | Freshwater pond sediment microbial communities from the University of Edinburgh, under environmental carbon perturbations - High... | ecosystem: Environmental > Aquatic > Freshwater >... | reverse complement strand
TGGCCTCGACGGACACCGTGGCCGGGCCCGGGGGCAGGCGGAGGTCCAAGACGCCGCCGGGGGCTGGGCGCCGGGCGCCATCCACACGGATGAGGGCCTCGACGGGCTGACCCTGGCTGTTCACGACCTGGAGGCGCTGGGTGGACCAGGTCGGGTCGGGGCTGAGCGTCAGCTCGACATCAAGTGTGCCGCCGCCGGGCACGGAGAGCGCGCGCTGGGCGGGCAACATGCCGGGGGCGGTGACGTCGAGGGTCCAGGCGCCGGCGCTCAGCTCAACATCGGCGCCGAGGCCGCGGATGAGCTGGCTCGGGGCCTCGGGGTTCGCCGAGGTGAGGCGCAGCTCCGCCAAGGCCTCGGGCGCGGCGCCCGCCCACACGAGGCGCACCCGCACCAGGCCGAGGCCCACGGGGCAGCCGTCGGGCCGATCCGGGGCGGGGCTCTCGGGGCAGGCGTCTTGATCGTCGAGGAGGCCGTCTTGGTCGTTGTCGGGATCGGGGCAGCCGTCGTCGTCTTCGAAGCCGTCCTTGTCCTCTGCCCGGCGCGCGCAGGCGTCGCGCTCGTCTTTTACGCCGTCACGATCCCCATCGGCGGCGCTCTGCGCGCTGAGCGTGAGGCCCAACATCGCCGAGAGCGTGTCGTCTTCAGGCCGCCAGCCCACCCCCACGCCGAGGCTCGCCCAAGGTCCGAGCTGGGCCCGGGCGGCGCCGACGGCGCTCCAGGACAGGGTGTTGAGCCCCGGCGCGTCGAGGTGGACCTCGGCGCTCACGTCCAAGGCGTCAAACACCGCCACCGAGGCCCCGGCGCGGGCGAACCCGGCGGTCGGGCCGCCCCCACCACGGGCGCCCAAGGTGAGCGCGCCGGTCACGATCCCGAGCTGGGCGTCGGCGAGCAGACCCAGCTCGCCCTGGGGATCGTCGTGGAGGATCACCGCGCCCCAGAGGCCGAGCCCCGGGCGCTCGGCGACCCCCCACGGCGCGATCAGCCGCCCCGAGAGCCTCGGCGCGCCGAGGCCCGCGGCGCCGAGCGGTGTGTCGACGCCAAGACGCGCGGGCCCAAAGCCCCCCGCGAGGCTTAAATGGGCCCCGGTGAGCGCCGGGGCGAGGGGATCCCCCAGGCCATAGGCCCGGGCGGAGAGCCCCCAGCCGGTGTGGGCGCGGGCGTCCTCAACGGTCAAGAGCCGCTCGCTCTCTACAGCAGGCCGTGGGATCGCCGCCTCGCTCTGCGCGGCGGCGACGGCGATTGTCCAGAGGGCCAGCACGCTTCTTGCGGCTCCTAAGCGCCGAGGACCGGGCTTTAGTCGGCCCGCTCCTCGATGTAGAACACGACGCGGCGGTTGAGCGCCTGACCGGAGGCGGTCTTGTTGTCGGCGATGGGGCGGGTCTCGCCGTAGCCGATGGAGTACAGCCGCACCGCGGGCACACCCTGGCGGATCAGGTAGTCACGCACGGAGTCCGCGCGGGCCTGGCTGAGCTTCAGGTTGTAGGCGTCCGAGCCCTTGTCGTCGGTGTGGCCCTCGATCCGGATGCGCAGGATCTCGGGGTGGGCGATGATGATCGAGGCGACCTCGTTGAGCAGGCCGTAGCTCTCGGGCTTGATGACCGCCTTGTCGTACTCGAAGAAGACCTGCTCGCGGATGTCGATGCGCTCAGCGGTGAGCACCACCCGGGACGGGGTGAGGATCACGATGGCGTCGACCTGCTTGCCCGCGGTGACGGTGACGATCGTCTCGCCGGGCTGGAAGCCCTCGGCGCGCACGACGATGGTGTGATCGCCCTCGGGGAGATCCCGCTTGGCGAAGCCGCCGCTCGCGCCGTACTCGTAGCCTTGGTTGCCCACCGTCCAGGTCGCGGTGATCGGCGCCCCGGAGGGATCCTGCACCCGCAGCACCAAGGTGCCGAGCTTGACCTCGGGCTCGAGGATCTCACGCACCTGGAGCAGCCCCTCGGCGGGGACCTCGATGGTGCGGGAGGCCGAGCGCATGCCTTCAGCGCTCGCCTGGAGCAGGTAACTTCCGGGCTCAAGATCGACGTTGAACGGGCTGATGGACTGCTCTGTCGTCGGGCCCGAGGCCGGGACGATGGCGACCTTGAGCAGCCGCAGGGGCCGACCGTCGCTGGAGATGACCTCCACGGCGACGCGGGCGTTGGCCTCGGGGCAGCCGTCCTCGTCCTTGAAGCTGTCTTTGTCTTCAGGGTCGATGGGGCAGGAGTCGATGGTGTCGGCGAGGCCGTCCTTGTCGTTGTCGAGCTCAGGGCAGCCATCCGCGTCTTCGAACTTGTCGAGATCCTCGGCCACGGTCGGGCAGGCGTCGAGGCGATCGACGATGCCGTCGAGGTCACGGTCGCCGCGGCCGCTGCTCACATAGGCCAAGCCCGCGGTGAGGCGCCAAGCCGGGGAGCCGATGGCCTCCGTGAGCCCCGCGCCCATGGCGCCGTTGAGGCGCACGTTGTCGTTCACCTGGGTCCAGAAGCCGAGCAGGGCCTCGGACGGGTTGCCGACGCTCGACACGCTCATGGTCTTGTAGTTGGCGCCGCCGAGGACCTCCAACGACACGCCGGAGGTCTCGTTCACGGCGTAGGCCGCGGCGAGGCGGTACCAGAGCTGGTCGTTCATCTCCAGCTCATTGAGCGTCACCTCGGGCAGGCCGCGGGTGCCGACGTTGGCGATGAGCAAGGCGTCGCCGACCATGTAGTCCGCGACGAGGCCGACCTCCCAGGTCGTCGCGCCCCAGCTCAAGAGGCTCTCGGGATCACCGATGGGCAAGGCACCGCGACCGACGAAGGCCACGCCGGGCTTGCCCTCCTCACGGTCGAGGAGCGTCCACTTCAAATCGAGGCTCGGGTCGCCCATGGTGGGGCCGCCGTTGGGCTGGAGCGTGCCCGCGGACCAGGCGTAGAACGGCACGTTGACGCCGAGGCGCACGGGGCCGAGGCCGTAGCCCGCGGAGAGGCCCAACGCGACGGCGTCCTGGAGGACCGAGACCTCCTCGCCGGTGTCTTCCCACTGCCAGAGGTAGGGGTTGTGCACCCACCAGGTCGCGGCGCGAACGTAGACGGCCTTGGACTCGGGCGCCGTGGAGTCATCGGTGAAGAGCGTGCGGGTGGCGTCGATGGAGGGCCGGACTGGGTCGGCGTTCATGTTCGACGGGCCAACCGGCGGAACATCCTGAGCGAGCGCTACCCCCGATGAACACGCCAGGAGCGTGATCCCTAACCCGACAATCTGTCCGCTGTTCGACCGCATCCGCGCACCTCTTCGCTGCGAGATTCACCCCGGCGCCTCTTGCGCCAGTCAGGACCATCAAGTGTATCCCAATCGGCGAGAGAGGCGAGCGATCGCCAGCTCAACCTGTGTCGGGGGCGCGCTCGTAAAACACAGCCGGGCCCACCCGGCGTAGGCCTTGCCGCAGCTCTCTCCGGGCGCGAGGAGCACGCCGTCCTCTAGGGCGTCCTCTAAAAACCCGGCCACGCCACGATCATCGACGACGGCGCGCAGGTCCAAGAACAAGAACGTGGAGCCCTCGGGCGGCGGTAACCGGAGCGCCGCGGCCGCCGAGTCTCCGGCGGTCTGGTACAGGGCGCGGGCGCGCGAGATCCACTCGGCCCCGCGGGTGAGCGCGACGAGCGCGGCGCGTTGGCCAGAGGTAGGCGCGGCGTAGAAGGTGTGTGTGCTCACCTTCTGGGCCTGGGCGACGATCGCCGGAGGCCCCACGAGGTACCCGACGCGGTTTCCCGCCATGCCATAGGCCTTGGAGAACGAGAACGCCGTGAGCGTACGTTCGGGGGCAAAACGCGCCACGGAGACGTGCTCCCCTCGGAAGACATAGTCCTCGTACGTCTCATCGGAGATGAGCCAGAGGTCCAGGGACCGGGCCAAGGCGGCGATGGCCTCCAACCAGTCCGGGGGCAGCACCCGGCCCGTGGGGTTCGACGGGGAGGAGACGTAGATCGCCACGGTGTTGGGGCCGATCACCCCCCGCAGCGCGGCGATGGCCTCCGCCGCCGAGCCCACCCGATCGTAGAACGGCAGCTCCACCGGGCGCCCGCGGAAGGCCTGCACGATCCCCCGGATGAGCGGCCAGAACGGCGCGAGGACGACCACCTCCTCCCCCGGGGAGAGCAGCGCGCCCAAGGCCGAGGCCAAGGCCCCCGTGGCCCCGGCGGTGACGAGCACGGCGCCGGGCTCCACCGAGAGGCCGTTCTTCGCCCGGAGCTTCTCCACCAAGGCCTGCACGAGCGCGGGCTCTCCTTGGGGCGCAACGTAATGATGCAGGCGGGGCTGGGTCGCCAGGGTGAGGTCCTCCATCCGCGCGCCCTCCACCGGGTCGAGCCAGGTGTCGCCGACGTGCAGGGGGAACAGCGGCCCGGGGTGCTGGCGGATGCGCGCTTGGAGCTTGGAGAAGATGGCGCCGGGCATCTCGGCGACCTCTCTCGTGACGTTCGGCGGACGGGGCAAGGGCGGCTCCTTCACGATCTCGCCGCGAAGCATAGCGCGCCGGAGAGGGCCCTCGTCGCCGTCGTTCTCCCCGATCCTCCGCGGTCCTCCGCGCTCTTGACGGAGCAAGAGCCCCAGCGGCCTCAAAACGGGCGGTGGCGGCTATGGATAATCCTGTTAACAGGCTGCGGAGTATGCTGTGGTGCCCCTGTTGATGATCGATGGACTGCTCCCCTGCCCGAACACCCCTGTGGGCAGCTCCCGAGTCGCTCCATGATCCGCCCCCTGGATCTTCCCCAAGTGATCCATAGGGCTAACTCAATCAGGATACGCACTTACGGACTAGTCCCCAGCGTGCATAGGCACGGATCTGATGGATGAAGGATCGATCTGATCAAGATCGATCTCTCTCTTCCACCTCACCTCGACAGCCAGCAGCAGCGCGGAAGCACAGCCTGTCATCCAGCGGAGCCCTCATGGAGCTGTACATCGATCGTGACGCTTTCCTCACGGGCCTCACCCGGGTCCAGGGGATCGTCGAGCGCCGCAACACGCCCAACCCCATCCTGTCCAACGTGGTGCTAGAGGCGGCGGAGGGTCGGCTGCGGCTGACGGCGACGGACACCGAGATGTCCTACATCGGCGACTTCCCGGCGACGGTCGAGACGCCGGGGCAGATCTCCGTAGACGCCCAGTCCCTGTTCCAGATCGCCCGGGTGCTCCCCGACTCGACGGCGCACCTCAAGCTCGGCCCCCAGAACCGCCTGGAGGTCAGCTCGGGCTCGGCCTGGTACAAGGTCAACGGCCTGCCCACGGACGACTACCCCTTCCCCCAGCACTTCGACGGCAACGGGGTGATGCGCCTCAAGGCGCCGCAGCTCGCTTGGCTCATCGACCGCACGGGCTTCGTCGTCTGCCCTGATGACAACCGCTATGGCATCAACGGCGCGCACCTGGAGGTCCACGACGGCCACGACGGTCAGCGCCTCTTGCGGATGGTCGCCACCGACGGCCACCGGCTCTCCTACGCCCAGGCGCCCTTTGAGGGCGACTTCCACATGGGCCAGCGGATGCTCCTGCCCCGCAAGGCCATCGCCGAGATGAAGAAGCTCTGCGAGCGCATCGAGGGCGACGTCGAGCTGTCCTTCGGCGAGAGCTCCGCCTTGCTCTCCGTGCCTTCAGCGCGGTTCCACTTCCGGCTCATCGACGGCGAGTTCCCCGACTACCGCCGGGTGATCCCCACCAACTTCCAGCGCCGGGTCACCGCCGACCGTGAGGTGCTCGTCTCCGCGCTCAAGCGTGTGGCCGTGCTCGCCCAAGATCGTTCTCGCCCCGTGCGGTTCAAGTTTGAGGCCGGTCAGCTCACCGTGCTGGCGCTCAACGCCGACCACGGCGAGGCCCGCGAGCAGCTCGCCATCGAGCTCAAGGGCAGCCCCGTCGAGATCGGCTTTAACATCAAGTACTTCCAAGAGGTGCTCAGCGCGATGGTCGCCGAGCGCGCGATCATCGAGCTCGGTGACGCCCTCTCCCCGGCGGTCTTGCGTGAGCCCGAGAGCGACGACTGCCTGATGATCGTCATGCCGATGCGCCTCGACTGACGCTTGCGACTCCTGACGCTTTGTGCCCAGGACTTTCGCAACTTAGAGCGGGTGGAGGTCTCCACCGACGCCCGCTTCGTGATGTTCACCGGGGAGAACGCCCAGGGCAAAACGAACCTCCTGGAGGCCGTTCACACCCTCGCCGCGCTCAAGGGTTTTCGGGCGCGGCGCAACCGCGAGCTTCTGCGCCACGGCCAAGACGCCGCGAAGGTGAGCGGGCTGGTCTTTGACGGCGAGAGCCGCCGCCAGCTCAGCGTCGAGCTCAGCCCCACCGGTCGCAAAGGCCGGGTGGACGGCAAGTCTCCGGCCCAGCTTGAGGAGTACTTCGCGAGCCTTCGCGCCGTGGTGTTCACCCCTGAAGACGTCGCCATCGTGCGCGAGGGCCCTGAGCTCCGCCGCCGCTTCTTGGACCGCGCCGCGTTCACCGCCCGGGCAGGTTTTCTGGAGATCGCCCAGGCCTTCCGCGGCGCGATGGAGCAGAAATCCGCGCTCTTGCGCCAAGAGCGGCCGGATCGCCTGAGCTTGGAGGTGTTCAACGAGCGCCTGGCCATCGCTGGGGCCCGGCTCTCCGCCCGGCGGGACCGCCTCGTCGCCGAGCTTCACGAGCCGTTTCTCCAGATGCACGGGGCGATCTCCGGCCGGGGCAAGGTCGGGCTGCGGTATGTGAGCCGCCTGGGCGACGGCGACGAGGCCGCCCGGGCTGAACGTTTTCGGGGCCTGCTGGGCGAGAACCTCAACGCTGAATTGGAGCGCGGTGCGCCCCTCGACGGCCCCCAGCGCGATGAGCTGGAGCTGACGCTGGACGGCCGCAGCGCCCGGACCTGGGGCAGCCAGGGCCAGGTGCGGTCTTTGGCCTTGGCGCTCAAGCTCGCCGAGCTCAGCGCGGCTCGGCGGCGCGGGGCGCGGCCCCTGTTTTTGCTCGACGACCTCTCCTCTGAGCTCGACCGCCTGCGCACGGGGCGCTTGGTCGACCTCCTCGCGAGCTTGGACCTCCAGGTGCTCGTCACCTCCACGGATCCCAACGTGCTCGGCGACCAGCCCGAGCAGCTTCGTTACGCCGTCGAGGCCGGCGTGCCGCGCTTGCTCTGATTCCTTCGTCAACTTGAGCCCTCGGCCAGCCCCGGCCATGCCCCACACGCCCCCGCGGGTTACGTTCACGGGAACGCCCTCCTCGTCCCCTCGCTGTCAGGGGATCACGAGCGGGCCGGGAGTCTCTCGTTCATGGCTGAGATTCAAGCGCCGGAGCATCTTCGCCCCGGGCTCTCCGATGGCTCCGAGTACGACGCCAGCAAGATCACCGTGCTTGAGGGCTTGGCCGCGGTGCGTATGCGCCCGGCCATGTACATCGGCAGCACAGGCGAACAAGGCCTTCACCATCTCGTCTACGAGGTCGTTGACAACTCCATCGACGAGGCCCTCGCGGGCTGGTGTGATCGGGTGCTCATCGTGCTCCACGAGGACGGCTCCTGCTCCGTCGAAGACAACGGCCGCGGCATCCCCGTGGACATGCACGCCACTGAAGGCCGCCCCGCGGCGGAGGTCGTGCTCACCGTGCTCCACGCCGGCGGCAAGTTCAACAAGGGCTCGTACAAGGTCTCCGGCGGGCTGCACGGCGTCGGCGTGTCTTGTGTGAACGCGCTCTCGTCGTGGTTACGCCTCGACATCTGGCGCGGCGGCTCCCACTACAAGCAGCGTTACGCCATCGGCGTGCCCCAGACGACGCTTGAGAAGGACGGCCCCACGGAGAAGCGCGGCACCCGGGTGCAGTTTCTGCCCGACCCGACGATCTTCTCCGAGATCAACACCTTCTCGTTTGACTACCTCGCCCGGCGCCTGCGTGAGCTGGCCTTCTTGAACCCCGGCGTCGAGATCCGCATCGAGGACCGCCGCGACGGCCGCGAGCACACCTTCAAGTATGAGGGCGGCATCCGCTCCTTCGTCGAGCACATCAACAAGAACAAACAGGCCCTGCACGACCCCCCGATCTACATGCGTGCCGAGCGTGAGGGCGTCGATGTTGAGCTAGCGTTCCAGTGGAACAGCTCCTACCAAGAGACGCTGTTCTCCTTCGTGAACAACATCAACACCGTGGATGGCGGCACCCACGTCACCGGTTACCGCGCCGCGCTCACCCGCACCCTCAACGCCTACGCCACCGACGAGGGCTTCCTCAAGGCGAACAAGGGCGAGAGCCTCTCCGGCGAGGACGTGCGGGAGGGCCTCTCCTGCGTGCTCTCGGTGAAGGTGCCCGAGCCCCAGTTTGAGGGCCAGACGAAGGGCAAGCTCGGAAACTCTGAGGTGAAGGGCCTCGTCGAGAGCGTCGTGAACGACAAGCTCATGGCGTACCTCCAGCAGAACCCCCAGGTGGCGCGGTCGATCATCGCCAAGTCCCTCGACGCCGCTCGCGCCCGCGAGGCCGCGCGTAAGGCGCGTGAGCTCTCCCGGCGCAAGAGCGTGCTCGACGGCGGCGATCTGCCGGGCAAGCTCGCCGACTGCCAAGAGCGCGACGCCGCCAAGTGTGAGCTCTACCTCGTCGAGGGAGACTCCGCCGGTGGCTCGGCCAAGCAGGGCCGCGACCGCAAATACCAGGCGATCCTCCCTCTGCGCGGCAAGATCCTCAACGTCGAGAAGGCGCGCTTCGACAAGATGTTGTCCTCCAACGAGATCAAGTCGATGATCTCGGCCTTGGGCACCTCCATCGGCCAGGACTACACGATGGAGCGCCTGCGGTACGGGCGCATCATCATCATGACCGACGCCGACGTCGACGGCTCCCACATCCGCACGCTCTTGCTCACGTTCTTCTACCGGCAGATGCCGCAGCTCGTCGAGCGGGGCCACCTGTTCATCGCCCAGCCGCCTCTGTACAAGGTCAAGCGCGGAAAGAAAGAGCGTTACCTCAAGGATGACGTGGCCTTGCGCGACTTCTTGCTCCGTGAGGGCGGCGCGGGCTTCTCCTTGCACCTCCCGGGCATCGAGGCGCCGCTCACTGGCGAGCCGCTCTTGGAGCGTTTGGACAGCGTGGCGCGGTACTCCAACCGCCTCGAGGGCCTCTCCCGCCGCTTCGATCCCTCCTTGCTCGACGCTTGGCTGGCCGTAGACGGCCCCTCCGCTGGCGCCGACCGCGAGGCCTTGGAGGCCCGGCTGCCCGCGTTCCACGAGCGGGTGAGCTTGTCTTCGCCCGAGGTCGCAGTGCGCACCACCCAGGTCGTGTATGACGACACCTGGGGCGGCTACGGCGTGCTGGTTCACTCCTTCCGCGACGGCCAGCCCCGGGAGACGCTCTTGGGCGCCGAGATCAACTGTGAGCCCGAGCACGAGAGCCTACGCCAGCTCGCCGCCGAGCTCCGCGCCGCCTTGCCGCTCCCCGCCACCTTGGGCGACACCGAGCTTCGCTCTTGGCCGGCCCTGATCAACCAGGTGATGCTCGACTCCAAGAAGGGCTGGGACGTCCAGCGCTACAAGGGCCTCGGCGAGATGAACCCCGAGCAGCTCTGGGAGACCACGATGGACCCCCAGGTGCGCACCCTTCTGCAGGTGCAGATCAAGGACGCCATCGAGGCCGACACCATGTTCACCATCCTCATGGGTGACCAGGTAGACCCTCGGCGCGAGTTCATTCAAAAGCACGCGCTGCAGGTGCGCAACCTCGACATCTAAGGTCCATACGACGGACCCGGAGGCCATGCCATGAGCGGCGCGGCGCGAGCGCAGGCGGACATCGCGGAGCTGATCTGGGGCAAGGTCATCCTCGTCACCGGAAAAGGTGGCGTCGGGAAGACGTCCGTCGCCGCGTCGTTGGGTCGGCTGGCCGCGGCCCAAGGTCGCCGCACCTTGGTGCTTGAGCTCGACGCGCAGAACCCCTCGCTCAACGCCGTGTTCGCGGCGAAGGCGCGGTACGAGCCCGTCGAGGTCCAGCCCAACCTGTTCATCGCCAACCTCGACTGGCTCAACGCCCTCAAAGAGTGGGTGGAGCGGGTGATCCCCGCCAAACGGATCGTCGAGCGCATCTTAGAGAACCACATCGTCCAGCTCTTTCTGGACGCCACCCCGGGCAACCGGGAGGTGGTCACGCTCTCGAAGCTGGTGTGGCTCTCCGGCGAGTTTGACCTCGTCGTCGTCGATATGCCCGCCTCGGGCCACGCCACGGCGATGCTGCGCACCCCGCAAGAGGTGATGAACCTGTTCACCGCCGGGCCCCTGCACCAGCGCGGCTTAGAGGCCCAGGCGCTCCTGGAGTCGCCGACCACCCATCTTGTGCTCGTGGCGCTGCCTGAAGAGATGGTCGTCAACGAGACGCTCGAGACCTACAACAAGGTCCGGGCTGAAGTCCCCAAGCTCAAGATCAGCCTGCTCGTGTTGAACCGAGCGGCGCGGCCGAGCCTCTCGGATGACGAGCGCGCGCTGTTGGAGCGCCTGAGCGCGGCGTACCCCAGCGGCGCTGAAGGGGAGCTGCTCCTCGCCGGGCGCTGGGAGGCCACGTTGGAGGCCGGCACGGCGAGCGCGCTTGACCGTCTCGGCCAAGAGGCGCCCCTGCTCCCGCTCATCGACGTGCCCCGATTGGCCCCCGACGGCGGCCCCGAGCGCCTCGTGCGAAACCTCGCCGCGGCCTTGGCCCGGTCCTCGTCCCGGGCCTTGCACCCCGGAGGTGGCCGGTGATTCAGCCCCGTGAGGTGCTCACCCGGCGTAAGCTTGTGGTGTGTGTGGGCTCGGGCGGCGTCGGCAAGACGACGACGGCGGCGACGATGGGCCTGTGGGCCGCGCGCCAGGGCCGGAAAGTGCTGGTGATGACGATTGACCCCGCCCGGCGCCTGGCCAACTCTTTGGGCCTCAAAGAGTTCGGCAACACCGAGACGCAGATCGTCGTGCCCGATCTCCCTGAAGGCGGCCAGCTCTGGGCGATGATGCTCGACACCCAGACGACGTTCGACGAGCTCATCCAGCGCATGGCGCCGGACAAACGCACCGCCGACCGCATCCTCACCAACCGCATCTACCGCACCATGTCCGACACCTTCGCCGGCAGCCAGGAGTACATGGCCGCGGAGAAGCTCTACGACGTGATGACGTCGGGGCGCTACGACCTCGTCGTGCTCGACACGCCGCCGGTCAAGAACGCGCTCGACTTCTTTGAGGCCCCCGGCCGCCTCTCGCGCTTCTTCGATCGCCGCGTGATCAAGTGGTTCCTCCAGCCTTATGAAGAGAAGCGCAGCTTCAACCCCCTGGCCGCGGGCACCAGCGCCGTGGTGTTTAAGCTGTTGAGCTTCATCTTCGGCAAAGAGTTCTTGGGCGACATCTCCGAGTTTTTGGTGCTGTTTAAGGACATGTACGACGGCTTCCGGGAGCGCCACGAGGAGGTGCTGCGCATCTTCCGCTCCCCGGACACCTCCTTCGTTACCATCGCCGCGCCCACGGAGCCCTCGATGGAGGTCGCCGGGTTCTTCGCTGAAGAGCTGCGCAGGCGGGGTTACCCCCGGGCGGGGATGATCGTGAACCAGGTCCACCTCTGCGCTGAAGAGCCGCTGGAGCCCGAGATCCTGCTCGGCCAGGCCGCGCGCACAACGGGGGCCGATCTTCACGAGCGCACCGCGGCGAGCCTCGTCGCCCGTTTGGGCGCTGCGCATGGGCGTCTGCGGCAGCTCGCCCACTCCGAGCGTGTCCTGATTCAAGCCCTTCACAAGATCAACCCGGCGGGGGCCTTCTTTGTCGAGTTACCCTGGCTGGAGCAACAGGTCTACGACCTGGGCGCGCTCCGCGTCGTGGCTGACAGCCTCTTCGCGGACGCCTAACCCAGGGAGCACACCTTGAATCCGAAGGAGGGCAGCTTGTCTCGAGCCCTGATGGTCATCGTCCTCTGGTCACTTTGCGCCGACGCGAACGCCGGTCGCCCGCCGCTCTCCCCACAGATCCAGGTTCACGGCGGGATCTCGGGGGTGAAGGGCCCGGGCAACCTCGGCGTGAGCGCCGGGGCTGAGTCCCGGATGACCCGCTACGTCAACGTCGATCTCGGCGGGTTCTACACCTTCAACGCCAACCCCGATCTGTTCATCGACGGCGGCGACCCGGCGAGCCACTTTCGCCTGCGCCACGGCGCGTATGTCGCCCCGGGCCTCCGTCTGCCCCACCGCCAGCCCGCGAACGCCACCTGGGACGTCACCGCCCGGGTAGGCCCCGGCGTCGTGTGGGCGGCGGACCTCTCCCCCGATCACGTGAGCTTAGAGGGCCACCTGGAGCTCGACGCCGCGCTGATGGGCGCCTTAGAGGGCCAGCTCCTCTACAAAGACCAGATCGGCCTGCGCGCCTCGGCCCGCGCCTGGTTCTTTGTGCCGTTCTACATCGACACCCTCACCGACGTGCCCGTGCTCACCCCCCAGGTGACGACGGAGCTGGTCTGGAAGTTCTGAGGAGCCCCAACATGACGGCTTTTGAAGGTGTGCCCGCCATCCACCGGCTGTTCGGGATCCGCCTGATCGGCCTGCGTCACGCCGCAGGCCTCACCCAGGCCGCCCTCGCCGCCAAGGCGGGCCTAGACCCCGACGACCTCGCCCGCTTAGAGGCCGGGGTGGGCGAGCCGACCATCGAGACTGTTGCCGTGCTCGCCGAGGCCCTGAACGTGCGCCCGGTCGAGCTCGTCCGCGATGATGAGGACCCGGCGCAGATCCTCGGTGACCTGCTCAAGCGGGTGAGCCCCGAGCAGCGCAAAGAGATGATCGCCGCCATCGAGGCGGCGCTCGGCGCCCGGGGCAAAGGCAAAAACTAGGCCTCGCTCACAGGTTCACCTGGCAGTGGCCCTCGCCGTCGACGTGCATCAACGTTCGGGTGAGGTGCTCGACGTGCTGGCCCAGGGTGGTGACCTCGCTGTACTGGCCAACGGTGTAGCCGAGCGGTGCTATGGGCACCGCGTCGAGCTCGGTCTGGGTGACGAGGCCGTCTAAGTCGCCGTCGGCGGCCACGATGGCCTCGGCGCGCACCTGGGCGTCAGGGCTCTCTAAGCCGTCGTAGAAGAGGTGGTCGCCGTGGACCGTGAGCTCCGTCGTGTCTTCGCCGCCCCGGGGCAAGGTGAGGCCCTCGGGCTCACAGACATAGGTGGTGTCCGTGGAGAAGCGCCAATCAAAGCCCACCGTGGTGTCGCCGCAGGTGATCGCCCCGGCTACGGCCACTGAAGGCGCGTCGTCAAGGGGGGCGATGCGCGCGCGGGCGGCGTCGTAGAGAGTGGCGGGGGCGGTGACGCGGCCCAAGGTCAACGGGCCGGGCTCGGTCAGCTCCACCAAGAACCCGCCGTCGAGCACCCCGGCGTCTCCCCCGGCGCCGTCGAGGAGCGCGATGTCTTGAAGCTGCACGGTGAACGAGTCAAAGGTGACCGAGCAGCCATCGGCGAAGTCCGCGGCGGGGATGCCCTCCTCGATGTACGCCTCGCCCCAGGTGGTGACGACCCACTCGCCGCCGCCGCAGGCGGGCAGGCCGAAGGCGATGGCGAGCAGAACAGTCGAGCGAGAGAAGATCATGGTCACTCCAGGGTGAGACGCCAGGTCGGCGTGCTGGTGAGGCCGAACAAGGCGGTGTTCAGCGTGGCGCCGTCGGCCTCGGTAAACGTGCCGTCGGCGTCTGTGTCGGATGTACGCCAGTCGATGAACGAGAGGCCGTGGTTCAGATCCACCGAGAGGCGGAGACCCCCCGGCGGAGACGCGGCGCTCAGCTCGGCCTCCAGAGGCAGGCCGGTGATCTCTTGGTCGGGGGAGAGCGTCAGCGAGAAGGGGCGCTCCACCCCATCGACGTTGGCGAGCCCCGCGAGGCGCAGCGCAGGCGTGGGCAGCAGGCTCAGCCGGGCGGTCGCCAGGGGGCCCTCGTAACACAGAGCCTCTCCGAGCACGAGGTCATCGCCGAGCAGGTCCAAGGTCCACTCCCCGAGGAGCTCACCCGCCACGCCCCCGGCGAGGTCGTGGCCAGGGTGGGCGTACACGACCGGCAGCAGACGTGGGCGCCAAGACATGGCGGCGGGGGCCTCTAGGCGGAGGTCGGCGAGGGTGATCTGCGCGGTCGTCAGCGTGAGGCTGACACCTTCGGCCGGGCGCAGAGTGGCGTCGTCTAAGGCGAGGGCCGTGACGGGCACGGTGAGGGCGAGGCGGTCGTCCACAGCGCAGCCCAGGAGCAGCATGGCGCACAGAAAAGGTGAGCTTCGTGGCATCAGCGCCTCCAGGTGAGCGAGAGCCGGGCGGCCCGAGGCGCCCCGGCGGTGATGTGTCGCGCGGCCAGCTCGCTCGGCGCCGCGTTGAGATCCCAGCGGGAGGCGTACATAAACTCCCCGTCACGCCACTCTTGGCCGAGCACGTTGTCGAGGTCCAAATCCAAGGAGAGATCCCCTCGGTCTACCCGCAGGGTGAGGTCGATGGCGCCTGTTGGCTGGCTGGCGAAGCCCCCAGGCAGGGGCCGCGGGCCCATCCACCACAGACGAGCCCCGGCGCTGAGCTGTGCCGTGGCGCCGATCGGCAGGCGCATCGACCACAGACGCGCCGCGACCAGCGCCCGAGGCGCGTAGGGAAGCGGCGTCTCGGCGCCCCGGAGTTTCCCATCACAGAGGCTCAGCTCAAGGTCTAGGCCGAGGTGAGGCGTCGGGCGCAGCAAGAGGGCGGCGTCGAGCCCGAGGCGCCGCGTCGGACCGCCGCTCAAGAAGCGCCCGGCGGTGTGGTCAAACATCAGCTCATTCGACACAAACGTGGCGTAGCTCGCGGCGCGTAGACCCAGCCAGGGCAGGGGATCGAAGGAGGCGCCGAGCTCGGCGCTCTGAACCTGGGTGACCGGGGCCCGCTCGCTGTCGCCGTCGCCGTCGCCCTCGGTGAGCCCCCGCGCCTCGGGAGAGCGGAAGCCGCGCCCGGCGGTGGTGAACAGGCGCAGCGTGTCGGTCGGTGAGGCGGTGAGCGTGAGCTTGGGGGAGAGCACCGGCGCCCAGGCGAGGGCCGTCTGCGGGTCATCGACTCTGACGCCGCCCTCGACGGCGGCGCGCACGGCGTAGCCCAAGGCGTCGGCGCGTAGGCCCGGCGCGATGAGCAGCCACGGGAGGGGGTGAAGCGGCGCGGCGAGCCAGGCGCCGAGGTTCACCACCCCGGCCTCGGCCTCAAAGCGGCGGTCTAGGGGCTCCCCGGCGAGATCCGCGTGGTCCTCGGCTTGGCGCAGGCCGTCGAGGCGAAGCTCGGCCCCGGCGTCGATGGGCAGGGCCGCCCGGCGCTGGCCCTCTACCCGCAGGCCGCCGGTCAGGGCGTGGTGGGTCTGTGATGCGCCGTCGCCGAGGGCGGGGTCGTACAGCGCCCCGGTGAAGTTCTGGTGCAGGCTGAGGCCGCGGGCGGCGGCGTAGGCCGTCCACTGGCGGCGGCGATCGGCCTCGACGCGGCTGAGGCGCAGGACGCCGAGGGCCCGCCGGGAGCGCCCGCCGCCCGAGCCGGGGTAGGCGTCATAAAAGCCGACCTCACCGGCGGCTAGATCGGCCTCGGTGAGCACGCCGGGGGACTCAAACACCCCGTCGTGGGCCAAGATCATTCCGCGGAGGGTGCGGCCCTGGACCTCACGCTCCACCCCCGCCGCGCCGCGCAGGTGGCGGTGCGCCCGCGACTCGCCGACCCCTTCGCCTCCTTGGACCTCCGCCAACAAGAAGCTGCCCGGCGCCGCGCCGAGCGGGCGGTGGCCGAGCGTCACGAGCCCCGTTCGATCTGTGCCGCCGCCCACGGTGACGGTGAGCCCCTCTCGCTCTAAGCCCAAGTCCATCGTCGCCGAGCCCGCGACGGCGAGGTCACCCTCCTCAGGCCGGGCGAGGCCAGGGCTCACCGTGAGCGTACGCACGAGGCTCATCGGGATCAGGTGCAGGTCGAGGTACCCTTGGCCGTGGACGTTGGAGATCTCATTGAGCGGCGCGCCCTCCACACGAACGGCGAGGCCCGCGCCGTGAACCGTGTCAAATCCCCGGAGATAGTACTGGTAGGCTTTGCCTTGGCCACCGTGCGCCGACATGTGCAGGCCGGGCATCCCCCGCAGCAGCTCATCGGTGGAGCGCCCGGTGAGGGTGTCAAGGGCGGCGCGGTCAAAGCGACGATCCGACGCCGACTGCGCGGGGCGCGGCGCCTCGACCACGGCCTCGGCGCTGGGCTCAGGCGGATCCTCCGCCCAGGCGGCGGCCAGGAGCGTCAGGGTCAGCGGGCTCATCGGGGGTCACTCTGGGAGCGCGCTGTTCTATGCGGTAGATCATGCGCTGACAAGGCCGTGCTGGAGCAAATCGTGGCCCCGTTGGCGCGGCGAATCGTCGCGGCGGGGGCCTCGCCGTGCGGGCCGCAAGGGATAAGCTCCCGACCTATGCACTCCCCCCGCGCGCTGCTCCTGCTCCTGCCGCTCCTCACCAACCTCAGCGCCTGCGCGCCGAGGGCGCCCAGCTCCATCACAGAGGCCGCGCCTCCGGTCATCGAGGACTGCGCGTTGTGGGACAACCCGCGGCTCACCCGGCGGCTTGACCTGCTCACCTCCTCTGTGGAGCGAGAGGGCAACCGGGCGGAGCTGCTCATCGACGGGGTGAGCGCCTTCCCGCGCCGTTATGAGAACAGCGCTGACGCTGAGCTCATCTTGGTGAAGACCTTTATCTTCTACGAGGATGAGGCCGGGCACGCCATCGCCAAGCTGCTCTCGGAGCGGGCGCAGGCCGGGGCCGAGGTCTGGTTTCAATACGATCAAAAAGGCAGCATCCGCGGGCCTGAAGACGTGCAGAACATGCTCACCCTGGCCGATGACGAGCGGCTCCTCGGCGAGCTGCCCCTCGTGCGAAAGATGCGTAAGGCGGGGGTCCACATCATCGCGTCGAACCCCGTGCGCCGCGCCAAAGGCATCGCGAGGTGGGGTGAGTTTGTAGACTCCTGGAGCGAGGCCCGGGGCGGCGACCCCAAGGTGCGTATCCTCCCCCGTTTTGACCACGAGAAGTACTGGATCACCCTGAACCCCCTGCCCGACGGGGATCGTGAGCTGCGGGTGATCCTCGGCGGGCTGAACATCGCCAGCGAGTACGCGTATGGCGGCACCCCCCAGAGCGACGCCGGGACCGGGCGCGGCGGCTGGCGCGACACCGACATTGAGCTTCGTGGCCCCGTCACAAACGACGTGGTGTCCCGTTACCTCGACCTGATCGAGATTCACACGAGCGAGCGGCTCGCGCCGGGTGAGCGGGGTCGGCTCAACCCCACCCAAGGCGTGAAGGGGGACGCCAAGGCGCGGTTTGTGTGGAATCACCCCATCTTGGGCAACAAACGACGCATTGAGCGTCTGTACAACGAGCTCATCGACGCCACCCCGGACGGCGCGCCGATCAAGATCGGCACGGCGTACTTCGCCCCCGGTCGCCGCATCACCCGGCCCCTCTACCGCGCGGCGCGTGACGGTGGCTCCCTCACCGTCATCACAAACTCTACAGAGAGCGTCGATATGTGGTTCGTCACCTCGGCGAGCCGCCACGAGTTCCGGCGACTGAGCCGAATCAACCCTGATCTGGGCCTGTATGAGTGGCTGCCCCAGCCGGAGCAGGGCTGGTTCACGTATCACCCCAAGCAGGCGGCGTTCGGGAGCTGCGGGCCGGTGATCGTCGGCTCGGCCAACCTCGACGCCCAGTCGAGCGAGCACAACTCCGAGTCGGTCGTCGCCGTGCGAGACGCCCAGCTCCGCGCGGACTTTGATCAGATGTTCGCCGCGGATCTCAGCGACGGCCGCGTCGCCCGGGTCGATCCCGCCGAGCTTGGCCACGTCGGCCCCATCGAGCGGATCAAGGAGCTGACGATCTACACCTTGATGTGGTATTGGCTCGACGGCGGCGCGAGAGGCCCCGGATTTGGCGGCGGAGGGAGACTCTAGGCGTCGTTGTCGCGCGGATGTCCCGTGGGTGGTCTATACTCGCGTGGCCTCCAAGACGGAACTGCCCCAATGCGCCGCTCGATCCTCCTCTGCTGCTCCCTGCTCATCGCCTGTAACCCTGAGCCCGACGACAAGCTCAACGACTCCATCGACACCCAGCCCGTCGAGGTGAACCAGGATGAGGACGGCGACGGCGTCGAGTTTGAGGAGGACTGCGACGACCTGAACGCCGAGGTCTTCCCCGGCGCGCCAGAGCTGTGTGACGGCCTCGACAACGACTGCGACGGCAGCGTAGACGACGAGCCCAGCGACGCGCCCGCTTGGCACGCCGACGCCGATGGCGACGGCTACGGCGACCCAAACTCCGCGGTTGTGGCCTGTGAGGCCCCCGCCGGGCTCATCGCCGACAACAGCGACTGCGACGACGCCACGTCCACGGTGAACCCCGCCGCCGCCGAGGTCTGTGACGGCTTGGACAACAACTGCGACGGCCTCGCGGATGGTGAAGACGCCGCCGACGCCGCCACCTGGCACAACGACGACGACGGCGACGGCTACGGCGACCTCGCCACGGCCCAGCGCGCCTGCGAAGCCCCGGAGGGCACGATCGCCGACGCCACGGACTGCGACGATGACGACGACGACGTGAACCCCGGCGCCACGGAGCGCTGCGCTACCGCCGAGGACGATGACTGCGACGGGCAGGTCAACGAGGACGACGCCGCTGACGCGACGGTTTGGTACGGTGACGCAGACCTCGACGGCTTCGGCGACGCGGCGGTGACCACCCTCGCCTGCGCCCAGCCCAGCGGCGCGGTCTCCGACGCCACGGACTGCGACGACCGTGACTTCGGCGTGAACCCCGACGCGGAAGAGGTCTGTGATGGCCTCGACAACAACTGTGATGGATCCACCGACGGTGCGGACGCCTCGGACATCAAGATCTGGTATGCTGACGCCGACACAGACGGTTTTGGTGACCCAACGTCGATCCAGCGCGCCTGCGACGCCCCCAAAGGCGCGGTCGCCGACAACACGGACTGCGACGACGGTGACGATGACGTCAACCCCGACGCCGCCGAGCTCTGCGACGGACTCGACAACAACTGTGACGGATCTACCGACGGCGCGGACGCCACAGACACCGAGATCTGGTACACCGACGCCGACAAGGACGGCTTCGGCGACGCCACGTCGATCCAGCGCGCCTGCGACGCCCCCTCGGGCACCGTCGCCGATGACGACGACTGTGACGACAGCGACGATGAGATCAACCCCGACGCGGACGAGCTCTGCGACGGCCAAGACAACGACTGCGACGGCAGCGTCGATGATGGCGCCAGCGGCTTGGGCTCGGACTGCGCGGCGCTCTCTTGCCTCGACGTGTTGGCCAGCGGCGAGACGGCGAGCGGCATCTACACCATCGATCCCGACGACGACGGCGACACCTCCAACGCTGTGGAGGCCTACTGCGACCTCACGAGCGACGGCGGCGGCTGGACGCTCGTGAGCTGGACGGGCGACAGCACAAAGACGCCGCTCGGCACACCCTACCCCGGGCTCGCGGTGTGCAGCACCTTGGACTGCCAACGTGGCTCGGCGGCCAGTGAGAGCGTGCTGGAGGCGCTTATCCAGGTCTCGACGTCGATCGGCGTCGGCCACAGCCTCGCCGCGATGGCGAGCTACGATCTGCTCGGCGACTACGATTACGCCGTCTCCTACGATTACCTGAGCCTCGCGGGCTTCACCCTGAGCGCGGGCGACACGCTCACCACCTGCACACCCTTCGCGACAGGCAGCGCGGATGTGCTCGCGGGGCCCACAGACGCGGATGGCGCCACGGTGTACCTCGCACAGGGCTTCTTTTACGCCTCCGGTCACGGCAGCTACTCCGAGTCCAGCAGCTACATCTGGCTCGTGAGCGCGCCGTCGTCGTACTGCAATGGCAGCGGCTCCGCGCCGGGCTCATGGCTCGGCAACTGGAGCGCCAGCGAGCACGAGTACGGCCCCTACGAGCGCTCGACCACCGGAGCCCGCTCGGTCTGGGTGCGTTGATCCACTCTTTTTTTAGGAGCCCCCATGCGCACCCTCTCGCTGCTCGCCCTCGTCTCGTTCACCGTCGCCTGTGGCGGAGACGACAAGACCACGCCTGAAGAAGAGACCGCCGCGCCCGTCGGCCCCACAGACAACGACGGCGACGGCGTGCCCGAGGAGGAGGACTGCGATGACGAAGACCCCGCGGTGAGCCCCGAGGCCGAGGAGTCCCCCTACAACGGCCTCGACGACGACTGCGACCCCGGCACCGCCGATGATGACCTCGACGGCGACGGCTTCCTCAGCGCCGACGACTGCGACGACACCAACGCCGAGCTCAACCCTGACGCCAACGAGCGCTGCGACGGCGTCGATGATGACTGTGACGGCGAGATCGACGAGGCGGTGGGCGACGTCTGGTACACGGACGGCGACGGCGACGGCTTCGGCGACCCCAGCACGGCGAGCCAAGGCTGTGAGCCCGGCGGCGACCAGGTCGCCGACAACACCGACTGCGACGACGCTGACGCCGACACCCACCCCGAGGCGCTTGAGACCTGCGACGGTGAAGACGACGACTGTGACGGCGAGGCCGATGAGGGCGTGACCTCGACGTTCTATCAAGACACAGACGGCGACGGCTTCGGGGACCTGGACTTCCCCGTCGTCGCCTGTGAGGCCCCGGTGGGCTACGCCGTGAGCTCTGATGACTGTGATGACGGCGACGGCACGATCCACCCCGACGCCGCCGAGGTCTGTGACCTCCTCGACAACGACTGCGACACCCTCATCGACGACGCCGATGACGACGTGAACCTCAGCACCGGTACGGTGTTCTACGCCGACGCCGACACCGATGGCTACGGAGATCCCGAGGCCCCCACCTTCGCCTGCGCGCTGCCTGAGGGCTACGCCGCGGACGATCTGGACTGTGACGACACCGACGCGGCGATCTCCCCCAGCGCGTCGGAGGTCTGTGACCTTCAAGACAACGACTGTGACACGCTCATCGACGACGCCGACCCCGACGTAGACCCCTCAACCGGCGCCGTCTTTTATGCTGACGACGACGGAGACAGCTTTGGTGACCCCGGCGTGCCGGTGCTCTCCTGTGCGCTGCCCGCAGGGGCCAGCGAGGACGACAGCGACTGCGACGACGCCGACGGCGCGAGCTACCCCGGCGCCGCCGAGCTCTGTGACAGCGAAGACAACGACTGCGACGGCGTGTTGAACAACGGCGTGCTCGGCAGCGGCCTCGACTGCCCCGGAGAGTCGTGTCTGGAGATCCTCAACGACGGCTCGTCTGGTGGGGATGGTGACTACGCCCTCGACCCCGACGGGTCGGGCGCGGCGCTGTACACCTGTGACATGACCACAGACGGCGGCGGCTTCACCCTCGTGTTTGACTGGGATCGCCGCAACGACGGCGACAGCCTCACCGACTTCGAGAGCCTGTTCACCGAGAACTTCAACAACATGACGTCTTGGACGACGAGCTCCACGGCCTTGGAGTGGGCGGACGGGGACGCCAAGGGCGACGTGATCGACTATCAGTACGCCGTCTCGGTGCCCAACGGCGGCGAGGCGCTGTTTGACTTGGACTTCTACGGCAGCAGCATGGAGCAGTCCGGGGTGTGGTTCTGGGCGACGGCCGGCGGCAACCCGACGGATCTCCAGTGCGCGATGCCCGA
>Ga0209467_1001377_pt1 | contig 21655 bp, 20 predicted proteins | sample Higcelwee11metaG_FD_187175 | JGI IMG/M metagenome (GOLD analysis project Ga0209467, IMG submission 187175) | Freshwater pond sediment microbial communities from the University of Edinburgh, under environmental carbon perturbations - High... | ecosystem: Environmental > Aquatic > Freshwater >... | reverse complement strand
CAGCAACTGGTGTTCCGCGCTGCAAGGAATCCCGTTTATACACACCGATTCTTCTATCGTCAACTCTTTTTTTAAAATAAAAATTAATTAGCCCTAACTAGCTGAAATCTATTTGCGTGAATATGAGATCTTAGTGTATAGCACATTTCCAATTCAACTTATTCTGCTCCAAGAAACAGGATTTTGCCCTATGAACTATATGAAGTTTTTTTTATTCACCAGTATCTGCTGCCTGATAGGCGTTAGCACGTCATATGCTGATCAGCGTAGCGATGCAAAGGCTTTGTTTATTAAACTCAGTCACGAGAATGTAATAAATCGCCTTCCCGACGAACTACGTAGTCTTGATGCGACGCTTGCTACAGCAGAGATGTATTTCCAGCTTAAAGACCACAGAAATGCCGAACGGTACTATACGCTGGCCATACAAAAAGGAAACTTGATGCTGCAGCGGCTACAAACACCTGTCTCCACAGTTTTTGTCCAAAAACCAGTCTCAAGCCCTTCGTTACCACACGTATTACCAGCAGTAACATCACCTTCGCCTCCTACGGATATCGAGCAGCAGCCTGAATATCTCTCCACGCGACTGGTTGGAGTGAACGGGACATACACAGTAGTTAAAGGAGATACTATTCGTCTGGTGGCTGCGAAGTTGGGGGTAAGCCGTGCCCAGCTTATTGCCAAGAACGGATTAAACCAGAAGGACAGCCTGAAGCCCGGCCAGATTATACACTATAACAATCGCAGGATTATTCCAGAGCATCCGATAAAAAACGGTATTGTTATAAACATACCTGACCGGATGTTGTATCTCTTTCAGCAAGGTACACTATCATTTTCCACCGCCGTTGCCTTGGGTACGCCAACAAAAACTGATCAGTTTATCTGGCAAACTCCTACCGGCAAATTCAGGGTTGTGCAGAAGGCCAAAGATCCCACTTGGACAGTCCCCCCCTCCATTCAAGAGGAGATGCGACTGGATGGCAAAGAAGTTATTACCAGCATACCACCCGGAAAGAACAATCCGTTAGGGAAGTATGCAATAAAGACTTCTCTGCCCGGTATTCTGATCCATAGTACCACCAAACCCTGGTCGATCTACACCTACGCCAGTCACGGCTGCATCAGAGTTTATCCTGAACGTATGGAAGAGCTGTTTAAACTGATTCATGTTAATGCACCGGGTGAAATCATTTATCATCCGGTCAAGATTGCCGTTACTGAGGATGGTAAAATTTTGCTTGAAGCCCATACTGATATCTACAATAAAACAAAAGGATTGGCTGCTGAAGCAAAAGCGTTGATCCGAGCCAGAAAGCTGGATAACAAGGTAGATTGGGAAAAAGTGAAACGAGTGATCTCTCGCAAGGCTGGAGTAGCCGAAGAGATCACCCGGTCTTCAAACGACCTACAGGAATCTGTAGAGGTCAGCCGTTCTCATTCACCATCGTAGACAGAGGGCTCTGTTCCTTTGACAAACGTCTCGGCTGTCCCGTCACTACCACGTGACAGCTTGCCGTTCTTGGAATTTACCCGCACCACAGACACTGTTTCAGGGGCTTGAAATCCCTGAACAGGCAGGCCCACCACCGCCTTCATCATATAATCTGCCCATATTGGCGCAGAAGCCTGGCCACCGGAGCCGCCTCCCCCCAAAGAGCGGGCCTGATTATCAAATCCAACCCAAACCCCTGTCACCAGCTGCGGAATATAGCCAACAAACCAGGCGTCCTTCATATCATTCGTTGTACCTGTTTTACCGGCAACCGGTCGCTTGATTGCTGCTGCACGGTGTCCAGTGCCGCTTTGAACCACGCTTTCCATCAGATTGGTAATCAGATAGGCAACCTCCGGTGACGTTGCCTGGGTTGCACGAACCACTGACGAGGCACCAGCTGACGGCAATGCCGACACAACCTGCTTTTCCGGTGTTGTCTGTTGAGCCGGATCTCCTGCAGTATCAACAACGGTCTGTATGACCGGTTCCGGTGGCAATGGTGGGCTGTATTGTTCAAGCACTTTCCCTTCATTGTCCGTAACTTTCACAATATAGTACGGCTGCTGATAAACGCCTTTATTGGCAAAAACAGTATAGGCAGATGTCAGCTCAAGCGGTGAAACACTGGCAGCCCCCAGGGCAAGCGACAGGTTTGGCTCAATTTTTGATGTAAATCCGAGTCGTTTGGCGAACTCGACTGCGTAATCTACGCCGATCTGATTGAGTATCTTGACACTGACTACGTTAATGGAGTTGGTAAGCGCCTCCCGCATGGTGACCGGGCCACGAAAGGCATTATCATAGTTTTTGGGCGACCAGATCTTCCCGCCTCCGGCTGGATACTCGACCGGCGCATCTTCAATGACCGTTGCAGCAGTGAATCCTTTTTCCAAAGCTGCTGCATAAATGATCGGCTTGAAAGCAGAACCGGCATTCCGTTTGGCCTGAACCGCCCGGTTAAACTGGCTCTTGCGGAAATCGTAGCCCCCAATCATCGCCTTGACTCCACCGCTGCGAGGATCAATTGAAACCAACGCTCCCTGCACCTCGGGCAGTTGATCAAGGGCAAAGACCGCCCCCTGCCTGTTTTGGTCCGGCGTTACCACCTGCAGTTCCAAAACAGCCCCAAGACTCAGCGATTTGGCTGGCTTTTCAGGCTTGCCAAAACGGTTTTCCAGCACAAGCCTGCCAGCCCAGGCCATCCCCTTTCGGTCAAGCATGCCAACACGGTCGCCCACCCGAACCGTTACTACACCTTTGGCTGGATCAACCGCCGTTACCACACCGGGATAGGTTTCTCCGGTCTTGAGGGCAGAAGAGTCAATACTGTCTTCCACCTTGTCGCAGAACGGGACGACCTCATCTTCCTTAAGATATTTAGTCGGCCCACGGAACCCCATCCGCTTATCCACCGTTTTCAGGCCGGACCTGACCGCCTCATAGGCAGCACTCTGCATATTCGCATTCATCGTTGTATAGATCTTCAAACCACCTTTATACAGCTGATCCTCACCATATTTACCCTCCAGATAGATCCGCATCTGCTCAAGAAAATAAGCGACCCGATCATTCATAACCCGCCTTCCCGGCAAAATGGTGAGCGGTGTCCTGCGGGCATAATCAGCCTCTGCCTGTGTCACGAATCCCTCACTCACCATTCGTTCAAGGACATAGTTCTGTCGCTCCTTGGCACGGTCAAGGTGTTTGATCGGAGAGTAGGCATTAGGAGCCTTGGGCAGACCTGCAAGGACGGCCATCTCGGCCAGATTCAGCTGTTCCACATGTTTACCAAAATAGGTTTCCGCTGCCGCTTCAACCCCGTAAGAACCAGATCCCAGATAAATCTGATTCAGATAAAGATAAAGGATCTCGTCCTTGGTCAGCTTGTCTTCCATCTGCTTGGCCAGGATCGCCTCCTTGATCTTGCGGGACAGCTTCTTTTCAGGAGTCAGTAACATGGTCTTGGTAACCTGCTGCGTTATGGTGGAAGCACCTTCCTTTTTTCTCATGGAAACCAGATTTTTAAAGGTAGCCCGAACGATGCCGAAATAATCAATTCCCCTGTGGGAATAGAAACTGGCATCCTCCGCTGCCACAAAGGCCTGAATCAACTTACGGGGCATCTTGTTGACCGGCACCACCAGACGCCGCTCCAGATAAAACTCCCCCACCAGCGTACCGTCATCCCCATAAACCTGAGAGACAATTGGCGGTTTGTAGTCAGCAAGACGGTCTACCTTGGGAAGTTTGGCCATAAGAAAGGCGATATACCCCCCCAAACCGAGTAGGGTGACAACACCGAGGGTAATAACAAACAAAAGCAAGGTTGAAAAAAGCCCTTTTCCAGTCCGTCCTGCTGCCCGTCTTTGTACTTTGGTCGGTTCTTGAGACATAAAACAACCTTTCAACTGCCTTGTTAAGAAAAACAAACTGAAGGCGGCCAAGATACCTGATACATCACAACTGTTCAAGTTTTTGGTGTTTTGTGAGGTTGCAGCTACTTGTTAATCTGGATATTCAGGCTATACTTGCCCATCAGCTGTTCTTGCCGGAGGTGTTCATGCGGATTACGACCAAACTTATCCTGATCATATCAGTCCTCTTAATTGTCCTCTTTATTTCGCTGGGCTTGAACTCATATCATCATGCACAGTCATTGATACAGCAACAGGCCATTGACAAGGCCCGTATTGTTTCCCGGCAGATCATTGAGACCCGCGATTATCTCTCCCGCGTTGAACGGGGTGAGGCAGAACATAATTTTGCCCTGGTTCCCCAGGTAGTCGCCACCAGAATAGCGGCCAGCATCACTGCAGGTTCTCCCTACTATGTTCGCCAGGTATCACTGCGCAACCGCAACCCGGAGAACAGGCCGGACCCTTACGAAACAGCCGAACTAACCCGAATGGCAGCGGCTGCAAAACCGATAGAAAACCATCAGGTAGCAGATAGTGGCGGCAACGAAACCCTGCGTTACCTTCTTCCAATGGTGGCAGACAAATCCTGCCTCACCTGTCACGGCAGCTTCGAAACCGCCCCCCGCTTTGTCCAGACGCGCTTTCCCAAGGGGCATCCCTCTTACAATTACAAAGAAGGAGAACTCATTGGTGCCATCTCGGTTTCTATTCCCGTACGTGAGCTCTACCGCTCCATCGACAGCCACCTGTTTCGTGTACTGGCCATAGAATCAGTTATCCTGTTGCTGTTGCTGGTATTTACCGGCTGGATCATCCATCGTGCCATACTCAAGCCTGTATCTACCGTAGCCAAAGGGATTGAGCAGGTTACCGGCAGCGGAAACTATGCCCAACGGATCGAACAATCAGGCAACGACGAGATCGGCCATCTCGTAGCCTCCTTCAATGAACTGATGGCAGAACTGGAGAGAAAAACGCTCCAGCGAGCAGAGTCGGACGAGCGTTATCGTAATTTTATCGAAATTGCGCAATCGCCGATTATCACTTTCCTGGCGGATGGCAAAATTGTAATCGCCAATCAGAAAGCCGAGAAGCTTTTTGGACTTACCAAAGAAGAATTACTTGGGCAAAGCATCTGTGATTTTATGGCTGACCCGGAACCACTTAAAACGGGAATGCGCAACTACTTTCAGACCGGCAGCAGCCTGATTGGCACCACCAGCCGCCAGACCGTACGGGATGTATGCGGCAGATTATTCGAGGTAGAGATGGCAATTTCTGTTTCCCAGACAGAACAGGAAGCTATGTTTACTGCTATTTTACGAACGCTCAAATAAGAGCTCCCGACAAACGGGAGCGGACCTGACAGACACCATAAATAAATAAAAACAGAAACGTGAATGAATCAGATCCTTACGTTACGTCTTACCGGTGATTCTCTGCTGCGGCAGCATGCTGCAACCATTGCCGACCCATCGGGCCAGGAGCTGAAAGCCCTGGTGGATGCCATGCTCGTCACAATGCGAGCTTTTAACGGTGTCGGTATAGCAGCGCCACAGATTGGCCATTCGTTACGGGTAGTCATTGTCGCTTCGCAGCCCAACTCCCGCTATCCAGACGCGCCAATCATGGAACCACTGGTTATGGTAAACCCGGCCATCATTACCAAATCCCCGGAAATGAGGCCGGATTGGGAAGGCTGTTTGAGCGTTCCCGGCCAGAGGCTTCAGGTATTACGACATCTCACCGTAGAAGCCTGCTGGGATGATCTGGATGCCCATCGGCATCAGCAGTTTTTTAGCGGCTTTGTCGCCAGAATTATACAGCATGAACTTGATCATCTGGATGGCATCCTGTTTACCGACCGTGCAGCTCAGACCGTTGGCGACACTTGCAGCCCACCCTTCCGGCAATAAGGTTTCCGAAGCTGCAAGTAAGCAAGAAAATTGGAGATGAATTTGGGAGGAGCCACAATGACCACACATCAGACAAAACAACTGATGGAGAAACTAAGCATAATCATGAATGAGGTCTCTCTGGGGAATACATCACAGGTTGAAACCATCTTTGAGCTGACCAAAGAAGGAGTCTATCCTCCTGAAGTGGTCAATCTTGCCGAATCATTCGGGATGATGATCGTCAACATTGATGCCAAGCAGCAGCGCCTTGAACGGCTGCTCACAGAACTGCAGGAGAAAAACGGTGCGTTGGAACTGGTTTCCCGCAGCCTGTTAAATGCCAACATCGGGATGCTGGAGGTGCTGGGCAGTGCCATTGCAAAACGGGACAGTGACACCAGCGGCCACAATTACCGGGTCTGCATCTATGCCATCCATCTGGGAAAGGCATTGGGATTATCCGATGACCGCCTTCGCAGCCTGATAAAAGGAGCATTTCTACATGATATTGGGAAGATAGCAATCAGCGACACCATCCTGCTCAAACCTGCAGGCCTTAATGACGAAGAATATGAAGTCATCAAGACCCATGTCCTGCATGGCAGTGAAATCATCAGAGCCTACAGCTGGTTGACAGATGCCCACGAGGTAGTGCTCCACCACCATGAAAAATATAACGGCAACGGCTACCCTGATGGCCTCAAGTCGGATCAGATTCCACTGAACGCCCGGATATTTGCTGTCGTTGATGTTTTTGATGCATTGACGTCAAAACGCCCCTATAAAGAGGCCTACACGCTTGAATATTCCCTGCGGATGATGCTATCAGAAGTGGGGAGTCATTTTGACCCGGAAATATTTGACCTGTTTTCAAAAAATGCACAGGCAATCCATGAAACCATTGTATGTTTCAGTGAAACCCAGCTAGAAGAAGCCTTGCATACCATTATGCAGGACTATTTTAAAAACCCGGAAGAAAAGGAGTTGATCTCTCATGGTTCTTAACAGCGTACGGATATTTGTTGCCTCTCTCCTGCTAGCAGCGTTACTGCTACCAACCGGCTGTAACAAGCGGGAAAAAATTTCAAAGATTTCACAACTTGAAAACAAGGAGTTTGCCGTTCCCACCGGAACGGCTGCCGACAAGCTGGTGTTGTCCAGGTTCCCCAATGCAAAATTCCATTATTACAACAGTGTGCTTGATGCTGCATTGGCGGTAAAGGCAGGCAAAGCAGATGCTGCAGCCTACGACGAACCGATCCTGAAGAATATTGCCGGCAAAAACAGTGGGCTCACCGTTCTGCCGGAGATGATAACCAAAGACAACTATGGTTTTGCCGTGCAACCGGATAAGAAGGTATTGAAAGAGACCATCGATCAGGTGGTGGGCGAACTTAAGAAAAATGGCAAATTCGATGCCATGCTACAGCGCTGGCTGCCTAAAACCGGCGGTCCGGCTGCAATGCCTGTTATCCCATCCAGTGGCAGCAAAGGGGTTCTCAAACTCGGTACTGCCGCCGTCACCGAACCGTTTTCCTTTGTTGATGCATCCCATACGGTGGTCGGGCTTGATATCGAGATCGCATCCCTTGTTGCCCAGAAGCTCGACATGAAGCTGGAAGTGATCAATATGGAGTTTGGTGCGATGATTCCGGCCCTGCTCTCCGGCAAGGTGGATATGATCGCTGCCTGCATTACCATTACCGAGGAGCGCGCAAAAAAAGTGTTGTTCTCTGAGCCCTATTATGTCGGCGGTATTGCGGCGCTGGTCAAGGAGTAGGTTCTGGCTGTGTTGAAAAACATCATCACCTGTATCAGCTGCCTGTTTTTCCTCTTCTGTTTCGTATCCGCAGAGGCCTGGGCATCATTTCAGCTTGCCTCTGCGGACGACCTGAAGGACAAGCGGATTGGCGTCCTGCTTGGCTCCATTCATGATGCCTATGCTCACAAGACCTACCCGAAGGCCACGGTACTGCAGTACAAATCACCATCTGACATGCTGTTGGCATTAAAAGCAGAAAAGGTTGATGCTGTTTTTTACATCCAGGAATCGTTGTTTGATCTGATCCGTACCAACCCTGAATTTGGTCTCGTAGGTCCACCGTTGTTTTCCGACCCGATTGCGATCGGTTTTAGCAAGACCAACAACACACTACGTGAAGCATTTAACCGCTTTCTGCAAAAAACAAAGGCAAGCGGGCTGTATGACGACATGGTACGCCGCTGGATTACCGAAGGCAGTACAAAAATACCGGAGATCAGCACAAAGAACACAAACGGTCTGCTTACCATCGGGATCGTGAGCGACAAAGGGCTGCCCTTTGCTGCGGTAAAGAATAACAGGCTGGTGGGGTTTGACATTGAGCTGATGGAGCGCTTTGCAGCAGACCTTGGAAAAACACCGAACTTCAGAGATTTGGAATTTGGTGGTCTGATAGCGGCCACCGTAAGTGGCAAGGTTGATCTGATTGCCAGTACCATTATGATTACTGAGGAAAGAAAAAAGCAGATTGCGTTTTCTGATTCATACTATGCATTGGGTACCGTGGTACTGGCGCTGAAAAAAAACATAGCTACCGGTTCAAGCGCCTCTGCAGGTAAGCAAGAGACTGCTTGCTTCAGCTTCTTCAATGAAACAGCCAAAAGCTTTCACAGCAACATCCTGCATGAACAACGCTATCTATTGATTTTTGACGGACTGAAGACAACCGTGATCATCTCGATACTGGCCAGCCTTGGCGGCACCTTATTGGGAGCTCTGGTTTGCTTTATGAGGATGTCAAAAAATGCAGTCGTGCGTATACCGGCAAAAATCTATATCTCGATCATACGAGGTACCCCCGTACTGGTGCTTTTGATGCTGATCTTTTATGTGGTATTTGCTTCAGTAAATATTGATCCGGTTGTTGTTGCGGTCATCGCCTTCGGAATGAATTTTGCCGCATATGTAGCGGAAATATTCAGATCCGGCATTGAGGGGATCGACAAGGGCCAGACTGAAGCCGGCATTGCTCTGGGATTTTCCAAAGTCCAGACCTTCATCCAGATCATCCTGCCGCAAATGGTACAACGGGTGCTGCCGGTTTATAAGGGAGAGTTTATCTCATTGGTTAAAATGACTTCCATTGTCGGCTATATCGCGGTACAGGATTTGACCAAGGCCAGTGACATAATCCGCAGCCGTACCTTTGACGCCTTCTTCCCGTTGGTTATGGTGGCGGTTCTCTACTTCCTTATCTCCTGGATATTACTTCTGTTACTTGAAACTGCAGAGAGAAAATGCGATCCGAAACAGAATGCAAGAAAGGTGCGTACTGCATGATAAAAGTAGAACATCTTTCCAAGAAGTTTGGAGAGACCTCTGTCCTTGCCGATATTTCAACCACTGTAAGCAAAGGCGAGGTCATCTCCATCATCGGCCCTTCCGGTACCGGTAAAAGCACCTTTCTGCGCTGCCTTAACCTGCTTGAACAACCCAGTCACGGCACCATCCTCATCGACGGCATCAACATTCTGGACAAGCATACCAATGTGCCCAAGATTCGCCAGAAAATGAATATGGTTTTCCAATCCTTCAACCTGTTCTCTCACCTGACAGCACTGGAGAACCTGACCATCGGGCAAATCAAACTGTTGGGGATGCGGAAAGGGGATGCGGAACAGAAATCACTGGAGCTGCTTAAGCTGGTGGGACTTGCAGAAAAGGCCAACGCCTATCCTGACGAGTTGTCCGGTGGACAAAAACAACGTGTCGCCATTGCCCGCTGTCTGGCCATGGAGCCGGAGATCATCCTGTTTGATGAACCGACCTCAGCCCTGGACCCCACCATGGTCAGCGAAGTGCTGGCGGTTATCCGACGACTGGCCAAGGATGGCATGACCATGCTGATCGTCACCCATGAAATGGATTTTGCCCGGGATGTCTCCAGTCGGGTGATGTTTATGGAAGAAGGAGGGATCTATGAAGAGGGTACGCCACAGCAGATCTTTGAACAGCCACAACGGGAAAAAACCAGGGCGTTTATCAACAGAATCCGCAGCTTTAACTATAGTATAACCAATCAGAATTATGATCTGTATGCCATGAATGCCGAAATCGAGACTTTTTGCGAACGACAGATCCTGAGTAAGAAGAAAAGACAAACCCTGTTGTTGCTGGTTGAGGAGCTGCTGCAGCTCCACCAGCCTCTGCTTGGCTTAACCCCGCTTGAGCTACGCATAGCTCACTCGGAAAAACACGATATCATAGAAATCATTATTGAAAATTCCGCAGAGGCATTCAATCCCTTTCAACAAAGCGCACTGAAGGATGACCTTGGCCTGAAGATCATTGACGGTTTGGCAGAAAATGTCAGTTATCAGCGTCTGGACGCCACAAACCGGGTACTCGTAACCCTGATATGAGGCAAGACCCGGACCGGGCACCGTATGGTAACAAAAAGCAGGGAACCTTGCCGCAGCCTGGCCACACGCTGCAGCATCAAGTATTACTATTTCTCCTGCTCACCAGCTGTCTCCTGCTCATGTACGCGCCCACCGCTGCAGTTGCTGCCCCCCTTCCTTTGATGCTGGATGATTCCGCAGAAACCTATCCTCTTGGTATCGGCTCCCTTGAACTGTTTGAAGACCCATCAGGAGCACTGGGGATTGACGATGTCAGCAGCCCCCGTATGTCCAGCTTCTTTGCACCGTCTCTCCGATCTGTTGCCAACTTCGGCATGTCTTCGTCGGCGTTCTGGTTTCGCTTTTCACTACGCAGTCTGACCCGCAGCCAGGCAGCCTGGCTACTGCTTCTTGATCAACCGGTAATGGATGAAGTTGAACTCTACACCCCCACCGGCAACGGTTCATTTCTGGTACAAAAATCAGGGGTTTCAAGGCCCATCAGCATTCGGGAAATTCGCAGCCGGAGCATCGCGTTACCGCTGGCCGTGGATCAGGCCTCTCGCACCTACTATCTGCGGGCTCGCATTCAGGGCCGGGCTCAGTTCCCTCTCTCCGTCATGACCTATGAAGAGTTCCAGCGTCATGAGACGCACAAGCAAAACCGTCTGACGGCAGTATACGGTTTTCTGATTGCCATGTCTCTGGTGGGGGCTGCCCTGCTGGTCTTTACCAGAGAGCAGAGCTACCTTTACTTTGTGCTTTACCTGCTCAGCTACCTGATGGCAACCCTGAGTATTACCGGGTACTATTATGCCTGGTTTTTGCCGGAACATCCGCTGATCCACCGCACAACCCTGCTAATCTTTGCGATCCTGATGACCCTGAGCGGACTGTTGTTTACCCGCTCGTTCCTGAAGGTAAGTGACTTTTCCCCTCCACTTGACCGGCTGCTACACTGGCTTATCCTGCTGAATACGGCACTGATTCCCGGCTATCTGCTGACCCCGCCACTCTATGCAAAGATTGCCGTAAATCTGATGTTTCTGTTCGCCACTATTGTGTCGGGGCTGGCAGCATATGCCTGCTATCGTAAGGGCTTTGCACCGGCGCGTTACTTCCTGTTTTCACGTCTGGTGGTGTATGCTGGTTCACTGGCCTATGCACTGACCAACTTCAAAATACTGCCCGCAGATCTGTTACCAAACGACTATATGCAACTGGTACTGATACTCGACGCCTCCTTTATTGTCATCGCTCTGGCAGACCGGATCAACACCCAGCGACAGCAGATCAACAGTCTGGTGGCTGATTTACGGAAAGAAATGGATGAACGGACAAACGCCCACCAGATTATTGAGCAAGAGATGGCCGAACGTCTGCGTCTTGAGCAGGAAGTTGTCAGCATCAGTGATGATGAGCGCTTCAAAATCAGTCGGGCGCTGCATGATGGACTCTGCCAGCAATTAACCGGTGCCCGTCTGGTATGCGGCTCACTTAACAACCGGTTACGCGCACAACCGGAAACCCTTGCATTACTGAAGCCGCTTGAACAGTTGCTGGATGAATCTGTAGACCACGCCTACTCGCTCTCACGCGGGGCTTGGCCGATTGAACATGAAACCCAGGGACAGATCACGTCACTGGATACATTTATTCAGCGGATCTCCGCACAAAGCGGCATCCCTGTTGTTTTCCATAATCAACGCGCCTGTCAGGAATGCCTTAACCCCCAGATGACCCAGCTGTACCGCATTGCGCAGGAAGCGATTACCAATGCAGTAAAACATGCCCAGGCACAATGCATTACCGTAACCTTTGACTGCAGCCCTGCACGGGGCATACTCGTTGATATCCGGGACAATGGTATCGGTCGGACAGCCCATATCGTCAGCTCTACCGGCGGTATGGGAATCAGAATCATGGCCCATCGGGCACGGTCAATCGGCGGAGAACTGGAGATACAGGATCTACCGGAGGGAGGAACGGCAGTAATCTGCAGGGTTTCCTGTACAACAACAAAGGAGCAACCGGTTAATGAGCAACATTCAACTGCACAACACAAAGATCTTTCTGGTTGACGATCATCCGGCAGTACGTCAGGGGCTCTCGTTACTGTTCAATCAGCCCGGCCTTTTCATCTGCGGTGAAGCGGATAGCCTAACCGAGACCCTTGCAAAACTGGAGCAGGTTACACCAGATGTTGTTCTGGTGGATATTTCCCTTGAACATGAAAGCGGCTTCAGTCTTCTGGAAGAACTTAACAAACGAAGTATCAAAAGCATCATCTACACGATGCACAGTGATGCAGGCAGTATTGAAAAGGCGTTCCGGCTCGGGGCAAACGGCTATGTCACCAAACGGGACGCCACTGACGATCTGCTGGAAGCACTGACAAATGTGATGGGCGGCAATCGCCATATCAGCAAACTGGCTGCCCAAAGCCTTGCCAGCAAACTGATAGGCGATACCAACGGCCAACAGCAGGTGCATCAGCTCAGTGACCGGGAACTGGAAATTGTCGAATACATACGTCAGGGCTGCTCAACAGCCGAGATTGCCCAGAAGTTGATCATCAGCCCCCGTACGGTGGAATCCTATTATACCCGCATCATTGAGAAACTGAAGCTGGACGGTATGAAGAGCCTGCGACGCCACATTCACAGCAACACGCCTGCTTTGCGCTAAGAAGAGACACCTTGTCTCAAAGTCCACTGTTGACCTTTCGCTGTACGTAAAAACCCCTACAGAAAAACCGTAAGAGCCCTGACAGACGAACGCTGACTCTTTGTGTAACATGACAACACAATATGATTAACGGGATCGTCATGTACGTACGACAGCAAACCCGCTGTATCGAAAGGAGCAACGATCATGAAAACCAAACTATGTGCCCCCCTCCTTGCTATTGCACTCTTCGTATCCCCCCTGTCCGGCTTTGCCGCATGTCCCGACAAGGTTACCTGTACCATCTCATGGGGAATAGGCATTGAAGGAGAGTCAGCATATTCAAAGGATATCGGGAACATTGCAATGCCAACCTGCTACAAGTTCGGTAAAGGATGCAGACCTTGGCACTGCTCTGGCAACAACAGCAACGTAGACTACTGGCTCGACCGCTGTATCAGCTACTTCAGCGTCAAGCATGATCCCAAGCATGACCATGAGTATATTCGCGTTTCCTTTCCAGGCTCCCCCGTCGATGGCGAGAGCAACACAAAATATCGCCGGGAACTGAAATAGAAAAAACGGAAACTGTCAGATTCCACGACTATAAGCTTATAACGCCCTTGACGCGAGAAGGAGAAATGCGATGCAAAGGTTATTTACGGCTTCAACGGCAGTGGCAATGCTCTTGGCATATGCAGGTGTTACCGCTGCGGCGGACTACAGAATCAACTGGAGTAACAACCTGGGTGACTACAGCTCCTGTTCTTCAGTGCAGGCTCAGGCTTACTTTGTCGGCAACAAGGTGGCAGAGTTTAAATTACCCCGGCCGCTTACAAACATTACGCAAACCATGATTCTTTCTGCCCTAAGCTGCACAACCATCAAGCTTTCGGCATCATGCTCATACCCTTCACCATCCACAGACCCGAACAGTAATGGCAGGGCATACATCACCCCTACCCTGGAAGTGGCATGCTCAAACGGCTCTGCGACCGTCACCAAAGAACGAAACGCACTTAAAGGGGGCTGGATTAGCTTCAGGGTATTATAACAACGGAGATGACAATGAAAAAACAACGTATCGCACAAGGAATAGCCCTAATCCCGTTTTTGCTGGCAGCTACCGTAGCCTGGTGCGGAGACAACGGCAACGGCACCGTAACGGCAAATGGTCTTGTCTGGCTAAAAGATGCCTCCTGCCTGGGTAAAAAAGACTGGAATAGCGCCAACAGCTCAACTCAGAGTCTGTCAGCCACCAACGCCCCTGCAGCCTGTAACCTTAAGGACGGCTCCACCTCCGGTCAATGGCGCCTGCCTAATTCTGCAGAATTGAGCAGCGTGGCGGGAAGTTCAAGCGGACAGTTCAACAACGTCCAGTATGCTTCTTACTGGTCATCAAGTACAAGCAGCTTGCCCGGCTATTATACGGTTATCAGTGTGAAGACCGCCACGGTCGGTGCTGCTCCAAAGTCAAACCCGCAGTATTTTCTGGCAGTACGTAACCTGTAAGATAATAATCAGTATACAAAAGGAGGCCTGTCATGAAGCTATTGACTACTGCAATCCTGCTGACCGCCCTGTGTTGCTCCGTACCGTCTGCTGTACTGGCAGACTGTCCTGACAAAGGAAGCTGCTGGATCTCCTGGGGTGGTTCATCAACTCAGTATCAGGAACTGGGCACCTTCAACACCCCCACCTGCTACAAGTTCGGTAAAGGCTGCCGCCCCTGGCACTGTGAGGGCTACAAGGACACCACCCCGGACTACTGGCTGAACAAGTGCGTACAAACCTTTAATGTCAAGCACACCCCGTCACGATCCGGCGAAATTCTCTGGGTCACCTTTAAAGGTGGTATAACCGGTAATTACTCGCGGAATTTACAATAACCCCATATACTCCATTAGGCGGCACAAAACACCCTGTCAGCTGTTTTCCGACATCTTTCAGGTCCGCTTTCTCATCAGGATCTTGCAAAAGGAGTGACAAACCAATGGAAAAATTGACCCGCCGGGAATTCCTGATCAAGACGCCGACCCTGCTTGCCGCCACATCTCTCACCGGGGCACTGAGCACCCTCTCCTCCTGCTCTTCTGACTCATCCGGCCCGGGCAGACAGCCGAACATCCTGCTGTTGATGGTTGACCAGATGCAAACCCCGCCGGAAGGGTACAGCCCTGATGAAGGGGTCGCTCAAGGGTTGAAAGAAATTCTCGGTTTCAGACCGCTTTCGCCGGACAACCCCTACACCAAGTATTTTCCGGGTCTGTTACGCTTGCGTCAGAATGCCGTGGTCATGCGCAAGCACCACACCGCTTCATCGGCCTGCGTACCCAGCCGAACCTGCATCATGACCGGACAGTACCCGAGCGTACATGGTGTAAGCCAGACCGACGGCCTGTTCAAATCTGCCAACGATATACCCTGGCTTGACCCTGAAGGTCTGCCAACTATCGGCGACTGGTTCCGTGCCATCGGCTACAGCACTCATTATTTCGGCAAGTGGCATGTGTCTGAGCCAGAGTCTCCTGACTACCTCACTCCCTGGGGTTTTGCCGATTGGGAACAGTCTGCACCGGAACCCCACGGTGGAACAGCTGACAACTCCGGCGCCTTTCGAGATGTCAAATTTGCAAAAAATGTCGAGGAGTTTCTTGCTGCCAAGGGTAAAGACACCTCCAATGCCCCCTGGCTTGCCGTTGGCTCACTGGTGAACCCCCACGACTGTAGTCTGATGCCGATCAACTGGGAGATGCCGGGAACCCCGGCCGATCCCCATGGCAGCGGTGTGGTCCAGTGGAACAGTTATCCACCTCCTTTAAAGATTCCCGGCAAGGGCGAGCAGAGCCGTATGGGCGGCACCGACCCTGCCGACCAGTACCAGGTTGAGCTGAATCCTGGTGGTTTTCCACAGGACAACAGCAAACTGCCGCCTACCTACAACGAATCCCTTGACGACAAACCCCAGTGCCACAAGGATTATTCCCTTAAATGGGGACTTGCCTTTGCGGCAAAGACCGATTCCGGCTTTATCGGTAAGGTTCCGGTCAGATCGCCGCTTCCCTTCCAGCTGCAGGGAGAAAACGCAGAGGCATGGTCCCTGGCCTATAATCAGTTTTACACCTACCTGCACTACCTGACTGACCTGCAGATAAACAACATGTTAAAGGCGCTTGATGACAACAAGCTGACTGACAACACGATTGTGGTCTTCCTGTCCGATCATGGCGAGATGGCCGGGGCACACGGCGGCATGATCCAGAAATGGCATAACGCCTACGAAGAAACGATCCGGGTCCCGTTGGTGGTTTCCTCTCCTCTGGTGAACAGCAGTAAAACCGCCATACGCGAGATCCGGCAACCCACCAGCTCGATAGATCTGGCACCGACCCTGCTGGGGCTTGCCGGGTATCATCAGCAGCAAATCAGGCAGATTATGGAGAAGGTTGTCGGCAAACCGTCCTACACCCCCTTTGTCGGTGCTGATCTGTCGGATCACATCCTGGGCAACAATGCCGGGACTATCAGCGGATCGGACGGCAGGCCTCGACCGGGTGCCCTGTTCATGTCCAATGACACCATCACCGAAAAAGCGGCTTATCCCCCTGACCCGCTGCCCGATCAATACAATCTGTTTCTTCAGTATGTTGAAAATGCGATTAAAAACGGGGCGCCACTGGTATCGGGACCGGTGCGACAGCCAAACAATGTACGGGCGTTATGTACCGGCGACTGGAAAATTGCCCGCTATGTTGACACAAGAAAAAAAGAAACAGATCAGTGGGAGTTGTATTGTCTGACAAATGACCCGATTGAAAAGATCAATCTGGTAGACTTCAGGACCGGTGAAGTGAGAAACGATGTTGCCGTTCCCCCTGGCATGACGAAAGCGGAACTTCTGACAAAGAATCAGGAACTGCGGGCGGCTCTTGCTGCACAGGAAGCGGCTCTGCTGTGAACTGTAGTGAAAAGCTGACTACTCGGCACCATGGTTTCCACCTGATGGCAAAGCCTTGCGGGCCGACCTGCAACCTGCGCTGCAGTTACTGTTTCTACTGCGAAAAAGAACAGTTCTTTCCGAAAGGGCGCCCCTTCCGCATGTCTGATCAGGTACTGGAATCCTATATCAACCAGTACATTGCCGCTCAGCCTGGCTCGGAAGTGGTTTTTGACTGGCAAGGGGGAGAGCCAACTCTGGCGGGAATCGATTTTTTTCAGCAGGCCCTGGACTTGCAGAAAAAATACGCACAGGGCAAACAGATCAGCAATACCCTTCAGACCAATGGAACCAAGATTGATGAGGCTTGGTGCAGATTCCTTACCCGCAACAGCTTTCTGGTCGGCCTGAGTATGGATGGTCCCGAAGAGATCCACAATGCCTGTCGGCTGGATGCGGCAGGCAATCCCACCTTCTCCTCAGCTTTGTCTGCCTTAAAGCTGATGCAAGAGCATGGTGTAGAGTTCAACATCCTGGCCACCGTGAACCGTCTGAACGCCCGGCATCCCCTAGAGGTCTACCGTTTTTTCAGGCAACACGATGTGCATTACCTGCAGTTCATCCCGGTTGTTGAACAGGCAGACGAACAGACAGCCACCGTGACCGATTACAGTGTTGAGTCGAAACAATATGGTGCGTTCCTCACCCAGATCTATCAGGAGTGGATACAGCATGATGTCGGGAAGATGTTTGTGATGAATTTTGAGTGGGCATTGGCAGCCTGGGCCGACACAGGATCGGGAGTTTGCTATCTCGCTCCGCACTGCGGCAGAAATCTGATCCTTGAACACAACGGCGACATTTTTTCCTGTGACCATTTCATGTATCCCGCTTATCGTCTGGGTAATCTGCAGGATGAGGGCGGCCTGCAGCAGATCATCCATTCAGGGAGGCAGGACAACTTTGGTGCTGCAAAGGAAACGTCTCTGCCAGAATGTTGCCGCTTGTGCGACTTCCTCTTTGCCTGTCATGGTGGCTGTCCAAAGCATCGTTTTAACCGGACTCCTGATGGAAAACCGGGATTAAACTACCTCTGCGAAGGGATAAAATCGTTTTATCAGCAGGCTAAACCATCCATGCAACAGATGCTGGAGCTTATCCACAAAGGTGTGCCGGTATATACGATTATGGAGCTCAACGGGAGCCAACTCACCTCCTTACATTGACAATCAGAAGAAAAAATGTACATTAATCTAATTGCAATGCTGAATATCAGAACTAAGGAGAATACAGATGGATATTACGACCAAAAAAGAGACTAATGGCACCGTACTCACCATAACCGGCAGAATGGATGCCGTTACCGCACCGGAATTTGAAAAAGTGATCAAGCAGCTGATTGAAGAAGGCAACAAAGGCTTTGTGGTTGATTTTAAAGGGCTCGACTACATCAGTAGCGCCGGTCTTCGGGCGCTGCTTGCCACCGCCAAGCTGTTAAAGGGAAAGGGAGGCCAAATCCGCTTTGCCAATATTACCGGAACAGTCAAAGAGGTTTTTGATATCTCAGGCTTTGGTTCCATCTTTCAGATGCATGACTCCGTTGCAGCTGCAGTAGCCGAAATCGGCTGATGCAGCAATGACATACGAAACGATAACAACTGATGCCCGTATTGAGAACCTTGATACAGTGGTTGCGTTTGTTGAAGACCGTGCCGACCAGTTTGATCTGGACACAAAAAGGAAGTTCGGCCTGTTGGTAGCCATTGAGGAAGCGTTTGTCAATGTCTGTCATTATGCCTATCCAGAGGGTACAGGAGCGGCAACTATTTCCGTTGGAACGGACAACGAAGCCTTTGTAATTGAGATCGCTGATCAAGGTGCACCGTTTGATGTCCTGACACTACCGGAACCGGATATTACCGCAGATATTATGGATCGGGAAATCGGTGGTCTGGGGGTCTTTTTCATCCGAAAACTGACAAACGATGTCAGTTATCGCCGGGAAGATGAGTATAATATCCTGCGGATGGTGCTGCATAGAACAGAGGAGCCGTTATCCTGACCAGCCCCCCTTGGCTGAAAGAGGGAGATATCACCGAGAACGCTCTCCAAAGGACAGATAGCATGACTATTGAAACAACAAAGGAATCAAACGCGACGCTGATCAAGGTCTCCGGGCGGATAGATGCGGTGACCACCCTGCAGTTTGAAACCGTCGTCAAAGAGCTGTTTTCAGCTGGTGAAACCGTCTTTGTACTTGATTTCGGTCACGTTGATTATATCAGTAGCGCCGGCCTGAGATCACTGCTTGCCACAGCCAAACTGCTGACCCATAAAGATGGTCAGTTTCATCTGATCAATGTCTCTGATACAGTGGCTAAAATCCTCGGTATATCTGGCCTCAGCAGCATTTTTCAGACCCATGATTCCTTGTCCACGGCTTTGGCCCATCTCTCCTGATACACCATGAAAATGTTCAACCGTATAGCTCTTGTCCTGACACTGCTTCTACTGTCATTACCTGCAGGCTCCCTTGCATTCGGACAGTCCCTGACGCTTGGCGACTGCATTGCACTCACCCTCAAAGAAAACCGGACCATCAAAAACGCCTATCTTGACCGGGTTGTACAAAAGTATGACCTGCGGATGGCAGAAGAAACCTTTACGCCGACACTGAAAGCAACCCCCTCCGTTACCAGTAGCGGGGGTAACGGTTCCACAGCAACCACAACTATGCTGGGAACAACCCTGACCTCCTCCCAGAATCTTCCCACCGGCGGGAGCATTAACCTGAGTGCAAACCAAAGCAGTACCAGCACAAAAAACGCTTCACCTGTTAACAGTTATGGCTGGAACATTAACCTGACCCAGCCGCTCCTGAAGGGGGGCGGACTTGACGTAGGGCTGGAGCCGCTGCGTCTTGCACGGATAAATGAGCAGAAAAACATTCTGAATCTGAAAAGCACGCTTATGTCGACCCTGACCACGGTAATCTCTGCGTACCGTAACTATGTAAAGGCCATCAAGTCGTTGGAGATAAGCAAGCAGTCACTAAAGCGCAGCAAGGATCTGATTGAAACCAACCGGGAAATGATCGCCGCCGGACGGATGGCAGCTGTTGAACTGGTACAGTCCGAAGCAGACCTGGCCCGGCAAGAGTTTGATCTGCTCTCTGCAGAGAACAGCCTGGATAAAGTCCGGCTTGAGCTGACCAAGGCGATTGACATTGATAAGAATAGCAAAATATTGCCGCAGCCAGAGACCAACATCCCGCCGGTCCCCTATACTCTGGAACAGGCCAAGCAGCTTGCCTTTGACAACAGACCGGAATACCTGACCGCACTGTTAAGCTATGAAAATGAAAAGAGGGCGTTGATCCTCGCCAAGAACAGAACCCTCTGGAATCTCAATCTTACCGGTGGTTATTCCGAGACCTACACCCGTGGATATGGCAACAGCTTCAACTCTGGCTGGAATACAGGGTTGGCCTTAACCATACCGCTTGACGATCTGTATCTGCTCTCTTCAGACCGTAAAGCCTATCTTGCTGAAGAGATCACTATGAAAAAGATGGAGAATGATCTGGCAAGACAGCGCGAGGATATCGAGATAGCGGTACAGGATGCCATGCGCAATGCAGAGATGAGCCACCGCCAGATTAAACTGGCCACCCTGTCCCGAACCCTGTCGGAAAAAAAGGTGGAGATAGAAACGGAAAAACTCAAGGCGGGCCGCTCAACAAACTTTCAACTGGTCAGTTTTCAAAATGATCTGAAAAATGCTCAGGATGCAGAATTATCATCCATTACCGACTACCTGAATGCCCTGACCAATCTGGACAACACCCTGGGTATTACCCTGGATACCTTGAAAGTGTCACTGGTAGAACGGAACTAGACAGGAGTACCATGGAACGGGATAACGTAATTTCAGGCAGGATTCTGGATGATATGACCGATGGCGTGGTTGCCATTGACCTGTCAGGTAAAATCATCACCTTTAACCCGGCTGCCAGCAGGATTCTGGGGATTACCGCAGAAGAGGCACTGACCAAATCCTTTGGCGAGGTCTTTCTGCTGGCAGAGGAAAATGACGAGTTTAACCAGACCATTCTTGACGCAATCTACGAATCATCCACCAGCCATAATCGGATTGTCCCGTTTACCTATAATGACAAACAGACCACCCTGTCCCTGACCACCACCTTCCTTAAGGCAGAAGATGGCACCGACCAACGGATGGGGGTTATTGCCGTCTTCAGTGATATCAGTGAGCTGCAAGCGCTGCAGCAAGCCGAAGTTCGCCTTGCAGAAGAGCTGAAAAACAAGCACAAGGAACTGCAGCAGGCCTACCTTAAAACAGAAGAAGGCAATCAGCAGTTGCAATCGGCCCTGAAGAAGGTCCAGATCATCAGGAATACCGCAACCGCGTTCACCATAATCCTGTTTTTGGGGATCGGCCTGTTTGTCTGGAACCGGAAACCAGCCACTTTTTCTTCCTCCAAGCCATCTCCATCTGCGCAACAAAAAACAGTATCAACAACGGTTCCGGTCACCCCTCAACCGGTCTCGTCCAGCATTGCGCTAACCGGCAAGCTGTTACCACTCCAGATGGTAAATCTCACCAGCCCTATCTCCGGCAAGGTGGCCCAGGTTCTGGTCCGTTATGGTGACGTCGTAAAAGCGGGACAGCCCTTGGTTACCATGGATATCAACGAAGCACTGATCAAGCACCGTGAGGCAAAGTCAGCCCATATCAAGGCGTTAACCAACTACAAACAGATGGAAAAATGGGATACCGGTACCGATGTGGTCCGTGCTCACCGCTCACTGACAAAAGCGAAAATGTCCCT
>Ga0209467_1001376_pt1 | contig 21660 bp, 18 predicted proteins | sample Higcelwee11metaG_FD_187175 | JGI IMG/M metagenome (GOLD analysis project Ga0209467, IMG submission 187175) | Freshwater pond sediment microbial communities from the University of Edinburgh, under environmental carbon perturbations - High... | ecosystem: Environmental > Aquatic > Freshwater >... | reverse complement strand
GAACTGATTTTATGCGGGGAAGATAGAAGATTAAAGAGAGGAAGGAAAATGCGAAAAGTTTGAATAAGCTGACCATAAAGTGATTTATGATTTAGGCGAAAGTGATTTTTTATGTTAAGAAATAGCATCGTTCCAATCTATTGGGACATATGATATTTTAATAAAAAATACCGGAAGCCCATAAATCAGCTTTCGGGCGGCGGTACAAATTTTCGCATATAAAATACAGCGTGATTATTTTAAAGTACAGGAAACTGCAGTGGCTGAAAAGGCGGAATTGTTTACAATGCCTTCGATCTTCAGAACACCCAGTTCAGTATAGTAAAAGTTAAGATTATAATTCAGATCCGTTGTGATAAAACTGCCGGACGAGAGAACGTGATTGATTTTAACACAGTTGACGATAGTGTCGTTAACCGTTCTTGAATAACCGTTTTCGTTCAATAGCAGCGAGCTTATGTACAGTTCTTCAACAACTGCATTGTCGCTGTGGTCGAGCATAACTTCGGGTGTGCTGAATATTACAGGTTCTCCATAAATAAAGCCGGATCTGTCCCGCTTCTCGCTGCCATACTGAAACAGTTTGTCGCCGTCATATTCTATCAGTTTCACAAAGACCGTATCGTAAGTAAACTCTGACATTTCGAAAGTGTATGCTATATCTTTGTACTGGTAAAGGTACTTGTTCGTAAGTTCGTCAACCTGATAAGGAAAATAATCTAAGATCTCAGCTGAATCGGTAAATGATTCGCCTCCCCGGGTGATGTCATATATCCATTTATTGCCGGTCTTTAAAGGGATATTATCAATCCCGACCTCGTCAAAACTGTCATCAGACGCCGGAACACATGAACTTAAGAAAATTAAAGCTGAAATATAAAAAAAATAAATCACGCGGGACATGATCATATTCCGGTGATTTCAGAAATTTCTGAAAGCAGCACAGAGATAATATCTTTCTCCGGCACCTTCCGGATTATCTGACCTTTTTTAAAAAGGAGAAATTCACCTATACCGCCTGCGATGCCGATGTCGGCTTCCCTCGCTTCCCCGGGTCCGTTCACGGCGCACCCCATTACAGCAACATTCAGGCAGGTATTGATCTTTATGCGGTCAAGCTCTTCTTCGAGTTTATTCACGATCTTCTCAAGATTTACCCTTGTTCTTCCGCAGGTCGGGCACGATATCAGATTGACACCGTTAATTTTGTATCCGAGCGATCTTAGAATTATCCTTCCGGCTTTTATCTCTTTTTTTACATCGCCGGTCAAAGAAACTCTGATCGTATCGCCGATACCTTCATAAAGAAGGATCCCGATGCCGACCGATGATTTTATCGAACCCGAAAAAACATTTCCGGCTTCTGTGACGCCGAGATGCAGCGGATAATCATAAAGCGCGCTGATCTTTTTATAGGATTCTATCATAAGCGGAACTTCGGAAGATTTCATTGAAAGCACAATATTTGAAAAATTCTCTTCTTCGCAGTATCCGATATATTTAACCATACTTTCAGCCATGCCGTCGGCAGTTACCTTATCATATTTTTTCAGAATATCTTTTTCCAAAGATCCCGAGTTAACGCCTATCCTTATTGGGATGAGAGCTTTTTTACAGGCTTCGATAACCTGTCTGGTCTTATCTTTTCCGCCGATGTTCCCCGGATTAATTCTGATCTTGTCGATACCGTTCTCCGCCGCGGCTATCGCCAGCTCATAATCGAAATGAATGTCTCCGATAAGGGGTATATGAATGTGCTTTTTTATCTCTCTGACCGATTCAACAGCCTTCATATCCTGCAAGGTAACTCTTACGATGTCGCAGCCGGCATCCTCAAGTTCAAGTATCTGACCCACCGTAGCTTCAACATCTTCAGTAAATGTGTTCGTCATTGACTGAACGGCTATCGGATTTTCACCGCCGATCAGAACATTTCCTATTTTGACCGTCTTTGTTTTTCTGCGCATCACTGATCAAGCCCGTAAGTATTTTTAAGATATTCGCTTACTTTATCCGATCTTTTGATCTTCTGCACACCGTTTTCCGTGACGCGTAAATAAGCGCTTGAGAGTTTAGGGTCTTTATAATCGCCGGCGACTTTAGTATCATTAAATTCTATTTCAACGGAACTGCTGTTACCCAGCTTTGCCTCAATTACTTCAGTAGCGGAAAGTTTAAGGTCGATCCCGGGCACTATCATCTGCTCTTTGACTTCAAGACTGTCGGTAAAGTAATAAATATAGCAGGAATCAAGAGTAGTGATCTTAAGATTGAAAGGTTCGTTGTATTCATCGCCTATCATAAAAGAGTCCCGCACTGCTACGCTGTCGCTTTCGATAGTGATTATTTTTACCATGGATTCGTTCTTATCGCTTTTTTCATCTTCGTTCAAAATTACATAAATATGTCTGATAAAAAGAAAAAGCAGCAGAGAAACAACAAAGGCGATAACGAATTTCCTGTTGACATAAGTAAAAAGAAGGATCTTTCTAAATACCTCTGCAGCGGGATGATTCTTTTTCTTACCGTTTTCATTCTCGGTCAGCATTTCAAGGATCATATCCTTCTGCTTCTTCTTTTCTTCGTCCTCAGGCAGTTCGACATGAAGAAAATCCGCATATTTCTTTACGAAAAGGTCATAATAGGAATCCGGCAGGGCTGCCACATCATTTTTTTCAATTGCTTTAATGAAAGTATCCCTGATCCTGATCTTTTTTGACACATCAGAAACTTTCAGCCCGAGCTCTGTACGTTTAGCCTTTAATATATGTCCAATGTCATTCTTCAAGTCAGTTTTTCCACTTAGTTGCAATCAGGAATATAAGCGAAATAATAAGATTTGTCAAAATAAAGTAAATAATTTGAAGTTGCAATTTGATCTCATTAAACTTAAATTTAAAATAAAATTGAAAAAAACATATCTATAGAATTTCTTTTATGATATATAAGGGACGCGATTTGGTTTCTTCGTAAATTTTGCCTATGTAAAGACCGATTATGCCCAGATTTAAAAACAAAAGCCCTGAGATGAACCATATTGAAACCATAAGGCTGGACCAGCCTTCGACAGGAGTTCCAAAATAGATGTATTTAAAAATAATCCACAGCCCGTAGATAAATGACAGAAGTGAAATAAGTAATCCGAACTTAATTGAGAATCTCAGCGGTTTGTTCGAATGAGACACGATCGAGTCAACAGCCAGTTTGACCAGTTTAACTATACTGTAGCTTGATTTACCATGAAATCTCTGAGCATGTTCAATTTCTACTTTTGCTGTTTTGAAACCCAGCCACGAAATAAAAGTCGGGAAAAGACGGCTTTGTTCTTTCATATTTAAATAATTTTTTATTACGACATCCCTATAAATTCCAAAATTGGCGACTCTATTATCAAGCTCGTTCCCTATCATATAGTTAAACAGCATGTAAAACAGTTTTGAAGTGATCTTTTTAAAAAATTTATCCTGTCTGTTAAATCTAACTCCAAGAACAACATCGTATCCTTCCCCGGTTTTTGCGAATAGTTTTACGATCTCTTCCGGTTGATCCTGGAGATCGCCGTCCATTACGACGATCCAATCTCCTTTTGCTTCAGAAAGGCCTGCAGTAATTGCATAATGCTGCCCGAAATTCCTTGAAAAATTAATCCCTTTAACTGAATTATCCTTTTCCTTAAGGCTTTTTATTATCTCCCAATCATTCTGCGGGCTTGCATCGTTTACAAAAATAATTTCATAATCTTTTTTAACCGAATTAAAGGTCGAAACCAGTCTGGAATGAAGCTCAGTCAGGCTTTTTGAACAATTATAACAGGGAATTACAACTGATATTAAAGTTTCATTTTCGGTTATCATCAAGATCTCCTGTTTGTTGTGCGCAATTTATTATATTTATTCTATCAAATCAAGTCAAAAAATCAAATTTAAAATTCCGTGCGTGGTAATAAAAATGCTTGATAAAATCGTTAATAAAGAATAAATTTAAGGCCGGAATTATTAAAGGTTAAAAAAAATGTTGTTCAGCTCTCAGGAATTTTTGTATTTATTTTTACCCGCGACCGTTTTTGCATTCTGGCTTTCAGGTAAAATAATTAATGGAAAATATTCTCTGATGGTATTGAGCGCATCGTCATTGTTCTTCTATTCATGGTGGAATTATAAGTTTACGTTACTTCTATTTTGCTCGATTTTCTTAAATTACATGATCGGGTTGATTTTATCGCGCCCGAAAAAAAACAAAATGATCCTGATCTGCGGTCTTGTTGTAAACATAGCAGTGCTTTGTTATTTCAAATACGCAGATTTTTTTATTGAGAACATAAATAATGCTGCCGGTACTGATTTTCATTTTAACAAAATAATTCTACCTCTCGGAATATCTTTTTTTACTTTTACTCAGATAGCATTTCTTGTCGATACCTATAGAGATCAGACAAAAGAGAACAACATACTGCATTATGTTCTGTTCGTGGCATTTTTCCCGCAAATATCAGCCGGTCCGATAGTTTATCACCGAGAAATGGCAGGCCAGTACAGAAATCCCGAGAATTTCAAATTCAGTTTTGATAATTTAACTCTTGGATCAGTAATATTTATCCTCGGTCTTTTTAAAAAGACAGTAATTGCGGATAATCTGTCTTTATATGTTGCTCCGATTTTCGACCACGCTCAGACAGATATCGATAATTTACCGAAAGAAAATGTGATTGATATAGTAAATACTTGGAAGGCAGCTCTTGCATATACTTTCCAGCTGTATTTTGATTTCTCAGGCTATTCTGATATGGCTGTCGGGTCGGCACAAATATTCGGAATAAAGCTCCCGCTGAATTTCAATTCTCCATATAAAGCTAAGAACATTGTCGAGTTCTGGAAAAGATGGCATATGACCCTGTCGAAATTTTTCAGAGATTATGTATTTCTGCCTTTAAGTTACTCGCTCTCAAGAAAAATACCTGTTGATTCTGTTTTCGGATCGGATGTTTTCATATATAGTACCGGAATTCTTATTACATGGTCTTTGACAGGACTCTGGCATGGTGCAGGCTGGACTTTCATCGCTTGGGGTATAATTCATGCTCTATATCTGATCCTGAACAGAATAATTAAAAAGCCAAAAAAGAAATTTTTCAAAAAACTGTCTTTATCAGAAAAAAATATTTTCACTAGTGCTTTTTACTATTTAATAACATTTTTATCAGTCACTGCTACATGGGTATATTTCAGAGCACCGGATTTTGGTGCCGCAAATCAAATACTTGGCGGAATGACAGGAAATTACGGTTTCATAGATAAATCGACAAATTTTGATGGAGGGTTCCTGATTCTGCTTGCAATGTTCATAGCCTTCGTTATGCCGAACACTCAAGAATTCTTATCGGATTTTAAAATGGGATTAAACACTTACAACCAGCCATTGAAAAAAAGTCAAATAAGCCTGTTAAACTTTAAATACAGCACGAAATTCAGCTTTATTCTGGCGGTACTGCTAGCTTTTAGTTTGATTTTTGTTCAGTCAGTACAAAAAATGGAGTTTATTTATAATGACTTCTAAAGGTTTTTTTATTAGAGTGTCGAGTATTTTCTTTATGATAACATTTGTGATAATCGCGGTTAATTATTATTTTGACGATTTCGGGCTGTTCAGATCACATTCTGAGCGAAGGATCTGGGCGCGGGAGAAAACTTCAAAGTACCTGATGTCATATAAATACATACCGGAAAATTTTGACGCTGTTCTTGTAGGGTCTTCTGTTTCTGCGAATATGGATACGAGAAAGCTGACCGGTTATAAAGTTTACAATTTATCCATGAACAGCGGTAATATAACTGAACTTAAATACCCGCTGGATGTTCTTGTTGAATCAGGTAAGATAAAAGCTGTGATCTTTTGCTTGTACGATTATACGACAAAAGACAGCGGTGTGAAAGGTAATCAGCTAAGCAGCAAGGAATACTGGGGCAGCCTTTATTCAACCATACCCTTTGATGTTTTCAAGTATAAGATAAAGCTTAATTACCTCAAAATAGGACCTGATATATTTAAATCAAGTGAAAACGGCTTTCAGAATTTCAACCTGACAAAAACAAATGTTGTTTTTACCGAAATAAACAAAATATATATGACTAATCCAAGAAAGAAGTTGCCTATTGACAGTGTCGCATATGAAGAATTGAGTCAGATCGTGGACTCGCTGCATAGAAAAAATATCAAAATATACGGTTACTTCTATCCAATCTATAAAGAATGGTTCAAAGTATTCGAAAGCAATGGCGAATGGGAAAGATATAAAAGAAAAATGTCAGATATTTTCGATCCGGAAAGAGATATTATTTTCGATTTGAACGACAGTCTTTATAACTATATTTCGGATTCTAAGGAATCATATACAGACGGGCACCTAAGCGATAAAGGGACAGAAGAAGTACTGAAAATTATTGAAAAATACATTTCTGAATAAATGGAACCAATAAAAAATACAGGTGTATAAGTCAGGGTTTTGCCTGAAGCAGCGGTAAAACTGAATTAAGTTTAATCTTGACAATTATATGTGAATTTCATATTTTTGGCTCTTTAAAATGAACTAAACCAAGGGGTAGAATGTGTCGGGAAGATTAAAAGCGGTAATTATAGCTATGATTTTATATTCGTTGTCCGGAACTGCAGCTCTTTATACCCAGGACGCAGACTCACATATGGGTGCTGAGATATTAAAAATACAGGAAGATTTTCAGACCAATAAAGTAGAGCCTGTTGATGATTTGACCAAAGAAGAGATACCGATTTCACAAGATGAAATAATGAGAGAGCTCATGAAGCCCGGGAATGAAAATTTACTTGAACAGATAAAACAAAGTCCGAAATTTATTGAAATGGATGATCAGGAAAAACAGGTAGCCAAAGATCAGAAAGAAAAAGACGATATTGAAGAAGAGAAAAATAAAAAGCAGAAGGAAAAGGACGATGAAGAAGAGGAAAGAATAAGAAAGGCAAAAGCGACTATGCAGGGTCTGCTGTTCGAAGATAACTATGCATATTATGAATCCATTAAAGACTTTTACGGATATGATCTGTTCCTGAAATTTACTGGAAAAACAAACGAAGAAGGAATGGCAACAAATTCAAATTATGTGATTGGGCCGGGTGACGAGCTGGTTTTGACCCTTTGGGGAGATACGGAATTTCAGAAAGTCCTAAAAGTAAGCAACGAAGGTACTGTTTTTATAGGCGATGTGGGAGTTTTATCTATACACGGTTATAAAATTTCCGAGCTTTATGAAAAACTGAAGGTAGCTCTAAGCAGGCGCTATAACACTATCTCTCCCGCAAAAGGCAACCCGACGACTTTTTTTGATATTTCAATAACTAAATTCAAATCTATAAATGTGTTCGTGAACGGGGAGGTCGTAGCGCCCGGATCGTATACTTTGAGTTCTTATGCCACTATTCTTGACGCGCTTCAGAAAGCCAAGGGTGTTACTGCAAAAGGTACTTTAAGAAATATTGTTCTTCTAAGGGATAATAAAATTGTAAATGAGCTGGACATATATGATTTTCTTATGACAGGCAAGAATGTCAGTGATGTCAATGTCAAGGACGGAGATAATATTTTCGTAGGTCCGAGAATAAGCACAGTCCAGTTGAACGGAGAAATACTGAGACCGTTAAGGTACGAACTTAAAAAAGACGAAACTATAAAAGATCTTATAAAATTCTCCGGCGGTTTGTTAGCCACATCGAGTATCGACAGAGTAAAGATCGAGAGAATAATACCTTTTGAAGAGAGAACAAATCCCGTTGTTACGACAAAAGTAATGGATATGGAGTTTACCAAAGTTGAAGGAAACAGCCTGGTAATAGAGCCGATAAAATTATTCAATCATGACCAGGTTACAATTTACCAGGTACCCAGACTTTTGACAGATTATGTGTCTTTAGACGGTGCGGTATATAGAAAAGGCAGATACAGTTTTAAGAAAGACATGACTATAAAAGATCTGCTTTCAGTATCGGGAGGATACCTGTCTGACGCTCACGTAGAAAGAGTTGAGCTGATCCGTACTATGCCGAATTCAACAACAGAGTTATACTGCCTGAATCTGCAGGAAAACGGAATTGATTTTATATTAAGCAATAAAGACAGTATTTATATTCAGTCCGAGTGGAATCTTAAATCTAAGAAATTGGTTATGATATCGGGATACATTGACAGGCCGGGATTTCAGTACCTAAGCGAGAACACCAGAGTTTCAGATTTTATTTTTTCAAGAGGCGGTATCGAAGACGACAAACATAAAAAAAATACTTATATGAAAAGGGCAGACCTTATCAGATACAACGATGACGGACTCACGACTAGAATAATACCTATCGATCTTGAGAAAGTTTTCGCCGGTGATAAAACCGAAGATATTATGCTCCAAGATATGGATCATCTGAAGATTTATAACATCACTTTAAAATTTACCCCTTCAAAAGTCAGAATAAACGGTTATGTTAAAAAGGAAGGCGAATATTATTTGAGCGAGAAAATGACCGTTGAAGATCTTATCATATACGCTAACGGATTCAGGGAAGGAGCCGACAGATATAACGCTGTCGTATTCAGGATGAACAGAAACAGGAATGAAAACGATCCTATTTCACAAGTTCATGAAATAGAGCTGGATAAGAATTTTATAGAGAATGGATTTTTAAGCGAACCAAAATTCTTTCTTGAAGATAAGGATCTTGTAGTTGTTCGCAGGCACTCTGATTATGTCGAACTAAAGAAAGTTACTATTTCAGGAGAGGTAAGAAAACCGGGAGTTTATTCGCTGATCAAAAAAAGCGAGACATTTCATGATCTGATCAAAAGAGCCGGTGGGCTTACTTCAGAAGCTTTTATAGAGGGTACCCAGCTGAACAGGGACGATACGGTAAGGATAGTAACAGACTTTAAAAAGGCTTTGTCAGGATCTTCAAGCGCAATGATAGTGCTCAAAGAAGGTGATGATATAAATGTTCCGAAAAGACCGGGAATTGTAACCGTTGAAGGTTTTGTTTATACACCGGGAACAATTGCGTACAGAAACGGATGGAGCATTTCAGATTACATCAAAGCTGCAGGCGGAACAATCGAGGATCTTGAATTTCTCCCAACTGCGCCCGTAATATATTATCCGGGCGGCAGCGCAAAAATCGACGACGGCTGGTTTTTTTCTCCGGGAGTTTTGGAAGGCTCGACTATCGTAGTATCAAAAGTAAAAAGACAGCCTGATACTAACTGGACTTTCGAACTGAGAAACTGGTTAAGTCTTGTTACATCTGCCTTGACAGTTGTACTTTTAATTGATGCGGTTCAGTAATATTTTTTAGGATAAATTTTGAAAGTTCTGATTACAGGTACAGCAGGTTTTATTGGATATCATCTTGCAAAAAGAATGATCGCTGATGGACATGATGTTTTTGGATTGGACAGCATAAACGATTATTATGATATCAATGTAAAATACGGACGGCTGGAAAGAACAGGGATAATGCCGGGATCAGAAATAAGCTACGGCGAAATGCGTACCAGCGGAATCCATCCGAATTATAAATTCATTAAGCTTAACCTTGAAGATAAAGAAAGCCTTGACAGGCTTTTTAAAAACGAAAAATTCGATGCGGTATGCAATTTGGCTGCGCAGGCAGGAGTAAGATACAGCCTGACAAATCCTGATGCTTACATTAATTCAAACATTACAGGGTTTATGAATGTATTAGAGGCTTGCAGGCATAATGATATAAGGCATTTGGTTTACGCAAGCAGTTCGAGCGTTTACGGAATGAACTCGGTCTATCCTTTCTCCATTCACCATAATGTTGATCATCCTGTCAGCCTGTACGCCGCAACCAAAAAGGCCAATGAGCTTATGGCTCACTGCTACAGTCACCTTTATAGAATTCCGACTACAGGTCTGAGATTTTTTACTGTTTACGGGCCATGGGGAAGACCCGATATGGCTTTGTTCCTTTTCACAAAGGCAATTATTGAGGGAAGGCCGATCGATGTGTTCAATAACGGCGAAATGAGAAGGGACTTCACCTATATCGACGATATCGTTGAAGGATTAGTAAGAGTTATAAACAAACCCGCAACTTCAAATCCCGACTGGACAGGCATGGAACCCGATCCCGGAACTTCAGTCGCGCCGTACAGGATATACAACATCGGAAGCAACAGACCTGTCAGACTTATGGATTTTATACAGACAATAGAAAAGTATCTGGGTATTGAAGCGAAAAAGAATTTTCTTCCCCTTCAGCAGGGTGATGTTCCTGCCAGCCATGCCGATGTGCAAGATCTGATCACAGACTTCGGTTACAGACCAGAAACTACTGTTGAGCTTGGAATTAAAAAATTCCTCGAATGGTACATCGAATTTTACAAGATCAAAATAAAATTGAGAGATATCTAAAATGAAAAAGCAGAAGATAGCTGTAATAGGACTGGGTTATGTAGGATTGCCCCTTGCTGTCGAGTTCGGCAAGGTTACGGAAACCGTTGGATTTGACATTAATTCTAAAAGGGTTGCCGAATTAAAAAAAGGAATTGACAGAACTCTTGAAGTTGATAACAAAAACTTAAAGTCTGCCAAAATGCTTAAATGCACTTCAGATCTGAAAGATTTAAAAAACTGTAATTTTTACATAGTTGCGGTACCTACTCCGGTCGATAAATATAAGAACCCTGATCTTACGCCTCTTGTCAGAGCTTCTGAAACTGTCGCTAAAGTAATAAAAAAGGGCGATATAGTTGTTTATGAATCAACTGTATATCCCGGAGCTACAGAAGAAGACTGCGTACCGATAATTGAGAAAATATCAGGCCTCAAATTCAATAAAGATTTTTTCTGCGGATTTTCTCCGGAAAGAATAAATCCAGGGGATAAAGTTCACACGCTTACAACTATAAAAAAGATAACCAGCGGCTCTACACCCGAATCTGCCGAGACCATAGATCAGGTGTATAAGAAAATCATTAAAGCCGGCACACATAAAGCTTCCTCGATAAGAGTAGCTGAAGCCGCAAAAGTGATAGAAAATTCACAGCGCGATATCAACATTGCTTTCGTGAACGAACTGGCAGTTCTTTTTGATAAAATGGGAATAGACACGATCGAAGTTCTCGAAGCTGCAGGAACAAAATGGAATTTTCTTCCGTTCAGACCCGGTCTTGTCGGCGGGCACTGCATAGGAGTTGACCCGTATTATCTTACGCACAAGGCCGAAGAATTAGGCTATCATCCCCAGGTGATCCTTGCAGGAAGAAGGATAAATGACAATATGGGCATATTCGTAGCCGATAAAGTTGTAAAGCTCATGATCAAAAAAGGGCAGATGGTCCGCGGATCCAAAGTTCTTGTACTTGGAATGACATTCAAAGAAAACTGTCCCGACATAAGAAATTCCAGGGTGATCGATATAATTAAAGAACTGAAAGAGTTCGGCTGCAAAGTAGATGTTTACGATCCGTGGGCAGACAGCCATGAGGTAAAGGAAGAATACGGAGTTGAAATGATCACCAAGCCCGGAAAGGATTACAACGCTGTAATAAACGCGGTTGCGCACAATGAGTTTAGAAAGCTTGACATTAAGAAACTTAAAAAAGATAAAGATGCGGTAGTTTACGATGTAAAAGCAATACTTGATAAAAAAGAAATAGACGGAAGATTATAGACAAATTTGGAGCGGCAATAAATGGCAGAAGAAATTATAACAAGCGTAAATGAAGAAACAACTGAGAGTGAACAGGGTATAGACTTATTTTATCTGATCGGTGTGCTATGGAAATATAAGAAACCGATTTCAGTAATTACATTCATCGCAGCTGTTTTGTCTGTTGTTTATGTCCTTACCGCTACAAAACAGTATATGTCGTCTGTATCACTCTATCCGATAACGAAGGATCAGGGCGGACCGTTAAAAGAGCTTGCAGCTACATTGGGTTTGGGAGCCAAGCCCGAAGGTTATTATCTGCCCGATGTTATTAATAGCAGGCGGGTAACGAAGCAGATAATAGATAAAAAATATAAAACACAGGCTTTCAAGGATTCTGTAAATCTTATACAATTCTGGGAATTAGATAAATTATCGGCTTCCGATAATATTAAATACGAATATGCTATTAGGGCTCTGAAGTCGTCAATGGGATTAAGGGAAGACAAAGAAACAACTCTTATAACATTAACTATTACAACGAAAGAAAAGCAGCTAAGTGCTGATATTGCGCAGAATTTTGTTGATGTAATCACCTATTATCTTCAGAACGAACTTAAAAGCCAGATAAAGCAGAGTATATTATTTACCGAAAAACGCTTAGAAGAAGTTGAGAGGCATCTGCTTGACTCTGAATCTGATTTTCTCGAATTTCAGGAAAAAAATGCTAGACTCATATCACCGTATTTGTCTCTTCAGGTTAAAAGAAAAGCCAAGGAGATACAGCTTACAACAGACCTTGAAGTAATGTTGCGTAAACAGATCGAACTTTTAAAGATCGAGGAGGAGAGATCCAAACCTGTAATGAACATTCTCGATAAGCCTGACATATACGATAAACATGTCAAGCCGCAGGGAAGAAAGATAGCTATGACTTCTACTATTTCAGCTTTTTTATTAAGCTTTGTTATTTTTCTTGCCTATGAAAAGGAAAAAAAGATCGGAATTATAACTAAACTTAAGAAAAGTATAGGATTAAAGTGAAGCGGAACGACTGCTTTTTAAAGCGTGATCTATGAGACAAGAACTTAATTTATTAAGCATAATATTCAATGCTTATCTTTTATTTACCCTAAGTTTTATAATATATACGGTTTACAGGTCAAAAACAAAAAATCATATTGCTGATGCCGTTATCCTGGGGTGGTTTGCATTCGGGTCATTTTTTAGATCAAGTACGGCATGGGCATGGTCAAGGACGATGTTCGACCTCAGGGGTGGTGATAAAGTCCTTGCGATATTTCTGGTATCATATTTTATCATATATTTATTGTCCCAAAATAAGAAAACAATGAGCGGTAAATATCTGTCTTATGAAAGGTACCTGATCTTATATCTGCTCATGGCGATCGGACTGTATTACTTACACTACGAAATTGGAAATATCACTCCGAAAAGAAAGGATGTTTTAATACCTTTGTATTGGACTGCTCTCTCTGTTTTCTTTTTTGTAAGATATTTAATTTCGAAAGAGTTTCTTTCTTCACTTACTAAATTAATAATTTATTTGGGAATTTCAACTTCAGTAATAGGCACAATTCAATTTTTTATATCAAAGACATTCTTGAGGGTGGGCAGCTATAACAACGCTTTTGAAGGATATTACAGATCCTCAGGTTTTTTTATCGAGCCAGGTTCTCACGGTATATTTCTGACCATGGCAATTTTTACGGCGTATTTTGTTCTTAAAAACAAAAAAGTCAAATGGATTCTAATTTCGTTTTTTGCTTTTAACATAACCCTGATATTCAGCAGGGGAATTTGGCTCGGATTCATAATATGCGGTCTTATCCATTATTTGTATTTTTTTACCAGAATTCACAGGCAAAAGCTGGTTTTGTGGGTAGGGGTAACATTCCTTGTAATTCTCGCGCCGTTTATTTACAGTCTGGGAAAGAAAGACATAGCGCAATCATCAGATGTTATGGGGAGGGTATTCGAGGATACGATGTCGGCAAGAATGCTATATTATTCATATACGATAAAAGCTATACCTGATAAGCTGCTGATAGGATTCGGCGACACATACGAAAATGAACATTATTTTGCAGGAATGGTTTCAATAAACCAGGGATTAAAATGGGCATTAGGCAAAGAAGGCGGGATACACAATCTTATTCTGGAAGAAGCTTACTTGCGGGGAGTTATCTGCACAACTATATTCATAATGTTTTTCCTTGCATATTTCAGTAGAAGCCTTACTGAGTCACAAAAAAGCAGATCATACATATATATACTTCCGGCATATTTCGTGATAGCATATTTTGTTTATGAATTTACCGTCTCAGGGTTTCTTATTTCATACAGCGGTTTTATGACAGTATTTTTTGCCGGTGTTTCAGCAGGAATTTATCACAAAAGGATTGATCTTAGCGATTTCAAATTCAAAGAGCCCCAAAAAATGAAAAGACTACAGGAACCTGTATAGAAATATGAGCTTACTGTCAGTAAATAATATGTTTAAAGGTCACAAAAGGTCTGTAAGCATAAAAAAAAACATCGTTGCCTCATTTATAATAAAGGGTGTGAGCATTGTCATCGGATTTGCGATGGTTCCTTTATGCCTGGAATATTTAGACCAGACAAAGTACGGAATATGGCTTACTGTATCATCGATAATGGTCTGGTTCAGTTTTTTTGAGATCGGACTGGGCTCGGGTCTTCGCAACAGACTTGCTGAGTCTCTTGCGGTAAAAGACTATAAAATGGCAAGAATTTATGTAAGCACGACTTATGCTACTCTTTCTGCAGTTTCAGTTTTTCTTGTTATAGTAACAATTCTAACAAGCAGTAATATTGACTGGACAAAAGTGTTTAACACCGATCAGACTATGCTGCATGAACTTGTAGTTCTTGTGAATATCGTATTTTCATTATTTTTTCTTCAGTTCGTTCTTAAATTAATCGGAATCGTTTTATATGCGGATCAGAAGCCAGCAGAATCCAACATCCTCGGACCGCTGGCGAACCTGTTATCAATAGCGATCATCTACATCCTTACTAAGACAACTGACGGTTCTCTGATCTATCTGGGTATAGCTCTAAGTCTGCCTCCTGTTATTATAATGGTAGTTTATTCAATAATCCTTTTTTCAGGAAGGTACAAAGAAATCTCACCGTCATTTTCCTGTGTAAGAATAAAATATGCAGGCTCACTTTTTAGCCTGGGAATCAAATTTTTTATAATTCAGGTGTCGGGGCTTGTACTTTATCAGTCTTCCAACATAATTATCGCGCAGTATTTCGGTCCGGCGGAAGTTACACCCTACAATATCGCTTACAAGCTGTTTTCCACTTTAAATATGGTTTTCAGTATCGTTATGGTGCCGTTCTGGTCTGCATATACTGAAGCATGGAGTAAATCTGACACTGCATGGATAAAAAGAAGTATCAATAAACTTCTGAAAATCTGGCTCTTAATGAGCGCTGGTGGTATATTAGTATTACTATTTTCAGGAAGAATATATTCATTGTGGGTCGGAACTGAAATCAAGATAGGGTTCGGTCTGTCTGCGCTTCTTTTAATGTACTTTATGGTATTTACATATGGAGGCATATTCAATATGTTCATTAATGGTGTCGGTAAAATAAAACTGCAGCTGTATAACGCGATCATCTCTGCGCTTATATTTTATCCGCTTACTTATATTCTTCTAACAAATTTTAAAATGGGCATTAACGGCCTGGCGCTTTCAATTTTGCTTACAAATTTAACAGGACCGGTTATAGCGTCAATTCAGTATAAAAAGCTGATAAGTTCTACGGCAAAGGGAATCTGGAATGAATAACAGAGTTTTTAAAGTACTTCATATCACTTCGCCTGGTTTCAGAACCGCGGGTAAAATGGTTTTTGACATACACCACGAATTTCTAGAAAAAGGACATACAAGCTTTGTGGTTACCAACGCAGAACATGAAAAATCAGAAAATGTTTATTCTTATTACAGCAAAGCACTTTATAATATCGTAAAAATAAGAAATAAATTTATACGCTTATACAGAAGGTTTTTCCCGCAGAAATTCAGATCATATCCCGGATTTGCATTTTTGGATTTAAAAGAGAACAGAAACCAGGTCAGATATAAAAGCATTCTTTCGAAAGTTCCTTTTAAACCCGATGTGATAATTCTTTATGCACTTCAGGAATTCGTGAACTCCAAAACAGTTTATGATCTTTACAGCCAGTCAGGAGCAAAGTTCTTCTGGCTGCCCTATGACGCTGCTCCATTTACGGGCGGATGTCATTATTCATGGGACTGCAGAGGGTATATAAATAAATGCGGTAAATGTCCTCAATTATTATCTGTACGGGAGAACGACCTGTCGCGGAAAAACTGGAGTTATAAAGAAAAATATTTCAGTAAAATGGATATACATATACTTGCGTGTTCACAGTGGCTGATGGAAAAAGCTTCCGAAAGCGGTTTGTTCTGTAACTATAAGATAACCAAATGGATGATCCCGATGGACAATTCATTTTCTAAAGATATGGGAACAAGAACGGAAATAAGATCTTCACTCGGTTTAGATCCTAAAGAAAAATATGTTATGTTCGGAGCCGTCAAAACTACTGATATAAGAAAGGGAATTAAGTATCTGATCGAAGCTCTAAATATAATCAGCATAGATAAACTTGCAGATAATAGTTTCAAAGTTATTGTATTGGGCAGGCAGGAGGATTTTGATCCGTCATGCATACCTTTTGAAACAATAAGCCCCGGGTTTATTAGTGACAGAGATACTCTGATCAGATTTTATATGTCCGCTGATGTCGTTGTTGTGCCTTCTGTCGAGGATTGCGGACCGTTAATGATAAGCGAAGCTATTACTTCCGGTACACCGGTCGCTGCATTCGAGATGGGAAGTGCGCATGATCTGGTTTTCAGTGGCGTAACAGGCTACCGGGCTAAACTGATGGACAGCTCTGATCTGGCAAAAGGAATTGCATCAATTTTAAATTTGAGTGATGGGGAATACATAAAAATGAAGGAAAACTGCCGTAAAATATCTGATGAAAAAGTAAATATCGGAAAACAGGTAGATAAATTGATTGAAATTTTCAGGAATAATAGTTAGATTGCTTTCAAGGAACAACAGGAGGTAGTTATTAAATGAAGAAAATACTTGTAACAGGCGGATCGGGATTCATAGGTTCGAATTTTATCAGATACATGCTGAAAAATGAAGATGATATCTCAATAATAAACTTAGACAGTCTTACCTATGCTGGAAATCCGCAAAATCTTATTGACATAGAAAAGAATTACGGTACAAGATACACATTTGTAAAAGGAGATATATGCGACAGCAGAACCGTTGACAGAGTTTTTTCTGACAATTCGCCCGATGCGGTAATAAATTTCGCGGCTGAATCTCATGTTGATCGCTCCATTGAGGATCCGAATGTGTTTATTAAGACAAATGTGCTCGGTACATCCGTTCTGCTGAATACTGCGAGAAAATACTGGAAGAACGGGATGGATAATAAAAGATTTCTTCAGGTTTCAACAGACGAAGTGTACGGGAGTCTTCCTGAAGATGATCCTGAGGTAAAATTTACAGAAAGTACTCCCTTAAATCCTCATTCACCCTATTCAGCGTCAAAAACATCGGCTGATCTGATCGCAAAATCATTTTTCGATACATACGGATTTCCGCTGCTTGTGACAAGGTGTTCTAATAATTACGGACCTTATCAGTTCCCTGAAAAACTTATACCGGTTATTATCAGCAAAGCGATGAAGAATGAAGATCTGCCTGTTTACGGCGACGGCAAGAACATAAGGGACTGGCTGTTCGTTGACGACCACTGCTCGGCGATCAGGGCTGTTTTAAATAAAGGCAGGATCGGTGAAATATACAATATCGGCGGCAATAACGAGATACAGAACATCGAGATAGTTAAAATGATACTGGATCATCTTGGAAAACCACATTCTCTGATAACTTATGTTAAAGACAGGCTGGGTCACGATAGAAGATACGCGATCGACGCGTCCAAGATAAAAAAAGAGATAGGATGGGAACCGGTATCGAAATTTGAAGATAAGATCGGATTTACTATCGAATGGTACATAAATAATCAGAAATGGATAAACGATATTATTACAGGAAAATATCAGGCTGAAAGGTAAAGAAATGAAGATAACATTGTTTTTGATGACGCAGAAAGGCTACCGTGTGCTTGAAGAAATATGCAAAAATAATTTTGGTTTGCTAATAGATAAAGTGGTAGTCGGAAAAGATAAGAACATAGATAATGATTATTCGCGCGAGATCTCAAAGCTGTGTGTTATAAACAAAATTAACTATTGCTACAGAAATGATCTGAAGGAAATCAAGACAGATTATTCAATAGCAGTATCATGGCGGTGGATGATAGACTGCAAAATTACTAAACTTATAGTGATCCATGACTCGATCCTGCCAAAATACAGAGGTTATGCACCTCTTGTCAATTCACTAATAAACGGTGAAACGAGGATCGGAGTTACCGCTTTGTTCGCGGCTGAGGAATATGACAAGGGGGATATAATAGCGCAGTCTGTTCAGGAGATAAGTTATCCGATAAAGATCGCCGATGCAATTGAAAGAATAATTGATAATTACATTGAAATCGTACTTAAGATTGTGAAGCTTATTTCCGAAGAAAAACAAATAGCCGGGACAGAACAGAACGAAACTGAGGCTTCATACAGCCTGTGGAGAGATGAGGAAGATTATTATATAAATTGGGAGAATAGCTCTGAAGAAATAAAAAGATTCATCGACGCGGTAGGAAAGCCTTATTCAGGCGCATCATCATTTGTAGGGTCAAGAAAAGTCAGGATATTTGACGCAGTGATACTTGAAGACAGACGAATAGAGAACAGATCGTCGGGAAAACTTATTTTTATCAATGAGGAATGTCCCGTTATAGTGTGCGGAACGGGGCTTTTAAAGATAGAAAGAATGATCTTTGACGATACGGGTGAGGAAGCACTGCCGTTAAAAAATTACAGAATCAGGTTAAAGTCATGAAAATTCCATATAACAAACCGCTCATACTGGGCAGCGAGATCGAGCAGATAAAACAGGTTATTCAGAATGACCAGTTCTCCGGGAACGGAGCGCTCACAAAAAGCTGCAACAAAGCTATTGAAGAAAAAACCGGAACATTGAGATCAATAATGACCTCATCATGCACCGATGCTCTTGAAATGGCTGCTCTTTTATGCGATCTTGAACCGGATGATGAAGTGATAATGCCTTCATTCACTTTTGTTTCTACAGCAAGCGCTTTCGCTTTGAGAAGAGTTAAAATAGTATGGTGCGACATCAGACCGGACACAAAAAATATTGATGAAAATAAGATCGAGGGTTTGATAACAGGAAAAACGAAAGCTCTAGTCGTTGTTCATTATGCCGGAATTGCATGCGAGATGGACAGGATACAGGAAATATGCAGGAAGCATAAGATACTTCTGATAGAAGATGCGGCACAGGCTATAGATTGTTACTATAAAGGCAGGCATCTCGGTTCGATAGGCGATTTCGGTACTTTAAGCTTTCACGAAACCAAGAACATCCAGTGCGGCGAAGGCGGAGCTTTGCTCGTCAACAACAAAGACCTGTCGGACAGAGCTGAATTTATAAGGGACAAAGGTACCAACAGGATCCATTTCAATAAGGGCATAGTTGATAAATATACATGGGTAGAGCTTGGTTCAAGCTTTCTGATGTCTGAACTTCAGGCAGCGTTTTTATATCCTCAGCTTCTCAGGTCAGAGGAAGTCAATAGCAGCAGGCTGGAAAGCTGGAAGCTTTATTATAAATTATTATCAGAATTTATACCGGAAGAAAGATTGCCGCATGTCCCTGATAATTGCAGATTCAACGGCCATATTTTTTATCTGACGGCAAACAGCAAAGAAGAAAGAAGCGAACTAATCAGTTATCTCGGTAAAAATGAGATAAACGCGATCTTTCACTATGTGCCTTTGCATAAAGCTCCTTATTGGAAAGGAGCTTATGACAACCTAAGCCTGCCGGTAACGGACATGGTCAGCAGCACACTTGTGAGACTTCCCTTATACTACGGGATCAAAAAAGAAGAAATACAATATGTTGCGGATAATATCAGAGAATTTTATAAAGGGGTGAAATGATGAAGACCACAAAAGGTTTGATCTTAGCAGGCGGGGCGGGAACGAGAATGTATCCTATGACAAGCCTGTACAGCAAACAGCTTATAGCCGTTTACGATAAACCTATGATCTATTATCCTTTAAGCACTCTCATGCTTGCGGGAATTAAAGAGGTTCTGATAATCTCCAACGAGGAAACACTGCCTCATTACAAAAAACTTTTCGGCAACGGCTCGCATTTGGGAATGAACATAGAATATGCGCTTCAGGACGCTCCCAGAGGCATATCGGAAGCATTTATACTAGGCGAAAAATTTATCGGTACCGACAATGCTTTTCTTATACTTGGAGACAATATTTTTTACGGGTATCTGGATTTTTTGAGAAAAGCAGTCGAAAGCAACAAAACTGCAACTGTTTTCGGATATTTTGTAAAAGATCCCGAAAGATACGGCGTTGTTGAATTTGACGAGAACGGTAAAGCTGTGTCGATAGAGGAAAAACCAAAAGTACCCAAATCGAATTACGCTGTACCCGGAATATATATATTTGACAATTCCTGTATTAAAAGGGCTAAGGAGCAGAAGCCTTCAGCCAGAGGCGAACTTGAGATCACCGACCTTATAAAAACTTATCTTGATGAAGGAAAGCTGAATGTCGCGAAGATCGGAAGAGGCATAGCATGGCTGGACAGCGGAACGCCGGATTCACTGCTTGACGCAAGTAATTTTATAGCATCGATCGAGCAGAGACAGGGACTGAAGATCGGCTGTATAGAAGAAGCGGCTTATCAAATGGGGTTCATTGACAGCAAAGGCCTTGAAAAAGTCATCTCTAACATGCCTAATTCTTATTACAGGAACTATCTGTCAGATGTGCTTAAATTCAAGGATTAAATGAAAGATCTTAGAGGCTTTATATTTACTAAAGCGAGGTATTACAGGCTGATAATATATTCCTGTCTGTGTACTTTATTTATACGAATAGCTTTGTTTTTCAGAGGAGTAAAATACGGTAGAAATGTCAGATTTTACGGACTACCCGTTATTGTAAGGATGGTTCAAAGCCGGATCGTTATAGGCAGCGGCTGCACTTTCAGGTCTGATTTTGCTTCGAATCTGGTTGGAATAAACAGAAAATGTATCGTTACTACTCTTAGAAAGAACTCCGAGATAATTATCGGTGACAACTCCGGCTTCAGCGGGACTGTCATAGCCGCTGCTGGCAGTATTAAAATCGGAAATAATGTACTTTGCGGAGCCAACACAACTATTACAGATTATGACTGGCACGGTCTTGAACCGGATAAAAGGAATCAGCCTGCTGATCCTAAACCTGTCGTTATCGAAGATAACGTTTGGCTTGGATTAAATTCAGTCGTCCTAAAAGGCGTTACGATCGGCAAGAATTCTGTTATCGGAGCCAATAGCGTAGTCACAAAAAGTATCCCGGAAAACGTGATTGCCGCAGGAAATCCTTGCAAGGTAGTTAGAAAACTTAAAATATAACGGAGAGAAAAGAATGAAATACGGAGATTTTTTATTTTCGAGCGAATCGGTAACGGAAGGACATCCGGATAAGATAGCGGATCAGATATCTGACGCGATCCTGGATGCAGCTCTAAAAGATGATCCTGCGAGCAGAGTGGCGATCGAAACTTTCGTAACTACAGGACTTGTTGTTGTCGGCGGGGAAATGACTACTAAAACTTATGTTGATATACCTAACCTGGTAAGAAAAACCATAAAAGAGATAGGATACGATCATTCTTATAAGGGGTTTGACTACAATA
>Ga0209467_1001374_pt1 | contig 21663 bp, 20 predicted proteins | sample Higcelwee11metaG_FD_187175 | JGI IMG/M metagenome (GOLD analysis project Ga0209467, IMG submission 187175) | Freshwater pond sediment microbial communities from the University of Edinburgh, under environmental carbon perturbations - High... | ecosystem: Environmental > Aquatic > Freshwater >... | reverse complement strand
CCCAGGGAAACCGCCGTGCCCTGGCGCTAAAAATGACAAAAAGCGGAATCCGGCTACAGTTTCGAAATCATTTTCTTGACAGGGCAGGGGGGTTGTGCTTTTCTGGCGACCCCCTGTCAGCCGGGCTTCCACCCGGTCCGCCAGGTGGCGGCCAACGGCCCCGTGCGCGTTTCTCCAAACCATTTGGAACGAGGTAACGGACTTGCTTTTCCAGCCCATCAATAGAAACTACCACGACTTCTTCATTGTGCGCGACAAGGATCTGTGCATCAACTGCAAGGTCTGCGTCCGGCAGTGCTCGTACGAGGCCCACTACTGGGACGAGACCCGCCAGAAGGTGATGCACGACAACGCGAAATGCGTCGGCTGCCACCGCTGCGAGGCCCTGTGCCCCACCGCGGCCCTGCTGATCCAGAAGAAGAAGTCCGACTTCAAGGACAATGCCCTGTGGCGTCCGGAATACATCAAGTACGTGTACAAGCAGGCCGACTCCGGCGGCGTGCTCCTCACCGGCATGGGCAGCCCGGTGAACATCCCGGTCTACTGGGAAAAACTCCTGCTCGACGCCAGCCAGGTCACCAACCCCTCCATCGACCCCCTGCGCGAACCCATGGAGCTCAAGACCTTCCTGGGCTGCAAGCCGGAAAAGCTGGAGTTCTCCAGGACCAAGGACGGCAGCCCCAAGCTCAAGACCCGGATCTCCCCGCAGATCGAGCTCAACTATCCCATCATGTTCTCGGCCATGAGCTTCGGCTCCATCAATTTCAACCTGCACGTGGCCATGGCCCGCGCCGCCACCGAACTGGGCATCTGCTACAACACCGGTGAGGGCGGCCTGCACAAGTCCCTGTACCAGTACGGCAAGAACACCATCGTGCAGGTGGCCTCGGGGCGCTTCGGCGTGCACCGCGACTACCTCAACGCCGGCGCGGGCATCGAGATCAAGGTCGGCCAGGGCGCCAAGCCCGGCATCGGCGGCCACCTCCCCGGCGAGAAGATCAACGAGATGGTGTCCGTCACGCGCATGGTGCCGTTGGGCTCCGACGCCATCTCCCCCGCGCCCCACCACGACATCTACTCCATTGAAGACCTGCACCAGCTCATTTTCGCCCTGAAGGAGGCCAGCGAGTACCGCGTGCCCGTGAGCGTCAAGATCGCGGCCGTGCACAACGTGGCCGCCATCGCCTCGGGCATCGTGCGCGCCGGCGCGGACATCGTGGCCATCGACGGCGTGCGCGGCGGCACCGGCGCGGCTCCGGGCATGATCCGCGACAACGTGGGCATCCCCATCGAGATGGCGCTGGCCGCCGTGGACCAGCGCCTGCGCGACGAGGGCATCCGCAACCGCGCCTCGGTCATCGCCGCGGGCGGCATCCGCTGCTCCGCCGACATCGTGAAGGCCATCGCGCTGGGCGCGGACGCCTGCTACATCGCCACCGCGGCGCTGCTCGCCGTGGGCTGCACGCTCTGCGCCAAGTGCTACACGGGAAAGTGCCCCTGGGGCATCGCCACCAACGACGCCCGCCTGGCCAAGCGCCAGAACCCGGAAGTGGCCGCCAAGAAGCTCATCAACCTGGTGCACGCCTGGGGGCATGAGATCGAGGAGATGCTCGGCGGCATGGGCCTGAACTCCATCGAGAGCCTGCGCGGCAACCGCGACAAGCTGCGCGCTGTTGGCCTGTCCGACACCGAGATGGACATCCTGGGCGTCAAGCACGCCGGCCGCTAAAAAAAAGGGGACGAGAGAGCATGAAACGCGTCTACCCGAACAAGGACTTCTGCATCGGCTGCCACATCTGTGAGCTGGCCTGCATCACCGCCCATTCCCAGAGCAAGGATCTGATCCTGGCCTACACCGTGGAACGCGGCCAGAGCGGCCTTTCCCCGTGCAAGCACGTGCACGAGGCCGGGCCCACCTGCGTGGCCCTGTCCTGCCGCCACTGCGACGAGCCCGCCTGCGTGGCCGCCTGCATCTCCGGCGCGCTGCAGAAGGATCCGGAGAGCGGCCGCACCACCTACGACCGCGACAAGTGCGTGGGCTGCTGGTCCTGCCTCATGGCCTGCCCCTACGGGGCCATCGCCCGGCACCCGCTGGAGGCCAAGATCGTCAAGTGCGACCTGTGCCACGACCGCCCCGGCGGACCCGCCTGCGTGGCCGCCTGCCCCAACCAGGCCCTGAAGCAGGAGGAGCGCTAACATGAACTATGTGATCATCGGCAACGGCGTGGCCTCCATCGGCGCCATCGAGGGCATCCGCCGCCTGGACCAGAAGGGCAAGATCGTCGTCATCGGCGCGGAGGACACCGCGGCCTACGGCCGTCCGCTCATCTCCTACCTGCTGGCCGGCAAGATCGGCCCGGAGCGCCTGGCCCTGCGCGGCGACGACTACTACGTGAAGAACAACGTGGAGCTGAAACTCGGCGCCACCGTGACCGCCATCGACACCGCCAAAAAGACCGTGACCACGGACAAGGGCGAGAGCCTGCACTACGACCGCCTGCTCATCGCCACCGGCGGCGTGCCCTTCATCCCGCCCATCCCGGGCGTGCAGGGCGAGGACATCTACTCCTTCACCACCCTGGCCCATGCCAACACGCTCATTGAGCTCTCGGGCAGGATCAAGCGCGCCGTGGTCATCGGCGGCGGCCTCATCGGCCTGAAGGCGGCCGAGAGCCTGCACGACCGCGGCGTGTCCGTGACCATCGTGGAGCTGGCCCCGCGCATCCTCTCCGCCGGCTTTGACGAAAAGGCCGGCAGGCTGGCCTCCAACCGCCTGAAGAACGTGGGCATCGAGGTCAACTGCGGCGTCACGGCGAAAGAGATCCAGCGCGGCAAGAACGGACGGGTCAAGGGCGTGCTCCTGACCGACGGCCGCTTCCTGGAGTGCGACGTGGTCGTGGTGGCCATCGGCGTGGTGCCGGCGAGCGCGCTGGCCAAGGACGCCGGCATCAAGGTCGAGCGCGGCATCATGGTGGACGCCAGGCTCATGACCAACGCCAAGGACGTCTACGCCGCGGGCGACGTGGCCCAGGCCATGGACCAGCTCACCGGCGAGCACCGCGTGGTGCCCATCTGGCCCAACGCCTACAACCAGGGCTACGCCTCCGGCCGCAACATGGCCGGGGCCAAGCTGCCCTATCAGGGCGGCCTGCCCATGAACTCCATCAGCTTCTACGGGCTGCCCACCATCTCGGTGGGCGTGGTCAATCCGCCCGAGGGCGACACGAACTTTGAGGTCCACGCCCTGCTGGACGAGGCCAGGGAGACCTACCGCAAGCTCGTGTTCCGCGACGAGAAGCTGGTGGGCTACGTGCTGGTGGGCGACATCGACAAGGCCGGCATGTACACCGCCTTCATCAAGTTCGAGATGCCGCTCGGCGGCGAGGCCAAGGACAAGCTGATCAACGCCGGGCCCGAGGTCTTCCTCTGGCCGGCGGAGCTGTTCAACGAGACCTGGAACCCCGCGCCGGCCAACGCCGCCCGCTAGCAGAACATTCGCGAGGAGCGCGACAAGGATGAAAGCACCTGATCGGTATTACGACTTCCAGAAGGACATCTCCGGCTGCGGCGTCTTCGGGGTGATCAGCAAGAAGCGCAACCTGATCCCCGGCGACATGCCCATCCGGTCCATGGCCTGCATGCACGACCGCGGCAACGGCCTGGGCGGCGGGTTCGCGGCCTACGGCATCTACCCGGATTTGGCGGACAAGTACGCCTTCCACCTGATGTGCGACACCGAGGCCGCGCTTGAGAGCGCGGAGCAGGTGCTCAAGCACTACTTCACCGTGCATGAGTCGCACCCCATCCCCACCCGCAAGGTGGTGACCATCAAGAACCCGCCCATCGTCACCCGCTACTTCCTGACCATCAAGAAGGACCGGCCGGCGGAGGTGCGCGACCTGGGCGAGCAGGACTACGTGGTCAACGCGGTCATGCACATCAACCACCGCATCGCCGGCGCGTTCGTCTTCTCCAGCGGCAAGAACATGGGCGCCTTCAAGGGCGTGGGCTTTCCCGAGGACATCGCCGACTTCTTCCGCCTGGACGAGTACAAGGCCTACATCTGGACCGGGCACAACCGCTTCCCGACCAACACCCCGGGCTGGTGGGGCGGGGCGCACCCCTTCACGCTGCTCGACTGGTCCATCGTGCACAACGGCGAGATCAGCTCCTACGGCATCAACCGCCGCTACCTGTGCGAGCACGACTACCTGTGCACGCTCATGACCGACACCGAGGTGGTGGCCTACGAGCTGGACCTGCTCATCCGCAAGCACGGGCTGACCAAGGAGCTGGCCTGCAAGGTCTTCGCGCCGCCGTTCTGGGACGAGATCGCCCGCATGCCCAAGCAGGAGAAGGATGTCTACACCGCGCTGCGCATGGTCTACGGTTCGGCCATGCTCAACGGCCCCTTCGCCATCCTCGTGGCCGACAACACCGGCCTGTTCGGCCTCAACGACCGCATCAAGCTCCGCCCGCTTGTCGTGGCCGAGAAGGATGACATGGTCTTCATGTCGAGCGAGGAGAGCGCCATCCGCGAAGTGCAGCCCGAGCTGGACCGCGTGTGGATGCCCAAGGCGGGCGAACCGGTCATCGTGCATCTGGAGGCGTAGCAAGACCATGGCGAAGAAACTTACCCTGGACGCGAGCGGCATCTACTACCGCCAGTTCAACGAGCAGATCCGCGCGGCCGTGGCCGACGGCGTCACCGAGTTCGTGCTCAAGAACGTCAACAGCCAGCGCTACATCGCCGGCGGCCTGGACGGCGACATCTCCTTCGAGATCCACGGCGTGCCCGGCCAGGACATGGGCTCGTTCATGCGCGGGCCAAAGCTCCGCGTGAAGAACAACGCCCAGGACGGCGTGGGCAACACCATGGACGACGGCCTCATCGTCATCGAGGGCCTGGCCGGGGACGTGGTGGGCTACGCCATGCGCGGCGGCAAGATCTTCATCAAGGGCGACGTGGGATACCGCGTCGGCATCCACATGAAAGCCTACATGGAAAAGCTCCCGGTCATCGTCATCGGCGGCAAGGCCGGCGATTTCCTTGGCGAATATATGGCCGGCGGAATCCTTTTGCTTCTCGGCATGTATTCTGATAAGCCCACGGAACCGATCACCGGGCGCAGCCTGGGGACGGGAATGCACGGCGGCGTCATCTACGTGCGCGGCGAGGTGCCCAGGGAGCAGATCGGCCCCGGGCTCACCGCCCAGCCCGTTGACGACGCGGACAAGGCCGTCATCGAGAATCTGGTGAAGGAATACGCCGCGGAGCTGAAGCTGGACGCCAAGGAAATCCTCAGGTCCGGCTTCGTGAAGATCAAGCCCTTCTCGCACCGGCCGTACGGCAACCTGTACGTGCCCGCGTAAGAGGGGACCGGGAGCGCGAAGAACCCCGACAGGGGCCCTCGACGCGCGCCCCCAACCAGGAGGAACGCATGCTTTTCACTGACATCGCTCATGCCATGGGCGCGGCCGGCGGCAACGACGGCGGCCAGGGCAATCCCCTGAGCGCCTTTGTGCCGCTCATTCTCATGTTCGCCATCTTCTACTTCCTGCTCATCCGGCCGCAGCAGAAAAAGGCCAAGCAGCACAAGGAGATGATCGGGAACCTCAAGATCGGCGACCGCATCGTCACCAATGGCGGCCTCTACGGCACCATCGTGCGCATGAATGAGCAGACCATCATTCTTGAAATCGCCGAGAAGGTGCAGGTGGAAATGCTCCGCAACACCGTGGCCGACAAGGCCGATGCCTTCGCGAAGCTGGAAAAAAAGGGAAAGTAGCTTTTTCCCTTTGATTTTCGGCCGAAAGGCGGATACGCGGACCTGGGAATGCGCCCGGGTCCGCGCTTGTCTTTGTCAAGCGGCCCCTCGTATCCACGTCCGCAACCGGGAGAGCACATGTTCCGCAACCTGCGCTGGCGAATCATTCTGACCCTTGTGGTGATGGCCGCGGCCGCGATCCTCGTCCTGCCCTCTGCGCCAGGCATCAAGAACACCACCCTGGGCAGGCTGTTGCCCGACACGGCCATCAGCCTCGGCCTCGACCTCAAGGGCGGCATCCACCTGACCCTTGGCGTTGACGTGGACAAGGCCATGGAGAACAACATGGCCAGCCTCGGCCAGGACATCCGGGCCACCGCGCGCGAGGCGAGCCTCGCCGTGCTCAAGCCCAGCGTCCTGCCCGGCGGGACCAGGCTTGAGGCCATGCTCGTGGGCGCGGACAAGCAGGAGGCCTTCGAGGCCCTGCTCAAGAAGAATTTCCAGGCCCTCAAAATCGATTCCAAGGAGAATCAGGCCGAGGACCGCGTGCGCTACGTCCTGTCCATGACCCCGGACTACAAGAAGTACCTCTCGAAGCTCACCCTGGACCAGGCGGTCAAGACCATAAGGAACCGCATCGATCAGTTCGGCGTGGCCGAGCCGGACATCCGCAGGCAGGAGGGCAACCGCATCCAGGTGCAGCTGCCGGGCATGCAGGATCCTGACCGCGCCATCGCCGTCATCGGCAAGACCGCGCACCTGGAGTTCAAGCTGGTGGACGACACCGTGGACCCGGCCAGCCTGCAACAGGGACTGGTGGGCCCGGGCCGCGAGATCGTGGCCATGAAGCAGCGCGGCCCGAACAACACCACCAAGGAAGTGCCCATCGTGCTCAAGCGCGACGCGGTGATGACCGGCGAGTACATCACCGACGCCCGCGCAACCATCGAGCAGAACAACAACCAGTTCTCGGTCAGCCTGACCTTCAACGCCCGCGGAGCCAAGATCTTCGAGCGAGTCACCGAGGAGAACATCAAGAAGCGCCTGGCCATCGTGCTCGACGGCAAGTGCTATTCCGCCCCGGTGATCCAGGACAAGATCCCCGGCGGCAAGGCGCAGATCACCGGCAGCTTCACCCAGGACGAGGCGCGCGACCTGGCCATCGTGCTGCGCGCCGGCGCGCTGCCCGCCCCGGTCAATGTGCTGGAGCAGCGCACGGTCGGCCCCACCCTGGGCCAGGAATCCATCGACGCGGGCATCATGGCCACCGGCATCGCGGCCATCGCCATCATCGTGTTCATGGCGCTGTATTACGGCATGGCCGGGCTCTTCGCCAACGCTGTGCTTTTGTTGAACATCGTGCTGACCCTGGCCGGCCTGGCCGCCTTCGGGGCCACCCTGACCCTGCCGGGTATCGCGGGCATCATCCTGACCATCGCCATGGCGGTTGACGCCAACGTGCTCATCTACGAGCGCATCCGCGAGGAGCTGCGCCACGGGCTCAAATCCTCCGAGGCCGTGCACAAGGGCTATGACCGCGCCACCCTGACCATCCTGGACTCCAACACCACCAACGTGCTGGTGGCCATCATCCTGTACCAGTTCGGCACGGGGCCCATCCGCGGCTTCGCGGTCACCCTGGTGCTGGGCATCGTCATGAGCATGTTCACCGCCATCTTCGTGTCGCGCATCATGTTCGACATCTATCTCTCCAAGCGCCCGGCCGACGCGTCCGTGAGCATCTAAGGAGACATGCATGAGCTTTCACTTCATCAAACCCGACACCAAGATCGACTTCATCGGCCTGCGCTACTACGCCTTCGCCCTGTCCGCGCTGATGATCCTCGTGGGCCTGGTCTCCCTCGGCATGAAGGGCGGCCCGCGCTACGGCATCGACTTCGCCGGCGGCGTGATCATGCAGGCCAAGTTCGACGCGGCCACCTCCATGGACAAGATCAAGAAAGTCCTGGAGGACACCGGCATGCCCGGCCTGGTGCTCCAGCAGATGGGCCAGGACAAGGACAAGGAGCTGCTCATCCGCACCTCCACCACGGACGAGTCCAGCGACGCCACCCAGAAGACCGTCACGGCCGCCCTGGACAGGGAGGGCGCGAAATACGAGTTCAAGCGCATCGAGATGGTGGGACCGAAGGTGGGCGAGGATCTGCGCGGCAAGGCCATGGAGGCCATGTACTACGCCATCCTGCTCATCGCCATCTACATCTCCGGCCGCTTCGAGCATCGCTGGATGGCCGCGGGACTCATGGCCGCGGGGCTCTTCGCGGGCATCACCGGCCTGCAGTACGTCAACGCGCCCCAGATATGGCTGGTCTTCGGCGCGCTGATCATCACCCTGGCCCTGTGCTTCCTGCTCAAGCTCAACTACGCGCTGGGGGCCATCGCGGCGCTGATCCACGACGTGCTGGTGACAGTGGGCATCTTCTCCCTCCTGAACAAGGAGTTCGACCTCACCATCATCGCGGCGCTCTTGACCCTGATCGGCTTCTCGCTCAACGACACCATCATCGTCTACGACCGCATCCGCGAGATCCGCGGCCTCAGGACAGGCGACGACCTGTCCACGATCATCAACAGAAGCGTGAACCAGACCCTCTCGCGCACGGTGCTGACCTCCGGCCTGGCCTTCCTGGCGGTGTTCAGCCTGTACCTGTTCGGCGGGCCGGTGATCCACGACTTCGCCCTGGCCATGCTCATCGGCATCGTGGTGGGCACGTACTCGTCCATCTACGTGGCCGCGCCGATCATCGTGAGCCTGACTCCGGCCGGAGAGATCGCGCCGCCGCCGGCCGCACCGCTCAAGGCCAAGGCCAAGACCGCGTAGCGCATCACGCCCACGGCACAACGAAAGGCCCCCCTTCCATCCGGAAGAGGGGCCTTTTTTATGCGCGACTTCGGAGGCCTACAGCTGGTCCAGCAGGGTCTTCTTGATGGAGTCGATGGAGCCTTCGCCGTTGAGCTCGATGTACGTGCAGGCGCCCTTGGCGGCCAGGGCCTTGTAGAAATAGGCCGCGGCCAGGGTTCCGGTCTTGGCGTCGTAGTAGATGTCGTGGCGCTTGTCGATGGCGCCCTCGTCCTGGTCGTCGGCGCGGGCGGTCAGGGCGCCGCCGCAGACGCGGCACTTGTCGCCGTTGGGCTTGATGGCGTCGATGAAGATGTTGTTGGGGTGGTTGTTGTCATTGGCGCAGAGGCGGCGGCCCATGATGCGGTTCTTGGCCACGCTGCGGGGCAGCAGGATCTCGATGACGAAGTCCAGCTTCTCGCCGCCCTTCTGCAGGGCGTCCCACAGCTTCTCGGCCTGGACCAGGGAGCGGGGGAAGCCGTCCAGCAGCCAGCCGTTCTTGCTGGCGTTCTGCAGCACGTCGAGGACCATGGGGATGGTGATGTCGTCGGGCACCAGCTCGCCGCGGTTGATGTACTCCTTGGCCTTCAAGCCGAGTTCGGTGCCGCCGCCGATGTGCTTGCGGAAGATGGCGCCCGACTCGATGTGGTCCAGGTTGTACTTGGCCTTCACCAGGGTGCCCTGGGTGCCTTTGCCGCTGCCGTTGGGTCCGAAAATGAGAATATTCATGATGCCTCCTCAGATGATTGCTTTTTGCTTGTGCAAAAGATTCACAAGCTCTTAGCCGCTCGCTTTTTTCCTGTCAATGACTTGCACGCGGATGCCTTGCTTGCTGACGCGGGCCTCCTTGTCGCCGGGAAAACGCACGGCCTTGCCCGAGCGTTTTTCCAGCCACAGGGCGACGAGCTGGAACAGGCCGTCGCAGAGCGGCTGGCCCGGACCGAGGCCCTCAAGCACGGCCTTGACAATGCGCAGGCGCAACGGCGCACACGACGCCTGCAACAGCTCGGAGGGAATCAGGTGCGCGTCGTCATCGCGGCGCACGCGCGTCAGCGCCTCGGCCACGGCCGCGTCCCAGTGCGCCTCGTCCAGGCGCGCCTGACGCCAGAGCCGCGCCGCGGCGTCAAGATAGGCCGGGTTCTCGCAAAGCATGGCGGGAAGCAGAATATTGCGCACGCGGTTGCGCGATGTTGCGTGATCCAGGTTCGTGGCGTCCACGCGCCAGGCCTCCCCAGAATCTTTCAAGAATTCCTCAAGAGCCGCCTTCGGCGTCAAAAGCAGGGGCCGCAGCAGGGTACGCGTCGGGTCATGCGCGCTCATGCCTCCCAGGGCGGGCCAGCCCGCGCCGCGCAGCAGGCGCAGCAGCTGGTCCTCGGCCAGGTCGTTGAGCTGATGCCCCAGGAGGATCAGCTCCGAGCCCGTCTCCCGCCGGACGCGCTCCAGGAACGCGTAGCGCGCCAGCCGGCCGGCCTCCTCGATCCCCACGCCCAGGTCACGGGCCAGGGCCGTCACGTCGCACGCCTCGCTCGCCAGCGGCACGTCCAACTCGCGGCACAGCTCGGCCACGAACGCGGCGTCCGCGCCGGCTTCGGGACGCAGGCCGTGATTCAGGTGCGCGGCGCGAACCGTACCGCCGGAGCGGCGGCAGAGCAGCGCGGCGATATGGAGCAGGGCGGTGGAATCCGGCCCGCCCGAACAGGCGATCAGACATCGCTTGTCGGCGAAGCCGCAGCCCAGTTCGTCCGCGGCGAAGGCCCCGATGCCCAGGCAGAACCTGGCCCATTTGGGCGGCAGGTCCTGCAGGCGGGGGAGGCGCGCGTTCATGGGGCCGCGTCCGGGCTACACGGAGATGTCGAGCTGGCGGATGAAATCGTCGAGCCAGGCGATGACGTGCTCGCGCTGGGCCGGAGTGGCGTAGGCCACGCACTCGCAGCGCAGCTTGCCGCGCGCGCGCACCAGCAGCTCCAGCTTCAGCGCGCCCTCGTCCACGGCGTCCACGACCTCCAGGGCGAAGATGTGCGGGCCGCACTCGGCCGCATGTTCGCGCTGCACGCCGGTCAAAAGTTCCTCGGGCACGGGCAGGTAGTAGATGCCCTCAAGTCCGCCGGACAGGCCGCGCGAGGCCAGGGCCTTGCGCACCGCGTCCAGCTGCTCGGGGTAGAGTTCCTCGATGAGGTAGCTGCGCATGGCTCAGTCCCTGGCCCCGGTTTCGTCGTCGCGGCAGCACTCGCAGTCGAGCTGCTCGCCGTTCCCGTCGCCTTCTTCGCCGGAGATGCGGCGGTCCAGGTGCGCGTCCTGGTTCACGGGATCGCTGTCCAGGTTGAAGATGCGCCGGGTCATGTCGATGAAGCGCTCGGCCGTGCCTTCCTCGCGCGTGCGGCGCTTGAGGAAGCAGATGGGCTCGTGCAGCAGCTTGCGGCTCACCGAACGCACGAGCACCTCCAGCGCCTCGCGCGTGGGCTCGTCCACCTCGCCCAGGCGCTTGAGGGTCTTGGCCAGCTCGCGGCCGGCAACGTCGTCGGCCCGGCCCAGCAGGTCGGTGATGGTGGGCTGCAGGGCCAGCGACTTCATCCAGGTGCCGAAGGCCTCGACCTCCACCTCCACGATGGACTGGGCCTTGACCGCCTCGCCCTGCCGGGCGCTCATGTTCTCCTCCACGACCTCCTTCAGGTCGTCGATGTCGTAGAGGTAGACGTTGTCCAGGGCGTTGACGTCCGGGTCGATGTCGCGGGGCACCGCGATGTCGATGAAGAACATGGCGCGGTTGCGGCGTTTTTTGAGCACCTCGCGGATGTCCTTGGCCCGGATGATGGCCGTGGGCGAGCCGGTGGAGCTGATGACGATGTCCACGTCCTTGAGGCGTTCCACCATGTCCTCGAAGAAGAGGGCTTCGCCCTTCATGGTCTTGGCGAGTTCCTGGGCCCGGGCGTAGGTGCGGTTGCAGATGAACAGCTTCTCGATGCCCGAGGTCAGCAGGTGGGTGGCGGCCAGCTCGGCCATTTCGCCCGCGCCCACGAGCATGGCCGACTTTCCGGTGAGTTCGCCGAAGATCTTCTTGGCCAGCTCCACGGCGGCGTAGCTGATGGACACGGCGCTCGACGCGATGGCCGTCTCGGTGCGCACGCGCTTGGCCACCGAGAAGGACTTGTGCAGCAGCCTGTTGATGAGCACGCGCGCGGTGCCGGTCTCCACGGCCTTGCGGTAGCTGGTCTTGAGCTGGCCCAGGATCTGCGGCTCGCCCATGACCATGGAGTCCAGGCTGGCGGCAACGCGGAAGAGGTGGCTCACGGCGTCCAGGTTCTCGTGGCGATAGGTGTGGCGCTCCAGCACGTCCAGGGGGCCGCCGCAGGTGGCGGCCCAGTGGCCGAGCACGGCCTCGGGGATGGCGACCTCGCGGCGCTGGGACGCGTCGGCCACCACGAGGATCTCCACGCGGTTGCAGGTGGACAGGGCGAGCGCCTCGCGCAGGGGGCAGGCGGCGAGCAGGCTCTTTTCAAAGTCCGCCACGCTGGTGAGGGCGAACTTTTCGCGCACGTCGACCCCCGCGGTGCGGTGGTTGAGTCCGACCAGGAAGATGTGCTTGTCCATCAGGGCTTGAATCCGTGGTAGGTGGTGGGCACCAGGTAGTTGATGCCGAGCATGGACACCGCCATGAGCAGGAAGACCGCGATGACCATGACCGCGGGCTTGCGGCCGCGCCAGCCGTAGGCCAGGCGCTGGTGGAAGAGGTAGGCGTAGAGCCCGAGCATCACCAGCGAGAGGATTTCCTTGGGATCGAAGGAGAATACGCGCCTGGCGGCCAGCCAGGCCCAGACGAAGCCCGAGACCAGGCCGAAGGTGTACAGCGGGAACCCGGCCACGATGACCCAGTGGTTCACGCGGTCAAAGGTGTCCAGGGAGGGCATGTCCTTCTGGAAGGTCTTGAGTCCGCTCTTGGTCTTGATGCGCTTCTCCAGATGCAGGAAGGCCAGGCTCGCGCCGAAGCCCATGGCCAAAAGCGCCATGCTGGAAAACAGCGTGCCGATGTGCAGGAGGAAGAACAGGCCCGAAAGCATGGGCGGCAGGCTGGCCTTGATGCCCGGCGCGGCGCTGGACGCGGCATAGAAGACCAGCGCCAGCGGCAGGGCCACCACGGCCAGGAAGCGCAGCCTGAGCTTGAGCCAGACGATGAGGAAGATCAGAAGGATGCCCAGGCTCATGAGGCTGAGCAGGAAGCGGGCCATGGTGGGCGAGAAGCCCTCCTGTCCGAGCTGCATGCAGAGGTCGCCGGCGTGCAGCGCGAAGCCCGCGCCGGCCACGCACAGCGCCGCCACCTTGAGCCGTTCGCTGCGCAGGGCCGAGCCCAGCGCATAGAGCGCCGTGCCCAGGAAGTACAACGCGATGACCAGAAACGGCAGGATGTCAGGCAGCGCCATCAAGCAACTCCGTGATGCGGTCATGCAGTTCAGCCGGCAGCAGGGCGGCCAGCTCGCTCCGGGCCAGATCCGTATCCTTCTCCCGCAACGCCTCCAGCAGACGCGAGCCGGCGAGCCGGCGGAACAGCGCCGCGTTCCCGTCGGACGGCTGGCCAAGCGCCAGCACCAGCGGACGCAAGCGGCCCATGAGCCGCAGAAAGTGTGCGTACTCCTCGCCGAAGCGTTCCTGCAAGTCCTTTCGGATGCGCTTGGCCAGGGCCGGGCTCTGGCCGCCGGTGGAGATGGCCAGGAGCAGGTCGCCGCGGCTCACGCTGGAGGGCACCAAAAACGAGCCCTGCTCCGGGCTGTCCACGATGTTGCAGAAGATGCCGCGCTGGCGGCAGAGCGCGCCGATGCGCAGGTTCAGGTCCGGGTCGCCGGTGGCGGCGATGACCAGGAACATGCCGTCCAGGTCGCCGGACTCGAAGCCCCGGCGCAGGAGCGTCACGCCCGGGCGCGCGGCCTGGGCGAGCAGGGCGGGGGAGGGTCCGGCCGGCTCGATGACCGTGAGTGACGCCGCCCCGCAGTCCAGCAGGGTGGCGATCTTGCGCAGGCCGACCTGGCCCGCGCCGACAACGAGACAGGAGCGGCCTTCGAGGCTGACGAACATGGGATAGGTGCGCATGGGCTGAACCTGTACCAAATGCCGGGGGGTGCTGTAAAATGGCAATGCGGCCTTTCTTGCCAGATTCCCCGCCCCTGGGATAGACTTCCGTCCAGCCCGCTCGCAGAAAGGACGCCGCATGTCTCGCTCCCTCGTGATCCAGCTCGCCCGCTTCGGCGACCTCGTGCAGACGAGGCGGCTGATGCGCTCGCTCTGCGCCGGGCCCGGCGAGACGCACCTCTGCCTGGACGAGTCCCTGGCCCCGCTTGCCCGGCTGCTCTATCCCGGCGCGATTCTGCACCCCATCCTCGCGCACGGCACGGCCCTGGCCAGGCTTCCGGCCGTGGAGCAGGCCCGCGCGCTTCTGGGGACCAACGTCCCGGCCTTCAAAAGCCTGAAAGGCCTCGGCTTCGACCGGGTGTACAACCTCAATTTCTCGCCGCTCAACTTCCGCGTGGCCGGGCTGTTCGACCCGGCCGTGGTGCGCGGCCACGTCTGGCGGGACGGCCAGGAGGCGGTGGGGCAGTGGGCGCGGCTGGCCATGCGCTGGTCGTCGCTTCGGCGCATCGGCCTGAACATCGCGGATTTCTGGGCCTGGCACCACCCGGACCCGGTCGCGCCGGAGGCCGTGAACCCTCCGGCGGCGGGCGGGGGAGGCGGCCTGGGCGTGGTCCTGGCCGGACGCGAGTCGCGGCGCTCCCTGCCGCCCAAGGTCCTGGCCGGGCTCGCGGCCGGGCTGCTGGACCTGTACGGGGGCGAATTGACGCTCCTCGGCAGCGCGTCCGAGGCTCCAGCGGCCAGGCAGCTTGTGCGCGGGCTGCCGCCCAGGCGCGCCCAGACCGCGCGCAACCTCTGCGGCGTCACCGACTGGGCCGGGCTGGCCGAGGCGCTAAGCGGCCTGGACCTGCTGCTGACCCCGGACACGGGCACCATGCACCTGGCCGCGGCGCTGGGCGTGCCGGTGCTGGCCACGTTCCTGTCCTCGGCCTGGTGCTTCGAGACCGGGCCCTACGGCCTGGGCCACCGCGTGCTGCAGGCCAACATCGACTGCGCGCCCTGCCTGGAGGCGCAGCCCTGCGACAGCGGGGTGGCGTGCCTGAAGCCCTTCGGCGACGGGCGTCTGCTGCGGCTCATCGCCACGGGCGAGGCAAAGCACGCCCAGGACGGCCTGACGCTCTATGAATCGCGCCTGGACGGCCTTGGCGCGACGTTTGCGCCTCTTGCCGGACCGGACAGCCATGCGGATCTGCGCGGCCGTTTTCGGGCGTTCCTGCTGCGACACCTGGGGCAGGGCGGAAACTGGTCGGAGCAGGCCCTGGGCGATCTGGCCGAGCGCCTGTACGGCGAACGGGACTGGCTCGTGCCGGATGCGGAGTCGTCCGCGGGCCGTCTCGCGATCTTTTCCGGATTGAACGATGCAACATAAGAATACCGGCATATTAAAGATTGTCTTGATATAGTCTAGATGCGTGTGAACAGAGGGAACAGGGTCCGCACCGGCGCGGATGCCTGGATCCGGACTCGGCGGTTCCGGCCGGAAGGGGGCCTGTGTGAGAATCCTTGTGGTGCTGCCGCTGTACGGCGGCTCCCTGCCCGTCGGACGCTATTGCGCCGCGGCGCTGCAACAGCTCGGCCACCTGGTCGAGGTCTTTGAAGGTCCGGAGTTTCACGCCTCGTATGCGGCGCTCCAGAACCTGCGCGTCACCACTGACCGCCTGCAATACCTGGAGAATTCCTATCTGGCCGTGGTCTCGCAGGCCATCCTGGCCAAGGTGGAGACCTTTGAGCCGGACCTCGTGCTGGCCCTGGCCCAGGCTCCGCTGTCCATCCAGGCCCTGAAGCGGCTCAGGCGCGACGGCGTGCCCACGGCCATGTGGTTTGTGGAGGACTTCCGCCTGTTCACCTACTGGCAGGCCTTCGCCCCGCACTACGACTTCTTCGCCGTGATCCAGAAGGGGGAATTTTTCGTGGCATTGCAGGCGGCTGGCGTACACAACGCGCTCTATCTGCCCCTGGCGGCCCAGCCGGAAGTTCACAAACCACTTGAACTATCTCCGGTGGAGCGCCGCAAGTTCGGCGCGGACGTCTCCTTCATGGGCGCGGGCTATCCCAACCGCCGCGTGGCCTTCCGCGAACTGACTCGCTTCGACTTCAAGCTCTGGGGTACGGACTGGGACGGCGACCCGCTGCTCGCGCCGTTTTTGCAACTTGCCGGCGCCCGCGTGGGCACGGAAGACTGCGTGCGCATCTTCAACGCCACAACGGTGAACATCAACCTGCATTCCAGCATCCAGGCCAAGGAGCTCGTCACCGGCGGGGACTTCGTGAACCCGCGCACCTTCGAGATCGCGGCCTGCGGCGGCTTCCAGCTTGTGGATCGGCGCTCGCTCATGGCCGGGCTCTTCGAGCCGGACGAGCTTGCGATTTTTGACAGCATGGCCGAACTCGCGCCCCTGATCGAGCACTACCTCGCGCACCCGGACGAGCGCGCGGCCATTGCGCAGCGCGGCCGGGAACGCGTGCTGCGCGAGCACACCTATGCCGCGCGCATGCGGACCTTGCTGGGCTTCATCGCCGAGCGCCGGCCGGGCTGGCCCAAACAGCGCGAGGCCGCGCCGGCAGTGGACGGCATGCCGCGGGAGCTGGCCGACAAGGTGGCGGAGCTGTTGCAGCGGCTGGGACTTCCGGCGGACTCCGGCTTCGACGATCTGGTCCGGGCCGTGCGCCAGCAACAGGGCGAGCTGGGCGAACTGGACGCGGCCGTGCTTTTCCTGGACGAGTGGCGCAAGCTCTACGCCAGGCTGGACGCCGGAAATTCCTAGGGCTTGCGCGTCGTGCGCTTGCGCGAGGCCAGCCAGACGTGCATGCGCGCCTCGGCCCCCTCGTTCTTGGGCACGTAGAACTGCGCCTTGCGCTTGGCCAGGTCATGCGGCAGGTATTCCTGCTCCACCCAGGAGCCCGGGAAGGCGTGCGGATACTTGTAGCCGCGGCCGTAGCCCCATTCCTTGTGCAGGCTGGTGCTGGCGTTCCTCAGGTGCAGGGGCACGGGCAGCAGGCCGTTCTCCCGCACCTCCTTCATGGCGTTCAGGTACGCGCCGTAGCTGGCGTTGTTCTTGGGCGCCAGCGCCAGGTAGACCACGGTCTCGGCCAGCGGAATGAATCCCTCGGGCATGCCCACGTACTCCACGGCCTGCTGGCAGGCCACCGCCAGCGGCAGGGCCTGCGGGTCGCCCAGGCCGATGTCCTCGGACGCGGACAGGATCAGCCTGCGGCAGACGAAGCGCGGATCCTCGCCGCTTTCCAGCAGGCAGGCCAGGTAGTACAGCGCCGCGTCCACGTCGCTGCCGCGGATGCTCTTTATGAGCGCCGAGGCCAGCTCGTAGTGCGAGTCGCCGTCGCGGTCGCCGCGGATGATGATCTCCGGCAGGGTCTGGCGCAGGTCATCGACGTTGAGCTTGGTCGGGGGCAGGGCGGCCACGTGCTCCACGAGGTTCAAGAGGGTGCGGCCGTCGCCGCCGCTCATGGCGGCAAGGAGGTCGAAGACCTCGTCCGGCCACTCCTGGCCCATGACCTTGGCCCCGCGCCGGGCCATGCGCGCCAGCTCCTCGCGGGTCAGCGCGCGGAAGCGCAGCACGTGCAGCCGCGAGAGCAGCTGCCGGGTGACGCTGAAGGACGGATTCTCGGTGGTGGTGGCCAGGAGCACGATCTCGCCGCTCTCCAGGATGGGCAGGAAGAAGTCCTGCTGCGCCTTGGAAAAGCGGTGGATCTCGTCGAGGATGAGCACCTCGGCCCCTTCGAGCTTCTTGCGCAGGGTGGCCAGGCCGGCCTCGGGCGCGCTGACGCGGATCCAGGTGCGGTTGGCCGCCTTGGCCATGAGCATGGCCAGGGTGGACTTGCCGCAGCCCGGCGGGCCGAAAAAGAGCAGGCTCGGCAGGCGCGGGCCGCGCGCAAAGGCCGCGATGCGTTCCAGCAGATGGCTCTGGCCCACGAACTCGTCCAGGCTCTGCGGCCTGATCTTGTCCGCCAGCGGCTGTTTTTCCGAGACTTCGATGCGCATGCGCTCACCAACTCAGGGTTGCAGCAGGGCGTGGTGCGTCAGGGCCAGGCAGCTTACGGCCGCCGTCTCCCAGCGCAGCGGCCTGGGGCCCAGGCTCAGGGGCGCGAACCCGGCGGCCAGGAGCGCGGACGCCTCACGTTCGTCCAGTCCGCCCTCCGGACCGAGGACCACGAGGCTTTTGCCCGTGGCCAGACGCCTGGGCTCCAGCAGCTGTTCCGGTCCGGCCTTCTCGTAGAGCACATAGCATCCGTCGAAATCCGCCGCAATGCGCGCGAGGGCGTCCGCGCCGCCTTGCAGCACGGCCAGCTCCGGCAGCCAGGCCGAACCGCACTGCTTGGCCGCCTGCACGCAGGTCTCGCGCCAGGAGTCCTTGGGCCCGGCCGGAACCTCGCCCTGGCTGCGCGCGGCCTGCCAGAACACGAGCCCCAGCGCGCCCAGCTCCACGGCCTTCTCCAGCAGCCAGTCGCGCCGCGCGGACTTGTTCCAGCCCAGCGCCAGGGTCACGCCGCGCGTGGGCGCGGGCTCGAAGTCCAGAGATACGACCGCCAGCTCGGCCCGGGCCTTGCCCTGGGCGGCGAGGAGCCGGAACAGCCCGTGCCGGCCCGCGCCGTCGAAGAGCCGCAGCTCGTCGCCCGGACGCGCGCGCAGCACGCCGAGCAGATGGCGAGCCTCGGGGCCTTCGAGAACGCAGGTCGCGGCCGCATCAACAGGCCACTGGTCCGGCGGCAGGTGGTAGGAGTTCAGGCGGGGCATACGCGCTTCAGCTGGGGCCGGGACGCGTCGCCCCGGCCCCGGCCGGCTAGATTTCGTGGGCCACCAGCGACTCGTAGGACTCGCGCCTGCGGGCCACCGTGACCTTGTCCCCGTCCACGAGCAGTTCCGCCGCCCGCGTGCGGGAATTGTAGTTGGAGCTCATGGTGAAGCCGTAGGCCCCGGCGGAGTAGACCGCCAGCAGCTCGCCCTGGCGCACCTCCGGGAGCTGGCGGTCCTTGGCCAGGAAGTCGCCGGACTCGCAGATGGGACCGACCACGTCCACGTCGCCGGCGGCGCGGCCCTGGGGCTGCACCTCTTCGATGCGGTGGAAGGAGCCGTAGAGCGAGGGCCGCACCAGGTCGTTCATGGCCGCGTCCACGATGACGAAGCTCTTGGACGGGGTCTGCTTGGTGTAGAGCACCTCGGTGACCAGGATGCCGGCGTTGCCCACGATGACGCGGCCGGGCTCCAGCACCACGGTGAGGTCGATGCCCTTGAGCGCGCCGGTGAGCGCCGCGCCGAACTCCGCCGGGTGCGGCGGCTCCTCCTCGTTGTAGGGGATGCCGAGCCCGCCGCCGAGGTCCAGGTAGCGGATGTCCAGGTTCATGCCCTTGAGCTGCTCGTAGAAGGCCAAGAGCTTGTCCAGGGCCTCCAGGAAGGGGTCGATGCTCGTGAGCTGCGAGCCGATGTGGCAGTCGATGCCCACGGGCTCCACGGCCGGCAGGTCGCGCGCCAGGGAGTAGGCCTCCAGCGAGTGCTCGATGTTCAGGCCGAACTTGTTCTTTTTCAGGCCCGTGGAGATGTAGGGGTGGGTCTTGGGGTCCACGTCCGGGTTGATGCGGAAGCTCACCTGGGCGATTCTGCCCATGTCGCGCGCCACGTCGTTGATGCGCATGAGCTCCTGCAGGGACTCCACGTTGAACATCAGGATGCCGGCGGCCAGCGCCTGCCTGATCTCCGCGGGCTTCTTGCCCACGCCGGAGTAGACGATCTTCTGCGCCGGCACGCCGGCCAGGAGCGCGCGGTACAGCTCGCCGCCGGACACGATGTCCATGCCCGCGCCAAGCCCGGCCAGGTGGCGCAGCACCGCGAGGTTGGAGTTGGCCTTGACCGAGTAGCAGGTCAGGTGGGGCGCCGCGGCGAAGGCCGAGTCAAAGGCCTGGAAGTGCCGCGTGAGCGTGGCCGCGGAGTAGACGTAGAGCGGTGTGCCGTGGCGTTCGGCCAGCTCCTTCACGCTGACGTTCTCGGCGTGCAGGACGCCGTTCTTCTGGCTGAAATGATGCATCGACTTCGTGCTCCTGTGGCGTAGGGATGGTTAGTGCGGCGCCGCAACCAGGACTTTTGAGACCACGGGCTGCAGGGTGGCGTAGGTGTTGTTCAAGAGCACCTGGAGGCGGTAGGTCTTGCCGGGCTCAAGCCCGCAGGCCGTGATCACCAGCCTGTTCATGTCCAGGCGCAGCTCGGCCGCGTTGAGCGCATACACGCGGGTGATGCGCGGCGCGAAGGGGCAGGTGGGGCAGCCGTCGCCCGGGTCCGTGCCGATGGGTTCAAGCATGAGCCGGACGCTCTCCACGTTCTGCCAGGCCCCGGCCAGCTCGCAGTCCACGATGACGCAGTCGCGCGTGCGCTTGGCCGTGACCTCGCGCCAGCGGAAGCGGTCCTCGCTGGCCTTGGGTATGGGCCAGTCGCGCTTGCCGCAGGCGGCCACGAGGACAAGCAGCACGGCGAAGCAGAGCAACCGCGGCAGGCGGGAGGCGGAAAGGCGGCACAGGATCATTGCGGCTCCAGGTTCTTTTTCCACTCGCTCAAAAGGGTCAGGGCGGCCAGCGGGGTCAGGCCGTCCAGGTTCAGGCGGCGGAGCTCCGCCAGCACGGGATGCTCCGGCTCGGGTTGGCTTGGCTGCGGCGACGCGACCATGCCCGGAAGAAGGCTCTGGCGCGCGGCCAGCACCTGCGACCCGCCGCCGCGCTCAGTTTGCGATTTTTCTTCGAGGAGCGCAAGGATTTCACGCGCGCGCTGGACCACGCCCTGCGGCACGCCGGCCAGCCGGGCCACCTCGATGCCGTAGCTCTTGTCCGCCGGGCCGGGCACGAGCTTGCGCAGGAAGACGATGTCGCCCCTGTACTCGCGCACGGCGATGTTCATGTTGCGCAGGCCCGGGATGCGGCCCTCCAGGCTGGTCAGCTCATGGTAGTGCGTGGCGAAGAGCGTGCGGATGCCGCCGCGGCCGCGCCGGGAGAGCTCCTCCACCACGGCCCAGGCCAGGGCCAGGCCGTCGAAGGTGCTCGTGCCGCGGCCGATCTCGTCCAGGATCACCAGGCTGCGCGAACTGGCCTGGCGCAGGATGCGCGCGGTCTCCATCATCTCGACCATGAAGGTGCTGTGGCCGCGGGCGAGGTTGTCGGAGGCGCCCACGCGCGAGAACACGCGGTCCACAAGCCCCAGCCGGGCAGAGGCCGCGGGCACGAACGAGCCCATCTGGGCCAGGATGGCGAGCAGGGCGGTCTGGCGCAGCACAGTGGACTTGCCGGCCATGTTCGGGCCGGTGATGAGCAGGATGCGCCGGGTTTCGTCAATCCGCAAATCGTTCGGAATGTACCCGGCCGGGCCGGTGGCGGCCTCCACCACCGGGTGCCGGCCCTGCGCGCATTCCATCTCCATGCCCTCGTGCAGCGCGGGCCGGCGCCAGTCGCTCAACCGGGCGACCTCGGCCAGCCCCTGCCAGTAGTCTAGCCCGGCCAGGCCCGCGGCCATGAACATGAGCCGGGTGCGCACCTGGGCCACGCGCTCGCGCAGCTCGCCGAACAGGCGGTATTCCAGGGACTTTCGGTCGTCGGAGGCGCGCAGGAGGCGTTCTTCCAGTTCCTTCAGTTCGCTGGTGATGTAGCGCTCGCCGTTGACGAGCGTCTGCTTGCGGATGAAGTGCTCCGGTACCTGGCCCTGGTAGGCATGTGAAATTTCGAGATAATAGCCGAAGACCTTGTTGAAGCCGAGCTTGAGCTTGGGAATGCCGCAGGTGTCGCGTTCGCGTTCCAGCATCGCCTGGATGCGCGCCTCGCCGTGCTCGGTGAGGTTGATGAGCTCGTCCAGTTCCGGGTCGTAGCCGGGCTTGAACATGCCGCCGTCAGTGATCATCAGCGGCGGGGCATCGACAAGAGCTCTCACGA
>Ga0209467_1001373_pt1 | contig 21673 bp, 16 predicted proteins | sample Higcelwee11metaG_FD_187175 | JGI IMG/M metagenome (GOLD analysis project Ga0209467, IMG submission 187175) | Freshwater pond sediment microbial communities from the University of Edinburgh, under environmental carbon perturbations - High... | ecosystem: Environmental > Aquatic > Freshwater >... | reverse complement strand
TTACAATAATGAAAGGTTACATACTAGTCTTTGTTTAGTATCTCCTAAAAAATATACATTAAACTTTATTAAAAGTTTTCCCAAATTATTTACTAATTAGTGGTTCAGTTTTCTTAGGACTTGACAATGTGATATTTTTCTTTTTGAATCTTCTTTTTGTTTAGCACACCAAATCATATCATTTATCAATTTTTGTCTTTCATTGAAATCAAGATTTTCACAAGAAAATTTTTTATAATGTTTAGATTTATTTGGTATATAAGCTAAATTAAAATCAATATCAATTACACCCAAATTAATAAAAAATTTCCAAATATCCTTTATTTGTCTATAGTTAAGTAAAGTTACAACACAATTAATTGTAATAGGAATATTGAATTTTATCATCCTCAATATTGCGGTATATGTTAACTTCCAAAATCCTCTTTGCGCATTATGAATTTCTTCAATATGAGAATCACAAGATGCAAAAATCATATCTGGCTTATGCTCAATAACTTGAAAAGTTTTATAATCATCTATTGCTAAAGAAGTATCAATATTAGTTTTTATACCTTTCGAACGAAATATTTTTATAATTTTCATCGTATCTTCAAAAATTTTACTATGAAGAGGATCTCCTCCTGTTAAAATTGCATTATTTATTTTCATATTTAATGCTAAATTTGTTATTAATTCACAGTCAATTTCTTTTTTGAAAGAAAATTTAGAAAGATAACCAGTATTATAAAAACAATATTTACAATTTAAGAAACAAGCATCCGTTAATTGAAAGAACGCTGATAACATTTGATTTTCTCCTTTTTTTATGTCATCAATAAAAATATCTAATAAGCCTTAGCAAATATCCATCTTTTACCTTTAGCTTTCTTGCCACAATGAACACAAAAATGTTCTCCAGTTTCATCCTCAGCTTCAAACAAAAGACATCTAGTAGTGGCTTTTGTTTTTTCTTTTATTTGTGCTTCACAATCAGAATCTTCACACCAATGAGCAAAAATATATCCTCCTTTTTCAACACACTTTTCAAAATCTTCCCAACGGTCAACTTTTGTATTTGTTTCTGCTCTTCTTCTTTTAGCTTTTTCAAAAAGAGAATTTTGAATATCATCAAGTATGAATTCTATTCTTTTTAAAATATCATCTATTTTGACAGATTCTTTTTCACTATTATCTCTTCTTACTACCACGCAAGAAGAATTTTGAAGATCTTTTGGTCCAATTTCAATCCTTACTGGTATTCCTTTCTTTTCCCATTCATAATATTTTTCACCTGGTCTTAAATTAATTCTTAAATCAATCTTTACACTAAAAAATTTGGAAAGAATTTCTTTTATTTTTTCTGCTTCTTTTATCGCAGGATCTTCTATTGAATTGCATATAGGAATAATTACTATTTGAATAGGTGCTATTTTTGGAGGCAAAACTAAACCATTATCATCACTATGAGCCATAATCAAGCCACCAATAAGTCTAGTGCTAACTCCCCAACTAGTTTGATAAACATATTCTGAATTTCCTTGTTCATTTAAAAATTTTACATTAAAAGATTTTGCAAAATTGCTTGACAAATCATGAGCAGTTCCTGCTTGCAAAGATTTACCATCCTGCATCAACGCTTCTATACAGTATGTATTTAATGCTCCGGCAAATTTTTCTTTTTCTGATTTTATGCCAGAATAAACAGGAATAGCTAAATATTCTTCAACAAACTTTTTATAAACATCCAGAAGAATCATTAATGTGTAATCTTCTGCTTCTTTTGCTGTCTTATGAGCAGTATGTCCTTCTTGCCACAAAAACTCACTAGTCCTTAAAAACAAACGAGGACGCATTTCCCACCTAACAACATTTGCCCATTGATTGATCAAAACAGGCAAATCACGATAAGAATTAATCCATTTTGAAAATGATTCATAAATAATTGTTTCTGAAGTTGGTCTAACTACTAAAGGTTCTTCTAATTTCTTTCCCCCAGCATGTGTAACAACTGCTAATTCAGGAGAAAAACCTTCTATATGTTTTGCTTCACGCTGTAAAAACTCCTCAGGAATGAATAAAGGGAAATAAGCATTTTCGACATTTCTATCTTTAAACATTTTATCAAGTATTTTCTGTATTATCTCCCAAATAGCATATCCGTTTGGTTTAATAATCATACATCCTCTTACTGGTGCATGTTCAGCTAAATCTGCTGAACTAATTACTTCTGAATACCATTTTGAATAATCTTCATCTCTTCTTGTGATTTTTTTCATTGATTTATTATCTTTTTGTTCTTGTTGATCAATTTTCATATAATTTAATTATTAATTAATAAATTGTTTGTATAAAAATATAATAACTAAAATTATAGAATAAATCAAGGACTCAAAAAATTAAAAAATCTTATAATAATATTTATTTAATTGTAAAGAACAATAACTAATTACATAATAATCTTATATGTTAAAGTTGTCAACTACTAGTTGACAACTTTAACATACTATACATTTTTTTATAAAAAATCATTAAATCATTCTACGATCATAATTTTATCAACTAAGTCTTTTAATAAATTAGCAATATTTTGATCAATAATTAAAAGACCATAATTACTTGATATTGCTTTTGATTTTGAATAAATTGCTATTTTATCTCCAAATATTGAAATAGCTGAAAAAGAATTTTGATATTTATAAGAAAATTGCTTTTCATTTCTTTTGCTTTTTCTTTTTTTCTTATTAGTAAAATTTACTACAATATCATCAATAAATTTTTCTTTACTTTTCCTTGATTCTAAGTCTTTTGGTATAAAATCAGAATTAAAAATCATATATCCTTTTTGCACTGGATTTTTTTTTAATTCATTATTTAATTCTTTATACCCATTTGACCCATAGAAAGCTTTAATTTTTGGAATTTTACCATTTTCAATTAAATATTCAATAATCTTTTTTTGATTTTGTATTAGTTTTTCTTCATTTTTAAGTTTACTATACAATATTTTTGGACTTTTTGAATAATACATCTTATTTTTATCAAAAACTAATTTTGCATCTATTAAATTTTTTAATATTTTATATAATCCCGTTCTAGATATTTTTAATTTTTTGCTCAACTCAATAACTGTTTGAGGACTATTTTCTAAAAGTTCCATATAAATATTAGCTTCATTATCAGTTAAATCAAAATATTTTAAATTTAATTTTTCCATATTTTTTTATTTATTATTTTAAAATTATATTTTATATATAGCACTAAAACAAACAAAAATCAAAAAGCCATTTAAAATATTTAATTTTTAATGGCTTTAATTTTTATTTTATTTGTTAATCTTATTTTAAAGGTTTATTCCTAAAAAATTTATAAAGAAGAATAAAATTGAATATACTCATAAAAAAGAATATTTTTATTCTTCTTTTTAAATTTGATTTTTTTAACTCTATTTTTAAATCATCAATATCCATATAATACTTAAAAAGCTCATATTTATTAATAGAATCATTCATTTTTTAGTCTCCTTCTTTTAAAGATTAATATTTATATTTATTTCTATTCTAAATTTTAAATAAAAAATTAGAATAAGTCAAAAAAAATAAATCACCTTTTTTATGTAAAAAAATTTTTTTTAAAAAACACTCTCATCAATTACTGACAAGAGTGTGTTAAGAAACTAGTGGAATAAACATTTTTATCATTTTTGACAATATGCTATTCCATGAATTTCATGAGGTTCATAATAAATATTTGTTTTTTCAGGGAGAAAATTTCCCCCTAAAACGACATCAACGAATTCCTCTTCTGTTCGATAAATCATCGGCCAAAGTAGAACACAAGGAAGAAAAATCATTTCACGATTCTTCTTAATATTGCAAGTCATAAAATATCCTCCAACTGGAAGACAATTATGAATTCTCGCAATAAGCTCCTTCGCTTTTGCTTGAGGGCGATAATCCAAGAATCCAACCATCTCAATAATATCTGGCTGAAGTTTCTCGGCTTCTCTTTCGAGGTCACTTGTTGTACCAAGAACAAAGGAAAAAGATGCATTCGGAAGAGAATATTTTACAACATTTCTTTTTGCCTCATCAATTGCACTTTGATCATTATCAATTAAGACAACAATAAAGTTAAGATTTGGATGTTTTTTCATGGCATCCAGAACAGCCTGAGCAGACCCTGAAGCTATTGAAAGAAGTTTTATTTCTTTTTTATTTTTCTCAACTGATACTTTATAAAAAATATCAGCCAACAAATTTACAACTATTTTCAAACGATTTGTTACCGCTTGTCTGTTTTCCATTTTTCCAATCCAAAATCTTGTCAAAAAAGAACAAATCCTTTCTTTAAAATTTTGAGGATTAGAAACTATTGGAAGAACTTCTGTTTCATAATTGTAAAACAATTTTAATGACTTCCATCCAGCAGCTCCATGTTTTCCTTGATGATTAAAGTGACTGAATCTATCAACCAAAGTGCAAGACACATGTTTTTCATTCCTGCCTATTTCCCACAAGGCCTGCTTGAAGGAAACTTTTTCACAAATCATATGACAAAAGATTTGAATTCCATTTGTAAAACCTGCCCACAAACTAACTGCCCAAAGCATAAGCAAATAAAAAATGCTATTCTTTTTGAATTCACAGCTATATTCTGAATTATTAATAGTCCCAACCAAAACGTTATCAATCCTCTTAACAGATTTACAATTCTTTCCATTAATCAAGATTTCTCCATTTATTTTGGATCCATTCACTCTTACCATCACTAACCCATTATTCAATGCATTTGTATCCATTTTTTTCTCCTCCCTTTTTTATTTTTAATTTATTAAAAAAATATTATTTATTAATTTGCAAAGATCAATTAATCGTAAATTATCATACATTATTTGATTTTTGTCAAAATAAAATGTCAAGAAAAATTAACATAATAAAAAATATGTTATTTATTGCTAAAAAATATTACATAAAAAATTTTATTATATTTTATGCTTTCATTATAGCAGAAAAGAAAATTTTTTAAAAAAACTGAGTTTATAATATATGTAAATATTCACTTTAAAATATAAATATTTATTGCTAAAAAATTTAGTTAAAATTATTAATGCTTTTTAAGATATTTAGAATTAAGTAAATATGCTATTTCTAATTTATTTAAAGGTATGACATTTTAACTTAACCTTTACAATAAACTAAGTATTGAAAAATATATAAAAATTCTTATAATTACAGTATAAACATCATAATTTAAATGACATTATATTATTAAAACTACTTCTATGATTCATAGTATGAAATTACAAAAACAACCATTTGAAAATATAGCAAATGGTAAAAAAATAATCGAGTCCAGATTATTTGATGACAAACGTCAACTTATAAATATTGGCGATCAAATTGAATTTAACTGTGTCGATGATCAATCTAAAAAAGTTTTAACAAAAGTTAGGGCTTTGTATCAATATGAATCTTTTGATGAATTATTTTCTGATTTTGCACCTGAACTTTTTGGCGGAATATCTAAGAATGGTTTAAATGATGAAATTAATCAATTTTACTCGATTGATGATCAAAGAAAATATGGAGTGCTTGGAATTAGAATAGAGCTTATATAAAATCTAAGCAAAAAAGGAGTGATTAAATAAATGTCACTCCTTTTCTTTTTTTATAAAAGATAATATAATATTCTTATATGAAAGAAAAAAAATTAAAAATAAAATCAGGAAAATTTTTTTTATATGGCAAATTAGATAATTCAATAAATAGCTCGTCATTAGTTATTATTGTTCATGGTTTTGCTGGTAATATAGATGAAGAATTATATAAATCTGCTACAAAAAAATTAAATATTAATACTTATAATGTTTTTAGATATAACTTGTATGGAGAACAAGAAGATGCTAGAAAATTATCTGATAGCACAATAAAATCTCAGGCAAAAGATTTAGAAACAATAATAAAATATTTTAAAAGCAAAAAAGAAAATAAAAAAATATATATAATAGGACATAGTTTTGCTGCTCCAATAATTTTTTGTACAAAATCTAATTATGATACTTTAGTCCTTTGGGATCCAACTTATAATTTTTCATTTTTAAAAAAAGAAGAAACCATAGATCCTCCAAAATTTATAAAAGAAAAAAATTCTTATATTTTAAACTGGGAAAAACCAATTTTAATTAATAAAAAATTAGTTTTAGAAATAGAAAAATATCCTTGGAATACTATAGCTAATAATTTTTTTATTCCAACAATGATTATTTCTGCAAACTCAAATGGATTAGAAAGTTCAAGAAAATATTTTAAAAAATTATCAACTAAAAAAATTTACAAAGAGATAAAAGAAGCTAGTCATTATTTTGATGATTCAAAAGAAGTTAGGGATTTGTTGTTTGATGAAACAGTAAGATTTTTTAGAAATTTTTAAATTAATGATATTTTAACTTAGCCTTTACACTTGCTTTATTGATCTTTAAAAAATCTTCCATTTGCTCTATACTCTTAAATAGTGGAGCTTGATTCATATTAATTGTCATCATACTCAATCAATTATGAAACATTTTCCACTTTTACACAACGGGAGTCCATTTTTGGACTCTTTTTGTGTTGGTTTTAGCTTTTTTGCATTGGAATCGTTATTTTATTTCGGTAACATCTTGTATTGGACAAGGCTAAAATTTGACAAATATAAAATAAAAACCAACAAATTCACTAAATTCAATACTATTGAGCATTAATATATTGATTGATTTTCCAAACATAATCTTGGGTTGTGCTTAAACCTCCTGGATCCATACAGCATTCATAAGCATACTCACCAGGGCAATCTTCACTTTCTGCTAAGGCAGCTTTTTCTCCGCTTACTGAAGTTGGTCCATATCCTGTATTATAGCCAGCAATAAGATCATTTTGCGATAATCCACTGCTATTAGATGATAAATATTCAGCTGCTTTTTTTATTAATTCACCTGGATCTGCTTTTGCCTCTTCACAAGTCATACCAGAAGTTCCTGGCATCATTTGCATTATACCACAAGCACCTTTTGGGCTAACAGCTTCTGGATCACAAGCAGACTCTGCCATAGCTATTGCTTTTAAAAGTTTTTTATTAATTCCAGACTGACTAGCAGCTTCTTGGAAATCAGCATCATAAGCATCGCAATTATTATTAAGTGCTATTGAGTTACTTGGGTTAAAAACTATTACATCATCTGTACCGTATGTATCACAAGTATCTTCACCATCATCAGTATCTGTTGTGTCATCATCTTTACTACAAGCATAAAGTCCCATACCTCCACTGCTACATATTCCTTCTTCAAAACTTATATAAGTAGGATGTTCACTGCATTTTTCTGCTGTTAAGCTTTCACAAGTTTCTTTTTGACCAGATTTTATTTTGCAACATCCAGTTTTCCAAAGATTAACACTCTCTGTTTTTTTTTCTGAAGAAACTATTGTTGAGTTTGGATTTTTTATATCTAATTCACGAAAGCTAACTAACTCAGGATTAACAATATAAAGAATAGTATAAGAACAAAGTGCCAAAGCAAGTCCGGAAAGAGCAGAGCCAATCCAAGCTTTAGCTTCACCTACTCTCTCAGCATTACCAGCCGAAGAAATCCACAAAAGGCCACCCCACATCATAACAACAGTAGCCAAGATCCCAACTGTAGCAAGAGCATAATTGTAAATTGAGCGAAGATATTCTCCAATGGAAGATCCTGAAATAACTTTTTCTTGATTATGCCTAAAGGTTGAATCAATTGTTACTTGAGGATTAAAAGGAATTTCAACAGCTAAGACAGCGTTTGAAAACAAAAAAATATTAAAAAAAATAAGAAAAAAGAAAAATATTTTTAAATAATTTTTTAGCATAGGAAAATAAATAAATTAAGCCTTCGGCACTTAATTTACCCCGCCTCTCGCGAGAGGCGGAAAAGGAATTGAATAATATTGAAATTCCTTTACGGTAAATTAATTTAATCAATATTCTTATTCTTCATTAAAGGGAAAATCTGTGTTTCTCTTAAAGGTTTATTGGCAAGATAAGCAAAAAGTCTTTCGCCAAAACCAAAACCAAAAACAGGAGGCATTCCGTATTCTAGCATCTCCACAAAATCATAATCAGCCTTCATAGCTTCATCATCTCCTGCATTTAATAGATTCTGTTGTTGATTGAATCTTTGTCTTTGATCAAGTGGATCATTTAGCTCAGAGAAACCTTGACCAATCTCACTTCCTGCCAAAATCACATGAAATCTTTCTGTTAATTCTGGATTATCTTCTCTTGACTTTGCAAGTGGAGAAATTATTTTTGGCTCGTTAATCAAAAAAGCAGGACCTGCAATGTTTTTTCTACAATATTTCCAAAGCGTATCAATCAATCTTTCTTTTGTTTCTCCATCATATTTTATATGCAATTCACTTAGCTTATTTTTCATTTCATCCTCACTAGCACACAAAACATCAATACCAGTTTGAGCTAAAACCTCTTGTCTATAATCAACTAAGATCCACTCTTTTGCTAAATCAACTTCATAATTTTTTATTGTAAATTTAGTTGTATGAAAAACATCAAGTGCGATCTTGGTATATAATTCTTTGATCAATTCCATTCCTTTTTCATAATCAGCATAAGCCCAATAAAATTCAATGTTTGTAAATTCTTGCAAATGTTCAGGACTAGTTCCTTCATTCCTGTAGGCTCTGCCTATTTCAAAAGTTTTTTCAAATCCTGCTGACATCAATCTTTTTTGCCAAAGCTCACCAACGCAAATTCGCAAATAAACATCAATATCAAAATCATTATGATGAGTTTTAAATGGTCTAGCATCAGCACCACTGGCTGTAATCTCCAAAGTAGGTGTCTCTACTTCGCAAAAACCTTTAGCTTTCATGAAATTACGAATCGTTTCCCAAAACTTTTCTTTTTTCAAAAACATTTCCTTTACTTCTCTATTAAACAAAATATCCAAATATCTTTTACGAAAAATAGCTTCTTCATTTTTCAGCCCATGCCATTTATCAGGCAAAGGCTTTATAGATTTACTCAAGATTTTCCAAGTCTTCGCCATAATACTTCGCTCTTCTTTGTGAGTTATAAAACAAGTTCCAGAAAATTCTAAAAAATCTCCTATATCAATCAATTTAACAAAATTTTTATACTCTTCTGCTCCTACTTCTTTCTTAGAAATAGCAATCTGAATATTTCCAGACCCATCATCAAGATTACAAAAAGTTAGATTACCATGACTTCTTTTGCTTCGTAATCTACCTGCAAGTGTAATAATTTTTTCTTGTTTTAAGAAATCATCAAAAGAAGAAAAAGCATCAAACACAGAGCAATCTCTCATAGATCTAGCAGGATAAGGATTAATCCCTTGTTTCTTAAGCTCTTCTAATCTTTTCAAGCGATCTTCTCGCTCACTAATCTTATTAATATTTTCCATTATTTTATGATTATATTTATAATAGACTTGTTGCTTAATAAGTTTTTACTGCAATTTCCATATTTTGGTAAATTTTTTAAAATATTTTTTGGCCTATACTAAGGCATAAGCAAAAAAATATTTTAAAAAATTTACCAAAATCTGAAAATTTCGTTACAAAACTTATTAAGCAACAAGTCTAATAATTTAATATTAATAGAGTAAATCAAAGATGTCAATTTTTTCTTAACCAAAACTAATTCCACTCTGTTCTAGGTTTATATAAATCTCCTTCATCATCCATATTAATATATCCTCCCAGCTCTGACCATGCATAACCTGATAAATAATTATCAGCCTCTTTTTTTCCTGGATTAATTTTTGTATCTGTTCGTAGAGTCGTGCCTGTGCGAAGAGTAACTGTGCCTGATTGGATATTTTCAGAAAACTCATCTAGTGTTACTTGATAAAAATTATTAGCACTGGTATCATCAAAGCTAATATAACCAAGCTTTTCTGACCAAGCATGGCCAGACAAGTTCCCAGCTCCATCATTAGTTACGCCATAATAATCTCCTGAATCATTAAAATTTATCCAGCCCGTAATCTCGGACCAAGCATAACCAGCCAGAGATGCATCTCCTACAGTAACCCCATAATCAACTGAAGCACCACCTCCGCTAAGAGAGATCCAGCCAAACTTCTCAGCCCAGACATAGCCATTAGAATTACCAATATTTCCAGCTATTACTAATTGAGTAATCGCGAAAAACATAATGATAATGATAATAAGTTTTGATTTGTTAGTAAACATTTGAATAATTTTTAATTTTTAATTTTTAATTTGAAATGAATGATGAATAATTTTTAATTTTTAATTTGAAATGAATGATGAATAATTTTTAATTTGAAATTTTTAATTAACAATATTTATTTTAAATTAAAATCAGAGATTTCTGTTCGAAGGGATTTCTCCTTACGTCGAAATGACAAGAAGTAAAAATTAAATCATTAAATCATTTATTTTAAATTAAAAATTTCAAATTATAAATTTTAATAAATTCAAGTTTTTAATAACTAATTTAGTTTAAAAATTAAATCATTAAATCATTTATTTTAAATTAAAAATTTCAAATTATAAATTTTAGAATATCAATGTTTTGAAAAAAATTATAAAAAGGAACTTCTTGAAAAAAATCACATAACACCAAACTCAACAGCAAAAAAAACCACAAGCTCACGGACGAAAGACTGCACGAAAGCGATTATTAGTATAAACCATACTCGTATTTAAACGAGAACAAGCACCTGAATAAGCTACAAGAGGAGAACTACCGCTACCAGGAATTTCTGCTAACCACTCACTAAAACCTATATTTGATAAATCTATATATTCTCCTCCACTACCTACATTGTGCCCATAATTACCTATAGTCTTATTAGTTGAAGCTCCACTAGCATAATAATTTCCATCTCCAACAGTAGTATCAGTATCTCCAGAAGTAGCTCCACAAAATCCAAAATAATCTTTAACTGTTGGTAGTTTTGTGCCTTTCCAATTTTTTAATATTTCAGGATTAATTGGTCCTTCAAGAATACTCGTTGATCCAGCTAAATAAGCATCTCCATCTTGTCCTATCTGATCTGGCAAATCTTTTCTGCCATCATAACAATCTGCTTCGCAAAGAGCACAGTCGCCTGCGTTCCAAGTAGTATCGGCTACGCCACTACTATCTATACCATTATATGTAGCCACTGTACCTGTAGGATATGATCCTGTGCAAGTATAGCCTGCTAGATAGGTATTATCACTAGACATCATAGCTGTAGAATCCTTCCCATTATAAGATAATGCAATAACCACACCTGTCTTCACACAAATCCCATCCTCTGGATCTATTGTATCACCATCTCCATTTCCATCTTCAAACCATTCCCAACCAACAGCATCTTCACAAGCTTTTTGAGTCAAAGCCACAGAAGAGTCACCAGAAGAGCTAGCCACCCAGCCTCGTCCATAAACATATTCTCTGCGATCTCTTGTTTGCATATAATCTGTGAAATATTCTAATCGTTCTATGATAGATCCATCATTATTAGCTGTTGTAAACTGAGAACTAAAATCATTATCAGCATTATTAGCACCTATTATATTCTGTGCAAAATCTTGTGAAGAAGAAGCAGGATCTACGGTGGGCTCTATAAAAGATGCTTTGGAAAAAAAATAAAACAAAAAACTAGTGCTAAAAATAATAATAGCCGTAATCATTATCAAATTATTTTTTTCTATAGTAATAGTAATCTGCTTTAACATAGTTATTTTTTTTTAAAAAATTAAATAAAAAATCATGGACGAAACACTGACCGAAAGCGATAATCTGAACTTACAACTTTATAGTGCTGTGTAGAACAAGCACTATTTCCATACCCATTAACTCTAGCATATAAATCCATAAACTGCTCTGAAAACCATTCTAATGATCCACTCCCAATATTTGATAAATCCATATATTCTCCTTCTCTGCCAATATTTTGACCTGAATATCCAATAGTTTTATCAGTTGAAGCTCCACTAGCATGATAATTTCCATCTCCTACTGTAGATTCAATATCTCCAGAAGTAGCTCCACAAAATCCAAAATAATCTTCAGCTGTTGGTAATCTTGTGCCTTTCCAATTTTTTAATATCTCAGATGTAAGTGGCCCATCATGACTAGTTGTGCCATATGCTTCTCCTGTATAAGCACTTCCGTCTTGGCCTATCTGATCTGGTAAATCTTTTCTTCCATCATAACAATCTGCTTCGCAAAGAGCACAGTCACCTGCGTTCCAAGTAGTATCTGCTACACCACTGCTGTCTATTCCACTGTAGGTAGCGACTGTGCCTGTAGGATATGATCCTGTGCAAGTATAACCTGCTAGATAAGTATTATCTTCCCAACTAGCATAATCCATTCCATTCCAAGCCAAAGCAGTAACTGTACTAGTCTTCACACAGATTCCATCTTCAGGGTCAATCATATCTCCGTCACCATTCGCATCTTCAAACCATTCCCAATCAACAGCATCTTCACAAGCTTTTTGAGTCAAAGCCACAGAAGAATCCCCAGAAGAGCTAGCCACCCAACCTCGTCCATAAACATATTCTGTACGATCTTTTGTCTGTATATAATCTGTGAAATATTCTAATCGCTCTATGATTGAACCACTAGAACTTGCTATTACTTTTGATGAATCAAAATCATTATCAATATTATTAGCACCTAATATATTCTGTGCAAAATCTTGGTCAGAAGAAGCAGGTCCTGCTGTCGGCTCTATAAAAGATGCTTTTGAAAAAAAATAAAAGAAAAAAATAATGCTAAAAATAATAATAGTGGTGATCATTATTAAGTTATTTTTTGTAATAGTTATTGTTATCTGTTTTGGCATATAGTAATAATTTTAAATATTTTTGTTATATTAAGCAACTTTTGTCATATCAAGCATTCTTATTGACATATAAAATATTTATGATATTATAATAAATAATTATAATCCGTTTTAATTTTTTAAATTAAAATAGGATACAACTCCTCCGATTTATTCGGAGTGAATAATAAAAATCGTCCTGTTTTTTACAGGTCGATTTTTTTTCTATTTGCTATTTCTTTAAAAAATTGCAAACTAAAATACTTATCCGCCTTTTCTTTTAATTCCCAAGAACAATTTTTTTTTGTTGAAAAAACAAACATCTTTTTTTCTTTTTTATGTAAATAATCTATTAAAATTTCAAAATCAGAATCTCCAGAAAACAAAAAACAAACATCATATTCATCTATAGTATCAACAACATCAACAAAAATAAAACCATCCATATTTCCTTTTTTGATTTCTCCGTATTTTTTATCTTTAATAATTTTTAAATTTCTCATTTTAACAATATAACCAAATCTTCTTAAAAGATTAACAAAATACTTATCTTTTTTATTATTTTTTCTAATAGCTGTATAAAAATAAACATTTATTAAGTTATAATTATCTTTAAAATAATCATATAATTTTTTATAATCTATATACCAATCAAAATTTTTCATACTAAACATAACATTAGCTACATCAATAAAAACACTAATTCTATGATCACTTTGACATAATTTTTCTTGTTTGTTTTTCATTAGAATATGATAAATCTTTAATAAATTTTGTCATATCAAGCATTAGCACTGAAAGGGACCCATTGGGTCGAGATATCCCTTGGATTTTGCTATTCTTTTATAGTTAGCTATAATCAGAGATTTCTGTTCGAAGGGATTTCTCCTTACGTCGAAATGACAAGAAGTAAAAATTAAATCATTAAATCATTCATTAAAAATTAAAAATTTCAAATTATAAATTTTAGAATATCAATGTTTTGAAAAAAATTATAAAAATTATAAAGGGAAACATCTCGGAAAAAATCACACGACACTAAAACCAACACCAAAAACAACAAACTCAAGGACGAAAAACTGCCCTAAATCTGTAATTATTACTGCAAAATTTGTCACTAACATAAGAACAAGCACTAGTACCAGCTATCAACCCGCCGTAATTGTAATGCTGTTCATCTAACCATTCAGCCAATACACTGTTTGATATATCTATATATTCTCCTCCTCTGCCTGCATTGTGTCCATAGTTTCCGATGGTTTTATCAGTTGAAGCTCCACTAGCATGATAATTTCTATCTCCTACTGTAGACTCAGTATCTCCAGAAGTAGCTCCACAAAAGCCGAAAAAATCTTGGACTGTTGGTAATTTTGTGCCTTTCCAATTTTTTAATATCTCAAATGTAAGTGGCCCATCATGACTAGTTGTGCCAGATGCTTCTCCTGTATAAGCACTTCCGTCTTGGCCTATCTGATCTGGTAAATCTTTTCTTCCATCATAACAATCTGCTTCGCAAAGAGCACAGTCACCTGCGTTCCAAGTAGTATCTGCTACGCCACTGCTGTTTATTCCGCTGTAGGTGGCGACTGTGCCTGTAGGATATGATCCTGTGCAAGTATAGCCTGCTAAATAAGTATTATCTTCCCAACTAGCATAATCCATTCCATTCCAAGCCAAAGCAGTAACTGTACTAGTCTTCACACAGATTCCATCTTCATGGTCAATCATATCTCCATCACCATTCGCATCTTCAAACCATTCCCAATCAGTGGCATCCTCACAAGCCTCCTTAGTCAAAGCCACAGAAGAGTCTCCAGAAGAACTAGCTACCCATCCTCTACCTGGCCAGTCTTGGATTTGGTGCATTTTTGAATTAATATATTCTAATCTTTCAATGATTGATCCTGTGGAGCTAGAAGTGACTAAATCTGAGCTAAAAGCATTGTCAGTATTATTGGCTCCCAAAATATTCTGTACAAAATCTTGTAAAGAGTCAGCAGGAGATGCTGTGGGTTCGCTAAAAGATGCGAAAATGTGGATGGTGGTGCCGGCGATGATGCTTAGGATGAAGATGGTGAATGAAAGCCAGATTAGATTGATTAGTTTTTGTTTTATTGTTATCATAATTTTAAACGCTGAATTTATACTGATAATTACGCAGATTTATCTTTGTCTGGCAAGTATCTTGCTGTATCATAAATTACTCTTTTAATTATTAATTTATCTGGTGAAAAATTTATCAATAAACCTAATTTATAATTTGAACCTTTTAAATATTTCCAAAATTGATCAATATCACCTTTACTAATAAAAGGTTTACATTTTAACTCTAAAATAATTTTATTCTCAACAACAATATCAGGTATATAAGTTCCGACTTTAATATTTTTAAAATATATTTCTATTTTTTTTTGAGATTCTATATTTAATTTCCTTTCCATAAGCGCAATTTGTAAAGCCCTGTCAATTATAACTTCCTTAAAAGCTCCCCCAAATTCATTCCAAACTTCAAAACAAGCCCCTCTAATCAAATAAGTCTCTTTTTCATACAATAAATTAACCATAAAATTCAGCGTAAATCCGCGTAAATTAAATCCGCGTAAAATTCAGCGTAAAAAAATTATCTATATATTTCCTTTTCTCCTTCAACTCTCACCTCAAACCCTCCATTCCTCTCTATCCAATTATCCTCAATTATAACACGCGATAGCTCATCTGCAAAGATGCCGTAGCTTTTGTTTTCTGTAATGATATTTTCTTTTACTTCAAAATCACTTGCTCTTAATTCAATTCCTGATTTATTGTTTTTTTCTATAATTGATTTTTTTATTTTACCTTTTGCATTTTTTGTTTTTATAGCTGAATTTGATTCTCTGATTTGACTATTATAAAAATTCAAATAAGAATTTTCTAAATAAATTGCGGTTTTGTTTATTTTTTGAAAATCAACATTTTCAATAGTACTGGTGCTGTCTTTTATTTCTATGCCTATACTTGAATCTTTGATTTGCAAATTTTTTAAAACAAAATTTTTACTATTTATTTTCATCAATGCTTTTTTTTCGTCTTTAGCGATTAACTGTGTACTTGATCCTTGCCCTGTGATTGTAATATTTTTATCAATTTCTAGATTAACAAAATATTTTCCAGACGCAAGATGAAACTCATCGCCGTCTTTGGCGTTTTTTATCTTGTCTTCTAATTCTTTTTGGTTTTTTATGTTTGGCTTGATTATTTTTATTTGCTTTTTAGCATCTTCAATTATTTTCAATATTTCTTCTTTTGTTTTTGGTTTTAGTTTTTCATGAGAATAATTAAATTTGTATTTTGCATCAGGATTGATTGGTGCTTCTTCTTTTTGAAAAACTTTTTTTATTTTGTCAAAACTCATAAAATCTTCTGGCAAGAGTGGTCTAATATAAATATAGGCCCAAACAAAAAATGAGATTAGGACGATGAATGGCCAAGAGATTGAGAAAATATTTTTTATTGACATTGTTTTATAAAAAATCTAAAAAATTATTTTAATCAATAATACATTTTTATAAATTTAATTATTATAATATCTAAATTAACAAAATTTTTAATATTTATCAAAATGTTTCATTCTCACTTCTTCTTGTCATTCTCGCGAAGGCGGGAATCTAGGAGCAAGTAGTACCAACTTTTTCTTTAATTAATACTATTCAACACTCAACATTCTACGCTTCAACTTCATTTTTAAAATCATATTTTTACTACGCACTACTGGATTCCCTTCCCTCGCCCCTGCTCGCCGGGAATGACAAAAGAAAAGCTTCGCTCGCCGGGAATGACAAAAGAAAAGCTTCGCTCGCCGGGAATGACAAAAGAAAAGCTTCGCTCGCCGGGAATAACAAATTGAATTTGAAATTTTTAATTTGAAATGAATTTTTAATTTTTAATTTTTAATTTGAAATGAATTTGAAATTTTTAATTTGAATTGAATTTGAAATTAATTTGAAATTAATTTGAAATTAAATCATTAAATAATTTATTTTAAATTAAAAATTAAAAATTAAAAATTATTTCGCGCATCTAAACCCTATTGTTGAAGTAGCATCAACCGGTGAGTGGCTTAGATCAAGATCAAATAAAGCGTTTTCTCCACGAACAAAGGCTCTTAAATTTTTGTCATTGTTTCCTGTCTTAATCCTACCAATACCATTATCTTTATGAGTATAATAATATGGCGGAGCGATTGTATAGCTTCTATAATCATTTATTTCTAAATATTCTAACCAAGAGTCACTAACAGGCTGAACAAGTCCCGCGCGAGTTGTCACTTGATCTGTCCACTCTGCTAAGCCTCCAACTAAATCATAAATCACATTAGCATTTTTCAAAACCAAAGTTGAGCTTGCTAGTTTTTCAATTGTAGAGCTTCCGTTTTCATCTATTGTTTCAAGAGATGAGACTAGTTGTAATCCATCTTTGATTTTGTCAATATCATTATCAGCAACTTCAATCACATTTTCAGCAATTGTCATCCATTCGTTTTCTGAAAGTAGGTGATAAGAATTTGCTAGACAAGCAAGTTTGGCTTCTCCTTGGCTTATGAAATTAGTGCTTGTGTCTGTGTTTTCATTTTTAAATTCATTTTGAGCTACGCAGAATCCTGGCATTGTGCCGTATTTGGCTGATCCTTCTACCCAGACAAATCCATTATCGCAGATTGATTCAAAAGCTCCAGCTACGACTCTTCCTTCTACTCCTATGTCTCCCATTGTTTCATCTACGTTTTCATCTAAAGAAGATCCGCAGACTCCTCCAGAGCAAACCATAATCCTACCATCAACTAACAGCTCTCCAACAATTGTTACTTCCCCACCTTGTGCAATATTTACAATTGATACGCCATTATTTTGGAAATCAGCTACATCGCCTAATCCTTTTTGATTAACCACAAAAGCTGTTTTAGTTGATTCTTCTAGTGTTTCTATGTCAAAAACAGCTACGCTAATCTCATCACTGCTTGAGCTTGTTTCGCTAAGCGGAGTAAATTTAACACTACCGTCTTCTGAAATTTTGAATTTTGAATTTTGAATTTCTAAATCTTTTATTTGATTTTCTAATTCAGTCATTCGTAATTGATTGTCAGCAATTCGTAATTGATTGTCATTAATTATATCATTAATCATTAAAATTTCATTCAAAATTCTAAATTCAAAATTCGAAATTGAATTACTAATGTTATCAAACTCAACTGTTAAATCCGCACCAAACAAGGCTAATTGATCATTAACAATTTCTTGTGTAGAGCTTGCTAAATCATAATCATCAATTGCTTGTTTTAATAATATTTGCACTTCGTCTTCTATTTCCATATTTGCGATTCGTTCTGTGATTTGTTGTTCTACTAATTCTACAGTTAGGCTTTTGTTTCTTCTGGATATTAAGACATTGATAATATCTTCTGATTTGTTGCTAGATTCTAAGGCTACGCCAACTGTTGGATCGCCAGCGTTCGCTTTCATTACAAATCCAGGAGTGGAGCTAGCTGGTGTAAGAGAGTCTCCTGGATTAATATCTCCGTTTTCATTGTTTATTCTGGCTGGTACTTGTCCTAGCATACCAACGATTATGTAATGATTATCTTGAGCATATTTATCTTTGTAATTTCCAATGATTGATGGTTTGGTAGATACTATTCCCATTACATTTCCATCTCCTGCTCTATCGCATCGTTTGATTGCGTTGTTGTGTGTAATATCAATACAGACTGTTTCACCAGCTACTAGGCTTGTGTCTTGTGAATAAAAATATTCTGCATAGTCAGCGCCTGAACTAACGAATGAATTATCTGAATAGGCTGTGCCATCACCCATGACTTTGAATCCTGTGCCTGTGGAAGTGGATATTTTGAACATTGTGTCTGATATACTTCCGTCTGATTTGTAAAGTTCTAGTTTAGCACTAGGGTTGCTAATACCGATTCCAATATTTTCGTTGCTATTGATAGTCAATACATCCATACCTGAACCGATAGTGGTCGTGGCTGATCCGATATTTAGGGCTCCGTTTGAGTCTACTGTGAAATCTACATAAGTATCAGCATCATAAGCAAGTCTTAGTTGTGAGTCTGTGGAGAGTATGGTTAGTTTGTTTGCTGAAGTGCTGGTGCCTATGCCTAGATTTCCATTGGCGTCCAAAATCATTCTTTGTGATCCATTTGTATAAAAATTTATTTGGTTATCTGTAGCAAAGCTTAAGTAGTTATCAGCATCTCGTCCGATTGTGCCGTTGGTTCCTAGATAGACTGCGTCTGGTAGCTCTATTGTTGGGTTTCCTGCTATACCATCGCCATTAGTAAGTGTGATTTCATTGGCTGTGCCTGTGATGGTTCTGCTAGCATAAGATCCTGAAGATGTGCGAACGATGATGCCATCGTTTGTTATGTCTTGATCCATTACAAAGCTAGAAGTAGATACCCAAGCTACTCCATTACCTGTTGATTGCAAAATATTTCCAGCTGTGCCTGTGCTGTAGTTTTGATCATATAGTCCACCTGTGAGCATCATATTACCATTGATTGTAAGTGAATATTCTGGTGTTGTCGTGCCAATACCGATCCTTTCATTATTATTATCTGCATAAAAAAATGTCTCTGTTGAACCAATGGATATTTCAATGTCATCAAGATAAGCAATATCAGTATAAGTAGTAGACATAGGATCTTTTTGGTAACACCACCTAATAGTATGTGTCCCCATAGAAACTACCTCTTCTTTTTGTTCCCAATCAACATTCCCTGTGATAGATTCTTTTTCTATATTATCAATATAAAATCTAAAATAATTCCAACCAAGACCAACATTTGCTTGATTCATTTTCCAATAAAATTTTATCTTCGTCATATTGGTTACTGTCTTTTCTATACATGAATTAGAAGGACTTGATATACTATATGTTCCTGAGTTTGCTGAACTTGTGGTTGCTTGCCAATCTTCACCGCTTGAAAAAATCCAAGTTGCGGTAGAAGCATCTTCAAAATCATAAGTATCTACCTGAACTTCATTTTTGTTTTTATTAATACTAAAATTATTATAGATAGAAAGATTTCCTGTATAATCAACGACAAATTTACTTGAACCATCTGTTTGCAAATCCATAAGATTTCCTATAAATCTAGAATCTGCATTAATACCTAGATATGTCCCATTAACTGAGCCAGAAAAACGATTTAGTGCTGGATAATTACTTTGAATAAGTGTGATTACACCACTCTTTCCTGGACGAGCACTAACTGTCAGTTTATCATTAAACTTTGCTAATCCATCTACTTTAAATTGATTTTTGACTTGAAGAGAATTATTTTTATTTAAAAAACTTATAATATATCCATTACTTGAAAAAACTAAATCACGATAACCATCATTATTTATATCAGCTATTGCAAATGAATTTAATCCTTCACTTACTACTTTATCTATTTTATCTGCAAAAGTTCCATTTTGATTATTCATAAATATAGAGACTGTATTATCATTATAATTATTATTAATAACAGCTAAGTCATTATATCCATCATTATCTAAATCTCCAATATCAACTTTTTTTGGACCTACTCCTGTATTTTTATCCACTTTGTCTGCAAATGTGCTGTCTTGGTTGTTCATTAATATAGAAACTGTGTTGCTTGCATAGTTTGTCAATGCTAAGTCTGCATAGCCGTCATTATTTAGATCTGCTGTTGCTACTGAGTTTGGATTTGTCCCTGTTGTTTTATCTACCTTATCTGCAAATGTCCCGTCTTGGTTGTTCATGAATATGGAAACTGTGTTGCTTGCATAGTTTGTCACTGCTAAGTCTGCATAGCCGTCATTATTTAGATCTGCTGTTGCTACTGAGTTTGGATTTGTCCCTGTTGTTTTGTCTACCTTATCTGCAAATGTGCCGTCTTGGTTGTTCATGAATATGGAAACTGTGTTGCTTGCATAGTTTGCCACTACTAAGTCTGCATAGCCGTCATTATTTAGATCTGCTGTTGCTACTGAGTTTGGATTTGTCCCTGTTGTTTTATCTACCTTATCTGCAAATGTCCCGTCTTGGTTGTTCATGAATATAGAAACTTTATTATTGCTATAATCAACAGCTACTAAATCAACATAACCATCATTGTTTAAATCTGTGATTTTTAATTCTTTTACCCAACCTTTTATAATAAGAAAATTATTACCAAAAAAACTATTTTTATTATTTAATAAAATTGAAATAGATTTAACACTAAAACCATTAGTAAAAATAAAATCAAAATAACTATCATTGTTTAAATCTGCTATAGCTAAAGATTTTGAATACTGATTTGATGTAGAAATAATTAATCTATCAGCAAATGTCCCATCTTGGTTATTGAAAAAAATTGATACACTCCTAAGCTCATTATTATTTAAATTAACAATATCCACATAACCATCATTATTTATATCTACTATCGCTACTGAATTTGGGTTTACCCCTGTTGTCTTATCTACCTTGTCCGCAAAGGTACCGTCTTGGTTGTTCATATAAATTGATATTGCACTACTACCACTACTTGTCACTGCTAAATCAGCATAGCCATCGTTATTTAAATCACCTATTGCTACTGAATTTGGAAAATATCCTGCTGTCTTGTCCACTTTATTTGCAAAGGTTCCGTCTTGGTTATTTATATAAATGGATACTGTATTACTGTTTCCATTTGTTACGGCTAAATCAGCATAGCCATCATTATTTAAATCGCCTATTTCTATTGCATATGGTCCATCTCCTGCTATCTTATCTACTTTATCTGCAAATGTTCCATCTTTGTTATTTATATAAGTGGATATTGTATCACTAACAAAA
>Ga0209467_1001372_pt1 | contig 21684 bp, 21 predicted proteins | sample Higcelwee11metaG_FD_187175 | JGI IMG/M metagenome (GOLD analysis project Ga0209467, IMG submission 187175) | Freshwater pond sediment microbial communities from the University of Edinburgh, under environmental carbon perturbations - High... | ecosystem: Environmental > Aquatic > Freshwater >... | reverse complement strand
GCCCCTCCCTCCCCCTCCCGTGGGCGTGGGATGGCCAACTTCTTGGAACTCCCGGCAATGCCCGAGGTGAAACTCGCCATTTATCAGGCCATGCGCAGGCAGGGCGTCAGCCAGGTAAAGCTGGCGGGCATCCTGGGCACAGACCCGAAGTCCGTCCGCCGTTTGTTGGACCTCTTCCACGCTTCCCGCTGGGATCATCTTGAAATGGCGCTGGAGGCCCTGGGCTATCAGGCCAGGGTAACTGTGGAGCCGTTCGCTGCCGCGCCTGAGGCACTGGCCAAGGGCGAAGCACAGCGGATTGCCCAAGCATTGTGAACATGACGCGATGCCCTGGCCGGAGTGGCTGGGGCTGCCCGGCTTTCCAGGGCCTAAGGGCGGCCTAATTACCCGCCCCGAAAAGCCGCTGCCCCTGCGGCCTGGCCCTGGACTCCACCAGGGGAGAGCAAGGGGGGGCTCAAATGGGAGGATACTATTTCTATTATGACTATTTCCCAAACCTTGCTAGCGACGCGAACTTGTTTTGGCTCATGGAGTATATCAAGCGTAATCCTGATCGACAAATAATGTTTGAGGAGCGCGCAATAGAATTTGAAATGAGTGGAATACAACGTGATAATAGTTGTGATGATATTCATACAATGACCTTTTATGATGATAATGAACTTCCAATAATTTCACCAAGGCTCATCAAAGACTCTGCACTGATAGTTAAACAGTTAGCTGCTGGAACATTCTCTCCTCGCTGCTCCCCAGATATACTTGATCCAAACTATTATGCACCAGCAGAGTTAGTAGTCGAATATGGGAAATTGCCATATATTACATTTGACGACAAATGCAAAAGCGAAACGATCGCACATAATATTGCCAAACTACTAGACTATTACAGAGGGATACAAAATCCAGTAGCAACAGGCACGCTCAAGATTATGTCAATGGACAATGAGGAAACTCCACCAGAAGAAGACCACTACAGATTTCTGTCATTATCTGCTGTTAAAATCGTATTAGAATCTAGGCTTAAAACACGGCAACGCAAAGATGCGCCACGCGCTATTGGCCTTTGCCTTTGGGACTACGTTCAAAAGCATGGGGGCTCGGTTATCGGTGCCATTCGCACCATAAAAGAACAACTTGAGCCGGAAATCAAGGCGTTAGGTTTTGCGATTTCGGAAGAGAATGTTTTCCGGCGTATCTACCGCAAGACGGCAGAATGCATAGCGGTTTGCGAAGTACTCCCTTTCAAATAGCTTCCCACTCAGCCAGGGCGGACGCTTGAGTCATCGTGGCTAGCGTCCGACGCCTCAAGAGCGCAACCAAATGTAATACGCCCCAATGGCATGACATAGCGTATTAGCTTCACCCTTCATACTCCAATATCCTCCAGGGCATACCAAACCTGGAGGATATCCAACCATGCAGAATGTGACTCGCATTGACCCGAACGGCCTTTACCGCGTCCGTTCAATTGTTCGCGTCAGGAAAGGCAACCCACCGCTCATAGACGTATCCCCGGCAACGTGGTGGGCCGGGGTGAAGTCTGGCCGCTTCCCCAAGCCGGTCCGCAACGGTTCCATGACCTTTTGGCGCGGCGCGGACCTCTTGGCCCTCATTGAAAGCATGGGCCGGGGGCTTGAGCCTTGATCGCAAACGCCCTTTCCGCCTTCCGCGCCGTCATCGAAGCGGCGGGCCTGCGCCCTGGAGAGATCATCGCGGACGGCACGTTGCGCCGCTGCCCGGTGGACGGCAAGCCCAACGCCAGGGACGGGGCCTATGTGCTCCACCTGGACGCGCCCGTTTCCGGCTGGTGGCAGAACTACCGCACGGGCGAAGCGGACACATGGACCGCCAAGGAAGAGCGCAGCCTGAGCCCTGCGGAGCGGCGGGCGTTACAGGCGCGCATTGAAGCGGACCGCTACGCGCGTGAAGCCGAGACGGCCAAGCGCCATGCCGAGGCCCGCAAAAAGGCCCTGTACGTGCTTGGCAAGGCCCAGGATTGCACGGCGCACCCCTATCTTGAGCGCAAAGGCGCGCGTATCTGCCCCGGCCTCAAGGTGGGCGAGGATGGCCGCTTGCTGGTGCCCGTGCTCTCGCCGGAGGATGGCAAGCCCATGAGCCTGCAATCCATCGCGGCGGACGGCGGCAAGCTGTTTTTGTCTGGTGGGCGCATCCAAGGCGGGTTCTTCCCGATCAAGGGTAAGGATGGATGCCTGTGCATCTGCGAGGGCCTTGCAACGGGCTTAAGTATCCATGAAGCCACGGGGCAAACTGTCCTTTGCGCATTCAATGCTGGAAACCTTGAGGCTGTGGCCCGCAACGCCCGCGAGAAATACCCAGACCGGGAGCTTGTGCTGTGCACCGATGATGACCACGCCACGCCCGGCAATCCCGGCTTGAGCAAGGCGACTGCGGCGGCCCTGGCCGTGGGCGGACTTCTGGCCGTGCCGAGCTTCAAGGAACCTGCCGGACGTACCGACTTCAACGATTTACACCAGGCCGAAGGCTTGGACGTGGTGCGGGCGCAACTTAAGCAGTGCCGAACCGTGACCAAACGTGACCGTGGACAGCCAGAACTTATCACTCCCGTTAGCTTTGACGTACCCAACGTGCCGGACATTGACCCGGCCATGCTCCCGCCGATCTTGGGCGAGTTCTGCGCGGCGGTTGCTGAGGGCCTGCAAGTGCCTTTTGAGTTGGCGCTTATCAATGCCCTGGCCTGCGTTGCCGTTGCCGGTCAACGCAAGTTCAAGGTGCAGGTGCGCCCGGACTACACGGAGCCCGTCAACATCTATGCCCTGGCGGCCCTGCCCCCTGGCGAACGCAAGTCCGCAAACGTGGCGGCCTGCAAGGCTCCGCTTGTGCAGTGGGAGGCCCAGGCGCAGGAAGAGGCGCGGGCCGCAATCCGCGAGGCCCTGAGCGAACGCAAGACGCTTGAGCGCGCCATAGAGACCAAGCGTGCCAAGGCCGGAGCAGCCAAGACGGCGGAGGCCCGCCGCGAGATCATAAACGAGATCAAGACGCTTGAGGCCGAATTGCCGGAGGTGCCCGCCTCGCCCCGGCTTCTGATTGATGACGTGACGCCTGAGGCAATCCCGGCATTCATGGAATGCCAGCAAGAGCGCGCGGGCATCATCGAAGCCGAGGGCGGCTTTTTTGACATCCTGGCAGGGCGCTATTCCAAGGGCATCCCAAATCTGGACGCCGTGCTGAAACTCTGGTCCGGGGAGCCTGTTCACGTTGACCGCAAGGGCGGGCCTCCGGTTGTGCTTCATGACCCGGCCCTGACCATCTGCCTAACGCCGCAACCGGAGATCATCCGGGGCATGGCGGACAAGCCTGGCTTCCGTGGCCGTGGCCTTGTGGGGCGCTTCCTGTACCTCATGCCGCGCAGTCGCGTGGGCAGCCGCGAGGTGGAGCCGAGGCCCATTCCCCAGGCAGTGCAAGAGCACTACGCGGCCAAGCTGCGCACGCTTCTGGCCCTACAGTGGTCTTTGGGCTCGGACGGCAAGCCCGTGGCCTACATTCTTCAGCTTGAGCCTGCGGCCTATTCGGAATGGCTGGACTTCCACCGGGACGTTGAATGGCAGTTGCGCTCTGGCGGAGAGCTTGAAGCTATGGCGGATTGGGGCGGCAAGCTGCACGGCGCGGCGATCCGACTGGCCGGGCTTCTGCACCTTGCGGAACACGACGCCCCGCACCAGCAACCTATCGGCCTGGACACCATGCGGCAGGCGCTTGGCCTCGCAAAGGCCTTCACGGAACACGCCAAGGCGGCCTTTGCGCTCATGGGCGCGGACCCGGACATTGAATGCGCCCGGCATATCCTGGCCTGGATTCAGGATCGCCGCATTGAAGCATTCACGGCGCGGGAAGCCTTTGAGAAGGTCAAGGGCCGCTATCAGAAAATGGACAAGGTACGGGCCGGGCTCTCTGTCCTGGAGGAGCGCGCGTACATCTTCCCCGCCTCCATGCCGGAGCGTGAACCGGGCAAGGCTGGCCGCTGTCCCTCGCCACGGTACAGCGTCAACCCGCTGGCCTATCGGAGAGCCGCTTAAGGCACCCCCTGCCAGCTAAAGCCTTTCGCACTATTCGCACTATTCGCACAATGCCGGGCCGGGCGCTCTTCACGTTCTGCGAATACTGCGAATTGTGCGGATAGCATTCACGCCTTCACTTGAGCCAAGCCAGAATGGAGCCACAAACTCCAATTCGCTTGACGTTCCGAACGGCGAACGCATGGAAACCGTTGCGGCAGTTAGGCTGGCTGGCTGCCAGCGGGGTTTTGCGGACCATCTTCATTCTTCCTCTGGCTGGGGCAGGTATTGAAAGTGCGACAAAACCTGCGAACGTCGCACATCCGGCACAGAAGTCCGCATCTGACCGCATATGACACAATGTGGCCGGCTCAAATTCCACATGGAGGACCGCCAGCCCTGAGGAGCAGGGGCATACTCACTGCCAACTGGCCGCGCCGGGGCTACGCATTTGGTCCTTCCCACTGAGAACAACCGCAAAGACGGGCTGAAAAGACCAAGTGAATAGGGGGGATGCAAAAGTCTGGACCTCTTGCCCCTAGACCGGGTGGGCTCTCGTATTTGCGCTATGCCAGAATTGAGGAAAATAGTTCTGCGCATGGCAACGGCGACGACCTACCAGCCCAAAAGGAATTGATAGCGCCTTCAACCCCCTAGCCAGCCAACGCGACTTTCTGTAACGTCCCGGCAACTAGGGGAGTTGCCGCCGCCATGCCCGATGCCAAAGCCGTTGCCGCCTTCATCAAACGCTGGAAAGACTCCGGCGGCAATGAGCTGGCCAACTCCCAGCCCTTCCTGACCGGCCTCTGCGACATGCTGGGCCTGGACCATCCCGACCCGGCCACCTCCACCAACGAAAGCAACGCCTACTGCTTTGAGCGCAAGGTGTACCTGCCCCGTGGCGATGGCACTTCGGAAATGAAGCGCCTGGATCTCTACAAGCGCGGTTGCTTTGTGCTGGAGTCCAAGCAGGGCCAGGAAGCCGCGCAGAAAACCTCGCTCACGCTGCCCATTCAGGGCCTCACCACGTCCAAGGCCGTGCAGCGCGGCTCCCGCGCGTGGGAAGATGTCATGGCACGCGCCAAGCGCCAGGCCGAACAGTACGTGCGCGCCCTGCCGGCGAGCGAGGGCCGCCCGCCCTTCATCATCGTGGCGGACGTGGGCCATTGTTTCGACATCTACGCCGAATTCTCCTGCACGGGCGGCATATACATCCCCTTCCCGGATCAGGCCCGGAGCCGCATCAAGCTGGAAGACTTGGCCAAGCCCGAGGTGCAGGCGCTTTTCCAGGCCCTTTGGACCGCCCCACTTTCGCTCGACCCCTCGCGCCGCGCCGCTCGCGTCACCAAGGAGATTGCGGGCTACCTCGCCGCGCTGGCCAAGAGCCTGGAGGCGGACGGCCACGCCCCCGCCAAGGTGGCAAGCTTCCTTATCCGCTGCCTGTTCACCATGTTTGCCGAGGACGTGGGCCTGCTCCCGGCCAACAGCTTCCAGGACATCCTGGGCCGCGCCGCCGCAAAGCCCGAGGTGTTCCCGGTGCTGGTAAAAGACCTCTGGACCGCCATGAATGCGGGCGAGGTCTCCGCCACCCTTGGCGAGCGCCTGCGCTGCTTCAATGGCAACCTGTTCGCCTATCCCGAGGCCCTGCCCCTCACGAGCGAGCAGATAGGCATTCTGTACGCAGCGGCCAAGGCGGACTGGCGCGAGGTGGAGCCCGCCATTTTCGGCACATTGCTGGAGCGCGCCCTGAGCGAGCGGGACCGCCACAAACTCGGTGCGCACTACACGCCCCGCGCCTACGTGGAACGCCTCGTGCTGCCCACGGTCATCAATCCCCTGCGGGAGGACTGGAACAACGTGCAGTCCGCCGCAAAGCTCTTGGCGGACCAGGGCAAGATGCCCGAAGCCCAGGCGGAGATTCTGGCCTTCCTGGACCGACTGCACGAAATCCGCGTGCTGGACCCGGCCTGCGGCTCCGGCAACTTCCTGTACGTCACCTTGGAGCACATGAAGCGCCTGGAAAGCGAGGTGCTGGCCACGGCCAAGCTTTACGGCGCGTACCACGGCAAGCTGAAGGACGTTGACCCGCACCAGTTCCTTGGCCTGGAGATCAACCCCCGCGCCGCGCACATTGCGGAAATGGTGCTCTGGATCGGCTACTGGCAGTGGTACTACCGCACGCACGACAAGCTGGCCGTGCCGCCCGAGCCGATCATCCGCAGCTTTCACAACATCGAATGCCGGGACGCGGTGCTGGAGTACGACGCCGTGCGCGTGGCCACGGACGGCCACGGCAGACCCAAGACGCGCTGGGATGGCCATACCATGAAGCCGGACCCCGTGACGGGCCGCGACGTGCCGGACGAAAGCGCGCAGGTGGAAGAGCTGGTGTACGAGAAGCCTCGCCCCGTCGCGTGGCCCGAGGCGGATTTCATCGTGGGCAATCCGCCCTTCATTGGTGCGAAGCGTATCCGCAGCGAGCTTGGCGACGGCTATTTCAAAGCCTTGAGCAAGGCCTACCCCGACCTTTCAGAGTTCACGGATTTCGTCATGTTCTGGTGGCATACAGCCGCCAAACTGGTACGCGAGGGTAAGGCCCGCCGCTTTGGCCTGATTACTACCAACAGCCTGGGGATGACATTCAACCGCCGCGTCACAGCGTTGCACCTTGCCTCGTCCCAGCCCCTGTCTCTGGCGTACGCCGTGCCGGACCATCCCTGGGTGGACGCGGCGGACGGGGCCGCTGTGCGCATTTCCATGACCGTGGGCAGGGCCGGAACCTCTGAAGGCACTCTGGCTTTAGTTGTGAAGGAAACGCCAACAGACGGACCGGAGTTGTACGTAACGCTTAGGGAAGCGAACGGACGAATCAATTCGGACCTGACTGTGGGAGCCGATGTTGCGGGGGCCGTGGCGCTCATGGCCAATGACGGCATCAGCGGCTTCGGCATGGCCCTGCACGGCTCGGGCTTTATCGTCTCGCCGGAAGAGTCCGTGAAGCTCGGGCTGGGCCGCGTTACCGGCCTTGAGGGCCACATTCGGCCCTACCGCAACGGGAAGGATGTCACCAGCACCCCACGCGGCGATCTTGTCATTGACCTTTATGGGTTGGAAGAGGCTGAGATTCAGGCGCGCTTCCCTGAGGTCTACCAGTGGGTGCTTGAGCGGGTGAAGCCAGAGCGTGACCACAACAACCGCAATTCTCTGCGGAAGCTCTGGTGGATTTTCGGTTGGCCGCGTCCCCAGTTACGGGCGGCAAAAGCCGGCCTCGCCCGCTATATAGCAACCCCCGAGACGGCGAAACACAGGTTTTTCGTGTTCCTGGACAATAGCATCATCCCGGACCACATGCTTGTCTGCACAGCAAGCGCCGATGCCTTCCATCTTGGCGTACTCTCAAGCCGTGTGCATGTGTCCTGGGCCTTGGCCGCAGGCGGGACGCTTGAAGATCGCCCACGGTATAACAACACTCGCTGCTTTGATCCCTTCCCCTTCCCCGACCCAACGCCGGAGCTGAAAGAGCGCATCCGCGAGCTTGGCGAACGCCTGGACGCCCACCGCAAGGCGCGGCAGGCCCTGCACCCCGAGCTGACTTTGACCGGCATGTACAACGTGCTGGAGGCCCTGCGCGAGGGGCGCGAACTGACGGCCAAAGAGCGGGACATAAACGACAAGGGGCTGGTGGCCATTCTGAGGCAGATTCACGATGAGCTGGACGCGGGCGTGGCCCAGGCCTACGGCTGGCCGGCTGACCTGCCCGAAGCGGACATACTGGCCCGGCTGGTGGACTTGAACCACAAGCGCGCGGAAGAGGAAAAGGACGGCATCATCCGCTGGCTGCGGCCCGAGTATCAGTGCCGCGACAGGGCCAGGCCCGAGCGCCAGGCCAAGCTGGGCATTGAAGGCGTGTCCAAGCCCACAAAGAAGGGCAAGCCCGCCAAGCGCAAGGCCAAGTCCGTGCCGCGCGTCTGGCCTTCCACCCTGCCGGAGCAGTTCCAGGCCGTGCGCTCCGCCCTGGCGTCCTTCGGCGAGCCCGCCACCGCTGAAAAGGTGGCCCAGGCCTACGCCCGCGCCCCGCGCGCCAAGGTGCAGGAGATTCTGGAAACGCTGGCCGCGCAGGGGGTTGTGCGGGTGGAAGGCGACGGGAAATATCATCTGGCGTAGCGGGCTGCCGCACGATTCACGCCATGCTTTTGGAACAAACAACGGAGTTGGCGCATGAGCCCCGACGAGATTGTGAGCGCGCACCACCTGACGTTTGAGAGCATCCGCAAGGTGGATGAGCATGGGAATGAGTTCTGGTTTGCCCGCGAACTTGCCCCCTTGCTAGACTACCCGAACTGGAGAAATTTCACTCAGGTTATCGAAAAAGCCAAACTCGCGTGCGAGGCCTCGGGGCATAGTTCGGCAAACCATTTTGATGAGACCATCAAAATGGTTGACCTCGGCTCGGGAGCACAAAGGGGTATCAAGGATTACCTGTTATCTCGGTATGCTTGCTACCTCATAGTGCAGAATGGCGATCCCTCAAAGCCTGTCATCGCCAATGGGCAAACCTATTTCGCGCTCCAAACGAGACGCCAGGAAATTTCAGAGGGAAAGGGCTTCGCAGGGTTGTCCGAGGACGCAAGGCGTCTGATGCTCCGGGATGAGATGAAAGAGCACAACAAGGCGCTGTCTGCCGCTGCAAAAGTCGCAGGCGTTGAGGCGGGGGTGGACTACGCCATTTTTCAGGATCACGGCTACAAGGGGCTCTATGGAGGACTTGGGGCCAAGGATATCCACCGCAAGAAAGGGCTGAAGAAGAGCCAGCAAATTCTTGACCACATGGGGAGCACAGAACTGGCGGCAAATCTGTTCCGTGCAACGCAGACGGAAGAGAAGCTGCGCAGAGACAATATTCGCGGAAAGCGGGCGGCAAACCAGACACATCTAGAAGTGGGGCAAAAAGTTCGGCAGACCATTAAGGAGCTTGGCGGGACCATGCCGGAGGCATTGCCGTGCCCAGAAAAGAGCATAAAGCAGCTTGAACGGGAAAAGAAGAAGACGGAGATCGGAGAGAAGTAGCAAAACAGCTTCGCTCCGCATGATGCGTTTGCGCATGGAGCCATTCAAAGCACAGGAGCAACTATGGCAGTCTGGCTTGTTCGCGCGGGTTCACATGGTGAATATGAGCAGAAATTTATCCAAGAAAGTTGCGTCTATGTGACGTGGGAAGGCTTCAAGACCGACATGGGCAAACTGAAGACCCGTGCCGATCTGATTGACGCCTTGAACCTGAATTATCCAGGAGAAAAACCAAGAGCTGTTGCGAACTGGGCAAGCCAGCTTTGGCCTTTTGCGCATGAAATGCAAAATGGCGATCTTATCGTACTGCCGCTGAAGACGCAGCCGGCAATCCTTATCGGTGAGGTGACAGGGGGCTACAAGTTCAATTCGCGTGGGCCGGACCCATACTACCATCTTCGTAGCGTCAAATGGCTTGGCGACCCCATTCCCCGCGCCAACTTCGCCCAAGACCTGCTCTACAGCTTCGGTGCGTTCATGACCATCTGCCGCATTCAGCGGAACAATGCGGAGGCCCGGATCGCCGCCATGCGCAAGAACGGCTGGAAGCCGGAGTCTGCGGCGGCGCAGACAAAACCGGCCTCCGCTGACATAGAAGCCGGCGAGACGCTGGATACGGACCTTGAGGCCCTGGCCGGAGACCAGATTGCGCAGCTCATAACCGCTCGGTTCAAAGGGCATGGCCTGGCGCGCTTGGTGGACGCCATTCTGAAGGCGCAGGGCTACACAACCTCCGTAAGCCCGGAGGGGCCGGACGGCGGGGTGGACATCCTGGCGGGCGGCGGACAGCTCGGTTTCGGCTCGCCGCGCCTTTGCGTCGAGGTCAAGTCGGGGGACACGCCCATTGACCGGCCGGCCGTGGACAAGCTGCTCGGGGCCGTCAGCAAGTTTGGCGCTCAGGAAGGGCTTTTCGTCTCGTGGGCTGGCTTCAAGAGCAACGTCAGCAAAGAATTGGCCCAAAGCTTTTTCCGCGTCCGCCTGTGGTCGCAAAAGGAGCTTCTGGAAGCCCTGTTTGCCAACTATGACCGCCTGGACGATGACATCAAGGCGGAACTGCCCCTCAAGCGCATCTGGACCGTGGCGGCGCAAGAAGAATAAAGGGAGCGGGCGGTGGGGCCTCCCCCCGCTTGCGCGGCAACCCCACATGGCGCTCCGGCGGCAATCCGCCGTGCTACGGCCGGGAGTATATCACCGTGTCGCGCCCGCTCTGGCAGGGCCTTAACTCGGAAATGGAGAGGGGGCAATGAGCACCTACACATACGTGGACAAATCGAAAAAGTTTGAGATTGACCTTGTGGAAATGCCGAGCTGCGTGCGTGTCACCCTGACAGACAAAGGGGAAACGACCCAGCTTTGCACGGCAAAGAATTTGGCAGCCGCCTTTGAGTATGTTGCTGACATGTTCAAGAGAGGGGGCAAGCCTGCGCCATTGCCTGAGGAGTGGAAGCAGCTCTAGCTAGCTTGAGGGTTGAAGAGGGGGAGCCTTGCTTCTTTGAGGGCAACCTTGCGCGAGACCGTACAACAAACCGTACAACACGGTTTTTTATAGATTATAAAATCTTGTAATAACTTAAAGATACGGGGTTGGTTCGACCGTCTCCCCCAAGAAAAATTGGGACCCGCCCATGCCGGCCCCGGCGCCGGCGCCGGGCGGACCCTGGCGGCCGGCGGCGTTGAACCACGTCCAGGCGGTACGGCATGAGCGCGCAGACGGCCTTTCTCCTGTTCCTCGCCCTCGTCGCGGCGGCGTTTCTCGCTGCGCGCCTGCGGCCGGCCAGGCGCGGCGGCGACGCCGAAATCTCCGCGGCCGTCAACGCGGCGCTGGCCAGGGAGTTCCCCTTCGGAACCATCCAGATCGACGTCAAGACCTTCGACGGCGTGGTGATTCTCGGCGGCTTCACACGCGAGTTCGAGCAGACCAGGCGCGCGGTGGAGATCGCCCGGGCGGTCCCGGGCGTGAAGTCGGTGGACAACCGCATGTCGATACGGTCGGGCTCGTAGCCCGCCGCAATATGGCGCCCGCCCCCGGGGCGCGAAGATAGGTGTTGACCCCCGGCCCGCCGCTGGCTAGCCTCCAGGGAAAACATCCGGGGCGGCCGGGAAACGCCGTCCAGCCCCGCGCACATCAACACACTGGAGCGCGTATGCGGTGCGCCTGTTTGAGCTGCGGCTACATCTACCATCCCGACAAGGGCGACCCGGAGCACGGCGTGGAGCCCGGCACCGAGGCTCGCGACCTGCCCGCGGAGTGGACCTGCCCCAAGTGCGGCGCGGAGCAGGACTCCTTCGCCATGATGGAGGACGGCGCGGAGCTGTGAGCGGGGATCAGGCGGTGTAGTTGACGATGCGGCCCGTGGTCTGTTCGGCGTAGTCGCGGGCCATGATGTTGGACGAGAACGCCTGGTCGATCTGCGAGACGAAGGAGTTCTCCCGGAGCATGTCGATGGCGCTGCCCTCGCCCCCGGAGGCCACCGGCCGCACCAGGCCGTTGTCGTAGTCCGCGAGCTTTCCCGAGGGGATCAGCGGCATGCCCGGGCCGTCGGCCACGGTGACGTTGACCGTGAGTTCCTTGTCGTCCAGGTAGGGAACCTGCAGGCCGCCCTTGAAGTCGTCCTGCACCGGCATGGCGCGGCGGTCATGATCGCTGTTGGCGCTGGCGATGCTCTCGGAGGCCGCCATGGCCGACACGTCCAGCGGCGTCACCGCCTGGATGTTCCAGTTCGTGTCGATGCTCATGCGCCCTCCCGCCCCGCTCCCGCGGGGAATCCGACCAGAGCCACCCTACGCCTGTTGGGCCGGACTTTCAATAGCCGCCTGGGCCGAATGGCCGTGGATGGACTCGAAGGCCTCCACCTCCACCGTGTACCAGGTGATCTTCGGGTGCTCGGCCAGGCCCTTGGCCGCGGCGCGCACCACGTCCTCCACAAAGGCCGGGTTGGCGAAGGCCGCCTCGGTGACGAACTTCTCGTCCTCGCGCTTGAGCAGGGTGTACACCGGCGAGGAGCCGGAACGCTCGGCGATCTCGATCAGATCCTCCAGCCAGAGGAAGCCCCGGAACTTGGCCTTGATGCGCACCAGCGCGCGCTGGCTGTGCGCGCCCTCGTCGCTGATGGCCTTGGAGCAGGGGCACACGGTCATCACCGGCACGTCCACCCCGAGGGTGAAGTCGAGGTGCCCGTTCTCCCAGACGCCGACCACGGAACAGGCGTAGCCCATGAGCCCCTTGGCCTTGGACACCGGCGAGGACTGGCGCAGGAAATACTGGAACTCGAAGCGCGCGAAGGCCCGGCGGGCCTCCAGGCGCTGCGCGATGTCCGAGAGCAGCTTCTCCATGGACCCGCGCGAGAGATCCTCGTCCCAGTCCTCCAGCGCCTCCACGAAACGGCTCATGTGCGTGCCCTTGAAGGCCGCCGGCAGGTCCACGGAGAGGTCCACGCGGGCCACGGTGTGCTGCGTGCCGGACTGCCGGTCGCGCACCACGATGGGCAGGCGCAGATCCTTCACGCCCACGCGGTCGATGGGCAGCTGCACCGGGGCCGGGCGCTTCTGCACGTCCTCCATGCCGGCCGCGCTGGACATCAGGTCAGCTCCTGCCCGGTGGTGGTCAGGCAGAGGTTGCCGTGCTTGACCCCCTTGGTGGAGATGAGCTTCTGGCCAAGGGCCTTGATGATCTCGGCCGGGCCCTTGAGCACCAGCACCTCCAGGCAGTTGTGGTGGTCCAGGTGCACGTGCATGGTGGACAGGATGACCTCGTGGCTGTCGTGCTGCAGCTCGGTGAGCTTCTGGGCCAGGCCGCTGGCGTGGTGGTCGTAGACCAGCGTCAGGGTGCCGGCCACCTCGCCCTCGGCGTTCTCCCACTGGCGCTGCACGAGCATGCTGCGGATGAGGTCGCGGATGGCCTCGGAGCGGGTCTGGTAGCTCTTCTCCTTGCACAGCGCGTCGAAGCGGTCCAGCAGATCGGAATCCAGCGACACGCCGAAGCGGATGGTCTCGCCCATATGCTTTCTCTCCTCAATGGTTTCGCGACAGTTCGCGGATGTGCACGGTCATGTCCTGCCCGCCCTGGGCCACGCGCGCGGAGCAGGGCGTGGTCACGCGCCAGCCGAGCCCCGCCAGCCGCTCCCAGGCCCCGGCGGACACGCTGCGCTCCGGGTCGGCGATCCAGGCCCGGCCCCCCGGGGCCAGGGCGTGGTCGAGCAGCGCGGCCACGGGCTCGAAGAAGCGGCGCTCGTACAAAATGTCCGCCCCGAAGAGCAGGTCCGCCCGGCCCGGCGCAAAGGCCGGAGCGCGCCAGTCCATCACGGTCCACAGCGGCCCGCCGCCGTCCGGCAGGCCGTTGAGCGCGGCGTTTTGCCGCGCGTAGGCCAGCGCCTCCGGCTCGTAGTCAAAGGCCAGCACCCGCGCGCCGCAGGCCGCCGCCACCAGGGCGGACAGGCCCAGGCCGCAGCCCGCGTCCAGGCACAGCCGGCCGCGCACCTCGGCCGGGCGCTCCGCGATGAACCGGGCCAGCAGCACGGCCGCCGGCCAGAGCTCCACCCAGTAGGGCAGGCGCTCGTCCGCACCGAAATCTTCCTCGCCCATGCGTGCCCAGAGGCTCTCCAGGTCGGCCGGGCGCGCCAGCGTCCAGCGCCGGCCGTCCACCAGGGCCTCGATGCGGCCGGAATCGGCACCGTTCACGCGCGGCGTCCTCCGCTAAGGTTATGCACTCTTTTCGCGACTTCAGTCAAGGAATCGTGGCACGGACAGCGCACTTGCGCGCCGGGCGCTAGCTGTTGTCGTCGCCGCCGCCGAAGTCCGAGGACGAGCCGCCGCCGCCGAAGTCGCCGCCGCCGCCGGAAAAGCCGCCGTCGCCGCCCGAGCCGCCGCCGAAGCCGCCCCCGCCGAAGCCGCCGCCGCCGCCGCGGCCGCGGAAGATGTTCGCCAGCACGCCCATGAGAAAGCCGAGGAGGAAGGACGAGCCCCGTTCGTCCTGGACGAACTGGCCGTCCTGGTCATAGTGGCCCCGGCTGGCGCGCCGCCGGCCGGCCAGGGCGAGCATGAGCGCCACGGCCAGGACGATGAGCCCCAGGGTGAGCCAGGGGATGTCCGAGTCCGCCGGGGCGCGCGGCGGGAGCTGCGGGCCGGCCGGTTCGGCCACCCCCTGTTCAGGCCCTGAAACAGACCCCGAGGGGGGGGCCGAAGGGCCCCCGAGCGCCGCCTGGATGGCCTGGACGCTGGCGGCCAGCCCCGGGCCGAAGCGGCCGGCCTTGAAGTGCGGCAGGGTCACGTCGCGCTGGATGCGTTTGGCCGTGATGTCCGGCAGGCGGTCCTCGACGCCGCGGCCCACCTCGAAGCGGACCGTCCTCTCGGCCGCGGCCACGAGGATGAGCACGCCGTTGTTCTTGTCCTTCTGGCCCACGCCCCAGGCCCGGGCCACGCGGTTGGCGTAGCCGGACACCTCCTCGCCCATGAGGCTCGGAATGGTCAGCACCACGATCTGGTTGCCGGAGGCCTGGGCGTAGCGCCGGAGTTCCGCGCCCAGGGCGTCCTTGTCCCGCTGGGGCAGCAGCCGGGCCAGGTCCACCACGAACTGCCCGCCGTGCGGCGGCACGTCCAGCGCCCGGGCGCTCGCCGTCCAGAGCAGGACGGCGCAGAGCGCGAAGAGCAGCCTGCGCATCGCCTAGGACTTCTTCTCCGTGCCGAAGCTGACCTTGGGCGCGGACTGGGCGGCCTCCTCGGCCTGGAACACTTGCCGCTCCTTCACGTGGGCCATGAGGGAGTTCACCAGGCTGCCGGGGAAGGTGCGGATCTTGATGTTCAGGCCGGTGACGGCGCGGTTGTAGTTGTCGCGCTCGATCTTGATGCGGTTCTCCGTGCCCTCGAGCTGGGTCATGAGATCCTGGAACTGCCGGTCGGCCTTGAGGTTGGGGTACTGCTCGGAGAGCACCATGAGCTTGCCCAGGGCGGCGGAGAGCTGGCCCTGCGCGCGGTTGAACTCGGCCAGCTTGCCCGGGTCGCTCACCGTGGAGGCGTCGAGCTTGAGCTGCGTGGCCGAGGCGCGCGCGGCGATGACCGCGGTGAGCGTGTCCTTCTCGTGCCCGGCGTAGCCCTTCACGGTCTCCACCAGGTTGGGGATGAGGTCCAGGCGGCGCTGCAGCGCGCTGTTCATCTGCCCGGTCATCTGTTCGCACACGGCGTCCTGGGCGATGATGTCGTTGGAGGTGGAGACCATGGACACGCCGCCCAGAAGCAGCAGGGCGACAAGGGCGATGCCTGCGATGGCAAGGGGTTTCATCTGTGTTCCTCGTGTTCTGGTTTCGGCTGCGCCGTCGGGCTGACGGGTCGCCGGGGTTTGCGCAGGGTTCACGCAGAATTGGGCATCCGCGCGGCTTCTGTCAAGTGCCCCTCACCCCCCGAACAGGCTTCGCCTGATTCTTGGGTGCGTTGCCTGACCATTGTGGCTCGCCGCCGAATTTTCGTCTGCGGCGACCCGCGAAATCAGGGTTTTCATTCGCCGCGCGGAATGCTATGAGGCTTCACCCCGCAAACAACCTTCCTGTCAGGAGGACACGTACGATGATTCCCAAGGAGCTGAAATACGCCAAGAGCCACGAATGGGCCAGGATCGAGGGCGACGTGGCCACGGTGGGCATCACCCACTTCGCCCAGGAGCAGCTCGGCGACCTGACCTTCGTGGACCTGCCCAAGGTCGGCGCGAGCGTCAGCGCCGGGGCCGAGATGGGCTCGGTGGAGTCGGTGAAGGCCGCCAGCGAGCTCTACTCGCCCGTCAGCGGCGTCGTGACCGAGGTCAACGCCGCCCTGGAGTCCGCGCCCGAGGCCGTGAACCAGGACCCCTACGGCGCGGGCTGGATGATCAAGGTGAAGCTTGCCGGCGAGCCCAACGGCTTGGGCGGCCTGCTGGACGCCGACGCCTACGCCGAAGTCTGCGCCGCCGAAGCGCACTAAGGAGCCTCCCATGCCCTACGTTCCGCACACCCCGGAGGACATCCGGCGGATGCTCGACGTCATCGGCGCGCCCAGCGTGGCGTCGCTGTTCGACGAGATCGGCCCGGAGATGCGCCCCAAGAGCTTCGACCTGCCGGCCGGCAGGAGCGAAATGGACGTGCTGGCGCACCTGGAGGGCCTGGCCCGCAGGAACGCCACCGGCCACGTGAGCTTCCTGGGCGCAGGGTTCTACGACCACCACATCCCGGCGGCGGTGGACGCGCTGTCCATGCGCAGCGAGTTCTACACCGCCTACACGCCGTACCAGCCCGAGGCCTCCCAGGGCACGCTCCAGGCCATCTTCGAGTACCAGACCGCCGTGACGCGCTTGACCGGCCTGGCCTACGCCAACGCGTCGGTGTACGACGGCGGCGCCGCGCTCTTCGAGGCGGCCATGATGGCCGTGCGCCACACCGGACGCCGCAAGCTGGTGGTCTGCGAGGCCGTGAGCCCCATCTACCGCGTGATGCTCGGTTCCTACACGGCCAACCTGAACCTGGAGCTCGTGACCATCGGCCACAAGGACGGCTGCTGCGACCTGGCCGGGCTCACCGCCGCCATCGACGCCGACACCGCCGCGGTCATCGTGCAGAACCCCAACTTCTTCGGCACGCTCTCGGACTTCGCCACGCTCTTCGCCGCGGCCAGGGCCGCAGGCGTGGTGTCCGTGCTCTCGGTGTACCCGGTGCTCCAGTCGGTGCTCAAAAGCCCCGGCGAGATGGGCGCGAACATCGCCGTGGCCGAGGGCCAGAGCCTGGGCCTGCCGCTCTCCTTCGGCGGGCCGTACCTGGGCATCATGACCTGCGACAAGGAGCTGGTGCGGCAGATGCCCGGCCGCATGGTCGGCCGCACGGTCGATACCCAGGGCCGCACCGGCTACGTGCTCACCCTGCAGGCGCGCGAGCAGCACATCCGCAGGCAGAAGGCCACCTCCAACATCTGCTCCAACCAGGCGCTGTGCGCCCTGCGCGCGCTGATGCACCTGTGCCTGCTGGGCCAGGAGGGCCTGACCCGCACGGCGGAGATCTGCATCGAGCGCGCCCACTACGCGGCGGAGCGGCTCACCGCCATTGCGGGCGTGAAGCTCCTGTCCGGGGGGGCTCCGTTCGGCAACGAGTTCGCCGTGACGCTCCCGGTGAACGCGTATGCCGCCATCGACAGGCTCACCGCGCGCGGCTACGTGCCGGGCTTCCCCCTGGGCCGCTACTACGCCGGCCTGGAGAACGCGCTGCTCGTGGCCTGCACGGAAAAGACCAGCAACGAGCAGATCGGCATCCTGGCCGAGATGCTGCGGGGGATGCTCATATGAACACGGTGTTCAAGAAGTCCGCCCCCGGCCGCGAGGGCGTCTGGCCGGTGAAGCCGGAGAAGGCCGCCGCCGACCTGCTGCCCGCCGGGCTCCTGCGCCAGAAGACCGCGGGGCTGCCCTCGCTCTCCGAGCTCGACGTGGTGCGCCACTTCACCCAGCTTTCCCGGCGCAACTACGGCGTGGACGGGAACTTCTACCCGCTGGGCTCCTGCACCATGAAGTACAACCCCAAGTTCACGGAGACCGTGGCCGCGCTGCCCGGCTTCACCCGGCTGCACCCGGTGCTGCCGCAGCTCAAGGGCGCGGGCCGGCTCTGCCAGGGGGCGCTGGAGGTCATGTACGAGACCGAGCAGCTGCTCTGCGAGATCTGCGGCATGAAGGCCTTCACCCTGCACCCCATGGCGGGCGCGCACGGCGAACTCACCGGCGTGATGATCATCGCCGCCTACCACAAGGACAAGGGCAACAGGAAGACCAAGATCATCGTGCCGGACTCGGCGCATGGCACCAACCCCGCCAGCGCGGCCATCGCCGGCTTCGAGGTGGTCAACCTGCCCAGCAAGGACGGCATCGTGGACCCGGACGAGTTGGCCAAGGTGCTCGACGACCAGGTTGCCGGCATGATGATGACCTGCCCCAACACGCTGGGCCTGTTCGAGAAGAACCTGCCCAGGATCGTCGAGATGCTGCGCGGCGTGGACGCCCTGCTCTACTACGACGGGGCCAACCTCAACGCCATCCTGGGCAAGATGCGCGTGGGCGACGCGGGCTTCGACGTGGTGCACCTGAACCTGCACAAGACCTTCGCCACGCCGCATGGCGGCGGCGGCCCGGGCGCGGGCCCGGTGGGCGTGTCGGAAAAGCTCGTGCCCTTTCTCCCCATCTCCCGCGTGGAGAAGCTGGAGGACGGCCAGTTCTTCCTGAACTACGACTTCCCCAAGTCCATCGGCTACGTGGCCCCGTTCTACGGCAACTTCGGCGTGGTGCTGAAGGCCTACGCCTACATCCTGCGCCTGGGGCGCGAGGGGCTCGTCCGCGCCACCGAGGCCGCGGTGCTGGCCGCCAACTACCTGCGCAAGCGCCTGGATTCGGTCCTTGAAGTGCCCTATGACCGCGTGTGCATGCACGAGTTCGTGGCCAGCGCCTGCAGGCAGGCGGCCAGCTCCTGCCACGTGCGCGCCCTGGACATCGCCAAGGCCCTGCTGGACCGGGGCTACCACGCGCCCACCATCTACTTCCCGCTCATCGTGAAAGAGGCGCTCATGTTCGAGCCCACCGAGACCGAGAGCCTGGAGACCCTGGAGCAGTTCGCCGACGACCTGCTGGACATCCTGAAGAAGGCCGAGGCGGACCCGGACTACGCCATCGGAGCGCCGCGCACCCTGCCCGTGACCCGGCTGGACGAGACCCGCGCCGCGCGCGGCATGGAGCTGACCGACGATTTGTAGAGCCTCTTGGACCTGCAAAGGAGCATATGACGCAGACCTATGACCTGATCGTGCTGGGCGGCGGCCCGGGCGGCTTTGACGCGGCCGTGGAGGCCGCGGCCAGCGGCCTCAAAACCGCGCTGGTGGAGTCCGCCGAGCTTGGCGGCACGTGTCTCAACGCCGGATGCATCCCCACCAAGCTCTGGCTCGGGGCCACGGAGGCCGTGGACGAACTGGCCGCCCAGGCCAGGGTGCGCGTGGCGGAGGGCGAGGTCCGCGTGGGCTTCGCCGCGCTCCAGGCGCGCAAGGACCGGCACATCGCGGCCACGCGCAAGGCCATGCTCCAGCGCCTGACCGGCCTGGGCGTGGCCCTCGTGCCCGGCCGCGGCCGCCTGGCCGGACCCGGCGTCGTCGAGGTGTGCGGGCCGCTCACCAGCTCCAGCCTTGGCTGCAAGTCGATCATCCTCGCCACGGGCTCCAGGCCCGGCACGTTTCCGGGCCTCGCGCCGGACGGCGCGCGCGTGCTGGACTCCACGGGCTTTTTGGCGCTCCCGGCCATGCCCGGGCGGCTCCTCGTGGTGGGCGGCGGGTTCATCGGGCTGGAAATGGCCCAGGCCGCGCACCGCATGGGCGCGCGGATCACCGTGCTCGACGCCCTGCCGCGCCTGGCGGGCCTGGAGGATCCCGAGGTCAGCAAGGCGCTGGAGGCCGCGTTCAAGCGCCAGGGCTGGGACATCCGCCTCGGCGCGAAGGTGGCCGGCGTGGCCACGCGCGGCGAGGAAGCCGTGCTCACGCTCGACGGCGGCGAAGAACTCACGGCGGACCTCGCCCTGGTGGCGGTGGGCCGCCGGCCCAACAGCGGCGACCTCGGCCTGGAGAGCGTGGGCGCACGGCTCACGCGCCCCGAAGGGCCCATCGCCACGGACGCGAACCTGCTCGCCGCGCCAAACGTCTACGCCGTGGGCGACGTCAACGGCCGCATGCAGCTGGCGCACGCCGCCAGCCACCAGGCGCATTACGTGGTCCAGCGGCTGCTGGGCCGGGCGGCCGGCCCGTACGACTCCGGCCCGGCGCCGAGCATCCTCTACGGCGCGCCCGAGGCGCTGCGCGTGGGCCGCATGGCCGAGGAGGCCAAGGCCGCGGGCGAATCCGTGCTGGTCAGCCGGGCGCAGCTCATCGCCAACCCCATCGCCCAGGCGCACGCGGCCACGCAGGGCTTCGTGAAGTGCGTCTGGCGGCAGGGCCGGCTCGTGGGCGTCACCGCCGTGGGCGCGGGCGTGTCGCGTTTTGCCGTGGCCGCGAGCATGATGGTCAAGGCCGGCTGGACGCGCGAGGACGCGGAATCCTTCATGTTCCCCCACCCGACCCTGGACGAGTCGCTCAAGGCCGCGCTTCTGGCCGACAAAGAGGCCGTGTAAGGCCGCAAGGAAACGGAGACGAGAACGTGCCCCAGACCGTGAAAAAATCCGCCCCGAAAGGGCCGAAAGGGCCCAAGGCCCCGGCCGTCGCCATTGAGCCCCTCGACGTGCGGCCGGAATTCGACTTCTTCACCTACTGCGAGATCTCCGGCGAGACGCGCATCGAGCACGACCTGCTGGAGGAGCTGGAGCCCCGCTTCGACAACTGGGCCGACAACCACCTCAAGGCCTGCAAGCTCACCGAGGGCGACCAGGGCTACGTCATCCTCTGGCTGGAAAAGCCCGTGGACGACGAGGTGGAGGGCATCTGGCAGGACTCGCCGTCCGCCGGCATGGCCTTCCACAACCTGGCCATCCACATGGTCATGAGCGCGGCGCAGAACCTAGTGCCCGAGCTGGCCGAGCGCGGCTGCGCGCCCCTGCCCGCGCCGAGCCGCGCCATGCGGAAGGCCTTCGAGAAGCTGGGCCTGACCTGGAACAAGGAGGGCACCGTGGACCGCCAGTTCGCGGTGTTCACGCACATGCCCGCCCGGCCCGGCTGCGCCGAGTGCATGCTCAAGGCCAAGTGCCCCAGCGCCGAGAAATAGACGCCACCGACACAACGCAAACGGGCGGCCACCGGAGTTCCGGCAGGCCGCCCGCGTTTTTTTTTGGGGAAACGACTACAGGAAGGCCACGCCGCCCGGCGGGGTCAGCCCGGCGAAGAAGGCCTCCACGGCGTTCTTCTCGTCCACGCGGATGCGCAGCTCGGACACGGGCAGGGGGTCGGCCACGCCGGCGTAGAGCTTGAGCGCGCGGTCCACGAAGTCGGCCAGCAGGAAGGCGGCGTGGATCTCGTAGTCGCGGCCGCCCCAGGACACGGTGAGCGGGATGACGTGGGTGGCCATGGGCTTGCACACCACCACGCTGCCGGTGTGGCTGAGGGTCTCCAGCACGCTGTCCGGGAAGGAGATGGCCCAGCGCGCCAGGATCTCCGTGAACACGGGCTCCAGCGCCAGGTAGTAGTTGGGGTCCACCTTGCAGGCCACGGACTGCCCGGGCACGTTGAGCACCTGCGGCGACTGCTTGTACGCGTTGGCCATGCCCTTCTGCAGGCGGGTCAGCGAATCCTGGTAGTCCTTGAGCGGCATGGGCGGCCTCCTTTGGCAACGGTTCCGGCGCGGCGTTGTCCGGCGGAGGATACAATGCCCGACCCGGCCCCGCAAGCCCTGTTTCCGGCCGCGCCACGCCTTGACGGATACAGCCTTTCCGCATACCAACGAACCATGACGCCAGTCCTCCTGGACGGAACAGCCGCCATCTTCACCGCCGGGTTCTCCAACCTGCCGCTGGAGACCTTCCTGGGCAACCTGCGCGCCCACGGGGTGCAGGTGCTGGCGGACGTGCGCTCCAGACCCTTCGCGAGCTACACCCCGCACTTCAACAAGGACCAGATCGAGGCCGCG
>Ga0209467_1001370_pt1 | contig 21691 bp, 22 predicted proteins | sample Higcelwee11metaG_FD_187175 | JGI IMG/M metagenome (GOLD analysis project Ga0209467, IMG submission 187175) | Freshwater pond sediment microbial communities from the University of Edinburgh, under environmental carbon perturbations - High... | ecosystem: Environmental > Aquatic > Freshwater >... | reverse complement strand
CAGGAAACGCCACAGCGACCCGGAGGGCGCGGATGCCCCCGAAGGGAAGACCGTTTTTTGAAAAAGCCTAGGGCGAGACCCGCTCCAGGGTTTTTTCGATCTGCCGTCCCAAGGGGGTCTCCAGGCTCAAATGCCGCTCCAGGGAGGTGATGCCCTTGACCACGGTGGAATGGCGGCGGTTGAAACGCTGGCCGATGTCCTGCAGAGACATTTCCGTGTGCCGCCGGGCCAGCAGAAACGCCGTGTTGCGGGCCAGGACATGTTCGCGCTTGCGGGACTTGGAGGACAGCTGCTCGGGGGAGATGCGGTAGACGTCGCAGACGTAGTCCACGATGTCGTCCAGGGTCAGGATGGGGTTTTCGATTTTATAGTTGCCGAGAACCTCCCAGGCCATTTCCAGGGAGATGGCCCGGTTTAAGAGCCTGGCCTTGAGCGCCAGGTTGTGGATGCAGCTTTCGAGTTGCCGGATGTCCACACGCAGATGTTCGGCCAGGAGGTCGGACACGGCTTCGGGCAACAGCACCTGATGGATGGCGGCCTTGCGTTCGAGGATGCGCTTGCGGGTGGGCAGGTCCGGAGGCACGATCCCGGCCAGAAATCCCGAACAAAATCGAGAGGCCAGCTGCTCGTCCACGCCGGAAAGCTCCTTGGGTAGAAAAGAGCTGGTGAACACCAGGCGGCAGCCCCGGGAGCGCAGGGCCTTTAAGGTGTTGAGGAGTTCGGCCTGGATGCGCGGCTTGTCCCGGAAAAAATGGATGTCTTCAAGCAGCAGCACGTCCACGCTCTCCCGAAACGAGGTCTTGAACCGCTCCACGTCCCGGGCCTTGATGGCCATGATCAGGCGCCCGGCGAATTCCTCGGCCGTGAGGTAGACCACCCGGGGTTTGGCCTTGCCCGGGGCATGGCACAGTTGGCGGCCGATGGCCTGGAGCAGATGGGTCTTGCCCAGGCCCGGGGAGGAGCTGATAAAGAGCTGCTCCGAGGCCAGGGTTTGTTCGCAGATGCCCCGGGAGGCCACATAGGCCAGTTCGTTGCAGGGGCCGACCACGAAATCGTCGAAGGAAAAACGGAAACGGTCTTCGGACACCGTGCGCAGCGGCATCTCGGCGGGCAGTCCCAGGGACACGGCCACCGGGGCCTTACCCGGGGTCGCGCCGCCTGCTGGGCGGCCGTGTTCGGGATGTGTTCCGGCCTCGGTGACGGTCACCTCGGGACGGCGGCCCATGACCGAGGCGGCGGCCTCGGTGACGGCGTCCAAAAGCCGTTCGCGCACCCAGGCGGCCACGAAGGCGTTGGGGGCGGTCAGTTCCAGGGCATCCCCGGCGACGCGGGCGGAAAGGGGTTTGATCCAAAGGTGAAAAAGGCCGGGACTGACGGTCTTTTCGAGCAGGAGTTTGGTTTGGGTCCAGATCTTTTCCATGGGCGGCACCATACCCAGACGGACGGCGTTGGCAAAAACGGATTAGGGATGGCTTGGGGACTGTGGGCGGTCTTGTTCTCTACAGGGTAACATATTGAAATAAAATAGCATCCCCGCAGATCAAGGCCTGGTCGGCATCTTCGGGGCTCCCGCGAACCCTGTCCTGGCGGGGGTTGCCGGGTGTCCGGCCTTTTTTTCAACACCTGTGAAAGTTTTTTCCACAGGTCTATTTTCATTTTTCTCCATTTTTCGAATGATAATTTATTTTTTTGAGAGCTCTACGTAACATTTTTCATGCGTTGACACCCTGAAAGGCCCGTGGCCCTAGGATTTTCCGATTCCGCGCCGGATGGCGAGCATTTCTATATCATCTCAAAGAGCTCATTTCATTTATCTTCTTCAAAACGAACATTTTTTGCCTTGCACAAGCAACCGGGATTGCCCTGCGAGAAAAGGAGAGTTCCTCTTTTTTCGCACTTTTAAACCCTGGAATTCGGCGGTCTGGAGGGATTAGGAGATTTTATCGACGAAACGGATACTTGCCGCCAGAGGGCTTCATTTGCTCAAGATATACGCGAAAGCGGATGGTCTGGGGCTGCCTGCGGCACAGGGGGCAGGACGGCGGCTTTCCCGCCGCCGACAAGGCGGGTGTGCGATATGGCGCGGACGCCTCAGGCAGGGCGAACCGGATATTTGCCGCAACTGAAGCGTTCGCTCTCCGGGCAATAGCCCAGGCGGGCGCATTTGGCCCCGGCCGAGGCGAAGATCACCGGCAGGGCCTCGCGGCACAGGGCCAGCATGCCCTCGGCCAGGGCGCGGATCTCCCACTGGGCCCGCATGCAGCAGCGCAGCTCGAAAAAATGCAGGAGCGAGCGGCAGTTCATGGTGGCCACGATCTTGCTCTCAACGCCCCCGGGCAAGACGAAGCGGGCATCCTCGTTGGACGTCTGGCCCTTTCGCCCCTTGGCCGCAAGCATGGCCTGAAGCTCCCGGTAGCAGGCCGCCGACTCGGCCATAAACGCCTCATAGCGGGCCTTGGCCTCGGGAATTTTGGCCAATGACGGCGGCAGCACGTAGTCGAAATCCGAGGCGTCCACATACCGCTGGCTCTGCTGGGAATACGACGCGATGCGGTGGCGCACCAGTTGGTGGGTGAGGGTGCGCGAGACCCCCTCGATGGCGAAGGTGAAGCTGACGTGCTCCACGGGGCTGTCGTGGCCCGAGGCCAAAATGCGCTCCACAAAGGCCGCCTGCTTCTCCCGGGGGGGCTCCCCGGCCAAAAGCCCGTCCCACATGTCGCCCACGTAGCCCGCGTGGTAACACTGCCGGAAGGCGGCATAGATCAGCTCCAGGGCGCTTGGGGTGACGGCCAGCAGGCGGACGGAAAGCGAGGTGGCGGGCATGAAAGTGGCTCCGGTTAGTTGTGCGGCAGGGTGCGCGCGCTCCCGCCGATGCGACAGTAACGACCAGCCCGGCCTTTCCCGTTACGGGATTCCAAAGGGTGAAACCCTTTGGCCGCCGGAGGCATCTCCCCCCCCATGGCCGCCCAGGCATCTCCCCCAGCCCCATGGCCGCCGGAGGCATCCTCCCAACCCGCAATCCCCGCCCCCACGCCGCCTTACGACAGCGGGGTCAGCTTCAGGTGGCGGTAGGCCTTGGCCGTGGCCACCCGGCCGCGCGGGGTGCGTTTGAGCAGGCCGCACTGGATGAGGTAGGGCTCGTAAATCTCCTCCAGGGTGCGCACCTCCTCGGAACAGGCCACGGCCAGGGTTTTCACCCCCACCGGCCCGCCGCCGAAATGGCCGATCAGGGCCGTCAGGATCTTGCGGTCCATCTGGTCCAGGCCATGCGGGTCCACATCCATGCGGTCAAGCGCCTCCCGGCTGATGTCCCCGGTCAGCATCCCGGCCCCGGCCACCTCGGCGAAGTCGCGCACCCGGCGAAGGAGCCGCCCGGCGATGCGCGGCGTGCCCCGGGAACGCTCCCCGATGACCAGGGCCGCCTCGGGGGCAAGCTCGACGCCGATGATCCGGGCCGCCCGGGTCACGATGCGGGCCAGTTCGCCGGGGGAATAAAACTCCAGGCGGAAGATCACCCCGAAGCGGTCGCGAAGGGGCGAGGTCAGAAGGCCGATGCGCGTGGTGGCCCCCACCAGGGTGAACGGCTCCACATCGATGCGCACCGTGCGCGCCCCGGGCCCCTGCCCGATGATCAGGTCCAGCTTGAAATCCTCCATGGCCGGATAGAGGATCTCCTCCACGGCGGCGGGCATGCGGTGGATTTCATCGATAAAAAGGATGTCCCGGCGCTGGAGGTTGGTCAGGATGGCGGCCAGGTCTCCGCCGCGTTCCAGCACCGGCCCGGAGGTGGTCACCAGGTTGACCCCCAGTTCCGAGGCCATGATCCGGGCCAGGGTGGTCTTGCCCAGGCCCGGGTTGCCGTAGAACAGGCTGTGGTCCAGGGCCTGCCCGCGCTCCCGTGCGGCGCGAAGGAACACCTCCAGGTTGGCCCGCAAATCGTCCTGGCCGATGAAATCCGACAGCCTGCCGGGCCGCACCGAATCGTCGGGAAGGGCGCTCTCGGGGCTCACAATCGATCCTTGGCGAGCTTTTTCAAGGCCTGGCGCAAGGCCTGGGACACGTCGAGGTCGGGCTCGGCGTCAAGGATGCCGCGCAGCACGGCCCCGGCCTGGCCCTCGGGATAGCCCAGGTTGGCCAGCCCGGCCAGGGCGTCGGAAAAGACCGTGGGGGCGTGGCCCGTCCGGGGCAGGGGCAGGCCCCCCTGGTCCATGTCCAATTTGTATTTGAGCTCCACGAAAATGCGCTGGGCGGATTTCTTGCCGATGCCCGGAACCCGGGCCAGGGGCCCGGGATCGTCCCCGGCGCACAGTTCGCGCAGGGCCGGGGCGTCGTAGACCGAAAGAATCGACAGGGCGGTCTTGGGGCCAAGCTTGGGGATGCCGATGAGCACCTCGAAGGTGGCCCGATCCTCCAGACAGGGAAAACCGAAGAGCTCGATGGCGTCCTCGCGCACCGAGGTGTGCACGAAAAACTCCACCTCCGCCCCCACGGCCGGGAGTCCGGCGGCCACGCTGGCCGACAGCCGCACCTCGTAGCCCACGCCCGAGGCGGTGAGCACCAAGGCCCCTTTCTCGGCCCGGGCCAGAAGCTCTCCCCGCAGATATCCGATCATGACGCCCCGCACAGCTTCAAAAAGCGTTTCCGGTTCAGATGGCACACGGCCACGGCCAGCGCGTCCGAAGCGTCTTTCGCCATGACCTCGCGGCATCCCAGCACCCTGCCCACCATGAAGGCGACCTGCGATTTCTCAGCCCTGCCCGCGCCCACCAGGCTCTTTTTGACCAGGGTGGGTTCGTAGGCGAAAACCGGCACCCCGGCCACCCCGCAGGCGGCCAGGGCCGCCCCCCGGGCCTGTCCGAGCTTGATGGCCGAGGCGGAATTGACCGCCACGAACACGCTTTCCACGGCGGCCTCGCCCGGCCCATGACGCTCAATGAGCGCGGCCACGCCGGAATAGATCAGCCCCAGCCTGGCCGCCACGTCCGTTTCGCGCTCGGTACGGATGGTCCCGGCCTCAATGAGCGACACCTGCCCGGACACCTCGCGCACCAGCCCGTAGCCGGTGCAGCGCGACCCCGGATCAAGCCCCAAGACCACCGTGCCGCCGGAGGTCACGCCCTAGCCCATCTGGTCCAGGACATCGTCGGGCAGATCAAAATTGGAATGCACCTTCTGCACGTCGTCGTTGTCCTCAAGGGCCTCCATGAGCCGGATGATTTTCGCCCCGGTCTCGGCGTCCACGGCCACGCTGTTGGCCGGAACCATGGTGATCTCGGCCTCTTCACAGGCCATGCCCGCCGCTTCGAAGCCCTGTCGGGCCGTCTCGAAGGCCTCAAGCGCGGTATGCACCTCCCACACGTCGCCCTCGTCGGCCACTTCCTCCGCGCCATGCTCCAGGCCCACTTCCATGACCTGGTCCTCGCCGTAAGCGTCCTTGGCGAAGGTCAAAACGCCCTTTTTCTCGAACATCCAGCCCACGCACCCGGCCTCGCCCATGGCGCCGCCGTTTTTGCTCATGATGTGGCGTATCTCGGCCACGGTGCGATTGCGGTTGTCCGTCGCGGCCTCCACCAGGATGGCCACGCCGCCGGGACCGTAGCCCTCGTAGGCGACCTCGTCGAAATTCTCCCCGGCCAGCTCGCCGGTGCCCTTTTTGACGGCCGTGTCGATCTTGTCCTTGGGCAGGTTCACGGCCTTGGCCGCAGCGATGGCCGACTTCAGGCGGGCGTTGGTGTTCGGGTCGCCGCCTCCGGCCCGGGCGGCCAGCATGAGTTCCTTGGTCACCTTGGTGAAGGTCTTGCCTTTTTTGACGTCCTGCACCGACTTGCGGGCCTGGATGTTCTTCCATTTGCTATGTCCGGCCATCATATCCTCCGTATGAAATATCGGGCAGGGGAGGGAGCGTCGTCCATCCCGCCCGGATTGTGCCGCGTGGTTTTCCCGGCGCGCCGGTCTTGTGACCGTTTCCGAAAAATTGTTCAACCCGCAATCCGGCCCATGCGCCGCCCCGGAGGCTCTTCCCGGTCATGCCCGTGAAACCGGCGTACCGCCGTATGAAGATACTTCATGAACATGCATCGTTACTTTAAAAAACACTGTCGCGGCCCGGGTCGCGATCTGAGATGGGTCCGTCCGGTCGAAAGCCCAGGCCGACATAAAAAATTTCCTTGCTCTCGGGGCGCGAACTCTTGGGCTTTATGGCCTTGACTGTGGCGAAGCTTCTGCGCATCTCCCCCTCGAAGGCCTTGACCTCGGGGCCCTGAAAAATCTTGGTCACAAACCGCCCCCCGGGTTTGAGAAAGGCCCGGGCCATCTCCAGGGCTCGTTGGCACAGCTCCAGGGAATTGGCCTGGTCGGCGAACTTGATGCCCGTGGTCTTGGGGGCCATGTCGCTGACCACCACGTCGAAAGGGGCGTGATCGTCCAGGGCCGCCGTCAGTTCCGGGCCCGGGGAAAAGGCGTCGTCCTCGACGAACGTCACCTGGGGCGGGAACGAGATGGCCGGAGAGTTGAGGTCCACGGCCAGCACCCGGCCGCCGAGGCCGACCTTTTCGGCGCAATACATAGTCCAGGAACCGGGAGAGGCCCCCAGGTCCAGGACGGTTTGCCCCGACCCCAGGAGGCTGCATTGTTTCTGGATTTCTTGTAGCTTATAGACCGAGCGGGCCGGATAATTCTCCTGCTTGGCCTTCATAAAATAATGATCCTGGATTTTTTTCATGGTGTTTCGTGCTTTCGGGCACGGTAACCGAAACCGCCACGCAAGGAAAGGCGCGCATGCACGACCATGTCTCACGGCCCAGCCGCATATCGGTCATAAGCGAACTGGGCCGGACCCAGACCCTGGCCGATTGCCGGGAAAGCTTTTCCCGTTTCGGGGAAGCGCGCGGGCCTGCCCTGTTTTTGGGGCTGGGGCCAAGCCCCTGGCGACTGCCTACCTTTCTACCCCAGGCCTGGGGCACATGCTTCTACGCGGAATGTCCGGAGTGCGAAGCCCAGATGCCGGAGCACTGGAGGGAGACGATCCCCGCCGATTTCGAGCGGACCCCCCTGGCTACGTTCATGGACGGGACATGGCCCGGGCCGATTTTTTTCTACATGCCGGGGCTCAAGCACTTCCCGTCCTTCTGGGGGCCGATCTGGGCCAAGGTGTGCCTGGACCGTCTTCGGGCCGAGACCCCCTCCCCTCCCCCCCCGCCGACCGCCGTGCGCACGGTGCTCCTGCCGGGAACCGCCCGCAGCCTCCTGGTCCCGGAACTGCGCGAGGCCTTCACCCGGGCCGGGTTCGCGGTGACGGTCATGGACCCGGCGGAGATACTGGAGCATCTGTCCGAGATTGTGCGCGACGGCCCTCCGGACATCTTTTTTTCCGTCAATTTCCAGGGCCTCGACGACTTCGGCCGGGTGTTTTTCCTTCTGCGCCAGGCCGGAACGGCCGTGGCCGCCTGGTGCGTGGACAATCCCTTCCACCTCGTAAGCCGCCTGCGCTCGCCGTTTTGGCGCGAGATGCCCCTTTTCGTCACCGACGACTGGTTTGTCAGAATCCTGGCCGACAACGGGGCCGCATGCGTGCATCACCTGCCCCTGGCCGCCAATCCGCGATTTTTCGATCCGCTGCCCGCCCCCCTGCCCGAGGCGGCGCGTGATCTCGCCGACAAGGTGGTGTTCGTGGGCCGCAGCGAATTCCCCGGCAAGCGGGGATTTTTCTCCGGCTGCCTGCCCCCGGTTGCATTTGCGGCCAAGGCCCGGGAAATGATCGCACACGGGGAACGACCCCATTTCGGCTGGTGGGTGCAGGCCCTTGGCCTCACCGCACTGTGGCCGGAGGGAGCGGTGCGGGTGGCCGGATGCGGGGCCGAGGACATCGGCCGGACCCGGCGCACGGAGGTGCTGGCGGCCCTGTCCCGGGAGATGGAGCTTGCGGTCTTCGGGGACGGGCGCTGGGCAGAGCTGCTGCCCGGCCAGGCCTGCCGGGGGCCGGTGGACTATTACGGGGCCCTGGCCGCAGTCTATGCCGCGTCGGGGGTCAACCTCAACGTGACCGGGCTGCTTTTGCCAAGCGGCCTGACCCAGCGCCATTTCGACGTCTGGGCGGCCGGGGGGTTCCTGCTTTCCGACGACAACCCGGGACTTGGCGTCTTTCCCCGGGAACTGACCCGGGAGACGGTTTTTTCCCGCCCGGACGAGGCCGTGGCCAGATGCCGCCGTTTTTTTTCCGAACGAAACCTGCGGGCGGACCTGATCCGGGCCTGGCGGGCGGAGATAGCGGCCCGGCACACCTATGACGTCCGGGTGGCCGAAGTTCTCAATCGGCTGGATCTTTGCAAGGAGTCCGACTAGCCTTTTTCCAAGAATCTCTCCATATTTTCCAACATGATACCCCGGGACATCCGACACGCATCGGCCCAAAGGTCGACCGCTTCGGCTTGACCGCCGACCGAAACGGGTTTACATGCCCCATTCCACCTTCGGGGGCGTAGCTCAGCTGGGAGAGCGCGGCGTTCGCAACGCCGAGGTCGTGGGTTCGATCCCCATCGCCTCCACCAAAATCGTCAGGGGCCTGCAACATGCGTTGCGGGCCCCTGTTTTTTTGCGGACGGCGGAACGGGGCGGCGTGGAAGCCTTTCTCAAGTCCGCCTCCATGGCTGCGAAACGAGCGCCAAGCTCCTTCACCTCGAATTCGGTCAACTCCCCCTGCTTCCCGAGACGGCGAAGCTTGTCCCGAAGTTCCTGGACATTCTGTTTTGCGCGTTCTGCTTCTACGTCTATGCGGATGCCGGGCATTCTCGTCTCCCTCGTTGGCGAAAACCGAGAATGCGTGGATGCAAAGCGTTGCCCGTCAGATCATGTTTCTGATAACGGGAATGGGAACGGGTTGAAGGAAGCCGCCACCGCCCAGCCAGCCCCCTTTGACAATTCCGCCGGGAGGATGATCCTTTTGGCGCAACCCACAACCGAGGTTTCCATGACCCTCTTGTTTGACGACACCAAAAAGCTGGAAAAGGCCCTTGGCGAAGAGGCGGCCAGCGTCCTTATCGGCATCCTGGAAAAGCAGGACGAGGAGGCCAAGAGGGAGCTTGCCACAAAGGCCGATCTTGACGTTAAACTGGCCCAGGTGAAGGCCGAAATTATCAAATGGGTTGCCGGTCTGATGCTTGCACAGACGGCCATCATCGCCGCTTTGACACTGTTCGGGTAACCCCGCCCATCCCGACTCCTGGCCCCGTGGAACTTTTCACGGGGCTTTCTTTTTCCTTGACTTCCCGTTGCGGGCCGGAGATTCCTCTTGATGCACGGGGCCACATACGGTATCAAAACCCTATGAGCAAGGCGGAAAAGACCCTCGAAAAAATGCGTCGCAACCAGCTTGATTGGCGGCTTGACGATCTCAAGGCCATTGCGCGGGAGCTTGGGATTGATTGGGACCAGGACGGGACAAGCCACTGCGTTTTCAGGCACCCCGGGAAAAACCATGTGACCGTTCCCGCCAAGCGCCCCATCAAGCCGCGCTACGTTCGTGATTTCCTCGCACTTGTTGACGCCGTGAAAGGAGAATAAGCATGGAAACGCCCAAATACCCCTTTGAAATATCGCTTCTCAGCGAAGAGGACGGAGGCGGCTACCTCATCACCTTCCCGGACCTCCCCGGTTGCATGTCCGATGGCGAAACCGTTGAAGAGGCCGTCGCCAATGGGGCGGACGCGGAAAAAGCGTGGTTGCAGGCTTCTGAAAAATGGGGCGACCCCATCCCGACGCCCGGTGGTGGCCCCGTAAAAAGTGGCGAGTTTCGGACCCGCGTCCCGGCAAGCCTTCACGCACGTTTGGCCGCCCGCGCGAGGCAGGAGGGCGTCAGCATGAACACTTTGGCCGTGGCGCTTCTGGCTGAAGGCCTGGGGCGAAAGGAGGCGCGGAGGTGACGCTTGCCCAAACAGCCGTCATCGTCGCGCTCAAGCTGCTCGGGTAGCCCTTCCCCAGCCCCGCGTTTTTCTCGCGGGGCTTTCTTTTTTCTTGACTTCCGATTTGCGGGCCGGATTTGGGGTTGACGGGTTTCCGTGTGCCGGAAAGGCCAATCGGCCTCGAAGGCGGCATGAGCAGCATCCGGACGAACGCTTTACGTCGCCGCAAAACCGTCCAACCAACCGGGATCGCCTCAGCCTCGTGGGCATGACCTTACGTCAAATATATTCCCAAGGTTACCCGTATCCCCCGGCGTTCGCAACGCCGAGGTCGTGGGTTCGATCCCCATCGCCTCCCCCAAAATCGCCAGGGGCCTGCAACATGCGTTGCAGGCCCCTGTTTTTTTGGGGGACGGTCCTGACCGTCTCCCTCATCCTCTCATGCTTTGCCCCTATTCCAACAGGGGAATGACCGCCACATTTCCTGAAGACGGCCCCATGGTCTGGGTGGGCAGGGACAGGGCCTCCACCGCCGCCTCGATCTGGGCCTCGGAGACGCCGCTGGACGTAAAAAAATTGTTCACCCCGCCCGGCGTGCCGGTTCCCCAATCCGTGACCTTGGAGCGGTAGGAGATACGCGTATCCCCGAAGGGCAGCACATTGGCGTCTCCATCCTCGTGCGCGGTGTGGCTCTGGATGATGACCCCGGCGCCGGGGCAACAGATGAAATCGTTCATCCGCATGTATTGGGGGGCGGACTCGGTGGACTGGGCCTGGATGCAACCCGTCAGGTTCTGGCCCGAGGGCTGGTAGTCCGTGGACACCACAAGCCCTGTGGAGTCGATACGGTAGGAGAAGGTCAGATCATATCGGACGCCGGAAATGGTCACCGTGGGTTTGAAGACAACGGCCCGGTGCTGTTCCAGCAGGCGGGGAATGGCCAAGCCCTTCTCGAAGGCGTAGGCAATCCCTGTCTCGCCATCGTATTTTCCCAGATAGACGATACTGTCCGCCGTGATGCGAAAGATCGTCGTGCCCGAATAGACCCAGGCCTGGGTGTCGCCCTCCCAATACCAGTCAGACATGAGCGTCAGCCCCGATGCGGTGGTATGGCAATAGATGGCGATGCCGTGCTGGAGATGCTCCCACATGATCCCATCCTCGATATCCACCCCTCGCTCGGCATAAATGACGTAGCGTTTGTCCACCAGGGAGGTTCCCCTGTCCGCTGTGACAAAGCCCTGATAATAGGCACTATCGTACAGCGTGCCTGTTTGCCCCGGAAGCGGCATGCACAACGTCCCAAACACGACGAAACACAACATGGCGAAATGGACGAAAAACCTGTTCGATGCGCATAAAGCCATATCAATACGGAACTTTTTGCACCACAAGCATCCCTCGGCCATATCATCCTCCATTATTTTAGACAACACATAAACGACATTTCAATTCAATTCAAGAACTAATACGCAAATCAACATATCCCTAAGACGATTCATGTTGTCCCATACGCAGAACGTCTCCAAACTATTTCAGTCATTCAATGAAATATCCTTCTTTACAACAAAACATCACCAAGCAGGTCTGGTTCTGCGCTGCGCCCCCCTCCGATCCTCACATGGTGTTCGAAACGTGGCGGATGTTGTAGCACCCTGCAACACTCATCATGATACCGCGAAACAAATCCCTGCGGGACGCGCAACGTCCACACAGCCGCCACACCTGCCAATGGCGCATCCTCCTAGCCCGGTCCCGACCTGTGCGGCATAAACGCAGGCCTCACAAAAAACGGCCCGGGACCGGCGCAGGCCGATCCCGGGCCGTCTCTCCCGGGGCGCAGGGTCGCGGCCGACTATTCGCAGGAGATGGCTGCGTCGCAGAACTTGCCAACGCCGTATTCGCGGCGCCGGAAAAACTTCTCCGGTTCGGGGCCGATGATCTGGAGTTCCGGCTGCTTGGATTGCATGGACAGGGCGATGTGCATTTCCTTGGTGCATCCCGTGGAAAACGTGGCGTCCTTGCCCGCCCAGGCCGGGGGCACGGGCTGGCCCATCAGTTCGAAGCTCTTTTCGATGTCCGAATGGCTTTGGAAGCGCCACACGTCAATCAGCCCGCACCGTTGCACCCGCTCCCACATGAACATCAGGTCGTCGGCGTCCATGCCCTCCTCGAAATGCTCGGAGGGATTGATGATGATGGTCCCGGTGAGGCGCTCCCGCAGATGGGCGATGAAGGCGTTGACCACGGCGATGGCCTTCTGGGTCTGGCCAGGGATGCTGCCGATGATGGCGCTGTAGAACATGACGCTTTTCCCGGACAACCGGGCCGAACGCATGCTCTGGATGATCTCCTCGGCCTTGGCCTTGATGTCGGCCTCGGTGAATTTGCGGGCGCCCGGGGCTTTTTTCTTGAGCTCCAGATGAAATCCCCCCTCGCTGTCCCGGCGAAAACTCAGGATATCCCGGGTGAACTGGTGGCTGGTCAGCAGCAGGCGGCGGTGGTTGAACCCCCCCTTGGCGATGACCAGATCCGCCTCCTTCCAGGTCCGGGCGAAGGTCACGCTGACCCGGTGCAGGTTCAGGCGCTCCCGGGTGCCGTCGGAGATGACCACCAGGGGGTTTTCCCGGATGATGCGCAACAGTTCGTTTTTTCCGGCCCGATTATCCTCCAAGAAATAGGCCCCGGCCAGGACGCTGGTCAAAAGGGGATCCTCCTCGGCGTCCCAGAAGGTGGGGGCGTCGAAATAAAACCCCTCCTTGAGGGCCACGATCACCCGATGCCCCATGCGCAAAAGCGTGCGGATGAAAAGCAGGTCGATGACAAATCCCCCCGAAATGTCGGGCAGGTACAGGATCTTCATCTCGCCGTGGCGGTGGGGATCGACAAGGGCGCGCAGGGCCTCGAAGGCCTCGGTTCCGCCGACCATCTCCCGGGCCAGTTCCTCGCGGGACGGGGGGGGGCCGTCCTGCTCCCAGATGCGCGGCCAGCAGGACAGGGAAAAAAGCCTCTTGAGCTCCAGGCTGTCGAGCTCAAAACGCATGTCCGGAATGGTGCGGCAGGCCATCACCTCCCCGGGGCAGGCATACAGCAGATCCTTGAACTCCGGCCGCTGCACGAAGGCGAAGGCCCGGCGGTTGAGCAGGCGCTTGCGCTCCCGGCTGGGGTCGTCCTGGCCGCTTTGGGTCAGGAAAATGGTGTTGAGGCGTTTCATGAGCCGCGAGGGAATGAGCGTGGGATGGGTCAGGGCCTGACGGTATTTATGCTCGCACAGGGCCATCACCCGTTTTTTGGTGTAGTCGTCGGCCTTGCAGTCTTCGATAAGGCGCACGATGCGGTCCCAACGCTCGCTGTACTGGCGCAGAAGCGGCGGTTCCAGGCGCTTGTCCAAAAGATAGGTCAGCATCTCATCGGTGCAGGGCACGTACACCTGATCCGGGTCCAGGGACACCATGAACCGCAACTGTTCCGGGGAGGCGTTTTTGGCCGGATCGATGGTGTATTCGATGCTGTTTTCGGTCATGAAGTGCAGGATCCAGGCGTCAAGATAGGGATCCCGGCCATAACGGATGTCCAGGGCGGAGGAGAAACGCCCGCCGGACGAAGCGTCTGAAGTGTCGATCATCGTTGTCCGACAAAGCCTTTGCGCCGAAGTTTCTCGAAATAGGTGTCCTCGCGAAGGGTCGCCAGGATCAGGCCGCGCGCGGATCGGGTCACATGAATCTGGTCGCCGGATCGCAGGAGAAAGCCCTCCTGGCCGTCCGCCGTCAGATGCATGTCCGCCCCGGTGTCCAGGGTGGTCACGATGATGGGGGCGCAGGAAGGCAGCACCATCGGTTTCAGGTCGGTCTGGAACGGGCACACCGGGGTCACGCAATAGGCGTCCAGATCGGGATGCACCAGGGGCCCCCCGGCCGACACGCAATAGGCCGTGGTCCCGGTGGGGGTGGCCACGATGAGCCCGTCGGCGCGCAGGTCGCAGACGTACTCCCCGTCGTATTCCAGGCGCAACTCCACAAGCCTGGCCATGCTCCCCCGCCCGATGACCGCGTCGTTGATGGCCCTGGAGGCAAACACCCGCTCCCCGTCGCGGACCACGCAGACATCCAGGCACATGCGGGTGACGCTGTGAAAACCATTTTTCAGAATGCCGCGAAGGGCCGGCCGCCAGTTTTTCGGGCCAAGGGAGGTCAAAAACCCCACCCGGCCGAGGTTGATGCCCAGGATAGGCAACTGCCCGACCTTGGTTTTGCGGGCCTCGCTTAAAAGGGTGCCGTCGCCGCCAAGCAGGATGGCCAGATCGGGCGCCCGGGCCGGGTCCGCCCCCCGCCCGCGCGGCACGGGCCAGATGGCGGGGTCGGTCTGGCTCTCGCGCAAAAGCGTGGCCACTCCGGCGTCGGAGAGCCAGCCCGCGATCTCCAGGGCCAGGGCGTGGGCCTTGGGGGCGTCGGTCTTGTAGACGAGGAGGATGCTTGCGACTTCTGTCGGCATGTGTATGTTTTCCTTGCCGCCAAGTGTATGATAAAATGTATCGTCCGGGAAGTGTGGCGACCGGGCCTTTTCGCCGCCGCCACGCGGATCGCGTCGGGAATCCGGCATGGCTTTTTTGACGGCTTCGGGCTAAAGAACGCCTGGGGTTATGCCGATAAAAGATGACGGGAGAGGAGGAAAAGACCGTGCCCGCCACTGCCTACGACGTCCGCAACATGCTTCGCACCTATGGCAAGCAGGCCACCACCGCCCGGAGGTTGGCCCGCTACCGCCGCATGTTGCGCGCCTCCGGGGCAGAGGACGAGGTGACCATCTCCCGGGAGGCCAAGCGCCGCGAGCTTGTGGAGCGGGTGACCGCCGAAATCATGGAGAATCTCATTGTCACCGGCAGCGAGAATCCCGTGGTGGCGGACATCAAGGGGCAGATCGAGGAGGATTTCGGCGAACGTTTTCTCTACGCCTACCCCCCCGAGGAACAGGACTTGCAGATCTTTGTTTTGCGTGAGGATGCCCCCCCCGAGGAACTGACGGGGGAAAACCGGACCATCTTCCTGCAAAAGCTGTGGGAAGTGGCCCTGGAGAAAGTTGACGACACCATGCTCTAATCTTTCACGGGTGCGCTGCCGATAAGATGTGCAACCGGAGCGAGTCTCCGGGAGGGGGCGATTATGGATATCAACGACATCTTCGGAACAAGGAAGCTTTACGGGCAGAACCGGGTGGGTTCAGGCCAGTCGGCGGAGGTGTCCGGAACCGCCAAGGGCGGCAAGTCCAGCCAGACCAGCGGCTCCACGGACACGGTCACCCTTTCCGGCGACGCCAAGCTCTTCTCCCAGGCCGTGCGCGACGCCCAGGATTCGCCTGACGTGCGCGCGGATCGGGTGGCGGAACTCAAGGCCCAGGTGGAATCCGGCGAATACCAGCCCGATTCCCATAAGATCGCCGAGAAGATGCTTCTGTCCGAGATCGACCTTCTGTCCTGATCCTTTACGGCTTCATGATAAGACGACGGCGCTTTCCGCGAGGGGGAGGCGCCGTTTTTTTGACCACGCCGAAAATAGCCCGGGCAAGGCCGGGACAGGCGGATAAAAAAGCCCCGGCTTCGAAAAACCGGGGCTTTCAATTTCATGGCCTGCGCCGCAACGCATGCCCATGCCTATTTCTCCTCGGTTTCTCCGGGAGGTTCGGCGGAATCGGACGGAGCTCCATTGTTGCCCGCCGACGCCCCGGGCATGAAATGGCTGGGATATTTGGCGTCGGTCTGGGGAACCTGCAACCCGATGCGCGTTTCGTAATTGATGACCAGGGGACCGCTCAGGTTCAGGGTGGTCAGTTCCGGACGCCCCACGGGGATGCTCACGGTGACGAACACCGCCACCTTGCGCCGGTCGTCCACCCCCAGGATTCGTCGGTCGGCCTCGCCGACCACCACCTCGTATTCGGTCATGAAGCTGTACGGATCGGCCACTAAAAGCCCAAGCTTGGGATCGTCCATGCTTTGCAGCAAATGAAACGGCGAATCCTCCTTCAAATGAATGAGGGTGAATTCCTTGTGGTGTTCGAAACCGATCAGGCCCCTGGGGAAACGGATGACCCGTTCCGGGGGCACGCCCACCTCTCCCACCCGGGACTGGATTATTCTTTCGTTTTCTTGTGCCATATGTCCGCCGCGGCGAAAACGTCCTGGTCGCTTGCCTGCATGGCCTGCCTGTTCTGTTCGAGAATCCGCAGGTACACCTCTTCACGGTAGACCTGCATGTCGTGCGGGACGTCGAGACCGATCTTGATCTGCTTGCCCTGCACGCCAAGCACGGTGATCTTGATGTTATCGCCCAGGTGCAGGCTTTCTCCCGGGCGTCGGGTAAGTATGAGCATCAATGCCCCGTTTGATGGAAACAGGTTTCGCTCAGGCGAGAAACGCCGTCCGCGTGACAGCATGTCTATTCGCCACATGGGAACCGTGTCAACAGAAACAGCTGCTTGCCCACGTATTTCCCGGCCTCGCGTTTTTCTCCGCAGCCCCCCTGCGCACGTCTCTTCGCGTTAAATGTATTTCATCAGGCTCAGCTCCATGATGCTGGCCGAGGACTTGAGCACGGACTGATACGCCAATTCCTGCTGGGCGATCTTCACCAGGAGCGCCGCCAGATCCACATCCTCCACGCTGCTCACCTGTTCCGTGACATTGGCTTCGAGATTTTCCAGGAAGGTGTCCGCCGCCGTCAGCCGATTCTCCCGGCCGCCCACACTGGCTGCGTAATTCAGGATGGTTTGCTGGGAGTCGGTCAGGTCGGCCAGGCACTCCTGGCAGCCCGACTGGTTGTTGGTCTCCAGGTAACCCACCAGCTTGCCCACGGTTTCAAAAACATTGGCGGTCAGGCTGCCGCCAATGGTCACCGCCTCGTAACTGCCGTCCCCCGAAGGATCGGCGTACACGCCGCCGAAAATATCCTTGCCTACGCCATTTATGGTCACGGTCTGGTTGGATGAAATCTGAACGTCGATGGCTGCCGTGCGCGGCCGCACCACGAACTGCCCTCCGGCCGGAATGGCCGCCCCGGTGTCGCTGGTCAGGGTCAAGATCCCGCCAGGGATGGGCAGCATGGCGCTGCCCGAGGCGATGGCGCTCGACGTATGCCCTTCGGACCAGGTCAACCCGCCGTCGGAGCTGTACGAATAGGTGAAACTGGCCCCGGAGGCCGACATGTCCACGGCCTCGTCCACACGGACCACCACGTTGTTTTTAAACGTGCCGTCGGCCGTCCCCGTGACGCTGGTGTTGTAGAGGGGGTCGACCTCCGAGGCGTCGGCATCGTCGCCCTGATAGACGGCCGTGGGGCGTATCCACAGCCAGGTGCCGTCCGTGTCGTTTTCGTCTTCGCTGGCCGTGACGCTGGCCGTGGCGTCCAGGTCCAGGGTGACGGAATCGCCCAGTTGCAGGCGCGCCTGCCCGACCGGGGCGGTAGCGCTGTAGGTTCCTTCGGCCCAGGTTTCACCGCCGTCGGAGGAATAGCGGAAGGCCGGAGGCGGCACGTCGGACAGGCTTCCGGATTCGGAAAACTGCACCAGGATGGTGGTATCCGAGTCTCCGTTGATGGTGAACGACGTCTCGGACAGGGCCTCGTCGTTGGTGGTCATCCACAGGGCTTCCTTGAAGGCCGGGGTGTCGGTCTTTTGCCCGGAAAAGAGGGAACTGCCCTGATAGGTGGTGTTGGACAGGGAAATGAGCTGCTCGAAAAGCTGACGCATCTCGTAGCTGATCTGCTCCCGGTTCTCGTCGGTCAGGGTGCCGGAGGAGGCCTGTTCGGCCAGTTCCTTGATGCTGGTGAGCACCGTGCTCACCGAGGTCATGGTGGAGTCGGCCAGGCTGAGCCAGCCTTCGGCCATGGAGATGTTCTCGCGGTATTGGCCAAGCGAGGACAGGGTGTCGCGGCCGTTTAAGACCCGCACCGTACCGATGGGATCGTCGGAGGGCTTGTTGATCCGCTGTTGGCTCGACGACTGGATGTTGGACTCCATGAGCTGGGCCAGGGAGGAGTTCATATTCTGCAGGACGTTGGAATACATCCCCCGTTGGGTGACGCGCATGATCATGACGACTCTCCTCCCGTACCCGCCCTAGGGTCTTGTCCTCGAACCTGGCGTACACGATATTATAATCAACAACCTGAAATACTTATTTTTTCTAAAAAAATACCGGCACATTCTTTACGGGACGCACCATTAGGACTTCATCCCGAGAAGGACTTGAAACATCTCGTCGGCCGTGCTGATGAGCTTGGCCGCCGCCTGGTAGGACTGCTGGAACCGGATCAGGTTGGACATTTCCTCGTCCAGGCTCACGGCCGACACCGAATCCTGCCGTGCGGCCAGTTCATCGGCCAGGGCGGACTGATACAGATAGTTGTACTCGGCGTTCTGGGTGTCCACGCCCACCAGGCCCACCAGGGAATTGTAATATCCGGACAGGGTCTGGGTGGTGGTCCCGCTGGAGAACGTAGACATGGTCACCTGGGTCGAGGACAACGCGGCCAGGGACAGGGCCGTGGTGTTGTCGCCGGTGTTCAATTCCCCGGCCCCGTTGACGTGCCCGGCATTGAGAAAATTCAAGTCGTTGGCCACCACGGTGTTGACGGCGGCGTCGGTTGGCGTGGAGCCGGTAAAAAACGTGTTGATGCCCAAGGCCGCATAGAGCCCCGGCGAATCCCCGCCGAAGGCGAAGGTGTAGCCGGTGTCGGCGGTGACGGACAGGGCGCCGTTGATGACCTGGGCGGTGCAAAAGCTGCCGAAGGTATTGTTTATGGCGTCCACCACGTCGTTTAGGCTGTGGACGGACGGGTCGAAGGGCTGCGCTCCCGAGGCTACGGGGTCGAAATCGAGATAGCCGAAGGACGCCGCCGAGGCCAGCTTGCCGGTGGCTTCGTCATAAAAATACATGCTCGAAACCCCGGACGAAAGCTTGTCCCCGAAAACCAGTCCCGACGAGGCGCTGCCCAAGGCGATGTCCGCATCGGCCACGCTATACGACCCCATGGCGTAACTGAAGGCGGAAAGGCCCGCGCCCTGGGAATGGATGCGGTTGACCTCCCACACCAGGCTTTCGGTAAAGGCCGCCAGACGGTCGCGGTAGGCGCTGACATTGACGTCGCGCACGGTGCAATAGCCCTCCAGGGAGCCGCCGGTGATGCGCGAGGTGTTCTCGGTGCCGTTGGCGTAGGTCTGGGGGGTGACGTTTATGGCCGTGCCGGCCGCCTTGTACCAGTAGATGGCCTTTTTGGGGACCAGGGTGAAGGTGTCCCCTGCGCTCAAATTGCCGTCGACCGGGGCATCGTCGGGATTGTCGCTTGCGCCGAACCAGATTTCCAGCTCTCCGACCTGCACCTTGCCGTCCTCGGGACGGGCCGAATACAGGAGGTCGTTGCCGTTATCGTCCTTGAGCCAGGTCTTGCCGCCGTCCAGGGACACCCGGAAGGTGGCGGCCCCGGCCCCGCTGGTCACGTTCCCGGCATCCACCACCTGCAGGGTGTATTCATATTCGTCGGAGCCGTTGGAGTAGGCCTGGCCGTCGAAAGTGGAGGTCTGGGTGAGCTGCTTGGTGGTCTTTCCCTGCTCGAACGTGAACTTGAAGGTCGTGGTGCCGTCCACAATGGTGTGGCCAGCCTTGGTCATGATGGTGATGTCGCCGTAGCCGTTGTCGATGTATTGGAGGTCCACGATGGAGGCCAATTCGCGGATCTTGACGTCGCGCAGATCGTAGAGGGCGTTTGGGTTGTTGGAGCCTTCCACGGTATTCTGATTGATCTGGGAATTGAGCTCGGCGATCTCCTGGGACAGATCGTTAATGCGGTCCACATCCTGGGAGATGTAGTCTTCCATCTGGCTTTGAATGGAGGCCAGATCGGTATCCATCTGGCCGATCATGCTCAGAAGATTTTCCGCGTCGTCGATGACCACCTGCCGGACGGCGCTGTTTTCAGGACTCAGGGTCAATTCCTGGAGATCTGAGAGGAACTGGGCCAGGGCGGAGTTGACGCCGCTGGTATTGGATTCGTTGAACAGGGCCTCCACGCTTTGCAGGGCGCCGTAGGCGGCCTCGTAACTCGCTGCCGTGGAAGACTTGTCCAGGTATTGCAGCTCGATGAACTTGTCGAACAGCCGCACCACCTGCGTGGCCAGAACCCCTGTCCCCAACTGTCCGGGCGAATAGTTGATGGACATGGCTTCTTCGAGAAGAAGCACCTGCCTGCTGTAGCCCTCGGTATCGACGTTGGCGATATTGTTGCCCGTGACCTCGATAGCCAATTGCGAGGCGCGAAGCCCGCTTTGGGCGATATTGAGGATGGAGCTGATGCCGGGCATTACATTCTCCCGCTAAACAATGTCGGCTCGGCCGAGGCCCGGGCATAGCGCCCGGCGGCGGTATAGACGTCCTTGGTGGGAACAAGCTGCTTCTGGATGAATTCAACGCAGGAGCGGCTCTGGTCATAAAATCCCAGGGCCATCTTGAAATTCTGCTCGGCCTGTCTGGCGCAGGCCTGCTCGCGGCGGTCTATGCCCTCATACAACGCCTGGGCGCGCTGGCGCTGTTCGTCGGAGAAGGTGTGGATGACGTCGGAAAGACGCTTGGCGGCAGGAACAATCGTGGTGTAGATGGCGCGCAGTTCGGTGCGCTCCACCGCGATCTGGCGCAGGAGTTCATGGATGGAAAACTCGAGTCCGGCCACCTTGGTGGGATCAAGCACCCTCAGGTGGGTAAATTCTTCCTGCTGCAGCATGGCCAAAAGCGCCAGGGCCTTCCCCTGCCTGTCCAGGCTGGCGATGATTCTCGAGGTCATGACTTCCTCCCCCGCTGGAGCGCGCCGCTGTCGCCGCGCCGTCGTTTATGCCTTGCGATGCGGCGTTCGCCGCATAGATCCCCACCTGCATGGGATCCACGCTGGCCCCGGCGTATTGCAGTTCGAAGTGCAGATGGGGGCCGGTGGATCGTCCCGTACTTCCCACTTCTGCAATTTTCCGGCCTGCGGCGACAACATCTCCCTGCTGCACGTCGACACTGCTTAAATGCCCGTAAACACTACGCCATCCGCCCTCATGCTCAACAATCACGGCCTTGCCGTAGCCGCCCTTTTGCCCGGCAAAAACGACCTGTCCGTCCCAGCAGGCGGCAACCGCTTCCCCTTCGGGGGCGGCGATGTCCATGCCCGCGTGCCAGGCCGTCTTGCCGGTGAACGGATCGCCGCGCCAGCCGTAATCCGAGGTGATGGTCCCGGTCACCGGGGCCGCCAGGTCCACGGCGGCCTGATCCCGGCCGGGACGCGAGGCGTCGGTCCCTTGGGCGTCTTTGGCGGAGAGGAACAGGGAATGGGAGGGATGGGCCAAAACGGGGTCGGCCACGATGCGCTGCGGCTCGCTCGGGATCCCGGACGATTTCGTGGGAAGGTGGTCCAGCCCCGTTCCGGTCACGGGACGGTTGGCGGGCAGCGTGGCGCCCTTGGCGGGCCCGGTCGCCGTATCCGATCCGGCGCCCGTCTGGCCCGATTGGCCCGATTGGCCCTTGCCCCGCCCCACCCGCTCCTTGAGCTGGGCATACATCATGTCCGCCAGGCCGATGCCGCCGGCCTCGGCCAGCTTGTCGCCCATGGCCTGATCGAACATGGACAGGTATTTGTCCTCATAGGGGCCGTGCAAAATGCCGTCCTTGGGCACCGTGGCCCGCATCTGGGCCATGAGCTTTTGCAGAAACGCGCTTTCGAACCCCCGGCAGGCCTCGCGCAGTTTCTTCTCGTCCGTATTCCCGGCATTGA
>Ga0209467_1001369_pt1 | contig 21716 bp, 20 predicted proteins | sample Higcelwee11metaG_FD_187175 | JGI IMG/M metagenome (GOLD analysis project Ga0209467, IMG submission 187175) | Freshwater pond sediment microbial communities from the University of Edinburgh, under environmental carbon perturbations - High... | ecosystem: Environmental > Aquatic > Freshwater >... | reverse complement strand
CCGCAGACGAACTGGCCGCCCAAAGCCGCCTCAAGCTGGCCGAGGGCCGCATCACCTTCTCCCTGGCCGCGCTGCAAACCCGCAAGGACCGTCTCGTCTCCGGAACCCGCACCGCCCTGGCCGCCACCCTGGGCAAGGCCGGGGTCCGTCTCGATATCGGACGCGTCACCCGCATCTCTCCAGGTTCCGCCCGGGTGGACACTCCCAAGGGTCCGCACAGCATCCCCTACCGCTTCTGCATCCTGGCCACAGGCTCGCGCCCGGCCGTCTATCCCTCCATGGCCCCGGACGGCCGCGCCGTGCTCGACTCCACCGCCCTCCTGGGCCTGACCCAGGTTCCCGAAAGCCTGATCATCGTCGGGGCCGGGGCCATCGGGCTGGAGTTCGCCGACATCTTCCACCGCCTTGGCGCAAAAATCGTCCTGCTCGACGGGGCCGAACGCATCGCCCCGGCCGAAGACCCCGACGTGTCCAAGGTGTTCACCCAGACGCTCACCCGCAAAGGCTGCGTGGTCCGGGCCGGGGTGCGGGTCAAAAAACTGGCCACGGCGGACGGCCACGCCGTGCTGACGCTCGACACCGGCGAGGACATCCACGCCGAAAAGGCCCTGGTGGCCGTGGGTCGCTTCCCCAATTCCGACATCCCGGGCCTGGCCGATCTCGGCGTGCGCTTTCTGGGCGACGGTCCCAGCCGGGCCTGGATCGACGTCAATGACCATCTCCTGGCCGCCCCGAACATCTACGCCGTGGGCGACGTCAACGGCCGCACGCTCCTGGCCCATGCCGCCTCGCATCAGGCCTGCTACGCCGTGCGCCACGCCGCCGGAAAAACCGCCGCCCCCTACGAGCCCGGGGCCATCCCGGGCTGCATCTACGGCAACCCCGAGACCCTGCGCGTGGGCCGCTTGTCCCGCGAACTGGCCGCCCACGGCCTCGAACCCGAGATTTCCGAGGTCCAGCTCGCCGCCAACCCCATGGCCCAGGCCCATGCCGCCACAGCCGGATTCGTGCGCGTGACGTGGCTTGACGGCCGCGTGGCGGGCGTTACGGCCGTTGGGCGCGGCGTGGCCGCCATGGGAACCCTGGCCACGCTCATGGTCAACCAGGGCTTTACCCGCGATGATGCCGAACACCTGATCTTCCCCCACCCGGGCCTCGACGAATCCCTGCGCGCCGCGCTTTTGGCGGGGCGGAAGAAGGGGTAAGGGGAAAGGGGTAAGAGGCAAGAGGGAGAAGAAGAGTACAACGCGGGGGGAAACTTCTTGAAAGAAGTTTCCCCCCGCGCCCCCCTTCAAGAACTTTCAACGGGGCGGCATGGATGGGTGCGGGGAAGGGAAGCCGTTTGTGCGACCGTGTCCGGAATGGCGATCACGAGAGTTGAAAGGGATGTTATTTACCCTGGATGTAGATGGTTTTTCCGCCATACCGACCGCCGGTTCCGCCGTCGCCTGCGGCGCACAGCCAAGACTTGAAAAACAGGGACTCTGGCATCCACAGGGAAGGGCAACCTTCCTTTTTTATGCTCCCATAACGGTGAAGAGAGAAGGACGACTGTGATGAAACGCCCCCTGGTCCTGGCCTCGGCCTCGCCGCGTAGAAAAGAATTGCTGGAACTGGCGGGCCTGGATTTCAAGGTCGTGCCCAGCCACGCCCTGGAGCCGCTGCCCGACGAAAGCGAAACGCCCGAGGAATATGCGTTGTCCATGGCCCGCATCAAGGCCGTGGAGGTGGCGGGCCGCTGCCCGGACGCGGTGGTGCTCGGTGCCGACTCGGTCGTCGCCGTGGATATGGATATTTTGGGGAAACCGGCGGACGAGGCCGACGCCGTGCGCATGCTCGGCATGCTGTCGGGAAGAACCCACCGCGTGGTGACCGGCGTGTGTATCGTCATGCCAGGGCGCGAGGACCGGTTGTTTTCCGTCTCGACCGACGTCACCATGGCTGATATTTCGCTCCAGGCCGCCAAGGCCTACGTGGCGACCGGCGAGCCCATGGACAAGGCCGGGGCCTACGCCGTCCAGGGCCGCGCCGCCTGCTTCGTCACCCGCATCAATGGGTCGTATACCAATGTGGTGGGGTTGCCGCTGGCGGAGGTGGTATTTTTTTTGTTGGATTCTGGAATCGTCGCTCCGGAAACAATGTAGCGGGCCTGTTCGAGTTTTTTTGAACCGCAGTCTTGTCGGGACGAACATGCAAATAGAACTTGTTGATAAAGAGGATTATACGGAATTGCTTGGGGTTTGGGAGGCCTCAGTCCGAGCTACTCACGATTTCCTCAAGGAAGAGGACATCGCTTTATTGAAACCATTGATTCTCGGACAATACTTCGATGCCGTCGAGTTGAGATGCGTGAGGGATAAAGATGGCAAGATTGTTGGCTTCAGCGGTACTGCCAAGGGTAAACTAGAGATGCTTTTTGTGTTGCCAAAAAACAGAAGACAAGGCATCGGCTCCCTTTTGTGTAATCATGCCATACACAACTTGCGCGTTACTGAGGTTGATGTAAACGAGCAGAACCAAAAAGCTTTTGTGTTCTATAAGCATATTGGATTTCGAACCATAGGGCGTTCCCCCGTGGATGGTCAGGGGAAACCATTTCCTCTACTGCACATGAAGCTGGGGGAAATTTTATCTGAAGCTGCTGATAAATAACGTTCAATGTCTCCCACACAAGTCCCCACCAAAGAATTTTATAGAATGGTTTAGCACATGACAACAAACTATTGTCTGATACCATTCTGATTAATGTGGTGGGCTGCCGCTGGCGGAGGTTGCCGAGGCTCTTGGTAAATGGGGAGCTGTTGATATCGTGCGATAACAGCGCTCTATGTGGCGTTTAGCAGATTTTCGATATCGCACCCGATGATGGCGTGCAAATTTCTTGTCACTTTTTCCGCAGGCCAGTCCCACCAGGATATCTTCAGGAGTTCGGCGACGACGTCCTCTGCGAACCGATGTCGCACCAGCCGCGCGGGATTTCCAGCGATGACGCTGTAGGGTGGAAAACTCTTGGTGACCACGGCTTTGGCCCCGACAACACATCCGTGACCAAGCTGTACGCCGGGCAATATCGTCGCATCATAGCCGATCCAGACGTCATTCCCGATGATCGTGTCCTTCACTTCCGACGCCAACCGCTTTTCTGGAACAGCGGTTTCCCACCCTGCGCCAAAGATGTAGAACGGATACGTCGAGAACGAGCCGAGGGCGTGGCTGCCGCCGTTCATGATGAACGTGGTCTTTCTGGCCAGGGCGCAATAGCGGCCGATGACAAGCTTGTCGCCGATGAAGTCGAAATGGTAGAGGACGTTCTCGAAAAATCGCTCAGGTCCGTCCGGATCATCATAATAGGTGTAATCGCCAATGACGATGTTCGGATTGCTGCACACGTTCTTGAGGAAGGTGACTTGCGGAAATCCCTCCATCGGATGTTTTGTCTCAGGGGATGGGCCGTGCATCGCGACAGGATAGTTTTCACCTGAACTCAACGCAACCAGTAAAGTTGTTCATGGCGGCCAGCACCGCCCGTTGCGCCATCTTCCCCTCTCGCCTATTCTCGGCCTTTCGTCTGAAACCGCACCGACGCGCCTGCCGCGTCGCGGCCGCCCCGCCCAGGCCGGAAAGGAGTCCCCATGTCCGACGCCCCCGTCATCGACCTTGCCCGACACGACGCCACCGCCGTCATCTCCCTACGCCGCCCGGAGCGCCGCAACGCCGTCAACGCCGCCATGGCCGGGCAGCTTCGCCGGGCGCTGGCCGAGGTCGGCGCGGACCCGGCCGTGCGGGTGGCGATTTTGACTGGCGACGCGGCCTGTTTCTGCGCCGGAATGGACCTTGCGGCCTTTCTGGGCGGCCAGGGCCAGGAGGTCAATTCCGGGCCGGGACGTTTCGCCGGGGTGGCCGCCCACGGCCTGGACATCCCCCTGGTGGCCGCCGTGGAGGGCCCCGTCCTGGCTGGCGGATTCGAGATGGCCCTGGCCTGCGACATGATCGTGGCTGGCCAGGACGCCTTTTTCGGGCTGCCGGAGGTGCGGGTGGGACTTTTCCCGGCCGCAGGCGGCGCCTTCCGCCTCATGCGCGCCCTGCCCCCCAATCTGGCCATGGAGATGCTGTGCGCCGCACGACGCCTGACCGCTGCTGAGGCGCATCGCTTCGGATTGGTCAACCGACTGGTCCCGGCCGGAACGGCGCTGGCGGCGGCCCTGGATCTGGCCCGGGAGATCGCGGCCATGGCCCCGCTTGGGGTGCGCGCCGCGCTGCGGCTGGCCCGGGCCGCCCGGGACGCCGACGCGGACAGGCTGTGGGCCGAAAACGACGCCCTGTGGGCGGTGGTCAGCGCCTCGGCCGACGCGGCGGAAGGCCCACGCGCCTTTCTCGAAAAGCGGCCGCCCGTCTGGACAGGGGCGTAGGCGAAGCGGCCACGGGCATCGTCGGCTCCGCTGCCGCCACTTCTGCGCGTGTTCCGTGGACCCGGCGCATCCCTGCTGCGTTTGCAGGGAAATCCGCCTCACCGCGAGGCCATGTCGCGGCTTCTCGGGAGCCGCATGTCTTCCCGACCTTCACCGTGTTCCCGCGCCACGCCCCCACGCAAGGCGACGCAGGCCGGACGAACGCCCCCCGCGTCCGCCCAGCCTGACCAATTTCCGCAATCTTATGCGTCAAGCCCCGGCACCGGGAAGAGGCGACACACGTCCGCCACCCGTTCCCGGATGTCCGCATGCAGGGCCGCGTCCTCGGGGCTGGCCAATACGTCGGCCATCCAGCCCGCAAGCTGCGCCATTTCCGGCTCCCGCATGCCCCGGGCCGTGGCCGCCGGAGTCCCCGCCCGGATGCCCGAGGGCCGAAGCGGCGGGTTCGGATCGTCCGGGATGATCTGCTTGTTGGTGGTGATGCCCGCCGCGTCCAAAAGCTCCTCCGCTGCCCGGCCGTTGAGCCCGAAGCTTTCCTGCGTGTTCAAAACCAGCATGTGGTTGTCCGTGCCGCCGGTCACAAGCGCCGCGCCGCGCGCCGCAAACGTGGCCGCCATGGCCTTGGCGTTGGCCAAGACCTGGGCCGCATAGTCCGCAAATTCCGGTTGCAGGGCCTTGCCCAGCGTAATGGCGATGCCCGCGATCACGTTCATGTGCGGGCCGCCCTGAAGCCCCGGAAAGACCGACTTGTCGATTTGCGCCGCGATGTCCTTGCGGCACAGGATCATGCCGCCGCGCGGGCCGCGAAGCGACTTGTGCGAGGTGGTGGTCATCACGTCAAAGCCGAAATCCAGCGGGTTTCGCATCACGTTCCCGGCCACAAGCCCCGCGTAGTGCGAGGCGTCGCACATGGTGTACGCCCCGACCTCGTCGGCCACGGCCTTAAACGCCGCATAGTCCAGGTCGCGCGGATAGGACGTGTAGCCGCACAGAACAAGCTTCGGCTTGTGCTGCTTCGCCAGATCGCGCACCGCGTCCATGTCGATGGCCCCGTCGGTCGGATCGGTCTTGTAGCGCACGAAGGTGAAAAGCCGCCCCATGTGCGACACGGGCGCGCCGTGCGTCAGGTGCCCGCCGTGCGACAGGTCCATGGCCAATATGGTGTCGCCGGGGTTGAGCAGCCCCAGGTACACGGCCTGGTTCATGGGCGAACCGGACAGCGGCTGCACGTTGGCGTGCTCGCTGCGAAACACGCGGCAGGCCCGCTCCCGGGCCAGGCATTCCACCTGGTCCGTGAACTCCTGGCCGCCGTAGTAGCGCCGCCCCGGATAGCCTTCGGAATACTTGTTGGTGAAGACGCTGCCCAAGGCGGCCAGCACCTCGGGATAGGTGTAGTTTTCGGACGGGATCAACTCGATGCCGAGCCGCTGCCGGTTTTCTTCGCCGGTCAGGGTGGCGGACACTTCGGGGTCGGTGGCGAAAAGCTGGTCTCGCAGGGCGCGCATGGGCTCCTCCTTGACAGGAAGGTTGGCGTCGGGTGTGACGCAGCCCAGGCGAGCGGCATGAAGAGGTTTCGCGCTTCCCCGTGGTGGCCCACGTTTCTCGCCAGTCACGCGAAACGGTTGTGTGAGAGGCAGGGTGCATGTAGACCGGAGCGGGGCGGGGCGTCAAGCGCACGATTAATCCGATCGTATAGCCTGTGGTCTCTGCCTTTCATCAATTCAGAACATAAATTCAGAGGAAGACTGGTGACAAGCCACCTCCATTTCTCGGAACCCTCTATTTTTTGGAGATAAACATGAACAACAAGGAGGAAGAACGCAGCCACCTCGTAGAGTTCTTCAAATTTCTAAACATCCCACCATCCAATTATACATTACATCCGAATGGAGAAAATACTCCACCAGATGCTTGCTTCGAAAAAGACAATTCATTGATATCTATCGAACATACACGACTAACGAATACAGACGAAAGAGAAAAGTTCAGCATCAGAAGAATGATTCTTGAAGAAATTCAGCGTTTATATCCAGAGTGGAGTTTATTTTCAGCGTATATCCTATTTGTGAATGACGAATCACTATCCATGAAAAATAAAAAACTTCTTGCTCAAGAAATAGTTAACACTGTTAAGGCAAATTTAACTGGAGTTGAATACGACAGAATACAAATTAAAAGCGATAACACAATTATTTCTTTAAGAAAAAGTTACGATTTCGAACACAATAAATGGAGGTTCACAGGGGACACCCTTGGATGGGTAAACAAACAAAACAAGCCTCTGTTAGAGTCTATCCACAAAAAGAGCGAAAAACTCCTTGAATACCGCAACAGATACGACAAAAACTGGATTTATATCCATATCTCCCGACTCAAAAGCTATGGCAAATATGAAATCAACCATAATGAACCAATATGCACCATTTTTGACAAAGTGTTTGTAGCCGAGGAAGACCAGTACACGGAAATGAAAGTTATTCGAAGACCATGAAACCAAAATTTGTATATACAGTGATAGTATTCACCTGACACCGCCGCCCCCAGCGGGACAGCATCCAACCCGCTTTTCATCGCCCGCCGAGTCGCCGCATTGAACGTGAGGCCAAATAAACACCGAATCTTCTGTACTCCTTCCTGTCAATAATGGCAGACCGGCTCGTCGCCGCATGTCTCATGGACGCAGGTGTACGGACTCCCGTTATTATAGAAATACCACTCCCCTATCCTGCCGGTCTTGTCATCGCAATACATGCCCGATATATCCACCGTCCCATCCAAAAGATACGACTTGTACGCGCCCGTCAACTCGCCATCCGTGTAGTGGCGTTCAACCCATGGATTCCCGTTCTCCCACCACCATTTGAAACTTCCGTGATAGACGTCTCCCTTGTACTCGATATGCGACGCCTTCTTGAAGTTTTCATGCCAGGTGATGACAAGCTCCCGTTCCCCTGTTGCGACATCATAGCAATATGCCGATATCGGCTTTGAGCTGTCATCGTTATCATATCTCTCTTCCGCAGCAATGAATCCAAGCGTAGGATGCTTCCAGGTCCGTATGCTCCCCACATATTGCATTGACCAAGTGGGCGGCACATCCAGGCAATACTGCGGGTCTCCGTCAAGCCTGATCTGGACCGTGGCCAGATTCGCCGTCCGGTAGGGATAGGACGCATCGCCGTTGCTGGCCACCGCGATGACCGCATCCCCCTGGCCCACGCTGAAATGCAGCGGCTCGCCGGGCGTCAGGACGCCCAGGCGCGAATAGCCCGTGCCCGCGGAAATCTTGTACAGCGCATAACTGATGTTGTCGGCCTCTTTGGCCACGGCGGCCCACTCCGTGTCGCCGGACTCCAGATAATTAAACATGACCCTCCAGATCCGCCCGGAAAACGGCTCGATGCTGTCGGAAAAAATGGCGTAGGGCTGGTAGCCGTCGGTCGGGGTCTTGAGATACTTGGTGATGCTGCTCGGCAAGGCCGGCCAGGCGGAATAGACCGTGCTCTTCGACGCGGCTTTCTCCAAAAAAGCTATCCACTTGGACGATGTCGAGGTCATGCTCCCTTCGGTTTCAATCAGCGCGCCCAGATCGGACAGACCGGAGCTCCCCGTTCCCTGGGCCTGGATGTTATGCCACAGGTCATAGACGAACACATCACTGCCGCGCGCGTCGCGCAGATAGCGCAAAAACCCCGACGCCCAATATCCAAGATTCTGGATGCCGGCATGCCCCGCCTCGGTCGCCAGCCCATACTGGTAATCCGGGAGGGTGTTGAGAAACACCTGCGAGACGTAGGTGGCCGAGTCCAGCATCACGCCCTCGAACCACACCGACGAGGCCTCGGAAAGGAGGAGGAAATTCGGCGTGGCCAGGGGATGGCGCAGGGCCAGGGCGGACCTGGGATTGTAGAGGTTTTGGATGATGTGGAAGTATTCGTGTCCAATCGTCGCCTTGAGGCGCTCCAACTGTTCCGGCGCGCAGATCTCCACGTTTACGTTCATGTACTGCCCGCCCTTGCCCGAGAGCGGCACGCCCACCTCGCCGTCGACCTCGCCCATGCCCCGTTCGACGGTGATGTTCACCGGGTTTCCCAGGCCGGTGGGGACAAACCCCATGGCGGCCAGTTTCGTATACGCGGACTCCGCAAAATTGAGGATCTGCTGCGGAATGTCTTCCGGATGGGCTGCGATGGAGGCCGGATAATAGAGACGGAAATGGTCGCTGCGCAGCGTTTCGAAACCGGTGATGCGCCAGAATGTGGCCTCGCGCCGCGTGGGGACGTCGAGCGGCGCGTCTTGCCTGCGATTGGCTGCGGGCAACGATTCGCTGTCGTTTGGGGCGATGTCGACGTAGAGCATCCCGGAAACGACCCGGCCCATGACCAGGGTCGGCCGGACGTCGCTGCGATCACTGCCGACGACCAAGTTGTCGGCCAGGGCCACAGGCATTTCCCGGTCCAGGCCTCCGACGAAACCAAGGCACAATGTCAGCGGCCTGCTCCACCCTTGCGCCTCCACCCGGAGCGTCCAGACCAGGGATTGGCGGCTGCCCAGATAGTCGGGATTGGCCTGGCGCCCGGAAAGCTCCACCAGCGTGTCCGAGGAAAAGCCCCCGGCCGGCACGTCCACCGACACGGACCCCACGGCCAGGACGCCGCCTGCGGAACCAATAACGGCGCTTGCCGTGGGACTTGCCGCCGCAACGACCGCTGGAATCATCAAAAGCAGCGCGTCACTCTCATCCCCAGTCTGGGCAAGAGCGTTTTTACAACATATGGAATGTGCGCTCATGAAATACAACACGAAAAACAGTACGAAGACATGACGATCATTTTTTGGAATCATGCTTTTCCCCGTCAACCGTATCTCTGGAATCAATATTCAAAATATCCTGGTCAAATCCCATATGCCATCACAACTCATGACGTCTCCCCGCCATGAGATTCTTTTGTTGCGTAACGGCGCGGACTTTCTCTCGCAATCATTCAGCATCATTACAAAGGATACCCGCATACGCGATATGAGATCCCTTTCGCACAAAGGATAGTCATCCTTATACTCTAAATAAAACATGCCAAACAGGCCCGTCAAGCGCCAATATCCACGCGATGAAACCTGAAAAATCCGATGTTTTTATTCTTTTCCCAAGAACACAACCTGTTATGCCCTTGGGACAGATGTCTTGGAGATCATTGCAATGCGACTTTTCCGATTTACGATGAAAAGACCGCCGGGATTTTCCTACGACCGGGGACGATGGAAATGCTTCCTGGCCGGGTGCTCCACCTTCTCTGTGAATTTCTGGCCGCCGTCGTCACGCCTGCCGGATAGCCCTCGGAATACTTGTTGGTGAAGGCGCTGCCGAGGGGCGAGTGAGAGGCAGGGTCGATGGAGATCGGTGGGCGCGGCCGTGGCAGGGGAAGACGTGGAGAAGAGGGATTTTAACGGCAAAACGCCGCCCGGCATCGACCGGACGGCGTTTTGAGCGAAAACCGTTGAATCGGCGTGTTACAGCGTACCGCGAAATTCGTCGCGACGGTTCTTGGCCCAGGCGGACTCGCCGTGACCCGGATCCAGAGGACGCTCCTTGCCGTAGCTCACGGTGGAGATGCGGCTGGCCTCGACACCCAGGTTGACCAGGTACTGGGCGGAGGCCTGGGCCCGACGCTCACCCAGGGCCAGGTTGTACTCGGCGGTGCCCCGTTCGTCGCAATGGCCTTCGACGACCAGCTTGACCTGCGGGTACTTGCGCAGCACCTCGACCTTGCGGGTCAGGATCTGACGGGCCTCGGGGGTCAAAGACGAGCTGTCAAAGGCGAAATAGATGATCTGGGACAGTTCGGTGTTGGCCTGGCCGAGCATCTCGCGAAGCTGACGCTCTTTCTCCAGACGCTGCCTCTCCTGCTCCTCCCAGCTGGCGTCGGCGCCATCGCCGGGTCCGGCGGCCTTCTTGGCGCAACCAGCGCCCAAAAGGGACACCATCAACACAACCAGAAACAAACTGATGATCCTTCCTCTCATGGTTCTCCTCCTCAAGATTCCCGCATGTACAACAGGCTGGCTGGCGACGTTCCTGCCAGCCCGTGCGGCTTTGCTAAAGAAATTCGCACCCTGACCACTGGGCGGAAGACTGTTTACGCCTTCCACCAAGAATTGCAACTCTTTCTTGCCCTATGATTTTATTGAACGTTTTCCAGGATGGAGCCATCCTCTTCACGCAAAGACAAGGAATGCTGCACAAGCAGGCACAGGCGCGCCCGTCACGCCGTCCATGTCGAACGTCTACTTCCCAGGCAACGGCCCCCAGGAGGGCATCCGGGCCGCACCATCGCCGGTTGGCACCATGACCGGCTGTGTGCCGTGCCGGGTGGTGATGTAGATCTTGGAGGCCCCGCCCCGGGTGGAGGCGAAGGCGATGAAGTAGCCGTCCGGCGCAAAGGAGGGATTCTCGTCCGAGCCAGGCCCCGAGGTGACCTGCTGTTCGGCCCCGGTGGCGAGGTCGAGGACGAACACCTTCTGACCGCCGCCGGTCTGCCGGGTAAAGGCCACCAGGGTTCCGTCGGGGCTCATGCTGGGGTTGGTGTTGTAGCCGAACTTGGTGAGCCGCCGGGAGGAACCGGAACCCATGTCGCGCAGATAGATGTTGGGACTGCCGGCCTCGTCGGAGACGTACGCCATAAGCCGCCCGGACTTGTCGAAGCTGGGGGAGACCGCGATGCCGTTGGTCTTCACCGTGGGGGCGCCGGGTTGAAACGCGGAATTGAGGATGTAGATGGCGGACTCGCTGCGCAGGTTCAGGGCCACGGCGATCTGTCCGTTGGGCAGGAAATGAGGGCTGACGACGCTGGTGCAGGGCATGGTGTGCACGGCCGGTTTGCCGCCGCCGGACCACACGCCGAGATAATGGGAGCGTGAACCGATGAGGGTGAAGGCGATCTTGCCGCCGTCAAAGGACCAGGAGGGGCTGATGGCCATGCCAAGCTCCCCGTAACTGGTGATCTTGGTCAGGCCGCGGCCCATGGGCCGCACCACCCAGATCTCGCTGTTCTTGGGTCCGCTTGGCTTGGAAAAGGCCAGTTGGGAATTGAAAAACCCGCCCTGGCCGGTAAGCTTGAGCATGAGCTCCATGCAAAACCGGTCGGCGATGTCCGGAAGCTGGGCGTCGGTGACGGAATCGAAGCCCTTGCCCACAATGACCTTCTGGGAATAGACCTCGAAGGCGCGCAGTTCCACGTTTCCGAGGTTGCCGCCGGGGGTCCAGGCCGAGGTGACCAGGACATCGACGCGGGCCATTCCGAAGGGCTTGAAATCGATCTGGTCGGCCTGGGGGCCGCTTAACTGCCCCAGCACCTGGGACTGGGGAACCACCTGCAAAAAGGGCATGAAGGCCAGATTTTTGTCGATGAGATCCTGCAGCTTGCGGGATGCGGCGTCCTGGCCGCCCCCGGCGAAGGGCTGGGAGAGCACAAGGTTCATCTTGGCCTGGCCGGGGCCCTGAATGTCCACGGACAGGGAATCCTGGGCCCTGGCGAACCGGGCGGGGGCGAAAAGGGATGCAGCCAAAACCGCCGCGATCAGGGCAAAAACAGAGAGAATACGGCTCATTGTCCAATTTCCCGTGAGTTGAAGTTGAGTTGCAGAACGCTCAAACTCGGTAGCGGCGGAGGCGGAAGGGACTCGGTTTCGGCCACCGCCTTGAGTGCGGATGCGTCGAAATTGGGTCTGCCGGAGGATTGCACCAACTGATATTGGAGTATACGTCCATCCTTTCCGATTTGCAATTCCACAACAGCCACGAAATTCTCTGTGGCCCCCATTTGTGGAAACCGCCAGTTCTGCTTGATGATCCGGTTGACGATCTGGGCGTAAACCTGAAGCGTGGCCCCGCCGCCACCGCCGCCGCCACCGCCGCCGCCGGGCCCGGTCCCGCCCTGTCCGCCGCCGCCGCCGCTCACGGAACGCTTCAAGGCGGCGATCTCCCTGGACATGGCGTCGGAGGCCCCCGTCTGGCCCGACGCGCTCCCGCCCGACGCCGCGCCGGATTTGGCGGCCTGGCTTTTGGCCTGCTTCAAGGCGTCGGCCATGACATCCTTGGCGCTCGGCTCGGCCGGGGCGGTTTTTTTGGCGTCGGCCTGGGCCTGTTTCAAGGCGTCGGCCATGACATCCTTGGAGTCGGGCTTTTTGGCCTCAGGCTGGGCCTTGGCGTCGGCGGGCTTTGGCGGCTCCGGCGGCTTGGGTTTTTCCTCAGCCTTCTTGGGCGGTTCTTTTTTCGCGTCTTCCTTGGGAATGGGCGCGGCCTTGGGCTCGGGCTTGGGCTCCGGCTTGGGCTCAGGCTTGGGCTCAGGCGGTCTGGGAGGCTCGGGAGGCCGCGCCGCCACAGGCTCGGGCGGCTGGGGCTTGGCCGGAATGGGTGCGGCATCGGCCGGAGGCTCGGGCAGGGCCGCAGCCTTGGGGGCCTCGGGCTGGGCCAGGGTCTCGGCCGGGCCGGGGGGCAATTTTTCGGGGCCCGGCTGTTTGGGGCCGGGCGCGGCGGCCGGATCCCCTCCCGGGGGGCCGGGGGGCAATCCCGGAGGGCCGAGGGTCAAAAGCTCCACCTCATAGACGGGTACGTTCAGCTTGAACTTCACCGGCTCCATCTGGATGAACAGCAAGCTGGCCAAAAACACCGTGAGGTGCAAAAAAATGGAGAAAATCCAGCCGAGTGCCTGCATAGTAAACCTTGGCGCACAAAGCGCCGGGAGGATTGGGGGCGTGAATCCGGGGTGCGGCTCTTACGGCTTGCGCGTTTTCGGCGCCGCCGTCTCCTTTTTTTCCTCTTCGGCCACAACGCCCAGCCGGTCGACCCCGGCGGCCTTGACCACGCCCATGACCTGGACCACCACGCCGTAGGCCACGCTCTTGTCGGCACGCAAAAAAAGCGTCTTTTTCTGATCCGCGACCAGCCGTTTGACGTGATCCTGCAGATCCGCCATCGTGACCTGATAGGTGTCCAGGAAAATGCCGCCATCGGCCTTGATGGTCAGCACCAGATGTTCGCTGTCCGTGGGCAGGACGCTGACCGTCCTGGTCTGGGGCAGATCCACCTCCAGCCCCTGGGTCATCATGGGCGCGGTGACCATGAAGATGATCAAAAGCACCAGCATCACGTCCACGAAGGGCGTGACGTTGATTTCGGACATAAACGTCTTTTGTCCGCCGCCGACCTGCACTCCCACGGCTAAAAACCCTCCCGGGCCATGGTCCGGCGGGGCCTTTGCTCACGCGGCTCCCGGGGTTCCCGGGGCTCCCAGGTCACCTCGCGCTGGATGCGGTTCAAAAAGGCGCCCGCGAAGTTGACCAGTTCCCGCTCAATGGACTGCATGTAGCCCAGAAAAAAGTTGTAGCCGATGGTGGCCGGTATGGCCACGCCAAGGCCGATGGCCGTAGCCACCAGGGCCTCGGAGATGCCCGGGGCCACGGCGGCCAGGGCCGCAGACTGCTGCAGGCCGATGGTATGGAAGGAGTTCATGATGCCCCACACCGTGCCGAAAAGGCCGATAAAGGGGGCGGAGTTGGCGCTTGTGGCCAAAAACGACAGGGACTTCGAGAGCTTGCCAAGCTCGGAGGTCACCCCCTGGCGCAACACCCGCCGGATGTTGTCCATGGCGATCCTGGCCTTTTCGCCAGGCTCGATGTCGCTGTCCTCCATGCGCATCAACTCTTCGAAGGCCAGCGCGCCCACGTTGTAGGCCGGGGACTGCTTGTGCCGCCCCAGGGCCTGCATGGCGCTTTTCAGGGACTCGGCTTCCTGGAACACCGTGTAATCCCTGGCCGAATCCTTTCGGGCGCTGGTCAGGACGAACAGCTTGACGAAGATGATGCTCCAGCAGCCCAGGGACATCACGCCCAGGATGCTCAACACGAAGATGACCGTGGGGGTGGCCCCGGCCAGCATGGTCCAGAAACCGCCGTGAGGCGTCAGCGCATCCATAAAGCCCTTATCACCTTCCGCATGGGGCCATGGCCCCGTCCAGAACACGTTTTTCCAAAAGCGGCAACGCCACCTCGGCCGGGGCCTCGATGCGGATATCGGCCATGGCCTGGTAGGCGCTCTCCCCGGGATTGATCTCCACCACAATACCGCCTCGGGCCTGCACCTCAAACGGCAGGGTGTTGGCTGGGGCGACCTCGCCCGAGGTTCCCACCACCAGCAAAAAATCGGCGGCAAGGGCCAATTGACCGCTTTTTCGCAGGGCGTCAAGTGGAATCGGCTCCCCGAAAAACACGATGTCCGGCCGGACCACCCCGCCGCACTCCCGGCACAACCAGGGAATGTCCTCGACGCCAAGGGTCCGGGCCGTGTCCGGGTCGTGCGTCGCGCGGCAGCGGTGGCAGTGGTAGCGCCCCATGCCCCCGTGGTATTCGATGACATTTTGCGATCCGGCGGCCTGATGCAGATTATCGATATTCTGGGTGATGACCGCCGCAAGCCGACCGGCCGCCTCCAGCCGGGCCAGGGCGTGGTGGGCCGGGGTGGGCCGGGCCTTGGCCACCACATCCCGGGCAGCCAGCAGGAAGGCCCAGACCTCTTTGGGATGTCGGCCTATGGCCTCGACCGTGGCCACCCGCATGGGATCGTAGCGCGTCCACAGCCCGCCCGGGCTGCGGAAATCCGGTATCCCGGCGGCCACGGAAACCCCGGCCCCGGTGACGGCCACGGCCGTCATCGAAGATCGCCACAGGGCGGCGGCCCTGGCTATCGCCTGCTCCACGACGTCCCCCTCCCCCACCCTCCAGGCGGCCGAAAGCGCCTCGCCCCCCAAAATAACAGATGCAATGCCGAGGCAATTCCGATAATTTATGACGACAAGCGCCTTTTTTATCACAGGCGCGTTCACCGTCCCACACCACGCGGGCCGCCCGTGGGCGCGCCCGTCATGACCCGTCGCCAGGGAGGCCCCTCTGCGACAAGAGGAAAACCCAGGTATGAACCAACCCTTGAAAATCGCGGCAGCACTTTTTACGGCCCTGCTGCTTCTGCCTCACGCCATCCCGGCCCAGGCCGAAACAGCCCCGGGAAAAGGAACCGTACTCCTGGCCCAGGCCCCGCCGCCGGGGCAGTGGCCCACGGACCCGGATGAACAACTCCCTCGCGGACAACAGCGGCAGCCGGGTCAGAGACGGCCCCCCGGCCAACAACCGCCGCCGGGGTACTATCCGCAGCCGTCCCCCCAGCCAGGATACCCCCCCGGTGCGCGCCGTCCTCCCGGACCCGGATATGGTCCCGGCGGAGGCTGGCGCGCCCAGGCCCTGGCCCGGTGCGCCCAGGAGAACGCCTACTGCGCCCAGATGTGCAACACCTCGTATTACGGGGATTATCGGGACCAGTGCAACATGAACTGCAACGCCGTCTACGTGGCCTGCGTCAACCGGGCCAACACCATGCCCTGACCCTGCCGTACCTTCGTCCGGCCGTGGCGCCCCTCGCCACGGCCGGACGTTCAGACCGCCTGCCGTTTTTCCCCTTCGCCGGATCGCCCAAATTCCGCCATGGCCGGGTCCATGGCCGCCAGGAAGGCCAAAAGCGCCTCCACCTCGCTGCGCGCATTGACGTAGCGGCCAGCCTCGCGCACATGGGCCGACAGTTCCCGGACCATGGCCGCGCGTCCGGCCCGGGTCTGGCGGGGATAGGTGCGCACCATGCGGGCCGGGCCGCCGTTTCCCGTGCCGAAAACCACCACATAGGCGTCGGGAATGGCGTCGAAGATGCGCAGACCCGGAAAACGCTCGGGGACGGCCGTCTCGCGGCCTAAAAAATCCGCCCGGCCGCTTCTGGCCCCCAGGCGATAGTCCACCAGCATGGGACTATAGCCGCGAAAACGCAGCCAATGGATGTTATGGCGAAACCGGCGCACGTAGAAATTCTCGCGAAATATCCAAAAGCACAGTCCGGCCACCGCGACCACGGCCATGCCGACCGCCTGCCATAAGGACACCCGGGCGGCCACAGCCCCGACGAACGCCTCCAGCCAGACCGCCGCGTCGTAGAGCGCGCCCCACAAGGCAAGCCACGTCTTGTGCGCCAGTTCCGTGGCCGCTTCCAACAGCACATGGAAATATTTCCGGAAAAGCTCGGTGACGATGACGTCCAGATCGTCCATAGGTCCAGGGGCTCCACAGGGTCCGCACCCGGTTGCATACGGCGGCGTGTAAACGCCACTCTACTCCGGCATCGGCCAAACTGCCTTCGGCCCCTTGACCTACACCTTTTCCCCGGTCTCCCGCAAGGACGTGGCGCGTCTTCACTCCCGCGTCACCGCCGCGCCACGCCACCGCCATATGCCCCGGGCATTCTCCCTGGCCATGACCGCACACGCCGCCCACCCGAAATCCCCACGCCCCGTCTCCCTGTCCGACCTGGGCCGCCTGGCCCGGGGCCGCATCCCCGGCCAGGTGGTCATCCAGTACACCGACCGCTGCAACGCCTCCTGCGTGCAGTGCGGCATGCGCTCAAGCAACCGCTTCACGCGCTCCACCCTGCGCCCGGACTTCCTTGCTCCCCAGATCGAGGCCATGGCCGCCCGGGGCGTGGCCGCCATCTCGTTCACCGGCGGGGAGCCGCTTTTGTGCCTGGACGACATCGCCCCCCTGGCCCGGCGCGCCCGTGAGGCAGGCATCCGCTACGTGCGCACGGGCACCAACGGTTTTTATTTCCGGGACCACGAACGTCTCGATTTCGCCGCCCGGGTGGCCCGCCTGGCGGAAACCCTGCTGGCCAGCGGCTTTAACGCCTTCTGGATCAGCCTGGACAGCGCCGAGGCCGATCTGCACGAGGCCAACCGGGGCCTGCCCGGGGTGGTGGAGGGGATACGAAAGGCCCTGCTCATCTTCCACGCCCATGGCCTGTATCCGGCCGCCAATCTGGGCATTAATAGGACCACGGGCGGACGGACCACGAACGGCGAGGACGCACCGCCGCCCCACGACCCGCACCGTCCCGAATCCTTCGACGCCGCCGCCTTCACCGGCTTTTTCCGGGAGGCCTTTCGCCGCTTCTACACCTTTGTGGAGTCGCTGGGGTTCACCACGGTCAACGCCTGCTATCCCATGAGCGCCGAGGAGTCCCCGCCAGCGGGCGACGGCGTTGCGGACGCAGCGACCGTGAGCGCCCATGAGGCGGTCTACGCGGCCACCTCGGCCGACGACTTCATCCGGTTCTCGCGCCAGGAGAAGGCCGCGCTCTTTGCCGCCCTTTTCGAGGTCATCCCGGAATTTCGGGGCAGGCTTCGCATCTTCACCCCGCGCAGTTCCCTGCTGGCGCTTCTGCGCCGCTACGGCGACGGGCCGCACAACGGCCACTATCCCTGCCGGGGCGGCATCGACTTTTTTTTCATGGATGCGGCCCGGGGGCACATCTTCCCCTGCGGCTACCGGGGGGCCGAGGACATGGGACTGTTTTCGGACTTCGATCCGGCCAAGGTCACGGCCAAGCCCTTCTGCGACCGCTGCGACTGGGAGTGTTTCCGCGACCCTTCCGAGCTTTTCGGCCCGGTGATGGATGTCTTTTCCCGGCCCCTGTCCCTGGCCAGGCGCTTTGTGACCGACGCCCAATACCGCCGGACCTGGATCGAGGACATGCGCTACGCCCTGGCCTGCGACGGGTGCAGCGCCGTGGTTGCGCCAGATCCCTCGCGGCTGGCCCGTTTCGCCCGCCCGAAGGCGCCTGTCTGATTTCTCCGGCGCAGTTGCTTTCCCGGCCCGGCCGCGATAGGTGCGGGGGATGACCATTCGCCGGTTCCTGGACAACCCGCTTGCCGCCATCGCCCGAAACGTGGCGCTCATCACCCTGGGAGCGCTCATCTTCAGCATCGGGGTCAAGGCCATCGCCGTGGAGCACGGCTTCATCTCCGGCGGCGTCTCGGGGCTGGGGCTTCTATTGTATTATCTCGTGGGGGGCCTGGGCATCGGCTCATGGTATTTCGCCTTAAACGCGCCGCTCATGTTCGTGGGCTGGTTCAGCTTAAGCCGCCGCTTCATCCTTTACACCCTCTACGGCATGGCGATCTTAAGCGTCTTCATGGACATGGTGACCTTTCGGGCGGGCATCGACGATCCCATGCTGGCGGCCATCTTCAGCGGCGCCGTCATGGGCGCGGGGATGGGCATCGCCCTGCGCTCGTATGGGTCGCTTGGCGGCACGGACATTGTGGCCATTGCGCTCAACCAGAAGTGGAACCTGCGCGTGGGGCAGTTCAACTTCTACTACAATCTGGTGCTTTTCTCCGTAGGGTTTTTCTTCTACGACACGGACCTGATCCTGTATTCCCTGGTCCTGTCCTTTGTTTCATCCATCGTCATGGAATACTTCCTGTCGCTTTTCAACCAGCGCAAGATGGTGCTGATCATCTCCGACCACTCCGAGCAGATCGCCCACGACATCGTGCATGTGCTGCGCCGGGGCTCCACGTTTCTCTACGGACGCGGGGCCTATACCGGAAAGCCAAAGAAGGTGATCCTGACCATCACCAACACGGTGCAGATCAAACGCCTGGAGGAGCTGGTCTTCGCCAGGGACAAAAACGCCTTTTTCGTGGTGGAGAACACCTTCAACGTGCTGGGCGAGGGGTTTTCCCGGCGCAAGGTCTATTGACCTCCCGCACCTGTCCCTGAGGCGGCTTTTCGTCCCACGCCTTCCCGCTATTGGCGCACAAGGCCGCCCACAATCGGCGTGCGGCGGATGATCCGGGCCGCCCCGAAACACACCGGCACGGACACGAGAAAAAGAAGCAGGCACTTGAGCAGGAGGGACATCTGAAACGGGGCCAGTCCCCGGGCCAGGGCGATCATGATGGGCGGGTGGAAGACGTAGACCGCAAACGCGCCGTCCGACATGGCGGCCACAAGCCTCCCCTGGCTGTTCCAAACCTCGCGCCCGACCGCAATCAGGCCCACGGTCATGCACACCCCGGTCATGGATTCCCACAGGGCGAAGACCAGGCTTTGCCAGTGCAGACCGCCGGTCACCAACTCCAAACGCCCTCCGGCCCCGAACGCCAGAAGCCAGGCGCACACCGGCGTCCCGGCCAAGGCGACGGCAAGGCAGCCCCGGCCCAGGCGGATGTCCGCCGTGCGCAGCCAGTCGCCCGCCCGGGCCGCCACACCGAAGGAAAAAAGCAGGATGTACTGGGCGAAATGCCCCAGTTGCATGTTGCACACCCTGATTCCCACCGGCAGGGCCAGGCGGATCACGAACGCGCCTGCGGCGCAGGCCAGGATCATGGACACCACAAGCCCGGCGCCCAGCGGGCGGCGCACCCCTGCTTCGGGGCGGTGCGGCATGACGGCCGCGAATGCGGCGTAGATCAGGCAGAAGATCAAAAGGGCCAGGGCGAACCACATGGGGCCGGTTCCGGTCAGGATATGCCCCTGTGTCACATACAGCCGGTAGTACCCCGCGAATCCGATCTTGGAACTGACGTCTTCGGCATTGGCCACGTAGTAGACCGTCAGTGGGTGGACCACCGTCACGTACAGGAGGGTCGGCAGGCCCAGGCGGACAAGACGTCCGGAAACAAAGGACCGCATCCCCTTGCGATGCAAGGACAATGACGCATAATACCCGGCCAATGCGAAAAGCGTGCCCATGAAAAAAGACTGGCACAACGTCTCGCCGAAGACCAAAATCAGCACATCAAACGGCCCAGGGACGGCCGGGTCGCGATAATACCAGCCGCCGACCCCGCTGTAGGTCACGGCGGCGTGATCGAACAACACAAGCACGATCATGGCCAACCGTATATTGTCCACAAAGAGCATCCGGTTCTGGCCCATATCCCCCCCGAATGTAGTGGCGGCTCGGCAAGGCTCCCCTCCCGCATGAGGCGGGCGGAACCCATGCGTCTTTTGAAAAGACGTCCTTGAAAGGATCTATCATCAAAAACACGGCGTCTCTTTCAAGGGACGCTGCACGAGGCCGCCCCTCCCCGCCGCAGCATCCCGGGCACGTCCCATGCCTTCATGAGCCGGACGGCGGCCGGAGGCAGCAGAGGCGCCCAGGGCTCGTTGCGGATCATGCGGCCGCGCACCTCCGTGGCGCTTAACCCCTTCTCCCTGGGCGACACCTCGCGCATGACCTCCACGCAAAGCCCCAGCGACGTGAAAAGCTCCCGCTTGCGGCGGCCCCAATCGTCGTAGATGGACAAAAAAAAGACCGCGTCCATGGGCACATAGTACCGGTACAACTCCGGGCGATTGATGGGCAGGGGCACGACGGTAAAGCTCTCGGGATCGCAGCCGTTGTCCGTGAAGGCCTCCCAAAGGACGGCCCGCACCAGCTGCTGCCGCTGATAATAGGTCAGGGGATTGTTTTCCGGGGCCGACCGCGACGGGTCGCTCACGTCCGGCGCGGTCAAAAACGGATCGGGGTTGGTGATGCCCACCACCAGATGTCGGCAGCGCGACGCGCCGTCCATGAGGTAGGCCAGATGGTCGTTATGCAGCACCTGAAAACGGCCGTGGATGACGCCGACCTCGTGCATGGATCACCTCCGATGCGGTTCACGCAACTGGAAAGGACGGCAGGGGGCTGGCCAGAAATCGCGATGCTCCGGGGTCTCCCGGATGCCTGCCAATTTCGCCCGGTCCATGGCGTTTTGCAAGACCCGCATGAGCTCGGCGCCGCGCGGATGCCCCAACGCCCCGCCCGCCGCCGCCACCTCGTCGAAGCGCGTCACCATGTCCCGGCGCACCCCGGGGCCGCACACCACCAGCGGCACGGGTTCGCCGCAATGGATCATCGGCCCGGCCGAGGGCGTGGAATGATCGGCCGTGACCGCCAGGATAACCCCCGGATCGTCGAGAAAGGCGTCCATGACCTGCCCCAGGCCTTTGTCCAGCGCTTCGATGACCTGGCGTTTTTTCTGCGGCGACTTGGTGTGGGCGGCCTCGTCCGGGGCCTTGGTGTGCACATGGATGAAGTCGTAGCGGCCAAGTGCGGACCTGGCCAGGGTCAGCCGCCCGGCAAGGTCCGCGCCGGGGTCGGCCGTGTCCCTGCATGTGTGGACGTCCATGCCCAGATAGGCGCACAGGCCGTGGTAGATGATGCCCGAGGCCACGGACAGGGCGCGCAGGCCGTGACGGGCAAAAAAAGGCTCCGGACTGCCCGGCCGCCCCGGGCGCTGGGTGACCACGGCGTTGACCGGGCACAGGCCCCTTGCCGCGCGGCGGACATTGACCGGGTGATCCGAGAGCGTCTGGTAGGCGTGCAGCAGATAGTCTTTGAGGGCCTTGGCCGCGTTCCCGCTGGCTGGGTCCGCGCCGCACAGGGGC
>Ga0209467_1001367_pt1 | contig 21745 bp, 14 predicted proteins | sample Higcelwee11metaG_FD_187175 | JGI IMG/M metagenome (GOLD analysis project Ga0209467, IMG submission 187175) | Freshwater pond sediment microbial communities from the University of Edinburgh, under environmental carbon perturbations - High... | ecosystem: Environmental > Aquatic > Freshwater >... | reverse complement strand
ATTACTTTGTCATGGTCGAATATGGCATCGAGTCGGTCAGTGATGAGACCCTGAAGCGTATCAACAGGGGACATGACTTCGCCACCGCAGCGAAAGCGGTGGAGGAGACCGCCGCCAGGGGGCTGAACACCGGAGCCCACCTCATCTTCGGCCTTCCCGGCGAGAGCCGCACACAGATATACGCGAGCGCAGAGGTGATCTCAGCACTGCCGCTTACATCATTGAAAATAAGGCAGCTGCAACTGGTAAAAGGAACAGTGATGGCTGATGAATACAGGAGTGATCCCGGCGCCTTCGACCTGTATACACTGGATGAGTACCTCGACCTTGTCATATCATTCTGCGAGAGACTTTCTCCCTCAATAATGATCGACCGCATCAGCGGTGAGGCTCCTCCGCGGCTGCTCGACGACCCGCGCGACTGGCACATGCGCAGCAATGAGATCTTCCGCCTCTTTGAACAGCGCCTCGAAGAACACGGTACATGGCAGGGCAGACTATACGTAAACAGCTGACGATGGATTTCCTTGAGAGAGTGGCAGACAGACTCCGCGAACAGCACGGGGATGAGATGGAGAGACAGATAGTGGTACTGCCAAGCCGCAGGGCCGGCCTCTACCTGGCACGCGCTCTTGCCCGGCTGAGCGACAAACCCCAGTGGGCACCGCGGATGCTTACAGTCAGCGATCTGTTCCGCTCCTTCACTGAACTGACACCGGCAGATACCGAGACCCTGATATTCGAGCTATACGGTGTCTATAAAAAACGGTTCGGGGAAGAGATGTCGTTTGACGATTTCTGGTCGTGGGGCGAGATCATCATCAACGACTTCAATGACATCGACCTCTATCTTGCCGATGCAGAGAAGCTGTATGGCAATATCACTGACCTCAAGGAGATAGATGCCAGGTTCGGTGGTCTGACCGATGAACAGACTGAGATCATCCGCGGTTTCTGGAAGTCGTTTAACCCGGGCGCAACAGACAGTGAGGCCCGCTCAAAATTCCAGTCGGTATGGCAGAAGCTTTCCCCGCTTTACAGTGACTTCAGGGCGGTGATGGGTGAGCGGCGGCAGGCTGGTGACGGCATGCTGTGCCGCGATGTGGCTGAGAGAGCTGCCGCCGCCACACTGAAAACAGAGGAGGATGTGACCTGGCATATCGTTGGACTGAATGCACTTAATAACTGCGAGAAGGTCCTGTTCAGATACCTGAAGGGCCTGGGACGGGCGAAGTTCTACTGGGATGACTCTCACTTCTTTATGAATGACCCGGATCATAAGGCCTCGCTGTTTATCAGGGAAAACAGACGGATGTTCGGCAATGAGCTTAGTCTGTCGCCTGCACATGAGTCTGTGCCACCCCCTCAGGGCAAATGGCATATAATTGATACCCCGTCTGACACTGCCCAGGCAAGGATGGTGTCTCAACTGATCGAGGGACATGGCATTACAAGTGAGGAGGATATGACGGGGACGGCCATCATCCTGGCCGATGAAAAGCTGCTGATGCCGGTGCTTTCATCGCTGCCCCCGTCAGTTGAGGATGTGAATGTAACTATGGGACACCCGTTCCGCTACACTTCACTCTTCTCATTCCTGAAACAACTGCTTGCATTGATAAAGTCGGCCAGGGTGACCGGCGGCATTACAACATTCAGGAGTGATGATGTGATCGCCCTGCTCCGTCACCAGTACTTCAGGCTGATTGCCGGCGACAGCGGAGAAAGGGTGATTGCAGGGATAATCACCGGAAACATGATAAGGGTGAGTGAGACAATGCTCCTCAGTCACCTTCGGCTGAAAGGACTGTTGCCGGTGCCTGCCACGGGACCAGAAATACCCGCATATCTCACCTCGGTGATGGAAATGATAGAGGCGGCAACCTTCGAAGCCGAGGCCGCGGATGAGAGCATAAAGCTCAGTACAGACCGTGAATACCTCCGCATGGCCATGAGCAGCACGGTCCGGCTGGCAAACCTAATCACCGCATATAATCTTGAGATGAAGAGTGACACCTGCATCAGGCTGCTTGACAGGGTCCTCAGAAAACTGATAGTTCCCTTCTCCGGTGAACCGCTGAAGGGGATCCAGGTCATGGGTGTGCTCGAGACACGGGCCCTGGAGTTCAAAAACATAATCTTTCTTTCTCTCAATGAGGGCATCTTCCCCGGAGGGTCATATGACAACACATACATCCCCTATAACATCCGTAGAGCATTCGGACTGCCTACCCTGAACGAGCATGAATCGATCTATTCATACTATTTTTTCAGGCTGCTCCGTAAGCCGGAGACGGGCTGGTTCATCTACAACTCCACGGCGCAGGGACTGACCACCGGGGAGATGAGCCGCTACCTGGTGAGGATGAGATACAGCCCGCTATTCAATCCCCAGCAGCTGACGGTCCACATCAGTGTTGGCAGAAGCCGGATGATAGCTGAGACACTTCCAAAGAAACCTGAACATAACAGGGTGCTGCTGGACCTTTACGGCACCGGCAGTGAAGGCAGGAAGTACCTGTCGCCCAGTGCGGTGAACACCTGGATCAACTGCCGCATGCGCTTCTATTACAGGTATGTGTGCGGCATGCCCGAGGAAGAGATTCTTGAGAAAGATATCGATCAGCGCAGGTTCGGGAACATAATGCATGATGCCCTCCGGAGGATCTATGAGCCGCTGAGGGGCGACACCGCGGCCGGAGCGGCAATAGGAAAGATGTCATCAGACCGTGATCTCATCCGCAACGCCATCGTAGCTGCGGCAACGGATGAGATGAAATGGGACAGGGAGACCCTGATGGCAGGAAAGGGAGTAATCATAATTGAGGTACTGGAGAGATATGTCAGGGAGTTGCTTGAGTATGATTCCAGGCAGAACCAACTGGCTATTCTGAACCTGGAGGACGACTTCTCAGGGCTGCGCACTGTGATCACCGGCGGGGGTGAGGCACAGATAAGGATAGGAGGAAGGGCTGACAGGGTCGATATGACCGGCGGAGCAGTGAGGGTTGTCGATTATAAAACCGGAGCCCCCAAGCGCGAGGCGGTGACACCTGAAGGGCTCTTCGATGAGGAGACGGATAAAAGGAACGACGCATTCATGCAGGCCCTGCTCTATTGCACCCTGATACGCGACAGCCATCCGGGGAGGATTGTGCTGCCTGCAATTTACTGGGTGCAGCAGCTCTCCTCACAGGAATTTACACCGTATGCTGCGGTAGCAGGACTGGATGGTCCGGATGCCGACAGGGAGTCATGGGACAGGTTCCTGAATGCCTTCTCGGCTGAACTGGACCAGACCCTTAACAGGATATTCTCAGAAACAGAGGATTATATAATGACATCCTTCGAGCGAAGGTGTACGTATTGCCCTTACAGGATGCTCTGCCGGAGATAGGACTGATCAGTCGGCAGTCAGCAGTCGGCAGTCGGCAGTCATTCTCAGGCAGTAGGCAGTCAGAATCAGTCGACAGTCGACAGTAGGCAGTCAGAATCAGTCGGCAGTCAGCAGTCAAAATCAGTCGGCAGTCAGCAGTCATTCTCAGGCAGTAGCCAGTAGACAGTCAAAATCAGTCGGCAGTCAGCAGTCAGCAGTCATTCTCAGGCAGTAGGCAGTAGACAGTCAAAATCAGTCGGCAGTCAGCAGTCAGCAGTCATTCTCAGGCAGTAGGCAGTAGACAGTCAAAATCAGTCGGCAATCGGCAGTCAGCAGTCAGCAATCGGCAGCAGTTAACTAATTGATTGACTGAGGACTGAAGACTATAGACTGAAGACTGAAGACTGAAGACTGGAAAGCTACTTTTCCATCAGCCGCTGCAGGGCGGCCATCTTAATGGCAGTGACGGCTGCCTCGTCGCCCTTGTTGCCGTGGATGCCACCGGCTCTGTCAGTGGCCTGCTGATGCGTCAGGGTTGTGAGCACCCCGAAGACGAAAGGAATATTGTAGTCGAGATTAAGCTGGGTGATGCCCTGGGTCACTCCCTGGCAGATGTATGTGAAGTGAGGAGTTTCTCCCTGTATCACGCAGCCGAGGCAGATGACACCGTCAAGATCATCATACTCAGCCAGCCACTGCCCGGCGAGAGTGATCTCAAAGGTCCCGGGCACATGCCTGACCACGATGTCATCATCAGTGACGCCGTGACGCATAAGTGTTTTTACAGCTCCGTTGAGAAGTGAATGGGTTACCTCGCTGTTCCAGTCGGCTACAACGATGCCAAACCTCATTCCTGATGCATCAGGAACACGCGCAGGATCGTAGTCCGAAAGATCGCGTGTTGCCACCTGTCAGTCGATGTTCAGTTTAACCCTGGCAATGTATTTTTCAATACTCCTGCCTTCGTTGCTCTCAGCATACTTGTCCTGTATTCTTTCATAGAGCTTCAGGGCTTCGGCGAAGTCGCCTTCGCTCTCATGGAGCATACCGGCTTTCATCAGATAGATGGGGGAATGGAATGAGTTCTCTGCCATCTCAGCAGCTTCAAGGTAATACTTTATTCCTGCTGCCGGGTCACCCAGTTCAACTTTGGCATCACCGATGAGGCCCTTGGCCTGTGGGGCAAGCACCTCGTCCTTCAGTGAGTATTTGTTAAGATAGTCGATGGCCTCCTCAAACTGACCGAGGTGTATCATGCAGGCTCCGGCATAAAAATTGGCAAGCTTGCCTGATTTGGTTGCCTTGTATTCTTTAGCTATATCTATGAACCCCAGGTTATTGCCATCACCGTTGAGAGCCAGGCTGAGTGAGTCATCAGCGAAGTACTGCTCGGCCATGTACATCTGGCTGAGTGCCTCATCATTCTGCTTGCTTGTATACATCCGAAGCAACCAGAAAAGGCCCACCAGTACAACAGCACCTGCAAGGACATATAAAAGCGGTTTGTAATTCTGCTCCAGGAACTGTTCAGTCTGTGTCAGTGTGTGCTCAACATTCTCTATCCCTTTTGTGGGCTCGTTTTTCTTGGTCATATCAATCTTCTCTGTTACAGGTCAAAAAATAACTTCGCAAAAGTAGTATTTCTGACCTTATTTAAAAACATATACTTAAAAAAATACCGTTGTGTAACTGAGGAACGGATGTATAAATCCTATTTTTGTTAATTCCAAACAGTCAATGTAATTTAAAACCATGAGAAAGTCCCTATTACTGTTCATTACAGTTGCATCCTTTTGTTTATGTACGACAGTCATCGCACAGGAACCGGTTTCTGAAACCCTTATCAGGGAAGGCGTTAAGCTTTATGACGAAGATAACTATCAGGAGGCCATCAAATTATTCAGGCAGGTTAATGAAAATGACTCCAACTATGTCTGGATGCTGTCAGAATTAAGTATGACGTTTATACAGACAAAAGACTATGACAGTGCTATCTATTATGCTGAAAAGGGTTTGCAGGTTCCTTCAGGCCTGAAGCAACACCTCATGCGGTCATTGGGTACTGCTTATGACGGTGCAGGTCATCCGGATAAATCTATTGAGGTGTACAAGGAAGCCATCCGGCTTTATCCTTTTTCCTATCTGCTACACTACAACCTGGGCATGACGTATCTGGAGGTCGGTGATTACCCGTCAGCGATGAAGTGCTTCCAGGAATCAATAAGGTGCAATCCTTTCCACGCCTCGAGCCACATGAGACTGGGGATGTTGATGGCCAGGCAGGAAAACTATACAAGAGCACTTCTTTCACTCGAAACTTTTCTGGCACTTGAGCCTCAGAGTGAACGGAGCAATGTTATCCTCGTTTATGCTGAGAATCTCTCTTCCGGTCACCTGGATACTGCCTACGGTGAATTTATTGAGCCCTTTGCTGACAACTCCCTGTTCGAAGAGCTGGACGGATTGATTAAAGCCAAGCTGGTCCTGAATGACCGCTACAAGCCTGCAATTGAATTCGATGCCAACATTGTAAGGCAAACCACATTACTGATGGAAATGCTTCCGTTTGATGATAAAACCGATGATTTCTGGGCCGAGGCCTATTTGCCTTTCTTCAGGGGAATTAAGGAGGGTGGCCACATAGAGCCTTTCCTCTATACTATATTAACCTCATCCGGGAATAAGACTGTATCGAAGTGGACCGATAAAAACAAAAAAGCACTTGAATCCTTCTTTAATACCGGTTCAAATCTGAGCAATATAAAGAAAACCAGGAAAGTCACGATAAATGACCGGGAAATGATGCTGACAGCCTCATACGATGATGACGGCGACCTCTTTTCCCTGGGCAACAGAGACGATTCCGGCGCGGAAACCGGCCAGTGGCAGTTTTATTATCCCAATGGGGAAATCAAATCCCGGGGCCTGTTTGTCAATGGGAAAAAGAATGGTGAATGGAGGTATTATTATGACAGTGGCCTTCCGGAACAGGTTGAACACTACAGTAACGGTCAGATGAACGGGGAGTACATAACCTATCATCAATCAGGAAAACCGAATATCACCGGTAATTTTGCAGATGGTAAGGTTGAAGGCGAGGTCTCATGGCGTAATATGTTCGGCATCACGACAAAAACTCTCGTTTACAAAAACGATACTCTGGAAGGGGAGGCGAAAACATTCTACGACTCAGCCCAGCCAAAGGAGGTCTACAGTTTACACAACGGTGAGATAAATGGCAAGCATATGACCTATTATGCCTCCGGACAGGAGGGGATTATGACCTGGTACAAGTCAGGTTCACCTCATGGGGAATATCTTGAATACTATTCAAACGGCAGGTTAAGCGTTAAGGGCAACTACAACGAAGGGAAGGAGACGGGTGAGTGGAGTTATTATTACCCAAACGGAAGGCTCAAGCGTATCCAGAGCTATAGCTCAGGAGACGTTACAGGCCTGGTTCGTACCTTCTACTACAACGGCATGCCCGAAACGGAAGAGAACTACAACGGTTCCGGCAAGCAGGAGGGGTTAACATCATATTTTGACCATAAGGGAAGAAAGTTCCTTGAGGAAGAGTACCGCGACGGCTTGCTGATTAAAATAACCACTGATTTCAACAATCCTGGCAAACCTGCCGTCTTCAGTAGTCCTGCCGGTACTTTCAGCTACAAGGTTTACACGGCTGAAGGCAGGTTAAGATCAGAGGGTTCGTACGAAAAGGGCAAGCTGGCCGGTGATATAAAGTTCTACTATCATAACGGAAATCTCAGGCAGAAAGGAAACTTAAAAACCGGTCAGTATGATGGGGAGGTTGTCTCTTTTCACCCAAATGGCAAGACTGAATCGGTAAGTTATTACAAAGATGGATTGCTTGAAGGAAAATACATCGAATACGGGCTTGACGGAACGGTTCTCAAAACCGGGTATTACCTGGGAAACAACATGAATAATACCTGGAACTACTATACTGCGGATGGAGGAATTGAAACCACTGCTTATTATCTCAATGGCTTGATGAACGGATTGTATACAAACTATTCAGTTGACGGGAAAATTAAAAGCAGGGACAGGTTCACGGACGGAAACCGGGTAAGTCAACAGCAGTATGATCCGGAAGGCACTATTATTAATAATGTTAATTTTATTGAAACCGATAAGTATCAGATTAAAAGCAGAAATGACATCATTCTTGCCGATTGCAGCATTAAGGGAGGAGTTTATAATGGTCCGCTGACCTGGTATCATCCGGGAGGAGGAATATCCACAAAAATGAATTTCATTGCAGATAACCAGAATGGAGAATATATACAGTATTACCCAGATGGAACAGTATTGGTCAGGGGGCAGACTGAAAATGGTAACAAGGAGGGACCCTGGATAACATTCAGCAAAGAGGGACACAAAACGGAGGATGAGATTTATTTCATGGATATGAAGGATTCAATCCACAGTTTCTCCTATGACGACGGAAGCCTGAGGATGACTGAATCCTATTTTAATAATAAGCTTGACGGACCCTGCACTATGTATGCTCCCGGCGGCGAGCTGATGATTAAATTGTATTACTATCAAGGTGAACTAGATGGCTATCAGTATATGAAAGAGGGCACACTGACCAATATAATTCCGATAAAGGAGGGAGACCATAATGTAGTTGCCTGGTATGATAACGGGAAGAAAAGTTATGAGCAGCAATTCAGGAATTTTGTTGCAGAAGGCCCGCAGATAAAGTATTACCCGAACGGAAACATAATGCAGCGAAGAATATTCAGCAACGGTATGCTGAACGGAAAATGTGAGAAATACTATCCTGACGGTACCCCTGAGAGTTTATACTATTGTAAAAACGGATTGTATGAAGGAGAGTTTACAGAATACAACAAGTCGGGTACAGTTTCTGAGAAGATTCAATTCCTCCATGATGAAAGGAACGGTGAGAGAACCCTGTTCGACCTGAACGGGAAGCCTGTCTCGCGCGAGGACTATTGGAGCGGCAGTTTCATCGGTTTCAAACAATAGAAGTGTGAGACTCCTTCTAGCCCTGACAGCTCTCTTCTGCCTGGATGTAATCCTGTTTGCCCAGGCTGACCGCCCGGCTCTCATGAGTGATTACAATGCCGTAATCAACAGACATGAGGTCATTTATGACTTTGATATAGTCAAAGACACCATACGCGTCAGGCAACATTTCAGTAAGGAAATGCTGATCCTGACAGATTTCACAAAAGCCTTCACTGATGATATGGTCAGTTATGATTCTTTCTCATCCGTTGAGGATTTGCAGGCCTGGACGATGATCCCGGGAAGCAAGGGTTTTGAAAAGATACCGGTTTCTCATTTTGACGAGACAAATGACTCTGGAGGCGGTATCTTTTATGATGACTCAAGGATAATAAATTTCGTTTATCCTTCGCTTAGAAAGGGTGCAAAGGCGGAACTGAATTACACCCTTGTCCATAATAACCCCCGCTTCCTGAATAAGATATATTTTCAGTCATGGCTGCCGGTTATCGATGGCAAGGTTACAGTAAAGACCCATAAGGATATAAAACTGGGATTCAGGTTCTTTAACTGTGATCCTGACTTCCTTCATTACACGACCTATTCAAAAGGAAAATACATTTACCACGTCTGGGAGACAAAGGATGTACCTGCCTGGAAATACCTCAACAGTAACAATTACAGCATCCTGCATGACAGTCCCCATGCAGCGGTATACATTGAAGAGGCACGATTGGGAGATTCAACCGTCAGATATTATTCCACTGTCAGGGATCTGTATGATTTCTATTTCAGTTTTCTTCCCGTTGAGGTCAGTTCAGCCTCCGGTGAACTGACTGCATTGGTGGAGAGTATTACCCATGAAATGTCCGAGAGGGATAAAGCAAAGGCGATCTACTACTGGGTTCAGGATAATATCAAATATGTAGCCTACACCGAAGGCTACATGGGTTTTGTGCCGGCGCCTGCAGAGGAGGTCTTCAGGAGACGTTTCGGTGACTGCAAGGGGATGACCTCACTGCTTAAAAGGATGATGGAAATAGCCGGACTCAAGGCATATTTTGCATGGGTAGGGACTCGGGACCTTCCTTACACCTACGAGGGATTGCCTTTGCCATCAGCAGATAACCATATGGTCGTTGCATTTCCCTCAGGCGACTCGGTCTTCATTATTGACGGCACTTTCCGGTTCATTGATTTTGGCATGTATCCGTTCAGCATACAGGGCAAGGAGACAATGATAAGTATTGACAGGGATAATTATGATATTTTCAAAATCCCGGTATCATCTGCATCTGAAAGCACAGTCTTTGATTCAGTATCCATATGCCTGTCTGGAGATAAGATAACCGGAAGCGGAGTCCGCTCCCACAGCGGCTTCAATAAGTACGAGCTCGCCCAAGCGATGGAGGGTGTCAGGATTGCTGATCACAATAAACGCTTATCCACTCTGTTCAGCAAGGGGAATAACAAATTCAGTGTTGACTCCAGTACAATTACCAGGCTCTATGAACATGGGGTGCCGGCTTCGGTGAACTACAGTTTCAATATTTCAGATTATGCCAGGATGATCAATAATGAGGTCTATATAAACCTGAATCTTGACAGATCACTGTCTGACAATAAGATAGATACAACGATCAGATATGCTCCGGTTGTAAATGACTTTCACTTCACTGAAAAACAGATTACACGTTTCAGGATACCTGACGGTTACAAACTCACTTATCTTCCTGATGATGATGTTATAGACAATGATATCCTGAGTGCCTCATTCAAATACAGGGTGGATGGTAGTTTCATAACCCTTGTAAAAGTACTCCAGTATAAATTTCTCATACTGAATAGTGATCAGATCGTGACATGGAATTCAACAATAGACCGGCTGAACAGCAATTACCGTCTTTCCCTGGTTTTGCATAAGTCTGACACACAATCCGATATAAATAAATGAAAAGGACAGTTTTGTTAACATCAGGGTTTATCCTGCTGATTGCAGGCGTAGCCAGGGGCCAGGTAGCTGACAGCATTATCCGCTGGGAAGATAGACCGGTTTACATGCCGTTGAAAAGCGGCCATGAGACTGAGAATGCAATAGGAATTTCTTTTTTTGAAAGAACTGAGTATTTCCATAACCCGGAGAGTGAACTCCAGATGATCCATACCCTTCACCGCAGGATCAGGCTCCTTACCGATGAAGCCGTCAACAGTTTCAACAAGCTGTCAGTCTCATTGTCCGATGTTGTGGAGGTAGTGGATATAAAAGCCAGGGTGATCAAGCCTGACGGAAGGTTTGTGGAATTCAATAAGGACAATATCAGGGAGATAGTTGACCCTGACAGCAGGGACTACTACAAGATCTTCGCAATTGATGGCATCGAAAAAGGCGACGACCTGGAGTATCTGATAGTTAGAAAAATGAACGGGTCGAATTTTGGAAGGGCATATTTTCAGTTTGATTTTCCTGTCCTTAATGCATCCTTTGAGTTGATCTCCCCGGCAATTCTAAAATATGCAGCAAAAGGGTACAATGGGTTTCCTCAGCCTGTGGCCGGGGGTACGGAAGGCGGAAAAAACACCCTCACCTGCAGTGCAGAAAATATCAAAGGCCTGCCAGAGGAGAGATACTTCTACCAGAACGCGGGAAGAGCCAGGGTGGAGTATAAACTGGAGCATAATTTCTCAAGAGGCAAAGGCAGTCTGTTGAAATGGAGTGATGCTGCACAGAGGATTTATGATATAGTTTACGGTGACGTTGACTCAAAGGCCCTGCAGAAGTGGCTGAAGGCAATTGACGCCGGTAAGGGTGCTTCATTTGATAAGGCATCTGCGATTGAGGAATATATTAAAAGCAATATAGGTATCGATGAGGGCGACCGGCAAGAGTTTGCTGACCTTGAATATGTACTCGCACAAAAGGTGACAAACGAGAAGGGTGCAGTACGTATCTACGCGAACCTGCTCAAAACACTGGGCATAAAGCATGAGATAGTGCTCACCTCGGAGCGCAGTCAGGTAAAATTCGACCCCGACTTCCATTCGTGGAATTACCTCAGCAAGTACCTCATTTACCTGCCTGATGATGACGTGTATATTGATCCTGCGAATGATGTATACCGGATCGGATGCGTTTCGGGAGAGCTGACCGCCACATATGGTCTCTTCGTCTCAATCGTTAAGATCGGTGATTTTGAGTCAGGTATAGGAAAAATCAAGTTTATCGAACCGGCTCCCTACAAGGCCAATTATGATAACATGTACATTGAGATCTCAACGGATTCAGGGAGCGGAGTGACAAGGATTACGAGCACCAGGGGACTTAAGGGTCTGAGCGGAGGTTATATCGGCGAGATATATGATAACCTTGATGAACAGAGAAAACAGGAGTTGTTGAAGTCTGTGATGGAATCCAAAGCCTCCAACCCGGAATATAAAACGCTGACGGTAAAGGAGAAAAGTGAGGTTGACTTCCTTATGGATGCTGAATTCATAATCTTCAGCGACCTTACAACTGCTTCTCTGATTGAAATGGCGGGCAATAAGCTGCTGCTTAATTTTGGAGAGATCATCGGACCCCAGGTTGAACTCTACAGCGAAGAAGGTAAGGAGAGGAGTGCCGAATCAGAGTTTAACCGCTGGTACTACAGGCGCCTGGTTTTTAAGGTTCCTGAGGGATATAAAATTCTTAACCCGGAGGTGACGGACATGACAATCTCAGATCAGACTGACGGTAACCCGGAATTTGGATTTGTTTCAACTCATACTTATTCCGGAAGCACATATACTGTTGACATTGATGAGTATTACCGCGAAATATTTATTGAACCGTCTGAATTCAACGGGTTCAGGAATGTTGTAAATGCAGCCGCAAATTTCAACAAAGTAGTACTGATACTTGAGAAAATCTGAACTGAAGGTTATCCTGCACTGACAGGTTCCATTCGCGTCCATTATCCAGTTTTGAATTGCACCGCCCTTTTCTTTTCTTAACTTTGGGCCTCGGAAACAGCGTACGGTAAACATGCATCTTGCCAGGATTGAACTGACTAACTTCAAGAACTATGAAGAGGTGGCCCTCGATTTTTCACCGGGCTTCAACTGCTTCGTGGGCAACAATGGGGTTGGGAAGACCAATATCCTCGATGCTGTTCATTACCTGTCTCTTACAAAAAGCTTTTTCAATAACTCAGACACCCTGAGCATCAGGCACGGCGAGGATTACTTTATACTCAAGGGACTCTTCATCAGGGAAGGGGAGAGCGATGAGCTCTTCTGCGCTTTCCAGAAACAAAAGCAGAAGGTCTTCCGGCTTAACGGCAAGGAGTACCAGCGCATGTCTGACCATGTGGGCAGGTACCCCGTGGTGATGCTCTCGCCGGCTGACAGTACCCTCATAACAGGCGGCAGCGAGGAACGCCGGCGTTTCCTCAATATGATCATCAGCCAGTATGACCCTGTCTATCTCGAGGCACATATGCGGTTTAACAAGATCCTGACTCAGAGGAACAGTACCCTCAGGGACGGCGGTCGCGATGCCGGCAGCATGCTTGATATCTATGATGAACAGATGGCTTCCGAGACTGACATAATCTACGAAGCCCGAAGAAAACTCACAGAGGAGCTGGTACCCCTCTTCTCGTCTTACTATGAGAAGATCTCAGGCAGCGCCGAACAGGTCCGGATAAGATACAGGTCACACAGCAGTGAGGGCGACTACCTGCAGCAACTGTCAGCAGCCAGGGACAGGGACTTTATGTTACAGTACACAACAGTGGGAATCCACCGTGATGACCTGATCTTTACTATCGACGGCCACCCGGCAAAGACCATGGCAAGCCAGGGTCAGCAGAAATCATTCATCGTGGCCCTCAAACTGGCCAAGTTCCGTCTTATAAGCCGGATGAACGGCTTTGCGCCCGCACTGCTTCTTGACGATATCTTCGACAAGTTCGACCAGAGCAGGGTGGAGGAGATAATCAGGCTTGTGGGCTCAGGTGAATTTGGACAGGTATTCATCACCGACACGCAGCAGGACCGTATCCACCGCATCCTCGACAACACGGGGGTTGACTTCCGCCTTTACCGCATTGGCCGGATGGGCATTGAGGAAGAGATCACCAACGGAAGAAAATAAGTCAATGCGCAGGAACAAAACCATAACAATAGGAGAGGCTCTTGCAGATCTTATCAATGAGTACAGACTGGCACCCAAACTGCGGGAGGCTTCTGTAATAAATATATGGGAGGACCTGACCGGGAAGGTGATTACCGCCCGTACCAAAAAGATATATGTAAAGGACGGGGTGATGCATATCTACCTCACCTCTGCCGTTGTCAGAAACGAACTGATGATGCTCCGTGAATCACTGCGCCGTCAGGTCAATCTGAAAGCCGGAGGCGAGGTCATAAGGGAGATAGTGGTCCACTGATCAAAGGGTGCTGTAGTCGCCCCACCTGATAACTGCCTTCAAATTATGCCCCTTTGAAGAGGAAAAATGAAATTCACGTTCCTGGTAATCAAGTGTAACCGCAGAGTCAGCCATTGAGACGGTGACCGTAGCAGCAGGGTCATTGTACAGGATGGCATCCGTCATCAGAAACGCCTTCTCAGCACCGTCGCCGCGCCCGAAATTCCAGACCTCATCAGGCTGGGCCATCCTGCCGGAATCATAGATCGATTTGTTCTTCAGGCTGCCAATAATGCCGAAAATCTCATCAGCAGTCTTCCCTGACAGAGGGCTGTGGCATACCGGGTTCCTTTCTATGGCTGCCTTGATGAAAGGCTTCCAGTCAGTTCTTTCCATGTCACGGTAGGCATAGAGGGTTAACAGAGCCATCTCGGAGATGCCGGAGAGATCACGGATCTTCCTTATAATGTCATCACGGGTGTCATTGACGCTGATGTCAGGTGTTATCTCCGTGACAAAATCCTTGTCCGGCACTGGAAGCCTCGGCTCGGTGACAGTGAATTCCTTTATATCCCTGAACATCCTGTCAACACAGTCATCGTGTTCCGTCGGGAAGAGCTTCTTAAACTCTGTCTCAATAACCTCAAGATCAGTATTCCTGTGCTTTTTAAGGAAATTTTCAACATCATTCAGCATGATTTTCCCGGCAACAGGATCAGGAAAAAACTCCTCATTGTCAACCTCGGCAAGCAGCCTGTCACGTGTCTCTTCATTCATGCTTGACTTGGATGAGTGCTCATATTCAAAGAGCTTCTCAAGCGTTATGTAAAGGCTGAGGCCCGTTCTCTTATAATGGTACTGGAACAGGCACTTGTATTCCGATTTGAATCTGAGGAAGTTGATGAAGATTACCGGAGTCAGGAAGGTCTTCACAAAATCTTTCAGTTTCTCAGTAAATCCCAGATAGGCTTCCCTGTCAATTGTTGCCCTGGGGTAAACGGTATGAATATGGCCGGATATGTGTGAAACAATAGTAACTTTTTCATTCTCCAGGGCTCTGCGCGCCTTGCCGGAGAGCGAGGTGCCGTTGAACCACATGTTCCTTGTCATGATGCGCCGGTTGTTTGTAAGCAGCCCGTCCTTTTCGTCAATGTAGTTCTGCGAGTGCAGGGGGGTGGCCATCATATATATCTTCTCCACCGGTATGCCTCCCACTACGAACATGGCAGCTGCATAGAGGGCTGCAAGGCTCACACACTCACCTGCACCGGTGGTGAAATGTTCCCTGTACCTGAAAGCAGTCATAGCCTCAACCGTCTCGGTTTTCCAGTAGGGGATGACTGACGAGTCATACTTGTCGAGCCCGAAGTGCCTCCGGATATCCATACTGAAGTAATACCTGTCGCCCTCATATCCGAAAAGTGCATTTGACTGCCTGAGCAGCTCTGTATCAAAGAAGTCGCTGAACCGGGCCTTCTCCGTCTCCTTCTCTGTCAGTCCCCATGTCTCAAGATCGAGGTTAAATATATAGTTATCAATGATATACTGCTTAATGCGGTTTGACTTGCTGATAAAGTTCTTCCTTTGCATCTCACTGAACCATGGATCATCACGCCAACTCCATATTAACGGGGACATTATATTGGCAAGTACAAGCGGGTAGAACAGATCCGGGAAAATAAAGATCTCCATGTCGGAGAGAGTATATGCGGAAGAGTACTTTTCGAGCGTCTTTTTGTCTGAAAAGTCGGGAGAAATATTAGCAGTCATGAAGATTTTTTAACGAAACAACTGAATCAACTTTTTGTTTTGCCTCAGAAGATCTCGATGGCGGAAAAGAAGAATCCGGCCTCCCTGAGGGCGTTCTCCGGGGAGTCGGAGCCATGAACCGCGTTCATTCTGACATCAGTACCGAAATCAGCCCTGATTGTGCCTTTGTCGGCTTTAGCCGGGTCAGTGGTGCCGATCATCCGGCGGAACTCATCCACGGCGTTCTCGTGCTCCAGTACCATCACAATGACAGGGCCTGAAGACATGAATTCAACCAGTCCGGGATAAAAGGGCCGCTCACGGTGCACCGCATAAAACTCCTCTGCCTGTCGGCGATTGATATACAGCATCTTAAGCGCTGCAACTCTGAATCCGGCTTCTGTAATCCTGGCGAGGATTTTTCCTTCGTCACCCCGGCCAAGGGCATCGGGCTTGATGATCGAAAAAGTGATTTCGCTGCTCATAACTAAATGAAAATCGGGTTATTTGGACTGGTTTTTAAAAACATTGTTATTTTTCTTAACTTTGTCGCCTTTAAAAGCTGACACAGTGCCAGAGTTTGGTAAATATACAAAAGAATTAAAGAAGCTGATTGAGGAGGCAGATCATATTTTACTGATATGCCATATCAATCCCGACGGCGATGCAATCGGAGCTATGCTGGCTCTCAGGAGGTGGATTATCAGCAGGGGCAAGGATGCCGTAATGATATCCCCCAATGCCCTGCAGCAGTTCCTGTTGTGGATGGATGATGTTGCCAGTGTTGTAGATTTCCATCACAATATTGAGAAAGGCACCGCCCTGATAACCGAGGCTGACCTGATCATAATGGTAGATTTCAATTCGTCGTCAAGGATGGGCAAGGCTGAACAGCTGATCCTCGCATCAGGGGCTAAAAAGGTGATGATTGATCATCATCCCGAACCCGGTCAGTTTGCTGATCTGGTCATCTCGGATACAAGCCGGAGCTCCACTTCAGAGCTCATCTATTTCCTCGTTAACGGAATGGAAGGAAAGGAGTTTAATGACAGCGAGTTTATTACGGCTGTCTACGTGGGCATCATCACCGACACTGGCAATTTCGAACATGGATATTATACGGGTGACACCATGCGCACTGTGGGCCACCTGCTGGATATGGGAGTTGACAAAGAGAAGGTTTATAATCATATCTTCAGTAACTTTTCACCTGACCGTATCCGCCTGAAAGGCTTCTCACTGCATAGCCGGATGGTTGTTCACCCTGATCTCCACACAGCCTACATCTGGCTGACAAAGGAGGATCTGGACCGCTTCCGCCATGTTAAGGGCGATACTGAAGGGTTTGCCAATGTCCTTCTCACCATGAAGGGGATTGTGCTCTCGGTGCTCTTTATTGAACGCACCGGTTTCGTCAAGATGTCACTTCGTTCCAAAGGCAGTTTCAATGCAAACGCACTCTCACGCCGGTGTTTCAACGGAGGAGGTCACCGTAATGCAGCAGGCGGCGAGATGAAGGGCACTATCCATGAGGTAGTAAACCACTTTGAAAGCACCCTTCCTCACTACAGGAAAGAGCTTGAAGAGGCAGCAGCGGAGATGACGAGATGAGACTGCTGGCACCTATATTCATGCTCCTCATAATTGCAGGATGCCAGAACAAACCTGACAACAGGAGTGCAACACCCAACCGCACTGAAGCCGAGCTCATTGAGCTGAATAAATCGCTTATAACCCGGGACCGCACCGTTATTACTGAGTATATCAACAGCAGTGAGCGTATCTACAATGAGACCAACACCGGTCTCTGGTACAGCGTACTGACCGAAGGGACAGGCGGAACGGCAAAGACCGGCAATAATGTGACCTTTGATTTTGAGTGTACCCTCCTCAACGGGAACCCCTGTTACAGCGGTACCCAGACAATAAAGGTGGGCTACTCCGAAACCGAAAGGGGGGTCACTGAAGGACTCCAGCTGATGCAGGAGGGAAGTGACTACATGTTCATTCTCCCGCCGTACCTGGCATTCGGCCACACCGGCGACGGAGACAGGATTCCGGGACGTGCAATACTTATCTACAGGATAAGAATAAAGGAGATCAGTTAGTTTGGAACGATATTTGAGGGAAACAGGGGAAATGATAACTGAAACCATGAGAAGAACCATTGTGGCAACTGCTGTAACCGCACTTGCTTTAATAATTGTGTCGTGCAATCCTGCCAAGAAGTACGAGGAAGAGGAGAAGACCCTTATCGAGGACTATGTGGCCGAGAACAACATTTCCGTCAGCCCTGATGCTGATGGAATCTATTATATTGAGATGGAACCCGGAACGGGAGACCTGATCAGAACAGGAGATTCAATCGGGGTCTATTACACTCTCTGGTTCCTGACCGGTGAGGAGAAGCAGAGCAACGTTGAAGAGACAACCCCATACAGACTCAGGGTCGGGTCTTACGAGATGATTGAAGGCTGGGGCCTGGGCCTCGTCAAGATGAAACTGGGAACAAAAGCACGTTTTATAATGCCGTCAAGCGTCGCCTACGGAAGCATGGGTTACGGCTATTATGATTACTACGGCAACTACTATACAGTCATACCCGGATATACTCCGCTTCTGTTTGAGATAGAAGTGGTGGAGCTCGTCAGAGCTAAGAAGTAAAAAAATGCGCCGGGAAATGGCGCATTTTTTTTATCTTAATACAACCGAATCACCTGTAAGATTTATTTTTTTCAGTGCCTCTGTGTACTCAGCCCAGGGTCCGGTGAGGAACTGATCTATCATCATCATGGCCTCCTCAAAGGCAGACGTTGCATCAGTCATTCCCTTCTCTTCCTGCTGTGAAGGTACTCCTGATGTCATCATCAGACTGCGGTAACCGTTGATCCGCGATACCAGTCCCGACTGTCTCCTCCCGAACGCCTCATCAAGCCTCGCAACCTCTTCTTTTACAGTCTTATGGATGTCCTTTATGGCTTCTGCGAAGCCGGGGTTAATTTTGCTTATCTCCTCACTCTTCGCAAGACTCTCCCTGACAGATTTGATTAATGCAAGCTTTTTGTTAAGCTCTGTGATGCGAGCTCCGAATGCTTCGGCTCTCTCAAGGTTTTTCCTCAGTGCATCGGTGTCCGGTGCCTCCATCCTCGGGTCGGCACTGACCTTCAGCAGTGTCTCTGAACTGGCATCACCAGCCTTCAGTGCCACGGTATATGTTCCGGGCATCACTGTCCCTCCATAGTTCCTGGAATACCTCATCCATGGGTCCTGCTGCTGCTGTACGGCAGGGTAGGCAGCCTGTGGCAGAGCCTCACGGTCAAGACGCCATGTGAAACGATTGAATCCTTTGGAGGCATCCCTTTCAATCGACTTCACCTTCTTTCCTCTGTCATCCCTGATCTCCACGGTGACCTTGCCCGTATCCGCCGCATAAAAGGAGATCATTGCTCCCGGATCCCGGTTCTCTCCCCGGTACATTGCATCACCGTAGAAGTAATATCCCGGCAGGTTCTTCATTGATGCCAGCCATGCTTCTGGAGCATCAAAGACCATGATCGTGCTGTTCAGCAGGCTGTTTCCTCGGGCTGCCAGGGCACGCAGGGGACGTATGTCATCCAGCACCCAGAGGGCACGTCCGAAGGTGGCAATAACCAGGTCGTGCTCACGCGGGTGAATCACAATATCATAGGTAGAGACCGTAGGATACCCGCTGGTCCACCTGTTCCATGAACCGCCACCGTCGAAGGAGACAAAGAGTCCGTACTCCGTGCCGGTGAATATGAGCTTCGGCTCCACGGGATCCTGCGCGAAGCAGAGCACATATCCGTAAACATCAGTGTCATCGATGATGCGCTGCCAGCTCTTTCCGAGATCCGTGGTACGGTAGAGGTAAGCGGCATTGTCGCCCTGCCTGTAATCGTTCACCACTGCAAAAGCCTCTTCCGGGTTATGGGCTGAGGCTGTTATCTGCGGCACCCAGGCATTGCGGGGCATACCCTTGATCTTCGGAGAGGTGTTTCGCCAGCTCCCGCCTCCGTCTTCAGTGACCTGTATCATCCCGTCATCGGTGGCGGCCCAGATAAGTCCCTGCCTCAGCGGGCTGGGGGAGATTGTAATGACGGTGCAGTGATTCTCCGCTCCTGTAGCTTCGCGGCTTATGCCCCCGCTCTCTTCCTGCTTCTGCTTCTCCGGATCATTCGTGGTGAGATCAGGTGAGATCTTCGTCCATGAGTCACCCCTGTCAGTGCTTTTGTGCACATGCTGGCTTCCGAAATAGATTGTGCTGCTGTCGAAGGGATCCTGTGCCAGGGCTGCGTTCCAGTTGAACCGCAGCTTCTCGTCGCCGTCAGCCACAGGCTTAATGCTTTTATTCCAGCCCGTGGTGAGGTCAAACCGGCGCAGTGATCCGCCCTGCGACTGGGCATAGCAGTAGCGGCTGTCGCCCGGCACCGGCATTGCATCAAAGCCGTCTCCACCCATGAGGAACTCAAACATCTCATTGATAATGGGGCCGTTGTGCCACGTGTAGGCAGGCCCTCTCCACGAACCGTTATCCTGCAGGCCCCCGTAGATGTTGTAGGGAACATTGTTATCGACGTTAATATGGTAGAACTGACCCAGTGGCAGGTTCTCAATGTGGCGCCAGGTGGCTCCCCTGTCATAGGTGATACCCATGCCTCCGTCATTGCCGTCAAGCATGCGGTCAGGATTGAGGGGGTCAATGTACCATGCATGATGGTCAAGATGTACCGACTCTGCTATGCTTCTGTCAAACGTCATGGCGCCGTCGTCGCTCACATTAACCCCTGAGAAGAGGGTGTACACACGGTTCTCATTCTGCGGGTCAACATAGATCTCCGCATAATAAAAAGGCCTTGACCCGATGTTCTTTTCACCACGCTTCTCCCACCGGAGTCCACCGTCAGTGGAGCGGTAAATGGCCGAGGGCTTTGATTCAACATAGGCATACACATAATCGGGATCGGAGGCAGCAATGGCCAGGCCCATGCGGCCTTTCTCCGCCGGGAGCCCATCGGTGAGCCTGGTGAATGTCTCCCCGCCGTCACGCGTGAGCCACAGGCCTGACCCCTCTGAAGACGACCGGAAGAACCATGGCCAGCGCTGGTGATCCCACATGGCCACGAAGATCTTGCCCGGGTTCGAGGGGTCCATAACCATATCAGCCACCCCCGAGGTCTCGTTTGTAAAGAGCCTCCTCTGCCAGGTCAATCCCCCGTCAGTGCTGCGGTAGAACCCCCTCTCGGTGTGGGGAGCCCAAGGATTGCCGATGGCACCCGCATAGATGATGTCAGGGTCAATGGGGTCAACAATGATCCTGTGTATGTACCTTGTGAGCTCCAGTCCCATGCACTTCCAGCTCTGTCCGCCGTCGGTGCTCTTATAGATGCCGTAACCCCCTGTGAGGCTGTTGCGGGGGTTACCCTCACCTGTGCCTGCCCAGATGATATCAGGCCTTAGAGGATCGATTGCAAGGGCTCCTATTGAGGCCACTGCCTCATTGTCAAATATCGGTGTGAATGTGGTACCGGCATTGACAGTCTTCCACAGACCCCCGGAAGCCGTGCCCACGTAAAAGATGTTCTCATTTCCCGGATCAACGGCGAACGCCGTGACCCTTCCGCTCATGCCACCGGGACCAATATTTCTTGGCTTGATACCATTGAAGAGTTTCATGTCAGTATTCTGCCCGGCAAGCAGGACTGTCACCATAACAAACAGGGCGGATACAAATGTTTTTCGGATCATCAGGTCAGGTTTTAACGGTTACAATTTATACAAAAAAGTAAGACGTGAACAGTAACCTGACTGTGTTGTGCAATACCTCTCTGCCATCAGGCCAGGAGGAGGAAGACAGCCGGCCTTTTGTCAAGGTCCGGGATCTCACCCCGCCAGCCGGCAACACTCCTAGTGCGGATGAACTCGCTCTCCAGGGTAATGTCAGCCGCTATACAGAGACGGGTAGAAGGCCTGCAGGCCGTGATGATATCTTCCAGCATCTTCCCGTTTCTGAAGGGTGTCTCAATGAATATCTGTGTCTGCCCGCCCGACGACCTTTTCTCGAGCTCCCTCAGGGCCTTCTGTCTTCCCGCGGCGTCCACCGGCAGGTAACCGTGGAAGGCGAACGACTGTCCGTTGAGGCCTGAGGCCGCCAGCGCCAGCATCACGGAGGAGGGCCCTGTCAGCGGTA
>Ga0209467_1001365_pt1 | contig 21761 bp, 21 predicted proteins | sample Higcelwee11metaG_FD_187175 | JGI IMG/M metagenome (GOLD analysis project Ga0209467, IMG submission 187175) | Freshwater pond sediment microbial communities from the University of Edinburgh, under environmental carbon perturbations - High... | ecosystem: Environmental > Aquatic > Freshwater >... | reverse complement strand
GTCATTGTGGCCAGCGCGGAACTGTTCAGCGAGAACCTGGTGGCCACGGGCAAGGTCTACGGCATCAACGAGTTTTTGCTGGTGCAGTGGCTGGCGCCCATCGCCTCCGAGGCTCCGGAGTTCATCGTGGCCATCATGTTCGTGCTGCGCGGCCAGGCGGCCGTGGCCATGGGCAGCCTGCTCTCCAGCAAGCTCAACCAGTGGACGCTTCTGGTGGGCATGATCCCCGGGGTGTACGGCCTGGCCAGCGGCGGTTTCGAGCACCCGCTGCCGCTGGGGCCGTACCAGATGCACGAGATCTTCCTCACCGCGGCGCAGTCGCTTTTGGCCGTGGCGCTTCTGGCCTCGCTGTCGCTGGGCCCCGGCGCGGCGGTGCTGCTGTTCTGCATGTTCACGGGCCAGCTCGTCAGCCCGTATGTGCTGGCCGGGCTGAACGTCCCGGACCTGCCCTGGGGCAACTCGACCGACGGCCTGCACCAGCTCTTCAGCGCGGGCTACGTGGCCCTCTTCCTGTGCATCGCCTGGCTCAAGCGCCGCGACGTGTGGGAGCTGCGCCTGGGCGCGGCCGTGGAGCAGAGGATCATGTGACCGGCGTGATCAAGGACGCGGCATGAACGCAGCAAGGCCCCTCCAGCCCCCATCCTGCCAGGAGCCCCGGCCCGGCGCCCCGGACGCGTGCCCGCCAGGCGTGCTGGCCCGGGAGGCCCTGACCGCGTTCCTGGGCTCCCTGGCCGCCATGCTGCTCTTGCAGTTCCTGCAGTCCTCGGTGGCCGACCCGCTGGAGCGGCTGCTGCTCATGGCCCCGCTCGGAGCCTCGGCCGCGCTGGTCTTCGGGGCCCCGCAAAACGCCTTTTCGCAGCCGCGCAACCTGGTGGGCGGACACGTGCTCTCGGCCCTCGTCGGGGTGAGCTGCCGGCTGGCGCTGCCCGGCGCGGCCTGGCTGGCCATGCCCCTGGCCGTTGCCGGGGCCATCGCGCTCATGCGCCTGACCCGGACCCTGCACCCCCCCGGCGGGGCCACGGCCTTCCTGGGCGTGGCGGGCGGGCCGGACATCGCGGCCCAGGGCTACGGCTTCGTGCTCAGCCCGGCCCTGAGCGGCTCGCTGGCGCTGTTCTGCGCGGCCTGGGCGTTCCACTCCCTCAACCGCGGTCGCCGCTATCCCCAATACTGGTGGTAGACGCCGGCTCCAGGCCACGGGGCCGCATCCGCCTTTCCCGCTGAGGCCCGCAACCGCCCTGGGCCGCGCCTGGACCGCCGCCTTCATTCTGCCGCCCCCCTTGCGCGCGGGCCGCGTCCGGCTTACTGTACAAGGCTATGGCCCCCCGCGGGCCGCAAAGGAGCGCGCATGACGACCTGGTGGCACTGGGCCGGCTTTCTTCTGCTGGTTCTCGTTCTTCTGGCTTTCGACCTCGGCGTGTTGCACCGCAACCACCGCGAGGTCGGCGTCAAGGAGTCGCTCTGGCTCAGTCTGGGCTATCTCGTCCTGTCCCTGGGCTTCAGCGGGGTGATCTTCCACTTCCAGGGCGGCCAGGCGGGCTACGAGTTCCTCACCGGCTACCTCATCGAAAAAAGCCTGAGCGTGGACAACATCTTCGTGTTCGTGCTCATCTTCAGCCACTTCCAGGCGCCGGCCAAGTCGCAGCACACGGTGCTGTTCTGGGGCGTCTTGGGCGCGCTGGCCATGCGCGCCGCGCTCATCCTGGCCGGCTCGGCCATCCTGGCGGCCTTCCACTGGGTCATCTACCTGTTCGGGGCCTTCCTGGTGGCCACGGGCGTGAAGATGCTGCTCACCGTGAACCAGGCGCCGGACCTCTCGGGCAACAGCGTGACGCGCTTCATGCGCCGCCACTTCCGCGTCACGGAGGGCTACGAGGGCGAGCGCTTCGTGGTGGTGCGCGAGGGCCGGCGCTTCATCACCCCGCTTTTGATCGTGCTCGTGCTGGTGGAGTTCTCCGACGTGGTCTTCGCCCTGGACTCCATCCCGGCCATCTTCGCCATCACGCGCGACCCGTTTCTGGTGTTCACGTCCAACGTCTTCGCCATCCTGGGCCTGCGGGCGCTGTTCTTCGCGCTCACCGGCATCATCCACCGCTTCCACTACCTGAAGTACGGCCTGTCCGTGGTGCTCGTGGTGGTGGGGCTGAAGATGCTCATCAACGGCTTCTTCGGCCCGGTGATCCCCACCGAGGCGGCGCTCGCGCTCACGCTGGGCATCATCGGCGGCAGCGTGGCGCTCTCGCTCTACCGCACGCGCGGCGCGCCGCCCCAGGCCGAGGCCGCCTTCACCGGCTGGGTGCCGGGCAGCCCGGCGAAGAAGGAGCCGGAGCGCAAGGCCTAGACCCGTTGCCATCGCCGGCCCGGCGTGCCATACGTAGTCCAGGTGAAACCCCTGGACACGGGAGGCGCGCATGGGCGACCGCACGATCCGCGAGCGCATCGACTGGCTGTGGGAGTTGGGGCGCGGGCACGCGCGCGAGTTTTGCACCCCGGAGGCCGCCCTGGCCCGTCGCCGCTACCAGGCCGAGCACCCCACGCACCTCATGGTGCTCAAGTGCATGGACGGCCGCATCCACCTGCCCCTGGCCACCAAGACGCCGCTGGGCATCATCGAGCCCTTCCGCAACCTGGGCGGCATGTTCCACATGGGCTGGCCGCTTTTGGGCGAGGTGGTGGCGAATTCCGTGGCCGAGGCCGTGGAGGCCGGCCGCCGCGCGCTCATCATCATCACCTACCACTACTCCAAGGGCGACCCGCACCGCGGCTGCGCGGGCTTCGGCTACGACACGGCCGCGAGCATCCGCTACGTCCACGAGGTCCGCAGGCAGATGGAGCACGTGTTCGGCCGGGGACGCCAGACCGTGTACCCGGTGGTGTTCGGCTTCGAGACCGACGAGGACGCGCTGATCCTGCACGGGGCCGGGCACGGCGACCTGGCGGGGGACGGCCCGGAGCTGCATCTGGCGGACATCTCCGGGGTGGACGAGGAGTTCCTGGGCCGCGAGCTGCGCGCGCTCTACCCGGACATGCCGGCGCGCATCCTGGCGGACCTCCTGCCCCTGCTGGCCGGGAACATCCGGCACATCGCCGAGGTGCGCGAAAAGGGCCGGCTGGTGGCGGTGGAGCACCGCGAGTGGGTGATCTGCATCGGCCGGGGCTTCGACTTCCTGCACGAGCCGAACATGGCGCTCATCGTCGGGCCGTACAGCCCGGACCTCTCCGGCCCCATCGCCAAGGCCGCCGGAATCATCCGCGACAACATGCGCGCCGGGCGCATCCCGGACGACGGCTTCCTTCTGCTGGCCTCGGCCCCGTACCGCGAGGCGGGCATGGACCGCGCCCGGGCCGAGCTCAAGTCACGCTTTTTGTCGGAGTTCGCGGACGGGGTCATCCGCGAGAACTGGCCGGACCTGCACCCGAAGATGATCCGCGAAACCGCCGTGCTGGACTGGAACACCCGCGCGCTCACGCTCATGGGCGACGCCGGGGCGGAGGGGAGCTAGGAACAGCAAAGGCTACCGAACAATACAGCTTGGCTGTACTTTTCTTCCTTTTTTATCCCTTGACTGCCCGCCTTCCCGACTTATTTCTCATGAAATTCTTTAGAGGAGGGCCAGTCATGGCCAAAAACGCAGGCGGGCATCGCGATGGTGCCGTGAAGGATCGGACGCAGATCCAGAATCCTCAAAACGGCAATTGGATCAAGCGCGACATGGGCAACGGCCAGTTCATGGACCAGAAGCAGGACGGCAAGCCCTTCAAGGGCGTGGCCAAGGAAAAGGACGACCGGCGACGCTAGGCTTCCGGCTTATTTTCCATCTGCTCCGGCCGCCGCGACAGCCGCCTCCGGGCCTCGCAGGCGGCCAGCGCCAGGGCCAGGAACAGCGCGTCGCGGCCGAGGTAGAAGAGCATGGGCGGATGCCCGTCCGTGGTCTCGGCGGCGCTGGAAAAACAGCCGCAATTCACGTCCAGGCCGCGCAGGAAGTTGAAACCCAGGGCCAGCCAGAACACGGCGAGCAGCCCGGCCGAGAACGTCAGCGCGCCCTCGGCGAACACGCCCGTCCACAGGCACACGCCCAGCGTCAGCTCCAGCCACGGCAGCCACACCGCCACCGGGTTCACGAGCATGTCCGGCAGCAGGTGGTAGCCCTTGACCAGCACCGCGAAGTCCTTGGGATGCAGGAGCTTGTCCCAGCTGGCGAAGAGCAGCAGCGCGCCCAGGAGCAGGCGCAGGGCCAGCTCCGCGCCGGCCAGGCGGGACGGGATCAGCTGCCGCAGTCGAAGCACTGGCCCCCCTTGTTCGCGGCCTTGGGCGGCTGGGCCCGGCCCTTGGCGACGGGCAGCTTCTCCGCCTGCCACAGGCCCCAGCCGTCCTTCAGCACGAAGACATTCTTGAGGCCCGCGTCGCGCAGATGCTTCGCCAGGGAGTGGCCGAGCGGGCAGTTCTCGCCGTCGCAGTAGGTGATCACCGCCTCCTTGCCCGCGAGCAGGGGCTTGAGATCCTGGTACTGCGCCGCGAACTCGCGCGGGGGCAGGTTGACGGCCCCCTGGATGTGGCCCTGCTCGAACTCGAACTGCGAGCGCGCGTCCAGGAACACCGCCCGGCCGCTGATGAAGAGCAGGGCCGCGTCCTTGATGCCGATCTCGCCGCCGCCGGCCTGGCTCAGCTTGACGGAGCTCTGCGCGGCCCGGGCCAGGGGCAGGCCGTCGGGACGCACGGCGTTGACGCCGAAGCCCACCGCGGCGGACAAAACGAGGATGGTCAGCCACTGGACAAGGAGTCCTGGTCTGGCGCGCATGGAAGCCTCCCGCACTGAAGGTGACGATGTCCGCGGCCGGGGCCGCGACGTGCGCACCCTACTCCCAAGCCGAGCGGAAGGCAATTTTCCGGCGGCGCGACCCTACCCGGGTACCGGCCCCAGCAGGGTCCAGGCCGCGCCGGCGGCCCCGGCCGCCAGCACCAGCAGATGCACCGCCGTGTTCCAGCGCCAGAGCGCCAGCCCGCAGGCGATCGCGACTGCCAGCGCGAAGGCGTCCGGCCCACGCCCCACGGGCAGGAAGGTGGCCGTGGCGAAGACCACGCCGAGCTTGAGCACCACGCCCACCACCGCCGCGCTGATGCCGGTAAGCGCCGCGCGCAGCCGGGGGTTGGCCGTGAGCGGCTCAACGTAGGGCGCGCCCGCGAGCACCAATCCGAAGCTCGGCAGGAACATGCCGAAGGTGGTCAACAGCCCGCCCAGCACGCCGGCCAAAAGCGGGTCCAGGCCGCCGGGGCTGCGCCAGGCCGTGAGAAAGCCCACGAACTGCGTGACCATGATCAGCGGTCCGGGCGTGGTCTCGGCCAGGCCCAGGCCCAGCACGAGCTGCTCGCGCGTCGCCCAACCCAGGCGCAGGGCCGTATCCGTCACGTGGGAGAGCACCGCGTAGGCCCCTCCGAAGGTCACGAAGCTGGCCTTGGAGTAGAAGGCCAGGATTTTCGGCAGGATGGTTCCCGGACCGGCCAGCAGGTAGGTCGGCAGGCCCACCGCCAGCCAGAGGGCCGCGAACACGAGCGCCACGCGGCCCACGTGCGCCCAGGGCGAGCCCTTGGGCCGCTCCGGGGCGTCCTCCGGCAGGCAGACCCCGCCCGGACAGAAGATCTCCGGCCGGATGGTCCCCAGCCACAAGCCCATGAGCCCGGCCGCCACCACGATGCCCGGAAACTTGAGGTTCAGGGCGTAGCCCATGAGGAAGCTGGCCAGGGCGAAGCCGTACAGGATGGGGTGGCCCAGGGACTTTTTCGCCATGCGCCAGAGGGCCTGGCCCACGATGGCCACCACGGCCCCGGCCACGCCACGGAACACGCCGGCCACCAGCGGCACGTCGCCCTGCGTGGCGGCCAGCCAGGAGAGTCCGAGCATCAGCACCACGGACGGCAGCAGGAAGAACAGGCCGGACACCGCGCCGCCGCGCCAGCCGAACAGCCGCCAGCCGATGTACACGGCCAGCTGGTGCGCCTCCGGCCCGGGCAGGAGCATGCAGAAGCCCAGCGCGCGCTGGAACAGGCGCTCCTCCACCCAGCCGCGCGCCTGGACGAGATCCTTGTGCATCATGGCGATCTGTCCGGCCGGGCCGCCGAAGTTGATGAACCCGAGCCTGAGCCAGTAGCGGAAGAAGTCGCGGAACGCTGGGGTATTCATGACGCCCCTTGTGGCAGGTCGCGCCGCGCTTGTCGAGAGCCGAACAGGGCCAGGCGCTTGTGCAATTATTTTCGCGAAAAAGTGCATTTTCTTGCGCAAAACCCGCCCACGGGTGTAACCAAGCACCGGAAATCCTCGTCTTTAGGCTGGCATGAATCTGGCAAAGTCCCGCGTACCGCGCAACGATCCCGGCGCGGCGGCGGACCAGCAACGCACGATTCGAGGCCGCGCGGCGCGCGGCAGGAGCATACAGTGAACGTGAAGACGATGTTCGGCGGCCGCAAGGGCCTGGTGCTGCTCTGCCTGGCGCTCGCCGCCCTGGCCGGCGGCGGCGCCTGGTGGCTGCGCGGGAGCGGCAAGGCCGAGACCACCTACCGCACGGCCAAGCCCGTGCGCGGCGAGATCATGTCCACCGTGACCAGTTCCGGCGCCATCAACGCCGTGGTCTCGGTGAGCGTGGGCGCGGCCGTGTCCGGCACCATCAAGGAACTCTACGTGGACTTCAACTCCCAGGTCAAAAAGGACCAGGTCATCGCCCAGATCGACCCCGCGCCCTATCGCGCCCAGGTGGAGCAGAGCCGCGGCAACTACCTGGCCGCCGTGGCCAACGTGGAGAAGGCCAAGGTCACGCTCGCCGACGCCACGCGCACCATGAAGCGCTACCAGAGCCTGGTCAAGGACGGCTCGGTGTCGGTGAGCGACTACGACACCTACGTCACCGCGGCGGAGTCCGCCCGGGCGGCGCTTTCCGCGGCCCAGGGCAGCGTGGCCCAGGCCAGCGGCAGCTACGCCCAGGCCAAGACCAACCTCGACTACGCCACCATCCGCTCGCCGGTGGACGGCATCGTCATCTCCCGCGCGGTGGACGTGGGCCAGACGGTCGCCGCCAGCTTCCAGACGCCCACCCTGTTCACCATCGCCCAGGATCTGACCAAGATGCAGATCCTGGCCACGGTGGACGAATCCGACATCGGCCGCATCCGCGAGGGCGGCGAGGCCAGCTTCAGCGTGGACGCCTATCCCGAGGCGCACTTCTCCGGCACGGTCACCCAGGTGCGCAACGCCGCCACCACCGTGTCCAACGTGGTGACCTACACCGTGGTGGTGGGCGTGGACAACTCCGACCTGCGCCTCAAGCCCGGCATGACCGCCAACGTCACCTTTGTGACGGACAAGAAGGACGACGCCCTGAAGATCCCCACCGCGGCCCTGCTCTTCCGGCCCAAGGACGAGACGGCCCAGAAGGACGACGCCCAGAAGGGGGCCAAGGCCCAGTCCGGCCAGAAGCGCGTCTACGTGCTGAAGAACGGCCGGCCCGAGGCCGTGCTCGTCACGGTGGGCATCGGCAACGACAAGGAGACCGAGGTGGCCGGCGGCGAGCTTTCCCTTGAGGCCGACATCGTGCTGGAGGCCAGCACCGCGGACAAGGGCAAGGCCGGAACCACGAACCCCCTCGGCCAGAGCGCCCGCATGGGCCCGCCCAGGTAGCGGAGGCGCGCCATGAGCGAGGTCGTCCGCATCACGGACATCACCAAGGTCTACCAGATGGGCGCGGAGCTGGTGCACGCCCTGCGCGGGGTCAGCCTGAGCGTGGCCGCCGGCGAGTTCGTGGCCATCATGGGCTCCAGCGGCTCGGGCAAGAGCACCTGCATGCACATCCTGGGCTGCCTGGACCGGCCCAGCTCCGGCCGCTACCTGCTCGACGGCGTGGCCGTGGAGAACATGAGCCGGGCCGAGCTGGCGGACATCCGCAACAGGAAGCTGGGCTTCGTGTTCCAGGGCTTCAACCTGCTCTCGCGCACCAGCGCCCTGGAGAACGTGGCGCTGCCGCTGGTCTACGGCCGCGTGCCGGGCGCGCAGCGCCGCGAGCGGGCCCTGCGCGCGCTGGAGATGGTGGGCCTGGCCGACCGCGCGGGCCACCTGCCCAACCAGCTCTCCGGCGGCCAGCAGCAGCGCGTGGCCATAGCCCGGGCGCTGGCCGGCGACCCCGCGCTGATCCTGGCCGACGAGCCCACGGGCAACCTGGACTCGCACATGAGCGAGGAGATCATGGACATCTTCGCCCGGCTCAACAGCCAGGGCAAGACCATCATCATGGTCACCCACGAGCCGGACATCGCGGCCTGCGCGGGCCGCCGCGTCACCTTCAGGGACGGGGTCATCGTGGACGACTCCGGACCGGCCCCGTCGCCGGCGGGGGCCTGAGCATGGACCTGCTCCTGCCCCTGAAGATCGCCGCCCGGGCCCTGCGCGTGAACCTCATGCGCTCGTTTCTGACCATGCTGGGCATCATGATCGGCATCGCCGCGGTCATCATCATGGTGGCCGTGGGCAGCGGCGCGACCAAGCAGATCTCCGACCAGATCGCCACCATGGGCTCCAACCTGCTCATCATCCTGCCCGGCTCCACCACCAGCGGCGGCATCCACGCCGGCATGGGCTCCCAGCCCACGCTGACCCTGGACGACGTGAAGGCCATCCGTTCCGAGTGCCCCTCGGTGCTGCGCGTGGCCCCGGAGCAGCGCGGCACGGCCCAGCTTGTCGCGGGCAACATGAACTGGTCCACGGAGATACGCGGCACCGCGCCGGACTTTCTGCTCATCCGCGACTGGAAGATCGCCTCCGGCCGGGAGCTCACCGACGCCGACGTGGACACGGTGCAGAAGGTCTGCCTGCTGGGCCAGACCGTGGCCCAGAACCTCTTCGGCGACGAGGATCCCGTCGGCAGGCAGGTGCGCATCAAGGGCGTGCCCTTCCAGGTGGTCGGCCTGCTGGAGGCCAAGGGCCGCAGCGCCCAGGGCTCGGACCAGGACGACATGGTCATCCTTCCCGTGACCACGGCGCAGCGCAAGATCATCGGCACGGCATTTCCCGGCACCGTCGGCCCCACCCTGGTGCAGGCCGTGTCCGCGGACAGGCTCTCCCAGGCCGAGGCCGAGATCACCGCGCTCCTCGACCAGCGCCACCGCATGAGCGCCAACAAGGAGCGCGACTACACCGTGCGCAACCTCTCGGAGATCCTGGCCGTGTCGCAGCAGTCGGCCAAGACCATGTCGCTTTTGCTCGGCGCGGTGGCCTCCATCTCGCTCATCGTGGGCGGCATCGGCATCATGAACATCATGCTCGTCTCGGTCACGGAGCGCACGCGGGAAATCGGCATCCGCATGGCCATCGGGGCCAAGGAGCGCGACATCCTGCTGCAATTCCTGGCCGAGGCGGTGCTGCTCACCATGCTGGGCGGGCTCATCGGCATCGCGCTGGGGGTGGGCGGGGCCTTCGCCATCAGCGCGCTGTTCGGCTGGCCCACGCTGCTCTCGGCCGAGGCCATGCTGCTGGCCGTGGTGTTTTCCAGCGCCATCGGCATCTTCTTCGGGTTCTACCCGGCGCGCAAGGCGGCGGGCCTGAATCCCATCGACGCCCTGCGCTACGAATAGGGCGGACCCGGCGCTAGCCAGCGCCGGACTTCGAGAACAGGTTCATGACCACCACGCCCAGGGTGATGAGCGCGATGCCGGCCAGCGCCGGCGCGTCCAGCCTCTGGCCGTAGGCCAGCCAGCCAATGAGCGTGATGAGCACGATGCCCACGCCGGACCACACCGCATAGGCCACGCCCAGGGGGATCGCCCTGAGCGTCAGGGAGAGGAAGTAGAAGGACGCGCCGTAGCCGAGGGCCACGACCGCCGCGGGGATGAGCCGGGTGAAGCCCTCGCTGGCCTTGAGGGCCGAGGTGGCCAGGGTCTCGCAGAGGATGGCGAGCAGCAGGAAAAGCCAGTTCTTCATGGCGCGCCGGTCCTTCGCCGCGCGGCCGGCGGTGGGCGCGCGCGGACCGCGGGCGGCGCTCAGTCGGCCGGATCGGGGCAGGTGTTGGGGTCGAGGTCGAGCACCTCTTCGCCGCGGATGTAGTGCATGATCCGGGGATTGTCCACGGCGGAGAGCAGGTTGGCGATGGCCCCGCGCAGGCGGTCCGCGCCGGAAAGCGCGCAGCCGATGAGCTCCACCTCGCGCGGCAGGTCGAGCCCGCCGCCGCCGCGGCGCAGCTCGCCCGGGCCGGCCGCGTGCACGGCCCCCTCCATGTCCTCCTTCACCAGCTCCAGGCAGTTCTTGATGACCGACAGGGCGTTGTTGCCCACGTGCGCCATGCCGCCGGCGGCCTTGGCCAGGGCGTCGCGGCCGATCTCGAAGCGCGAGCCCACGGTGAGGGAGACCAGGCGCGAACAGTCGGACAAAAAGCTGTGCTCGTGGTGGCTGAAGAAGGCCTGGGCGCGCGAGTAGAGCATGATCAGGCCGAAGGGCCGGGTGTCGTGGCCGCGCAGGATGAAGGCCAGGCGCGAGCGGTAGCCCTCCTGGTAGGCCACGCAGTCGTAGGACTCGCCGCCGCGCTCCGCGCTCATGAGGTTGTTGGAGAGCACGTAGCTCCACTGCTTCCCGGCCACGGCGTTCATCACCGGGTGGCCGGGGATGCTCTCCTCCATGGCGCGCACCAGGATGGGCGTGCTGGCGCCCTCGGCGGTGTTGGCGGCCACGTTGATCCACTCGCCGCAGGCGTCGCGCAGGCGGCAGACGAAGAGGTCGGCCTCCAGGTGCTCCAGCAGCACCTCGGCGCTCTGCTCCAATATCTCCTCGGGGGTCTGGAACTCGCCGCCCACGTTGACCAGGGCGTAGGTGATCTGGCTGGTGAGGGAAAGCTCCTCGTGGGCGCGCTTGAGCCGCTCGAACTGCTCGTCGAGCCTGGCCAGCTCAAGCCGGGCGCGGCTGCGCCGGCGCAGGCGCGCGGCCACGGCCTGGTCCAGCTTGCGGCGGATGTCGGTCAGCATGGGCAGAAGCGCGCGCCAGTCGAAGACCTGGGCGCGGGCGTCCGCGAACCTCGGCGTCCTGCGCCCGGCCTCCAGCCCGGCCTTCACCGAGAGGATGAGGTCGCACATGGCGCGGCGCGCCGGGGCCGGGGCCTCGCCCAGAATGCGCATCAGCTCCGCGCGCACGGGCGGGGGCGGCGCGGGGCAGTCCTGGGGGGGCGTTTTCCTGGTGCGGGTCATGGCCATGGTTCCTGTACAGGGACTCTCCCGCCGCGCCATTGCGGGCGGGAGCCAGGACTATAACCCGGCGACCGGTTTTGGCAAGCCTTGTGCCGAAAAAAACGCGGGGGGCTTCGCCCCCTGAAACTTGGGCCCGAAGGGCTTTCAGTCCGGGGCAGCGGCCAGCTCGGCCAGGGCCAGGGCCGCGGCCGAAGCCTGGCCCGCGCGCCAGACCGCGGCCATGCGCACCTCGGGCAGGCCCGGCTCCACCGGCCGCAGCACCACGCCGCGCCGCCGCCAGTCGCGGGCCGACTCCGGCGCCAGGCACAGCCCGAAACCCGCGGCCACCAGCGCCAGCGAGGCATGCTTTCCGGCGACCTCCTGGCCCGGCAGCGGCTCCGCCCCGGCCGCGCGCAGGGCGGCGAGCATGGCGTCGTGGAGCCTTGGCATGGACGCGCGCGGAAACAGAATCAGCGGCTCGCCGTCCAGGGCGCGCAGGGGCACGCGCTTCATGCGGCACAGCCTGTGGCCAGCGGGCAGGGCCAGCACGTAGGGCTCTCGGATGACCACACGGGCCTCCAGTCCCCGCAGCTCCTGGCCCCCCTCGTCCACCAGCCGGATGAAGGCCATGTCCAGCCGGCCGGCGCGCAGTTCCTCCAGCTGGGCGGGCGTGGGCAGCTCGCGCAGGCGCAGGGCGACCTCGGGCCGCTGGCTTCGGAACCGCGCCAGGGCGCGGCAGAGCACCGCGTCCATCACCGGGTTCATGTAGCCCACGATCACCTCGCCGGCCTGGCCCTGGTGCACCCGCCGGGCCAGCGCCGCGGCGGCCGCCGCCCGGTCCAGGATGGCGCGCGCCTCGGGCAGCAGGGCCATGCCGGCCGGGCTCAGGCGCACGGCCCGGCTCGTGCGCTCCAAGAGCCGCGCCCCCAGTTCTTCCTCCAAGGCGCGCACGGCCTGGCTCAGGGGCGGCTGGGCCATGTGCAGGCGCGCGGCCGCCCGGCCGAAGTGCAGTTCCTCGGCCACGGCCACGAAATAGCGCAGGTGCCGCAGTTCCATATCAAGACGCTATCAGTATTAATCAGTGTTGTAAAATATATTTCACATATCGCACGGGCAGGCCTAGCCTTGGGCCGAACATAAGGAGGAACCCATGCGAGGCACGTCATTCACCCCGTGGAGTGTTCTAACGCTGCTGGCGCTCTGCGCGCTGGCCGCCGCAACCCCGGCCATGGCCGGGCAGACAGGGCAGACAGGGAGGCGGGACATGGCCGAGGACAGCCGGATGCGCAACGGCAGGGAGACGCTGGCGAAACTGAACCCGCGCGCCGAGGCCGACCTGCACGCCGCGCTGGACGCCCTCGCCCCGGACATGGCGGGCTTCGTGGTGGCCTTCGGCTACGGCGACATCTACGCCCGGCCGGGGCTGGCCCTGCCGGACAGGCAGGTGGCGACCATCGCCGCGCTCGCCGCGCTGGGCAACGCCGAGCCGCAGCTGGCCTTCCACATCGGCGGCGGCCTGAGCGTCGGGCTCGCGCCCCAGGAGGTGGTGGAGACGCTCTACGTCACCACGGTGTTCGCGGGCTTCCCGGCGGGGCTCAACGCGCTTTCCGTGGCCCGCCGCGTCTTCGCGGAGCGCGGCGTGAAGCCGGAGATTCCGGCCGCGCCCGCGGGAGACCGCCGCGACCGCGGCCTCAGGGCCCTGGAGGGCACCAGCCGCGGCGCGGGCCAGGCCGTGCTGGACTCCCTGGCCGACATCGCGCCGGACATGGCCGCGTTCATCCTGGACTTCAGCTACGGCGACGTGTTCTCGCGGCCGGGCCTCTCGCCCCGGCGCAAGGAGCTGGCCATGATCGCGGCGGCCATCGCGCGCGGGACCATGCGGCCGCAGCTCAAGGTGCACGTCAAGGCCGGGCTGAACGCCGGGCTCTCGCGCCAGGAGATCGTGGAGGCGGCCATGCAGATGGCCGGGTACGCGGGCTTTCCCGCGGCGCTCAACGGGCTTTCCGCCGTGCGCGAGGCCTTTGCCGAGGCTGGGGAGCCCGCTACCGCCCCTGGCCGGTGAGCTGGAAGGCCGACCAGTGGAACGGGTGCGGGTAGCGCTCCCGGGTGTCCAGCTGGGCCTGGCGCAGGGCGTCGGCCTTGGGCAGGGACTTCAGCTTCCTGTAGAAAGCCGTCATGAGGAACGTGGTCTCGCTGTCGGACACGGGCCACAGGCTGGCCACGATGGAGTTGGCCCCGGCGTACAGGAAGCCGCGCGTGAGCCCCACCACGTCGTCGCCGGAGAGCACCTTGCCCAGGCCCGTCTCGCAGGCCGAGAGCGTCACCAGGTCGGCGGAGAGGCGCATGCCGTACAGATCGCCGGCGGTGAGCTGCCCGTTGTCGGTCCCTTCGGGGCTCAAAAGCAGGCGCGAGGAAAGCGGCTGGTCGCCCACGAACTCGCCATGCGCCGCCACGTGGATGACCCGGAACAAGCCGCCGGCCTTGGTGAGCGCGCTCTTGCTGGCGGCCTTGCGCATGAGCACGGTGGAGTCGGGCCACAGCCCCTTGATGGCTCTCGCCTCGGCCTCCGCGCCGGGCAGGTCCATGTTCGCGTCGCCAAGATCGGGATTCCCCAGGAGCAGCAGGCTCTTGGCCGTGGCGGAGGGCCGCGCGGCCAAGAACTGCATGACGCTGGCCGAGGGCAGAAGCGTCAGCGCCGCGCGCTCCACCAGGAACTTCTGGCCGTCGTAAAGCGCGGCCCAGGGCAGGTAGTGCAGGGGCCCGTGCCCCACGATGATGACGCGGGGCCTGTCCAGCGCGCCCGGCACGGGCGCGATGAGCCGGTCGTAGAGCGCCTTGGCCAGGGGCCGGTAGGCCTCGCTGCCGACCTTGGCCACGGCCTCGCGGAAGGCGCGGACGTCGGCCTCCAGGCCTCGGCCGTCGAGCTTCTTCGCCGTGATGGCGGTGCGGGTGGCGGTGAAGACGTAGAGGTCGTCGCCCTGGCCGTAGTACTCCAGCAGGGTCTGGTCCGGGGCGAGCTGGGCCTGGATGTCGGCGGCCTTGGAAGCGCCCACGGTGACGAGGGAGGCCAGCTCCGGCGCGGCCTGGCGTAGCTGCTCACGCGTGGAGACCTCGACCTTGCGCAGCTGGGCCTTGTCCCCCATCGCATTGCCGACGTACGTGAACTTTCGGTCCAGCTCGGCCAACTGCTTGAGCGTGGCGGTGGCGTCAGCAAGGTTGCCCGACCCGGCGATGTTCTGCCTGTCGGCCAGCAGATCCACCAGCGCACGCGACTTGCCGCGCTCCACAAACTCGAAGGCCCGATCCGGCTGGCCCAGGCGGATGAGCACATCAACAGCGCTTTTGTACAGGGCCTGCTTGTCGCCCACAAAGCCGATCTTGGAGGCATCGGAGCCGATGGTCTTGCGTTGCTGTTCCACCACATCGATGGCCCTGGCGTAGTGGTCCAGGGCCACGTCCAACTGGCCGTCAGTCTCGGCTATGCGGCCTCGATCAAACAGAATCTGCCAATAGATTTCCCCATCAAGCTGTGATTTTGGATTTGCGATTAATGAGTCGTATATGATTTGTGCATCCTTAAACTTCCCAACATTATAAGTTGACTTGGCTGTTAAAAATTCATTCGGTAAGTTTATGTTGTCTGCAACCCCACCTGCTAAATAGCCGAGTTGAGAAGAAACGCTATGCACAGAAACGGTACCTGAAAGGCTTTGCATTGTCTTGAATGATTCTGCGTGCATTCCAAGGCTCATGTATATTCTTGCTGCGTAATGCCTCGGAAGGCTAAAGTGTATTCCTGTAATTTCTCTATCAAGATCTTTCGCAACTTTAAGTGCTTGCTCTGAATTTTTATTCATCGCACAAGCCAATCCATATGTGCCGAGAAGCTCAATTTCAGAGTTTTTTAGCAATACCTGAGTAAAACCAAGTTCAGTAATGCTATCAACGAATAATATTTTCCCAGACAATAATTTTTCTGCAGAGTGATACTCGCCAAAGTCTAACATCATATTTACTTTCATCAGGGTTGCAGTGTTTTCAATATACTTCTTTTGCTTAACCTCCGATTGACTAACGAACGTCTCATACTTGTCAGCGCATCGTGAAAGATTGATGAAATCTTTTGTGTGGTAATATGCTTCACATAAGTATAATAATTCTGACTTTGGTGGGTTTTGCTGATCCATAAGATTCTCAAGAAGCTTTATGTTGTCTTCATATTTCGCTTGCATTGAGTTTTTCAATGATTCCGGGAAAAACGCATGGTACATAATCGGATTTACCACCCCAGCGCATCCAGAAGTCAATAATACTGCCGACACAACAAAGACAGACAAAAATATTTTATTCATTTAGATTTCCTTGCATTAGTATTGTCGCGTAGCCAAACTATTTCAGCCATTGAACGGCACAAAACTATAAATGGAGAGGATCAGACCATTGTACTCAGCAATTCAATACAAAACAACGCGCATACTGCGTGTTTCATGCTATTGCAGTCAGTCATAAACTGCGGGATACTGTCGGCTCGTTCAGGTTGAGGCGCCTGGCGCTTGCGCTCCGCATCGGGTCATCGATACATCTCTCAGTGCCAGCCAGATTAAACGTGGACCAGTAGAACAGACTAATCCACCCGTTTGAAAACAACCCGCCTGCTCTGCGCTCGGCCAGCCTGGTCATCGTTGACGGCCACGGCCGGGGGTTATCTGCCCCCATACCACAAGCTCTGGCAATAGCAAGATTTCTCTCTGGACCGACGTAGCCCACAAATGAAGGGGCGGGCCACCCTTTCGGCGGCCCGCCCCTTCGCGGCAATCAGAATGACGGAAACTACCCGCCCAGGTACGCCTTCTTCACTTCCGGATCGGCGAGCAGCTCCTCGCTGGCGCCGCGCGCCACGATCTCGCCGGTGTCCAGCACGTAGCCGCGGTGGGCGAAGCGCAGCGCCAGGTTGGCGTTCTGCTCGATCAAGAGGATGGTCATGCCCTCGCGGTTGAGTTCCTTGAGCGTGCGGAACATGTCGTACATGAGCAGCGGGGCCAGGCCCATGCTCGGTTCGTCGAGCATGAGGAAGCTGCACTTGCTCATGAGCGCGCGGCCGACCGCGAGCATCTGCTGCTCGCCGCCGGAGAGCGATTCGCTGCGCTGCTTCCTGCGCTCGGCCAGGCGCGGGAACAGGCCGTACACGCGCTCGTAGTCGCGGGCGATGGCGTCGTGGCCGTCGGTGCGCGCGTAGGTGGCGATCTTGAGGTTCTCCTCCACGGTGAGGTTGCCGAAGATGCGCCTGCCCTCGGGCACCAGCGCCATGTCCAGGTCGCTGACGATCTTGTGCGGCGGGACATTCAGCAGGCTCTGGCCCTTGAACAGGATGTCGCCCTCGGTGACGCGCGGGGCCTCCGGGGGCGGCAGGCGGCAGATGGACAGAAGCGTGGTGGACTTGCCCGCGCCGTTGGCGCCGATGAGCGTGACGATCTCCCCCTCCTTCACGTCGAAGGAGATGCCGTGCAGGGCCTCGATGTTGCCGTAGCGGACCTTGAGGTTCTTGACTTCAAGCAGCGTGTTCAAATGGTGTCGTCTCCGAGGTAGGCTTTGATGACCGTGGGATTCTTCTGGATCTCCTCGGGTGCGCCGTCGGCGATGGTGGCCCCGAAGTCGATGACCTTGATGCGCGAGCACAGGCTCATGACCACCTTCATCTGGTGCTCGATCATCCAGATGGTCACCGGGTAGCTGTCGTAGATCCAGCGCACCAGCTTGATGAGCCCCTCCACGTCCGAGGAGTTCAGCCCGGCGGCGGGCTCGTCGAGCAAAAGCAGCGAGGGCTTGACGCTCATGGCCCGGGCGATCTCCACCCGGCGCTGCACGCCATAGGGCAGGTTGCGCGGCAGCTCAAAGGCGCAGTCCTTGAGGTCCATGGCCTCGAGCAGCTCCCAGGCGATGGCGTCGATGGCCTTCTCGCGGGTCACGTAGTTCTTGGTGCGCAGGAAGCTGTCCAGCAGGCTGTAGCCCAGGCGGTAGTGCTGGGCGATGCGGATGTTGTCCAGGACGTGCATCTCGCCCCAGAGGCGGATGCCCTGGAAGGTCCGCGCCACGCCCAGGCTGGTGACCCTGTTGGGCCTCAGGCCCCTGGTGTCCCGGCCCTTGAAGCGGATGGACCCCTCGCTCGGCTGGTAGAAGCCGGAGATGAGGTTGAACACGGTGGTCTTTCCCGCGCCGTTGGGGCCGATGAGCGCCACCAGCTCGTGCTCGCCAAGCTCGATGTTGAAGTCGTTCACCGCGATAAGGCCGCCGAAGCGGCGGGTGAGTCCGTTGATCTCAAGAAGCGGCATGGTCTCTCCGTCGGCCTATTTGAACGAGTAGTACTTGCGCAGTTTGGGAAACAGGTCGGACAGCTCCTTGTTGCCCATGATGCCCTCGGGCCGGAACTGCATGAGCAGGATCAAAAGCAGCGGGATGACCACCCACTTCCAGACGCCCAGGAAGCGCAGGGCCTCCATGAGCACGGTGAACAGGATGGCCGAGAGCGTGGCCCCGGAGAGCGAGCCCATGCCGCCCAGGTAGACCATGACCATGACCTCGGTGGAGCGCATGATGTCGAAGCTCTGCGGGTTCACGTAGCCCAGGATCTGGGCGTAGAGCCCGCCGGCCAGGCCGGCCAGGCCGCTTGACAGCATGAAGGCGATGAGCTTCATGCGGTTGGTGTCCACGCTCATGATCTCCGCCGCGATCTCGTCCTGGCAGATGGCGGGCACGCCCTTGCCCAGGGTGGAGGACACGAAGCGCCTGAGCAGCCACACGGTGAACACCGTGCCGGCCATGACCCACATGAGCACCCAGGGGATGTCCGCCAGGCCCTTCATGGCCACCTCGGTGGCGTTCATGCCCATGAAGCCTCGCGGCCCGCCGATGATCTCCATGTTGTTGATGGCCGAGATGACGATGTAGTTGGCGGCCAGCGTGATGATGGCCAGGTAGTCGCCCCGCGTCTTGAACGAGGGGACGGCCACCACGAGGCCCGCCACGGCCGCGGCGGCGGAGCCGGCCAAGAGCGACAGCGGGAAGCCCAGCAGCGCCAAAGACGGCGGCAGCAGCGGCGCGCCCAGGATCTGGTTCTTGCTGAACATGAGCACCGAGCACACGGCGGACACGTAGGCCCCGACGCACATGAACCCGCCGTGGCCGCAGGAGAACTCGCCCATGTAGCCGTTCACCAGGTTCAGGCTGGAGGCCAGGATGATGTTCACGCCCATGAACATGAGCACGGACACGTGGTACGGGGAGAGTACGCCCGCCTGGGCCAGGACCGTGATCAGGGCCAGCAGGACGAAGAGCCCGATGGTTATGAAATGTTTCTGCATACGGCGTCCTGCCTAGATCTTGGTGGTCTGGGCCACGCCATAGATGCCTGTGGGCCGGAGCCAGAGGATGATCAGCAGCACCGAGAAGGCGAACAGGTCGCGCAGGGTGCTGGGGAACACGGCCACCACGCCCAGCTCGATGAAGCCGAGCAGGAAGCCGCCCACGATGGCGCCCCGGATGTCGCCGATGCCGCCCACCACCGCCGCGATGAAGGCCTTCCAGCCGATGAGCGCGCCCATGTACGGCTCCAGGATGGGGTAGCTCATGGCGAAGAGGATGCCGGCCAGGCCCGCCATGCCCGAGCCCAGGATGAAGGTGACCACGATGATGGAGTCCAGCGGGATGCCCATGAGCGGGATGGCGAACTTGTCGTAGCTGATGCCGCGCATGGCCATGCCGATCTTGGTCCTGGTGACGATGAACTGGAGCAGCAGGAACACCGCCACCGAGGCCACGATGACGATGACCTTCAGGTTGGTCATGGACACCGAGCCGAAATTCCACACCACCTTGTCCACCAGGTCCGGGAAGCTCTTGCGGCTGGCGCCCAGGAGCGCCAGGTTGCCGTTCTCCAGGATGAGCCCGGCCATGAGCGCGGTGATGACCACGTAGAGGCGGTTGGCGCCCTTGCGCCGCAGCGGCCGGTACATGGTGCGCTCCAGCGTCACGCCCACCAGCGAGGTGAGGATCATGGTCACGGGCACGGTGACGGCCAGGGCCAGGGTCGGGTCGAGGTGCAGGCCGAGCGACGCCCCGCCGAGGCCCAGGAGCGACACGGCCACGAAGTAGGCGATGTACGCGCCGACCATGAAGATGTCGCCGTGGGCGAAATTGATGAGGCGCAGCACGCCGTAGACCAGGGTGTAGCCCAGGGCGATGAGGGCGTAGAAGCTGCCGAACTGCAGCGCGTTCAGGATGTGCTGAAAGATTTCCACCGGGGCTCCCGTATGCCTTGGGGGTGCTGGCGCGGCCGTCACCCGCCTTCATCCGGCCCGACGTCCGGGCGCGGGCGCAACGGCGGCCGCGGGAAACAAGGCGGGCGGGGGCCCCTCTTCAGGGCCAGGGGCCCCCGCCGCGCGCAAAGCCTGAAGTCCGTCTACTGGGGGCAGACGGTTTCCTTGAACTCGAACTTGCCCTCGGGGCTGATCTGGACGACCACGGCGCACTTCTGGGGGTCGCCGGTGCCGGCGAACTTCATGTTGCCGGTGATGCCCGCGAACTCCTTGATGTTGGCCAGGGCGTCGCGCACGAGCTTGCGCTCGGCCTTGATGTCCTTCTCGACCTTGCCGGCGGCCTGGATGGCCTGGAGCACGAGGCGGGTGGCGTCCCAGGTCAGGGCGGCCACGTCGTCCGGCACGTACTTGTACTTGGTGTTGTAGCGGTCGATGAACTCCTTGGTGGCGCCCTGCGCGCCGGCCGCGGCGTAGTGGGTGCTGAAGAACTGGCCGATGCAGTCCTTGCCGCACAGCGTCATGAGCTCGGCCGAGCCCCAGGCGTCGGAGCCCATGAAGGGGCCCTTGTAGCCCAGGTCATGCGCCTGCTTCACGATGAGCGCGACCTGGTTGTAGTTGTCGGGGATGAAGATGAAGTCGGGCTTGGCGGCGATGATCTTGGTCAGCTGCGCCGAGAAGTCCTGGTCCTTGGTGCCGTGGGACTCGAAGCCGACCACGGTGCCCGCGCCGCTCTTCTTCTCCCACTCGGCCTTGAAGATCTCGGCCAGGCCCTTGGAGTAGTCGTTGGCGATGTCGAAGATGACCGCGGCGGTCTTGGCGTTGAACTGCTTGGAGGCGAAGTTGGCCGCCACCGGACCCTGGAAGGGATCGAGGAAGCAGGCGCGGAAGACCCAGGGGCGGTCCTTGGTGGTGTCCGGGTTGGTGGACCAGGGGGTGACCATGGGCACCTGCGAGTCGTTGCACGCGCCGCCGGCCGGAATGGCCTGCTTGGAGGAGTTCGGGCCGACGATGGCGACCACGCCGTCCTGGTTGATCAGCTTGAGGGCGGCGTTGACCGCGCTCTCAGCCTTGGCCTCGTTGTCCTGGTAGACGAACTCCAGCTTGTACTTCTTGCCGCCCACATCCAGGCCGCCCTTGGAGTTGATGTCTTCCTTGAGCATCTCGGCGGCGAACTTGGATGCCTCGCCCACCTTGGGGATGTCGCCCGTCAGCTCCAGGTTGAAGCCGACCTTGATCACGTCCGAGTCCTTGCCGCAGCCGGTGAGCGCGAGCGCGCCCAGGGCCAGGGCCAGAACCGTCACCAGCACCTTGACGGTCATCTTTTTCATCCGATCCTCCTTCCGAAATTTGTAAAAAAGGGCACCAAAACTTTCTTTAGGCTCTTTAACCGAATCGGGCCGGGAGTTCAAAGCATTTTTTCCGTTCCAGAGCCGCGCCAATAAGGCCCCGAATATTGTTCGGCGCCCCGGCCCCGCTGCCCCGCGTTGCCTGCGGCCGGGATATTGTGTATCAGAACCACTGCCCCATGGCAAAATTCCCGCAACACCCGGAGACGCAATGTCCGAAAAAGCCGTTCGCAAGGTACTGGAGCACGCCCGCGAAGGGCTGCGCGCCCGCGAGGCCTTTTTTGAGGAGAACGCCCAGAACCTCGTGGAGATCGCGCGCAGCATGGCCCTCAGCCTCACCGAGGGCGGCAAGATCCTGTTCTGCGGCAACGGCGGCAGCGCCGCCGACTGCCAGCACCTGGCCGCGGAGTTCGTGAACCGCTTCCGGCTTGAGCGGCCGCCCCTGCCGGCCATCGCCCTGACCACCGACTCCTCCATCCTCACCGCCATCGGCAACGACTACGGCTTCGACCTGGTGTTCGTGAAGCAGGTGCAGGCGCTCGGGCTGGCCGGCGACATGCTGGTGGGCATCAGCACCTCGGGCACCAGCCGCAACGTCATCGCCGCCCTGCGCGAGGCCAAGGCCCGCGGGCTGGCCACCATCGGCATGTGCGGGGCCATGACCGGCGAGATGGAGCCGCTGTGCGACCAGCTCATCAGCGTGCCCAGCAAGGACACCGCCGTGATCCAGGAGGTGCACATCGCCGCCGGGCACATGCTCTGCCACGTGGTGGACCACTTCCTGTTCGAGGCCGTGATGGAGCTGGGCCCGGGCTAGCTGTGGAGTTGCAAGACGTTGTTCACTCCCCGTCCGACTCGGCTGATTGGCGGTTTGTCCTGTAACGCAGAGTGATTCCTGTAGAAGTTATATTCGTG
>Ga0209467_1001364_pt1 | contig 21769 bp, 19 predicted proteins | sample Higcelwee11metaG_FD_187175 | JGI IMG/M metagenome (GOLD analysis project Ga0209467, IMG submission 187175) | Freshwater pond sediment microbial communities from the University of Edinburgh, under environmental carbon perturbations - High... | ecosystem: Environmental > Aquatic > Freshwater >... | reverse complement strand
CGCCCTGTCGCTCCTCGCTGAGAAAACTGCTGCTGCTGGTTTGGAACCCCGGCCTCTTCGCGCTGGGGCCTCGCGGGGTGGGAGCGTCTGAAGGAGGCAAGACACGATCGGACCTCCATTGGGCAGGTGTTGGTGGCGCCTCTCTGCACGCTGAGCCGTATCTCCAATCCGCGTGACTCCCTGGCAGTACGCAGAGGGGCGCCACTCACCGCCGCCCGACATCTCCGCCGCTTCATCCTGATCTTCTCCTGATTCTCCCTCTCCCCGTCGCGACCCCCCTCCTCCCCGCTGAACGCTGATGATGCTCTCCGAGCTGCTGCGCGGGGTCGACGTGGCTCATGTTCATGGCCGCGTTGATCTTCCCATCGTCGCCATCACCCAGGACTCGCGCCGCGCGGGCCCCGGGGCGGTGTTTGTCGCCCTGGTCGGGCGGCGTGGGGATGGCCACGATCACGTCGCTGGGCTCAGCCAAGCCGCGGCGGTCGTCGTTGAGCGGGACGTAGAGGCGCCCGCCGGGGTCACCGTCGTGCGGGTCAACGACAGCCGAAAGGCCTTGGCCGAGCTGGCCGCGGCGTTTTTTGGTCATCCGTCCGATGATCTGAAGGTCGTCGGGGTGACCGGCACCAACGGCAAGACGACGACGACGCAGTTGATCGAGGCCATCGCCGCGGCGAATGGCGTGCGCGCCGCGGTCATCGGCACCGTGGGCAACCGTGTGGCCGGGGAGAACCTGCCCGCGACCCACACCACGCCCGAGCCCACCGAGTGGCAGTGCCTCCTGCGCCGGGCCGTGGACGCTCGCTGTGAGTGGGCGGCCGCCGAGGTCAGCTCCATCGGCCTTGACGCCCGGCGGGTGGACTCCACGCGGTTTGCGGTGGGGGTCTACACGAACCTCACCCAAGACCACCTCGACTACCACGGCGACATGGCGGCGTATGCCCAGGCCAAGGCGCGGCTGTTCTTGGAGCTTTTGCCCCCTGGCGCCACGGCCCTGCTCAACGCTGAAGATCCGGCGGTGATGGCCTTGCCGACGCTGCCTGAGGGCGTGCGCCGGGTGACCTTTGGCGTAGATCACGGCGACGTTCACGCCGAGGGTCTACGCCTCACCGTGGCTGGGAGCGAGGCGACGGTGCGCACCCCCTGGGGCGACTTTTCGCTGCGGCTGCCCCTGCTCGGTCGGCACAACGTCGCCAACGCCTTGGGCGCGGCGGGCGCGGCCTTGAGCTTGGGCTTGAGCCCGGAGCAGGTCGCCGAAGGGCTCTCGAAGGCGCCGCCGGTGCCCGGTCGGCTGGAGCCTGTGGCCAACCCCCGCGGCGTCACGGCGCTGGTGGACTACGCCCACACTGAAGATGGCCTACGCACCGTGCTCAGCGCGCTCCGAGAGCTCGGCGCCAAGCGGATTGTGCTCGTCTTCGGCTGCGGCGGCGACCGCGACCCCCAGAAGCGGCCGCTCATGGCTCGGGCGGCGAGCGAAGGCGCCGACGTGGTCATCGCCACGAGCGACAACCCCCGCGGTGAAGATCCGCTGGCCATCCTGAACGACATGGCCCCGGGCCTCGGCCCCGACGCCCTGATCGTGCCCGACCGCGCCGAGGCCATCCGCCGTGCCGTCGCGCTCTCAAGGCCTGGGGACGTGGTGCTGATCGCGGGCAAAGGCCACGAGACTACCCAAGAGATCGCCGGGGTCAAGCACCCCTTTGACGATCGCCGCGCCCTGCGCGCGGCGTTTTTAGAGGAGGGCGCATGATCCTCACGCCAGCCGAGATCGCCCGGGCCACGGGTGGGCTCTTGATTCACGACGGCCCCGCCGGGCCGATCCGCACCGACAGCCGCGCGCTCACGCCGGGCGACTGGTTTCTGGCCCTGCGCGGCGACCGCTTCGATGGCCACGAGTTTTTGCCCAAGGCCCGGGAGCTTGGCTGCGCTGGGGTGATCGCCGAGCAGGTGCCCGAGGGTTGGGATCGAGGCTTCGTGAAGACGCCACGCACCTTAGAGGCTCTGCAGAACTGCGCGCGCTGGGCCCGGTGGAAGCTCGGCTGCCCGGTGGTCGGCGTCACCGGCAGCGCGGGCAAGACGACGACGCGGGCGCTCATCGCGGAGCTGCTCGCGCCCCTGGGTCGGGTCCACCAGAACGAGGGCAACCTCAACAACCACATCGGCGTGCCGCTCACGCTGCTCGCTTGCCCCGATGAGCCCGACGCCGTCGTCTTAGAGATGGGCATGAGCGACTACGGCGAGATTCGCCTCTTGCGCGACATCGGCCAGCCCAACATTCGGCTCATCACCAGCGTCGGCGCGGCGCACACCGAGACCATCGGCTCCGTTCAGGGCGTCGCCCGCTGCAAACAAGAGATCTTTGACGGCGCGAGGGCAGGGGACTGGGTGATCGTCAACGTAGACGACGAGCACGTTCGTCAGATGCCTCTGCCAAAAGGCGCCGGGATCCTACGGTTTGGAATGGGTGAGCGGGCCGACGTGCGCCTTCTGCGCGCGGAGCTGGACCCGGAGCACCTCACGACGGAGCTGGTCTTGCGCCTGCCGGATGGTGAGCTGCTCACGGCGACCTTGCCCGCGCCGGGGGTTCACCTCGCGCGGAACGCCGCTGGGGCCGTCGCCGTGGCTTGGGCTTTGGGTGTGCCCAGCCGGTCGTACGCCGAGAGCATCGCCCGCTACGCCCCCGTGGGCATGCGGATGCGCGTGGAGCGCCGCCAAGGCGGGATCACCGTGCTCAACGACGCTTACAACGCGAACCCGCTCTCAATGCGGGCCTCTCTGGACAGCCTCGCCGCCGTGCGGGGGCGCCGCCGGGTGGCCTTGCTGGGGGACATGCTGGAGCTGGGTGAGGTCGAGGACGGCGCGCACCGCGAGCTGGCGGCTTACGCGGCGTCGTTGGGGATCGAGGTGCTCGGCTTGGCTGGGCCCCGCTTCTCGGCGGTGGCAGAAACTGCCAAGTCGGCCAAGTCTCTGCTCGTCGCCCCCGACGCTGAAGCCTTGGCTGAGCGTGTCCAAGGGGTGCTGCGCCCCGATGACGTGGTGCTCATCAAGGGCTCACGCGGCTCCAAGATGGAGCGTTCTCTCGTTTGGCTCCCCCTGGAGGCTCCGCCGGAGCCGGAGGGCTGATGTTCTACCACCTCTTCGTCCCGTTGGCGGACGACCACATCTTCTTCAACGTCTTCCGGTACACCACGTTCCGGACGGCCTGGGCGCTCATGACCGCGCTCGGGTTCTGCTACTTGGTCTTCCCGAGCTTCATCAACTGGATGAACACCCGGAAGATGGAGCAGATCATCCGCACCGACGGGCCGCAGGAGCACATCGAGAACAAGCTGGGCACGCCGACGATGGGCGGGGTGCCGATGCTCGCGGGCATCACGCTCTCAGCGCTTCTGTGGTGTCGCCTCGATCAGTGGTCGGTCTGGGTCTGCCTCATCGTGCTCCTCGGCTACGGGCTCATCGGCTTCGTAGACGACTGGAAGAAGGTGATGGAGAAGTCGGCGGACGGCCTCGCCGGGCGCTGGAAGATCGTCGGGCAGCTCGTCTTTGGCGTGTTGCCGTTTGCCTGGGCCTACCAGACCGGGCGCATGAACGCCGTGTTTCAGCTCCCGTTCTTTAAGGCGGGTGTGGACTTCGGGAACCTCTGGGAGGGCGCCCCGCCCAGCCTGGGCTGGCTCTACCTCGCCTTGGTGCTGTTCATCCTCGTCGGCGCGTCCAACGCCGTGAACCTCACCGATGGCCTCGACGGCCTGGCCATCGGCCCGGTGATGACCTCGGCGGGCACCTACGGCATCTTGGCCTATGTCGCCGGGAACACAAACTTCTCGACCTACCTCGCCGTGGAGTACGTCGCCGGGGCCTCGGAGCTCACGGTGCTGTGTATGGCGGTCGTCGGCGCGGGCCTGGGCTTCCTCTGGTACAACGCCTACCCCGCGCAGATCTTTATGGGCGACGTAGGCTCGTTGGCCTTGGGTGGGCTGCTCGCGGCCTTGGCCGTGGTCACCAAACATGAGGTGCTCCTGGCCTTGGTCGGCGGGATCTTCGTCTTGGAGACGGTCTCGGTCATCGTGCAGGTCGTGAGCTTCAAGACCACGGGCAAGCGTGTGTTCGCCATGGCGCCGATTCACCACCACTACGAGAAGCGTGGTTGGTCGGAGCCCAAGATCATCGTGCGGTTCTGGATCATCTCGATCCTGCTCGCGCTGGTGGCCCTCACCACCTTGAAGCTGAGGTGAGCATGGGCGCCGCCACAACCCACGTCATGCCACGTCGGGTCACCGTGCTCGGGGCTGGGCTCTCGGGCCGGGCCGCCGCGCGTCTGGCGTTGCGCTTGGGCGTAGAGCGGGTGACGCTCACGGATCTGAAGGCTGACTCCGAGGGCGTCGAGGGCGCACACAACGTCTTTGGCCGCCATGATGACGCCGATCTCACCGACGTGGACCTCGTCGTCGTCTCCCCCGGGGTGCCCGCCGCCGCGCCGCCGGTGCGCCGGGCGTTGGCCGCTGGGGTGGAGGTGCTCGGTGAGCTGGGCTTCGCCTGGCGCCACCTGCCGCGAATGCCCACGGCGGCGATCACCGGCACCAACGGCAAATCCACCGTCACCCACTTCACCGGGCAGCTCCTGCGTGGGGTCGGGCGGCGGCCCTTTGTCGGCGGAAACCTGGGCACGCCTTTGTGTGAGGCCGTGGGTGGTGACTTTGACTGCCTCGTCGTCGAGGTCTCCTCCTACCAGCTTGAGCTCGCCGGAGACTTCGCCCCCGACGCCGGGGTGATCCTCAACCTCACCCCCGACCACCTCGCCCGGCACGGGACGATGGAGGGGTACGCCGCGGCCAAAGCCAAGCTCTTTGACCACATGACGCCGAGCGGTCTGGCCTATGTCCCCAATGGAGACATTCTCCTGAAGGCCGCCTGTGAGGGCAAACCTGGGCAGCGGCGCTGGCTGGACGGGGAGCCCGGCGTGCTGCTCGGTGACGATGGATCCTTCGCCCTCATCGAGGGCGAGCGCCTAGACCTCTCAGGCCTCAAGGTCATGGGCCGGATCAACCGCTGGAACGCCGCCGTGGCCGCCGCTTTGGCCCGGGCCTTGGGCGCCTCTCTGGGGGAGCTTGACCTCTCGGCGCTCACGGCCTTGCCCCACCGGATGCAGCCCGTGGCCGACCAAGCCGGCGTGTTGTGGATCAACGACTCCAAAGCCACGAACGTCGACGCCGCCTTGGTGGGCTTAGAGAGCGTCGATCGCCCCGCCGTCGTGATCCTCGGCGGCCAAGGCAAAGAGGGCGCGGACTACAGCCTGCTCCGCCCGGCCCTTCGCAAAGCGGCGGTGGAGGTCATCGTCTGCGGCGGCAGCGCCCAGGAGATCTCCCAAGGTTTGGGGGCGCATCCCCACCACGTCGTCTCTGGCCTCGCCGACGCCGTGGCCTTGGCCCGTCGCCTCGCGCGGCCCGGTCAGGCGGTGCTGCTCACCCCGGCCTGCGCCTCGTTTGATGAGTTCAACAACTTCGAGCACCGTGGGGCCGTCTTCGCGCGGCTCGCCCAGGAGGCCACGACATGAAGGCCCGCCGTTTTGATCTGCCCCTCATGGGCCTCGTCGTCGTGCTGCTCATTCTGGGGCTGGTGATGGTGCAGTCGGCCTCGGGGCCCGTGGCCGCCGACCGCCTGGACGACCCCTGGTACTACGTCAAACGCCAGCTCGCGGCGATCATCGTCGGCATCATCGGCGGCGTGGGCATCGCGTTCACGCCGTATGAGTGGCTGCGGCGCTACGCCTGGGCGGCCTACGCGGCGGTCATCATCGGGCTCATCTTGGTGTTTGTGCCGGGGCTCGGACACCGGGTCAACGGCGCGTCGCGCTGGATCGGCATGGGCAGCGTGAACTTGCAGCCGTCTGAGCTGGCGAAGCTGGTCTGCGTCTTGTGTATGGCGCACTTCATCGACGAGAAGGGCGGCCGCCTGGACGACGTGAAGAACGTGCTCTTGCCGGCCTTGGCCATCCCCGTGCCGTTGATGTTGCTCATCGTCATGGAGCCCGACTTCGGCACGACGGTGATCATCGGCGGCATGGCCTTCCTCACCCTGGTCGTCGCTGGGCTGCGCACACGGTTCATCTACGCGCTGTTTGGCCTCGGGGTCACCGTCGGCGCCTTGGTGGCTGTGGCCGAGCCCTATCGGCTCAAGCGCTTACGCTCGTTCATGGACCCTTGGGCGGACGCGGCGGGCTCTGGCTACCAGGTCATCCAGTCGATGATCGCCTTTCACTCCGGCGGGCTCACCGGGCGTGGCCTCGGCGAGAGCCAAGCAAAACACCTGTTCTTGCCCGAGCCCTGGACCGACTTCATCGGCTCGGTGTTGGGCGAAGAGCTGGGCCTCATCGGCGTGCTCGCGCTCTTAACGCTCTACGGCCTGCTGATCTGGCGCGGCATGCACGTCGCCCGGCAGGCTGAAGACCTCTTCGGGGCCCTGCTCGCGACGTCATTGACCGCGGCCATCGGCCTTCAAGCCTTCTTCAACCTCGGCGTCGTCATGGGCATCGTGCCGCCCAAGGGCCTCGTGCTGCCGTTTATGTCCTATGGCGCCTCAGCCATCGTCGCCCAGCTCTTCGCCGTGGGGCTCTTGCTCAACGTCTCGGCGAACAGCGCCGCCGGAGCCCGCGCGCCCACCATCTACCGCCCGAGCGCCACGGCGGAGGGGGTTCTGGCCCGATGATGTTCCGCGGAAAGGTGCGTCAGGTTCATTTTGTGGGCATCGGCGGATCCGGCATGAACGGGCTCGCCGAGGTGCTCCTCACCTTGGGCTTTGTGGTGTCCGGCTCGGACATGAAAGAGAGCGGCACCGTGGCCCGGCTGCGGAGCTTGGGCGCCCAGGTGTTCATCGGCCATCGCGCGGAGAACATCGTCGGCGCCGACGTCATCGTGCGCTCTACGGCGGTGCCCGACCACAACCCGGAGCTCTCCGCCGGGCGCGCCCAGGCCATCCCCGTCATCCCCCGGGCTGAGCTCCTCGCCGAGCTGATGCGCATGAAGTACGGCGTCGCCGTCGCCGGCACCCACGGCAAGACGACGACGACCTCGATGATCGCCCAGATCCTCGGCGCCGCGGGCCTCGACCCCACGGTGGTGATCGGCGGCAAGCTCGACGCCTTGGGCTCAAACGCCAAGCTCGGCCAGGGGGAGCTGCTCGTCGCTGAAGCCGATGAGTCCGACGGCAGCTTCTTGTTGTTGGCGCCTACAGTGGCCGTCATCACCAACATCGACCCCGAGCACCTCGACCACTACGGCGACTTCGCCACCTTACGCCGGGCGTTTGTAGACTTCGCCAACAAGGTGCCCTTCTTCGGCTTCACCGTGGCCTGCTTGGACCACCCCGTCGTGCAAGAGAGCCTGCCCGAGCTGCGCCGCCGCGTGGTCACCTACGGCCTCACCCGGCAGGCGGATCTGCGCGGGGACGACATCCGCTGCAATGGCTTAGAGACGAGCTTCGCCGTACATCGTGGCCCCGAGAGCCTGGGTCGCCTGCGCCTGATGATGCCCGGCCAGCACAACGTGCAGAACGCCTTGGCGGCGGCGGCGACGGCCTTGGGCCTCGACATCCCCTTTGAGCAGGTCGCCGCGGGCTTAGACGGCTTCACCGGGGTGCAGCGCCGGTTCACCGTGGTGGGGGAGGCCGGCGGCGTCATGGTCGTGGATGACTATGGCCATCACCCGGAGGAGATCCGCGCCACCCTCGCCGCCGCCCGTGCGGGTTTTGAGAAGCGTCGGATCATCGCGGTCTTTCAGCCGCACCGCTACACCCGGGTTCGCGACCTTCACGCCGACTTCTGCCGGGCCTTTAACCGCGCCGATCGGGTGCTCGTCTGCCCCATCGCCGCCGCTGGGGAGGCGCCCATCGACGGGATCGACCACCAGAGCCTCGCTGAAGGCCTACGCCGCTACGGCCACCGCGGCGTCGATCGTGTGGACGATCTGGACGAGGCCCTCACCCGCCTCGCAGACATGGCCCAGCCCAACGATCTGGTGATCACCTTGGGCGCGGGCAACGTGAACTCGATCTGCGCGCCCTTGGTGCAGCGCCTCGGCGGGGAGCCTCGTTGACCGAGTCCGCGCCTCCATCGGCCCTGCCCACGGCCGCCCTCGCCGAGCGCCTGCGCAGCGTGCCGGGGCTGATGGTGCGTGAGGACGAGCCGATGAGCCGCCACTGCACCTGGCGTGTGGGCGGCCCGGCGGCGTTGTGGGTGGTGGTTGAGACGGAGGAGGCGCTCCTGGAGGCGGTGGGCCTCATCCGCGAGGCGAATGAGCGTGTGGTGCCCGTAGATGGCCAGCACCTCTGGGTTGGCGATGGCGGCGCGGACGGCGTCTGGCTAAGACTCGGCGCTTGCGCAGAGGGCATCTCCCGCGAGGGCCTACGCCTCGATGTGGGCGCCCAGACGCCCGTGGCGGCCTTGGCCAGCTACGCCCGTCGTGAGGGCCTCATCGGCTTAGAGCTCTACAACCACGTCTCAGGGACCATCGCCGAGCTGCTCCGCCGCGACGAGCCGCCGCCGACCTTGGTGGGTGTGCGGGTGCTGCGCGGCGGTCGGCTCACCGAGGTGGTGCCCGGTAAGCTCAAGGACGACCACGTCATCGTGCGGGCCCGCCTTGAGCTTGACCCCGCTCAAGCGCTCAAGGGCGGTCGAGCCCCCAAACGTGGGCCGGGCCTGCCGGGGCGCCTGTTCTTGGACCCCAAAAAGAACCACAACGCGGCGGAGATGATGAGTGAGCTTGGCCTGCGCGGCGTGCGCTTACGCAGCGCGCGGCTCGGCGGCTATGAGCCGAACACCCTCATCAACCTCGGCGGCGCCAAAGAGAACGACCTCAAGGTGCTCATCGGAATGGTCAAAGACCGCGCCAAGAGCCACCTCGGCGTAGACCTGAACCCTGAGCTCAAGCCTTTAGGGCGTAGCCGGAGGAGTGATGGCTGACACGACAAAGACGGTGATTCCCCGCGACGCGCGGGTGGCGGTGCTTCTGGGCGGCATGTCCAGCGAGCGGGAGATCTCCTTAAAGTCGGGCAAAGCCGTGCTCGGCGCGCTGCAGAGCCGCGGCTGGGACGCCCACGCCGTTGATGTGGGCCCGGATCTGCCCGAGCGCCTCAGAGAGCTCGGCGCCCAGGTGGCCTGGATCGCGCTGCATGGCCAGTTCGGCGAGGACGGCTGCGTGCAGGGTCTCCTGGAGATTATGCGCATCCCCTACACCGGCTCCGGCGTGCGGGGCTCGGCGATGGCGATGGACAAGATCGCCACCAAACGGGCCCTGGTCGGCTCGGGCGTGGTGATGCCCGCGGACACGGTCTGGCGCCGGGGGGAGGCCATCCCTGAGGACCTCACCTTGCCCGTCGTGGCCAAGTTCCCCGAGGGCGGCTCTACCTTAGGCATCGTCATGGTGCATGAGGAGCACGAGCTAGAGAAGGCGCTCTTGGACCTGGGCCAGCTCGGCGAGGAGGTGCTCCTAGAGCAGTTCGTCGCCGGGGCCGAGATCACCGTGGCCGTGCTCAACGGCCGGGCCTTGCCTGTGGTCGCCATCGTGCCCGAGTCCGGCTTCTTCGACTTCGCCGCGAAGTACACCAAGGGCCTCACGAAGTACATCGTGCCCGCGCCGATTGACCCCGCCGTGGCCGAGCGCGCCCAGCGCGCCGCCGAGGAGGCCTACGCCCGCTTGGGCTTGGGCGGCGTCGCCCGCGCCGACTTCATCGTCGACGCCTCTGGCCAGCCCTACTTCTTGGAGATCAACACGATCCCCGGCATGACCGCGACCAGCCTGAGCCCAATGGCGGCCGGGGCCCTGGGGATGTCCTTTGAGGAGCTCGTCGAGACGATCCTCCTCGGCGCGCGCCTGCACCTGGAGCGCCGAGACGAGCGCGCTTGAGCCTCAAGGATCCTTGTTTGGGGGTAAAAACGACCCCGAGCAGGGAAAATCAAACTATTTACTTGTCAAGACTTCTCGGCCTCTGGTAAAAGAAGCTCAGTCCCCGCAGAAGCCGCCGCCGCACCGCGAACGCTGATTCCCTCCCCGCTGCCCCTGCCTGTTGAGAGCCATGCTGACTCGCCTCCGTGACCGCCTCGCCGACCTGCTGGAGCGCCCCATCGTGGGCCGCGTCCTGCGGCTCCTTGGCGTGGCGGTGGTGACGGCGGGGGTGAGCGGCCTCGGCGTTTATGGGGTGTGCAACTACCACCGCTTCGCCCGCGTGGCGACGGTGGAGGTCGTCGGCAACCACCACGCCAGCGTCGTGGCCGTGCGCCACCTCGCCGATGTTCACGAGGGCGACGCGCTCTTGCTCATCGACCTCAACACCGTCATCCGCCAGGTGATGCGTCACCCCTGGGTGGCCGAGGTGGAGGTCGAGCGGGTGTACCCCGGCGGCCTTCGGGTGCATGTGCAGGAGCACGAGGACGTGCTGCTGCTCTCCCACGCCGGGCATCTTTACCGCGTGAATCCCTCGGGTGAGGTGTTCCTGCGGGCCCGCGGCGACGGCCTCGATCGGCCGGTGCTCACGGGCCTGGACGATCGCCTCGTAGAACAATATGGGCCGGTGGCTCGGCGCATCGTGCTCGACGCGCTGCACATCCTCGACCTCGTCGGGGAGAGCGGCGTGATTCAGCCCGAAGACCTCTCCGAGCTTCATTTTGACGAGGCCTTAGGCTTCACCCTCCTCCTCCGCAACGGCGGCTTGCTCCGGTTCGGTTTCCGAGACCCGGCGCAGCAGCTTCTGCGGCTCGGGGTCATGGCTCGCAACGGGCTTGACCTCTCCGTCCCTCACCACATCGACCTCGACCTCGACGGCCTCGCTGTGGCGACCCCGCTCTCGTCCTGAGCCATCCCCGGCTCATCCTCGGACGCGACGACCTCTGCAAGCACCTCGCTGCTCCCCTCCTGCACTCCTCCTCCTCGTCTCCTTCGTCCCCCGCGAACGACAATCCCTCCAAGCCTCGCCTGTCCTCCTGTCGCGTCAACGCGCAGGGGCACCTCGGGAGAACTCCATGCCCATCGAAATCATTGAGAACGAACTGGTCGGCGCCAAGATCAAGGTGATCGGCGTTGGCGGCGGCGGCAACAACGCCGTCAACACCATGATCGCGGGTGGTCTCACCGGGGTCGAGTTCATCGCCGTGAACACCGACGCCCAGGATCTTCGTCGCTCGCTGGCCCCCCGCCGGTTTCAGCTCGGCGGTCAGCTCACCAAGGGCCTTGGCGCTGGCGCCAACCCCGAGGTTGGTCGTGAGGCCGCCTTGGAGGACAAGGAGCGCCTCGCGGAGCTCGTCGTCGGCGCGGACATGGTCTTCGTGACCGCCGGCATGGGCGGCGGCACGGGCACGGGCGCGGCGCCGGTTCTGGCCCAGCTCGCCCGGGAGCACGGCGCGCTCACCGTCGGTGTGGTCACCCGCCCGTTCTGGTTCGAGGGCAAGAAGCGCCGCCGTCAGGCTGAAGAGGGCATCGAGGCTCTGAAGGGCGTCGTGGACACCCTCATCACCATCCCCAACCAGCGCCTCATCGCCATGGCCAGCGACCGCACCACCATGAAGGAGGCGTTCAACCTCGCCGACCAGGTGCTGCTCCAGGCGATCAAGGGCGTGTCCGACCTCATCAACTTCGAGGGCATCGTCAACGTCGACTTCGCCGACGTGCGCACGACCATGGCCAACAAGGGCGTGGCGCTCATGGGCGTCGGCACGGCCACGGGTGACCACAAGACGGTGGACGCCGCCCAGCGCGCGATCTCGTCGCCGCTCCTCGACGACGTCTCCATCTCCGGCGCCACCAGCGTCCTGATGAACATCACCGGCAACTCCAACCTCACGATGTACGAGATCAACGAGGCCTCCTCGCTGATTCAGGAAGAGGCCCACGAGGACGTCAACCTCATCTGGGGTTGGGTCATCGACGACACCATGGGCGACGAGGCCCGCGTCACCGTCATCGCCACGGGCTTCGAGGAGGCGCGTCAGCAGGTGGTGCCCTCCGCCGAGCGCCGCGTCGCCGTTCAGGTGGCCGGTCGCCGCGGGATGCACGGCGGTCACGGCCGCGAGATGGCCAGCGGCTTCGACATCGCCCACGACGACTACGACATCCCGACGTTCTACAAGAACGCCGACTGAAACGACTCCGGCTGGTGCTCTCAGCCTGCGGCCCGGTCCCTCTGAGGCAGAGGAGGCCGGGCCGCCTCGTCTTCAGCGCCGCCGAGTCAGTCCGTGGGCAAGGCGTCGCGCCGGGCGCGTAGGGTCTCGGTCAGCTCACCCTCAAACCCGAGGGTGCCCGCGACGATGAGGCCCTGGTCGTAGGCGTTGAACGCCTTGGCGATGAGCACGCGGGTGCTCTTGTCGACCTGGGCGACGTAGAGCGCGGCCTGCTCGGCGCTGAGCCCGGCGGGGGTGGGTGAGCGCATCATGTCTTCGCGGAGCGTGATGTAGGCGTCGCCCAGATCGAGCAGGCCCCGGAGGATCCACTCCGGCTCGTGCTGCTCGACGACGTGTACGAGGTCGGCCTCGGCGTCCATGATGAGCCCGGCCCGGGCCTCTAGGTTCTTCTTGACCTTCCGCTCAGACTCGTTCAGCGAGAGCGCCGCCGCTTGGTCGAGGTCGTACCGGGCGAGGGTGTACCAGCCTTTCCCGAGGATCCAGGCCAGCTCTGGGTCGCGGCGGGTGGTGGAGAGCGCGGCCTGGAGCAGCTCAAGCCCTTTGGCCTCTTTGCCCGAGCCCAACATCGCCACGCCACGCGCCACGTCGTAGGTGACGCGGTCGTTGAGGCTCAGGCCGCCGGACGTGGGCACCTTGGCGAAGGCCTTGAGCGCCTCGTCAAAGCGGCCGAGCTCCTCAAGACATAGGCCGCGGCGAAAGTGTACGCTCGGCGCGAGCTCCTCAGGGGGATCTTGGGTGAGGAGCAGATCGTAGGCCGAGATCGCGGTCTCCAGCGCTCCGCGCAGCTCGTAGACGACGCCCAGGTGGTAGAGCGCCTCGGGTGGGCCGTCAGGCAGGCCCGCGAGGTACACCAGCCGTTGTTCAGCGCCCTCCAGATCGTCGTTGAGCAGCCGGGAGTAGGCGTCCTCAAACAGCGCGTCGGGGCTCTGGCTGGCGAAGACCCCAACCAGCGCCGCCGGGGGCTGGTGCTGGTCCAAGGGGTAGAGCACGACGGGCGCGCGGGCGGCGCAGGCGAAGAGCACGAGCAGGCTTACGATGGTCATGGTGCAGGAGACCCTGGCGGCGGCGGGGAGGTTCCAGTGTCGGCGTCCGCGCAAAAAAGTGGCCTCCACCCTGGCCGTGTGAGCGTTGGGGTCCTCCTCCACTCAGGAGGGGGGAGCCGCATTCCCGCTTCAGGCTTCCTCACGAGGAGGCATGCACACCACGGAGAGGGGCGGGTCCCGGGACATACTTGTGGAGGAACCACGATCGCTCTGTACTCGAACCGGGCAGAGGCCAAGCTCACTATACCCGAGCGGGGCGCGGCTTGCGCGCAGGTCGTCTGCGGGGCTAAAACGTCTCGCGGCTCACCCTGGCGCTTGAGGTCGGGAGGAGCCCCCAAGACGGTCGTGGTGACGGGGTCGTGGTGACGGAACTTTTGCTCCTGGGCGGTCACGCGCTGCTCGCCTCAACGCTCTCGCTCTACGGGCTGCATCGGCTGTGGCTCACCTCGCGGTATTGGCGCACCCGGCGGCAGGCGCCGACCCTCACGACGCTGGAGGAGCGCGCGCTGCCCCTCGTCACCGTGCAGCTCCCGGTCTACAACGAGCGGTATGTGATCACCCGGCTCATCGACGCCGCGGCGGCGCTGGACTGGCCTCGGGATCGGCTGGAGCTGCAGATCCTCGATGACAGCGACGACGACACCACCCCGCTCGCTGAAGCCGCCGCCGCGCGCCACCGGGCGAAGGGCCTCGACGTCACGGTGCTGCGCAGGCCCGACCGCCAGGGCTTTAAGGCCGGGGCCTTGGCTTGGGGGCTCACGCGAGCGAAGGGCTCGATCCTCGCCATCTTTGACGCGGACTTTGTGCCTCCCGCCGACTTTTTGCGCCGCGCTGTGCCCGCCCTGGGCCCGGAGATCGGCATGGTCCAGGCGCGCTGGACACACCTCAACGAAGGAGAGTCTTGGCTCACCCGGGTGGAGGCGATGTTGTTGGACGGGCACTTCGTCATCGAGCACGCCGCCCGAGCGCGCTCCGGGCGCTGGTTCAACTTCAACGGCACGGCGGGGCTGTGGCGCCGGGAGGCGATTCACGACGCCGGCGGCTGGCAAGGGGACACGCTCACTGAAGACCTCGACCTCTCGTACCGCGCCCAGCTCGTGGGCTGGCGGTTTGTGTACTTGCCGGATCTCGCCGTGCCCGCTGAGCTCCCCGGCGACATCTTGGCGTTCAAGAGCCAGCAGCGCCGCTGGGCGAAGGGCTCGATTCAGACCGCGAAGAAGCTCTTGCCGAGGCTGTGGCGCTCGCCCGCCCCTTGGCCGGTGAAGCTTGAGGCCACGGCGCACCTCTGCGCGAACCTCGCGTATCCCCTGGTGCTGCTCCTCTCGGTGATCACGCCCTTGGCGGCGATTCAGCGGGTGGGGCACCCCTTGGTGGAGCCGCTCCACGCCGTGTTCTTCACCGTGGCGATGACGTCCCTGGGCGTGTTCTACGGGGTGAGCGCCGGGGCCCACCACCCAGACTGGGCGCGGCGTCTGGGCCGGGTGCCGTGGGCGATGGCCTTGGGCGCGGGCATGGCCGTGAACCAGACCCGGGCGGTGGTGGAGGCGCTCTTTGGCGAGGTCGGGGCGTTTGTGCGCACCCCCAAACGGGGCGAGTCCGGCGGCGGCGGTCGATACGCCTTGGGCGGCGACGGCGGCGCCATCGTTGAGATCAGCCTCGGCCTGGGGCAGCTCCTCGGCGCCGTCGCCTGCATGTTCGCCGGGGCCTGGGGCTCGGCGCCGCTGTTGGCGCTGTTTGGCCTGGGCTACCTGTGGGTGGGCTTGGGCAGCCTCAGCCCGGCGCCGTCCCCGAAGCCGGTGGTGACCGCCGAAGCTGAGGCAGCCGGGTGAACGGCTGATTGACGGTAAGCGCCCCCGGCGCGACGGCTGAGGCGGGGGAAGACGTGGCCTCAACCCCCAGCCTTTGCAGGGCCTCGGGCTGATCACACCCGGCGACGATGAGGTGATACCGCTGGGCGAGGCGCGCGAGCATAAACGCCCGCTGCAGGCCCGCGCCAGAGGGCACAGGCCCGGTGAGTAAGCTCTGCCAAGGCGGCGCGGTCATCGCCATCAGAGACCCGAAGGCGCGCTCCCCATCGCCATCTCCAGCGCCATCCGGGCAGCTCGCGTCGAGCACGATCCGCGCGCCGTCCACGAGGGGAGGGGAGGGCGAGAGCGCGAGGTAGGTGGCGGCGCGGCTCGCTTGGTAAAAGTTCGCCGCTTTGGCCTCGGGCACCCGCAGGATGCAGGCCGAGACGGGCTCAGGCACCGTCCACCACGGGTCTTGGGCGGCGGCGGCGACACGAAGGGCGGCCCGGGGCTCTCCCAAGGTCCAGCGCCCATCCCCCAGCGAGAGCAGGGCCAGGCGGGTGCCGTTGTGTTCACCCAAGGCGTCTACGGCCTCGCGGAAGGGGTTGCCCTCAACCCGACCCACCTGCACCTCAGGGTCACAGACCATGGCCCGGGCGTGCAGCGCGGCCAAGGTGTCACGACCGCCGCAGCCAACGGCGCTGGCCTTGTGACCGCCGGAGAAGCCCGCGTATTGGTGAAGCTCCACAACCCCGATGGCGAGGGTCATCTCGGCTTCAGCGATGGGGTGGGCGACCTGGCAGGGGATGCCATGGACGAGGCCGAGATCGGCGGTGTCGTCGGGGGTCGAGTTCACGACGGGCCAGCCGCAAGCGGCGTGGTTCCGCGAGAGCTCGGCCTCGGTGAGCGGGCGGTGCAGGCCGAGGCCTACGACGACGGTGATCTCCGCGGGGGCGCGCTCCCCCAGCGCCCGGCGCAACGTGGCCAAGACGCTCACGGTGTCCAGAGGCCGGGTGAGGTCGGGCACGGCGATGGCGAGGCGGCGCAGGCCCGGCGGCAGGCTCAGCCCGGCGACGGCGGCGTCGAGCGAGCCCACCACACGAGGAGGCTCAGCCAGAGCGCCGGATGTTCGATCCACGGGATCCACCAGACCTCCTGCCAACCTCGGACATCGTACTCAGCGAGCGCCAGGTACGACAAGGGGCACAACGAGGCGAACACCAGCCACGGCCACACCCCGCGCAGCATCGCCGGGGCCAAGGCCCACAAGACATACCAGGGGTGAACCACCGGGGAGAGCACCAACAGCGCCCCGGCGACGTGCAGCATCAGGCGATCGGGGCTGGGCCCCTGGCGCAGAATGTTTCCGCAGTAGAGCCCGCCCAAGGCCACGCCCAGCCAGCGCGCCCGCTGCCCGTCCCCGGTGAGCGCCTCCAAGAACGAGAAGGCGAGGCCGTTGAACGCCCAGGCCTCGTAGTACCGCCCGAAGCCTCGCCCGAGGGTGCTCCCGGCGTCGAGAAACGGCAGGCCCAAGGCCGCGGTGGCGAGCAGCCCCACAAACACCCCGAGGGCGAGGCCCCGGCTCGGGCTGCGGGCCAAGGCCAAGATCACCAGGCCCGGCAAGAGCTTCACCGAGGCGCCGGCCCAGGCGAAGAGCGCGGCGAGGCCCGGCCGCTGGGCAAAGGTGAAGCTCAACATCATCCCCAAGACCGCGGGCCCCTCCAGATGCCCGCTCCCCGCGGTCTCGATGATCGGCAGAGGGTGCAAAGTGTAGGCGACCGGCGCCCAGGCGGCGACCCCTCGCGCCGCGCACAGCCGCCACAAGATCGCCGCCACGCCGAGATCACAGGCCCCGGACAGGATCTTCCAGCCCACAGGCGAGGCCGTGAGCGCCACCACGCTACGAAACAGCCACAAGGCCCCCGGCGGGTAGATCGTCGAGACGTCCTTGTGGTTCACCTGGGCCCAGACCGCATCCCGCAGCGGCGTGAGCGTTGGGTCGCTCGGCGCGTGCAAGAACGGGTTGAGCCCGGCGGCGATCACCTCACCCTCCCAGAGATAGCGGTAGACGTCATCGGAGAGGCTCGCCGGGGAGAAGAGCATCGCCACACGCAGCGCCGCGCCCAAGGCCAGCCAGCCCCAGGCGGCGGAGGGTGAATCCCGGTGCGCCCACGCCGCGCCCAGCGCCCCGAGTGACCACAGGCTGGTGAGGCCAACAAACGCCGTCGCCGCGCCGCGAAGGTCGCCCAGCGCCACGACGCCCGCCGCGCTCAAGACGCAGAGCAGGCCGCAGACAACGGCGAAGGCAGTGGTGCTGGGGGCGTTGTTGGGGTTCAGGTGAAGCCTCGGTGATGACTTGACATGACAAGAGAGACCGCGTACCCATTATCGGGTTAAAAGTGTGTGTGTGCCTCGCAGCGATGACGCTGCATTCGGAGTCGTCATGTCTCGCGCGCGCCTCGTGCTCCTCCTCATGCTGGCCCCGACGCTGCTCGCGGCCAAGTGTCGCGACAAGAAGATCGAGGAGGTGCCTGATGACACCATCACCGTGGACATCCCCGCGGTGGACGTCGCGCTGCAGATCATCTCCATCGACCCGGCCCTGGGCGACGCCAACAAGCCCTTCTCGGCCCGCATCTACGGCTCCGAGTTCGCCCAAGGCTCGACGGTGAGCTTCAGCGGCACCCCGGCCTCGTCGGTCACCTTCGTCGATGCGAACACCCTCGACGTCATGGTCCCCGCCTTGCCCGAGGGCTCTGTAGACATCACGGTTAAGCTCCCCAGCGGCCAGCAGTCCACCCTGCGCCGGGGCCTCTCGCTCATGGCGGCGAACGCCAACGCCGTCTGCGACAAGGCCACGATCTACTTCGACCTCGACAGCAACTCCCTGCGCCCCGACCAGCGCACCGCGCTCAACGCCCTGGTGCCCTGCCTCTCCCGCCGCACCGAGCGTATTCGCCTAGAGGGCCACACCGACGAGCGCGGCACCACCGACTACAACCTCGCCTTGGGCCAGCGCCGGGCGAACGCCGTCCGCGAGTACCTCGTGAGCCAAGGTGTGCCCCCGTCCCGCATCGACTCCGTGACCTATGGTGAGGAGCGCCCCACCCGCGCGGGCTCTGGCGAAGACGTCTGGTCCGCCAACCGCCGCGTTGAGCTCCGGGTGACCCGGTGAGCCCCCGCCGCCTCGTCCTGCTCAGCGTTGGCCTCGGCCTGCTCAACGGCTGCGTGCTCGACCGCACCGGCCAGTCCGCCACGGCGGCGTATGAGCGTGAGTTAGCGGCCCAGAAGGCCCGCGCCGATGAGCTGGAGCGCCTCAACGCCGACTTAGAGCGCCGCCTCGTGCAGCTCGACGAGGTCGTGCGTTACCGCGGCCAACAAGAGGCCGAGAAGCTGGAGAACCTCGATCAAGTGCGCGACGAGGTCCGCCGCCTGCGCGGTGAGCTCGAGACCGGCCAGCACGAGGCCGACGCCAGCAACACCGCCACCAAGGCCTTCCGCGAGGACGCCCAGTTCCGCTTGGAGTACATGGAGCTGCGCGTCGCCACCTTAGAGAAGGCCCTGGGCGTCAAGCCTCCCGCCGCGCCGATCCCCGGCGGCCAGGTCGCCGTCGCCCCGCCCGCCGGTGGCGGCGAGATCACCGCTCCCGTAGGCCCTCCCAAAGAGGTCGAGCTCGCGGCCACCCCTGATGACCTCATCCGTATGGCTGAAGAGTCGCTCAAGGCCAACCAGCCCGTGCTCGCCCGGGCCCAGCTTGAGCGCTTCTTACGCGAGAACCCCAACCACGCCCGCGCCGTCGAGGCCCGCTATCGCCTCGCCGAGACCTACTACAACGAGAAGAACTACAAGTCCGCGGCCTTGAAGTTCGACGAGGTCGCCACCCAGGCCCCGGACAGCGTGTGGGCGCCGTGGGCGATGGTGCGCCAAGGGGAGTGTTTCAAAGCGATGGGGAACAACGACGCGGCGAAGCTCTTCTGGGAGGACGTCGTCGCGAAGTACCCCAAGAGCAAGGCCGCCAAAGAGGCCAAGACGCTCCTCGGCTCCTGATGCTGTGGCTGCGCTTGACCGCGCTTGACAGCGGGTGCGCGCGGACATAGAAGAATCGTCCCTGCTTCCTTCATCGAGGAGGCGCCCCCCCGGGCGGCTCCTTTTTTTTGGCCTCGGCGTGGCCATCACCTCCTGAACCTCATCCCGCCGGTCCTCCTCAACATGTCCGAGTCTCCACGCCCCACCACCGACATTCGGCCGATTCAAGCGCAGCTCTTCGCGCTGTTTGAGCCCGTCGCCGTGTCGTTGGGGTACGAGCTTGTCGCCGTCGAGCTGACCAACACCTTCGGGCGCCGCACGCTGCGCGTCTCGGTGGATCGCCCCGGCGGCGTCATTATGAACCCCCTCGCCAAGCTCAGCCACGCGCTCTCGGCCCTGCTTGACGTCGAGGATCCCATCTCCGGGGCGTACGACCTTGAGGTCTCCTCCCCCGGCATCGAGCGCCCGCTTCAGCGGCCCGCCGACTTCGCCAAGTTCTCCGGCTACCGCTGCCGTCTTCGTTTAGACGGCACCGCCTCGCGCCGCCAGATCACCGGTCGCCTCAAGGGGCTCGACGGTGACGCGGTGCTGATCGAGGCCGACGGCCAGCCGCACTCGATTCCCCTGGCCCAGATCGTCCGCGCTCAGCTCCAGCTCACGCTCGACGAGTACGAGTCTTTGGCCGAGTCGTCGCCACCGCGCCCCGACCCCGATGGAGGTTCGCCATGATCAGCGAGCTCGCCCGACAGATCGACATGCTCCACCGCGAGAAGAACATCCCCCGCGACGCGGTGATTGAGGTTCTTGAGTCCGCTATGGTCGCCGCCGCGCGTAAGCGCTTCGGCAACGAGCGCGACATCGAGGCCCAGTTCAACGAGGAGCTGGGTGAGGTGGAGCTGTTCGAGTTCAAGACGGTGGTTGAGGAGTTCGACAACAACGACACCGAGATCCTCATCGAGGAGGCCCGCGCCCTCGATCCGGACTGTGAGGTCGGCGACTCCTTGGGCATCAAGATGGACGTCGAGGGCTTGGGCCGCATCGCCGCCCAGACGGCCAAGCAGGTCATCATCCAGCGCGTTCGCGACGCCGAGCGTGAGATGACCTTCAACGAGTTCCGCGACCGCAAAGGTGAGCTCATCACCGGCATCGTTCGGCGCTTCGAGAAGGGCAACATCATCGTGGACTTGGGCCGCGCCGAGGCCATCCTCCCCCGCCGTGAGCAGGTGGTCTCCGAGACCTACCGCCAAGGCGACCGCATCCAGGCCTATGTGCTCGACATCACCCGGGCGGCGAAGTCCTCTCAGGTGGTGCTCTCGCGCTCGCACCCCGGCCTGTTGATGAAGCTCTTTGAGCTTGAGGTGCCGGAGATCTACGAGGGCATCGTGCGCATCGAGGCCTGCGCCCGCGAGCCGGGTTTCCGCGCCAAGATCGCCGTGTCTTCGACGGATCCCGACGTCGATCCGGTCGGCGCCTGCGTGGGCCTCAAGGGCTCACGCGTTCAGGCGGTGGTGCAAGAGCTGCGTGGTGAGGCGATCGACATCATCCCTTACCACCCCGATCCGGCGCGGTTCATCGTTCACGCCATCGCCCCGGCCAGCGTGTCCCGCGTCTACATCGACGAGCACACGCACTGCATGGAGCTCATCGTCCCCGACGAGCAGCTCTCCAAGGCCATCGGCCGCCGCGGCCAGAACGTGCGCCTCGCGGCCCAGCTCACCGGCTGGCGCGTAGACATCTACTCCGAGACCCGGCACGCCGAGCTCAACGATCTCGCCCGCGGCGAGTTCGCCCGCCTGGAGGGTGTCGACGCCGACACCATCGAGCTGCTCATCCGCCACGGCTTCCGCACCGTCAAAGATCTCACCGACGCCGAGCCCTACGAGCTCGCGTCGATCCTCGACGTCGAAGAGGAGGAGGCCACCTCCCTCATCAGCCACGCGGACAAGGTGCTGGACGCCCTCATCTATGAGGACACCCAGCGCAAGAAGCAGGCGAACGAGATCGCTGATGATCTCCCGCCTGAAGCGGACGCCTGAGCCTGCATGGGGGCTGAAGATCCTGAGCGCCGCTGCCTGGTCAACCGGGAATCAGGCCCCTCCGGGGCGCTGCTGCGCCTCGTCCTCTCCCCAGAGGGCGAGGTCTTCCCCGACTACCGAGCCCGTCTCGGCGGTCGTGGCGCCTGGGTGACGCCCAACCGCGCCGCCATCGAAGAGCTCGAGAAGAAGCCCGGCTTGTGTAGTCGCGCTTGGTCTACCCAGGCCCGCACCGCGGGGCTCTTGCTCAAGGTGCAAGAGGCCAACCAGCGCGCGGTGGAGGAGGCCCTGGCCATCGCCTCGCGCAGCGGCGTGTTGACCGGGGGCAAAGACGCCGTTCGCGACGCCTTGGTCTCGGGTCTCGCTGAGTGCCTGGTCTTGGCGAACGACACGAGCCCGCGCCTCTGCGATGACCTGCGCAGCCGCGCCGGGGCGCTCCCGGTGTTCACCGTCCACCTCAGCGTTGACGAGCTGGGTCAACGAATCGGAAAAGGAGCACGATCCGCGCTCGTCGTCCGGCGGTCCGCGGCCTCCCGCGCGCTCCTGCGGGAGTTGCGTTGGCAGGCGGCGCTGCGTTAGGGGAACCTCTCTCCTCGCTCGCAGGCGAAGGTTGAACTTTGGGCGCTGGCGCGATAGCTCAGTGGCCCTGCATCATCGAAGGGCCCGACGCTGTGAAGGCGGAGAGTGCTAGGGCGAATCTTGTACCCTCTCCCAAGCGAT
>Ga0209467_1001362_pt1 | contig 21789 bp, 21 predicted proteins | sample Higcelwee11metaG_FD_187175 | JGI IMG/M metagenome (GOLD analysis project Ga0209467, IMG submission 187175) | Freshwater pond sediment microbial communities from the University of Edinburgh, under environmental carbon perturbations - High... | ecosystem: Environmental > Aquatic > Freshwater >... | reverse complement strand
TATGGCACGATCTCAGGCCTTCTGTCCCAGGCACGACGCCGCGGTATTGATCTCCACAAAGTTGGTCGTCTCGCTCTGGCCAGGGGTGCCGCCGATGATGGCGACCAGGTCGTTCGCCTCCACCGCGCCCCGCGCGACGAGGCTCTCCAGCGACCGGGACACCAGCTGGTCGGTCGTGTGCGGGGCGTCGGAATGCTCGGAGAATACGCCGAACGACAGGCTCAGCGATCGGACCGTGCACATCTGTGGGCTGAAGGCGTATATCGGTACGTGGCTACGGTAGCTCGATATCAGACGCGCTATGCGGCCCGATTCGGTGTCGGCGATGATAGCCTTGATAGGCAGCCGGAGCGCGCTCAGCGCGACGCTCCGGGCCATGTAGTCACGGACAATATTCGGTGTCGCCTCGCTTACTATCGATTCGCTCTTGGGTTTCTGGCTCTCCGCCTGCACGGCGATGCGCGCCATGGTCTGCACCGCTTCCAGCGGGTACTTGCCCGAGGCTGTCTCGCCGGACAGCATCAGCGCATCCGTGCCGTCGAACACGGCGTTGGCGACGTCGGAGACCTCCGCGCGCGTGGGCCTGGGATTCTCTATCATCGTGTGGAGCAACTGCGTCGCCGTGATCACCGGCTTGGCCTTCTTGATGCACGCCTCGATGATTGTCTTCTGGATGCCGGGTAGCCGCTCGAACGGTATCTCGACGCCGAGGTCGCCTCGGGCCACCATGATGCCGTCGGCGTAGTCCAGAATCTCGGGCAGGTTGGTCACACCCTGGATGTTCTCTATCTTGGCGATGATCTTCGCCTTGCTGCCGTAGCCATCCAGAATGTGGCGGACTTCGAGCACGTCTTCCTTGTTGCGTACAAACGAGTGCGCGACGAAGTCGATGTTGTTGTCGGCGACGAATTTCAGGTAGGCTCTGTCCTTCTCGGACAGCGCGGGAATCCGGAGCGGGACCCCTGGCGCGTTGACGCTCTTGCGGTCCTTGATGATACCGTCGTTCATCGCCTCGCAGAGCAGCATGCCGTTGGCCGAGTTCTTGACGACCAGTTCCATGGCACCGTCGTCTATCAGGATCCGCGAGCCGACCGGCACTTCCGCCATGAAGCCATCATAGGAAACGGAGAAGCCCTTGCGTACCTCATCGACCTTGGGAATGGTCACCGTCTCGCTGGTCTTCAGCACGAGCGGTTCCGCGAGGCCGCGAATCCTGACCTCCGGCCCCTTGGTGTCGACCAGGATGCCGATCGTATCGGATACCGAGCGCACATTCGCTACGACCTGGAGCGATACCTCCGGGGTCTGGTGCGCGGTGTTCAGTCTGACCACATTCATACCCGCCTCGTACAGCAAGCGCAGGAAGGCGGGGTCGCACTGTGAATCGGATATGGTCGCCACGATCTTCGTCAATTTGCGTGAGTTCATACTGCAAGTATGATCAATTGCGGCGAGAAATGGAATACATACAAGGCGATGCGAGTCTTGGTTGAACACAACGGCCTGTGCGGCTAGGATGGCATGTTCCTTTTTCGGGCGGAGGTAGCAGGTGAACAAGGACCGGTCGGTACGGGTGGAGCGATGGCAGGATGAGGTGGAGCAGGCACTGGCGCGGGAAGCGGAGCGGACCGAGCTTCTGGCCAGGACGCTGTTCGAAACCCCTGAATTGGGATTCCGCGAACAGAAGACGGCCGGCATACTGATCGACGCGCTTGTCGGCACCGGGGCCAGGGTTGACTCGGGGCTCGCCATCACCGGCGTCCGGGCAGAGCTTGGCCCGTCCGATGCCCCAGCCATCCTGTTGCTGGCTGATATGGACGCATTGCCAACCGCCGGGACGCCGGGCGGCGTTGCCCATTCCTGCGGCCACCATGCCCAGATGGCGGTGATGGTGGCGGCGTTCAGGGCCCTGGCAGCGGCCCGTGTGCCCGAGCGCGAAAGGGTCAGGCTTGTCTTCCTTGGTACGCCAGCGGAGGAATACGTCGAGCTGGAATACCGGGCACAGTTGCGGGAGCAGGGACGCGTACGGTTCCTGTCGGGCAAACAGGAGATGATACGGCTCGGTCTGCTCGATGGCGCCACCGCGGCGCTCAAGTACCACTCGATGGCCAATCGGGACAACATGATAGCTACGATCAATGGTACCCTGAACGGTTTCATGGCCAAGCGGGCCACTTTCGTCGGCACGAGCGCGCACGCCGGCGCCGAACCAGACCGTGGCGTCAACGCGCTCAACGCGGCTTCTCTGGCATTGCTCGCAATACATGCGCAGCGCGAGACATTCCGCGATGACGACCATATCCGGGTGCATCCCATCATGAAATCGGGCGGCACCGCGGTCAACACCGTGCCCGACCGTGCCGAACTGGAAACCTATGTCAGGGGTGCCTCGTGGGAGGCGATCAGGGCGGCGAGCGCGAAGGTGGACAGGGCACTGGCCGCGGGTGCGATAGCCATAGGCGCCCGAGTCAGGATAGACAACACGCCGGGTTACCAGCCGTTCAGGCCGGACGCCAGGCTCGGCGACGTGCTCGGCGCGGCGGCTGGCACCGTCGTCGATACGGCACGCATCGATTTTCATGATCGATCATACGCCAGCGACGACATCGGCGACGTCGCAGCCTTGGTGCCGACATGCCAGCTTGGATATTCAGGCTTTTCCGGCACGATCCACGGGGCGGATTTCCTGTGCGCCGATCCCGTGCGCGCCTATCACGAGCCTGCGCGTATCATCGCGCGCACGGCGCTGCGGCTGGCTCTGGACGGCGGCGCGCTCGCTGCATCCATACGGTCTGCATTCATGCCGGTCTTCAGCGTCGATGAGTACATTGACTCCCTTGAATCGCTCTTCATATCAAGGACGCTTGCGTGGAATCCGGATGACGTTCCGGATTCCCGATAGGCTGGCGGTGCGCTCGCTATGACCTGCGCTTGGTAAAGCCCATGATCAGGCCCAGCGCGACCGACCAGAGGGCCGCAAGGCCGATCTGGTATTCCAGCGGCAAGGCGAATGTTACCGTGTGGGCCGGCACCCAGAACCACGCGAGGGTGGCCAGGCTTTTTTCGATGCCGGCGTATCCCCTGGTGCGGGATATCACGTTGTCCGAACTGCGATGCAGCACCATCAGGAGCGGGCCAAACATCGAATTGGTCAGCACGGACAGGGACAGCGCGCGCAGTATCGTTATCTGTTCGCAGGCCGCGGGCAAGAAGCCCTTGTCGACGAGTGTGGCCAGGAAGCCCTTGAAGCCGGTAAACGCGTACTTGATCAGGATGCCAAGAATGCCCCAGACAAGAGCCTTGGCCAGCCATTCCATCGCCTTGTTCGACGGGCGCCGTTTGGATGCGATGATGCCGAGCACCTCGCCCAGCGTGCCCAGAATGGCAAACTGGATGAAGGCCGAGAGCAGTAAATTTTCAGTAACCCAGCGGACATACCAATTCATGCAGTGCTCCTTGTGTGGTGTGGTGGAACCGGCGGCATGGCGGCCGCGGTCATCGTCATTTTTGCGGGTACGCCATTTCTGTCGGTATGGTCTTGTAGATGCCAAGGTCGATGCCGCGCAGCGGATGCAACACGAAGTCGAGATTCAGGAACCCGAGGTTCTTGGAATCGGAGCGGATCATGGTTATCTGGTCACGTGACAACGAGTCGAACAGCCGCGCCGATTCGGTAAATTCGATCATCGCGTCGGACCGGCGGCGGGCATCACCCATGCGCTCGGCCACGCGGTAGAGCGACGCGCCCAGATTGTTGCGCGTCATCATCAGCAGCTGGACGATTTCGCCGTGCGACGGCTTGGTCTGCGGGCTTGGCAAGGCCAGAGTGTCGAGCTCGAATTGCAGCCTGGTCGCCAGCATCGTGTAGTAGCCCTGGGCGGCGAAGTAGTCGGACCTGGCGTACAGCGCGTTGGCTGTGGCCCACATCAGATACGGTGAAGCGTCCGCGTCGAGACCAGCGCGATAGAAATAGTGCAGGGCGGCCGAACCATCGTCCGCTGGCTGCACGTAGAGCATGTAGCCCCGATGGTAATCGGTTTGCGGACTCGTGAAGCCATTGGTCTCCGCTTTTGCGTAGAGCGCCAGCGCTCCGGGGAAATCCATGCGTTCGGTATAGTAGATATCGGCAAGCAGACTGTATGCCCTGCCGTAGCGGGCGTCTGGCTTGAAGCGTCTGCCCTGAAGCGATCGCTCGTACTGATCGATGGCGACGTTGAAGGCATCTTCCGCGTCGAGGCTGCGGCCGTCAGCCCTGCGAAGCTCGCCAAGCCGCATCATCGCGTCTATGTACTTCTTCGTGCGCTTGACGGACATGGGACCGCTCTTCTCCGCTTCGGCGAAGAATCGCGCCGCGTACTCCAGCGCCTTCAGCTCGTCCTTGGGGAAGCCGGCCCGCCGGTTCCATCGCGCCATCGCGACGTGTGCCTCCGGCAAAGTACCGTCGCGGTCAACGGCGGCCAGCATGATTCCGTTGATGAACTCGATCTCGTTTCGATCCAGCAGATACTCACCAAGTTCGGCGAGTGTTGCAGCCGACCACCCGCTCTTCTTGTTCTCGGTAAAGTACTTTGCCAGGGGGCGGATCTCCTTGAGCTTGTCGATCCCGCCCGACCGCTCGGTCCGGATGAAGTAGAGGAGCATCAGCTCAAGATAGGCGTCAGAGCGACCATGACGCTCCATCAGTGTCGCCAGCTGGAGTCGGGCCTTCTCGTACAGCTTTCCAAGAAACGTCTTGTCCGGCCCGTCGTAGCGCTGCTCTTCGGCGTCTGCCCAGTTCAGGTAGTTTCGCGCTGACAGTATCAGCGCGTCCTTGTTGAAGTAATCCCGCTGCAGGATATAGGTATTCAGAATTCTTTCTGCCTGGTCAAAGGCGAGTACCGAATCGGACGATTCCATCCGGGCCCAGTCCAGGGCGGCCTTGATCTCGCGCGGCCAGCGTCGGAGCAGGCGCTCGTACATGGTCTCCGCCCTTGGATACTGACTGCTCGCGGCATAACCTTCGGCGTATCGGTAGTACCAGCGCTTCATCGGCCACAGCTTGTCCGCCCTCTCGAACGATTCCATCGACTCGCCATACTTGGCCAGGCCGATCTGTCTGTTGCCTTCCGCATACAGCGAGTATGCCTTGATCGGCTTGTAACCAAAATTGTAGCCAAGATAGAACAGTGCAGCAGCGCCTATGGCGACCAGTGCCAGAATTTGCAGGACCGGCAGTATCGAATGCATGAAGACGTATCGAAGGCTGCCCTTTTCGGCTTCCAGCGCAGCGCCGCTCCGCTTGGTGAAGCCGGCCGGAACCTCGATGTAGCGCTTGAGAATCTTGCCTGCAAGGCGAGACACATCGCGGATGTTCTTGCCCTCGACGAGCATCCAGACGAGTTCTGATTGTTGGGCTTCGCTGCCCTTGCCATTGGCGATGATGTCTTCGATGGCCAGACGCAGATTGAGCGGATAGGAGAGCAGTGCGTCCTGCAAGGCATCAACCTGTTCGTCGGTCAGGCTTACCTCGCGGGCATGATGCTCCGCCTGTGGACGCGGCATGGCTTCCACGGATCTTTCGGGCAACGCAGATGCCTTCGCCTTTGCCGACTTTGCGGCTTCAGACTTGGCTTCGGAGCCCATCTCGAATCCGGGGATGGTAAAATCGGCGCCCCAGCTCGAATCGAGGGCAAAATTGTCCGGAGCCTCGGTCCCGCCGCCGAGCGGTGCCAGTTCGCCTTCAAGGTCGCCGGATCCGCTTTCTGCGCCGAATGTGTCGACGCCCAGGTCGGGAATTTCACCCAGGTCGAATTGGTCGAATGCATCACCCTGGGTAGATTCGGCGCCCAGGTTGGCTTCTTCCGGCACAGCGGCTTCGGGAGGCCCGGTCGGTTCCAGAGGTGTCTCGGGTTCTTGCGATTCAGGTGACGCCTCGGGCTCGGATGGAGCTTCGTCATCGGCGCTAATCGATTCAGGTATCGAAAACTCGTCGAACTGTTCGGCGCCGGCTGATTCCGGCGTCCCGGTCGCAAGCGCATCCATGTCATCGAGCCCGAACGTTTCCTCGGCGCCGGCTTCGGCCACCGGCAATGGCTCTTCTGGTTCGACTGCCTCGTCGGAGGGCAGTTCTTCCAGATCGCCGGACTCTTCAGCCTGGGCTGGTTCATCCGGCTCGGCTGGCTCCTCGGCGGATCCAAGGTCGAGCCCTTCGAGCAGAGAGGACGGCACCGAGAAATCATCGAAGTCTTCGGTTGCGGCGGTATCCTGTGGCGGCACTTCTGCCGCCGGGGATTCCGTCGGCTCGTCAAGCTGCAGCCCATCGAGGAAGGATGTGAAGTCGGCGTCGGCCGATGGCGTTCCCGGCTCTGCAGCCGGAGGCGCAGCTGTCTCGTCGCTCCCAAGCAACTCGGCGATGTCATCCGACACACCCGATGGGGGCGGTTGCGTGTCGGACCATGACTCGCCCCAGCGGTCGAGCGTTTCGGGTTCTTTCCCGAGGCTCTTGAGCGAGACCTTGAACTGCTCGATATCCTGAAGTTTTGGCATGGTCGACGTCTATATTAACGGAATAAATTCAAGGATGTATAGGACGAAACGATTTGGGCCCGTCAGACCGCTTCAAGAGTCAGCCCGCGCTGGCCGATACTATAGACGCGCGATGCAAATGGAGTCTCAATGAGAATTCGGTCGGTACTGATCGCTTCCAGCCTCTTCTGCCTGTTGGCAGTACACGGGGTCCTGGCGTTCGAAGTGACTTCTGTCAACTTGCACCTCTACCTGTCCGGCCTCAAGGAGGCCCGCGCCCCAGCCGTGGTCGAAGATCATCTGGTGCTGAGCGTCTCCGGCCCCTACCGATTCGTTGGCGCGGCCTTTGCCGAAGAGGACTGGAACTCGGTCCACGCATTTCAGATCAATCGCTACGGTGTTTTTGTTCTGGCCATACCGCTGCCATATGGCGACGCGCGGATCGCCCGATACCGCCTGGTCCTTGATGGCGTCTGGGCGGCCGATCCGTCGAACCCGATCGTCGAGCGGGACCCCGCCAGCGGAGCCTCGATATCGGTGGCGCAACTGCCGGAACGGCCGCGTACCGTGCTTGGCGTCTGGGACCCCGCCGGTGATGGCTATGCGCTGTTCCATTTCGAAGGAACCCCGGGGCAACGGGTCACGGTGGCCGGATCATTCAATGACTGGGATCCATTCATCCACGAACTCGACGAGATAGCGCCAGGCCGGTACGAACTGAGACTCAGGCTGTCGCCCGGCGAGTACTACTATGTGTTTGTATATCGCGGCGAACGGATCGCTGACCCGCTGAACAAGCGGCTGCTGTACGGCAAGGACGGCCGCCAGGTCTCCGCACTCACGATCGGCAGCGGAGGATGATCTCTCTGGCCGTCTGATCGGCGTGCCCGGCTTCCATCTCCAGCATCGCGGCATCCGGCCAACGAGCCTGCAGACGCGCCGCAATGTCCGGCCTCGCAACCACCACCTGCCACCCGGCGCCGAAACGATCCGCCGAAAGGCGGTCAAGCATCCGCAGCGATCCGATCATGCCTGTCGATTTGTCGAGTTCGAGCGGTCCAATCTCATCGACGAATATGAGCTGGGGGGACCCGGCTCCAGATTGGATGGCCGACAGGTCGGCCGCGGTCAGTTCGTCTGCCTTGGCCAGAACGGCCTTGTCGAAGGCCCACATGCCATAGCGCAGAGTCTGTGTATCCGTGTCGTCAAAGGGCACCGAAAATGCCGGAAGGGCGGAGCCGGCTTCCGATGGCGGCCTGGGCACCTTCCAGTCCGGGCGGGCTCGACCCAGAACTCCCAACTGCACCATGTCGGCTCCGCGCAACGCGGCGCAGGTGATACCCGTCTTCTGACCATCATAGAAAAGCGCGGCGCAGAGCACGCCGCCTGTGCGGGCGCCGGCGGCGACGATGCTGTGTGCGGCCATCGTGCATGCCGTTGTCTTGCCGGAACCGCTGACCCCGGATAGCAGCAGTATCACTCAGTTGCTTGCCGGAGCAAAGTCGACATCGACCCGCTCGACCGGAATGGTTGCCTGAGCCGCGAAGGCACGCATGAGCGCGGCAAGAGCGTCGGACGCCTTGGTGCGCAACTCGGGATTGTCTATCATGGCCGACGCGGCTTCCACGAACCGGGCGGTCAGCCCGCGCATCGCCGCCGTTTCGAGTCTGCGCTCATCCAGAAGTACTGAGCGGTCAAGCGTGGTGATTTCGATGGTATCGGAATGCAGCGCCGGCGTCAGCATCGACAGCGGTGGGGCCGCGAACCGCAACGTGCCGCCATCGGCCGGATCATACCGGACAGACCATGGCTCGGGGGCGTACAGGTCTATGCAGAACGATAGATCGGCCCAGGCCGATGCCGACACGGTAGCATCCGAACGAATGCCCAGGAACCGGCCGATCGCATTGTCGCCAAAGAGCAACCCTGGCGTCGTCTCGGTAACGGTCAGCCGTTGGCGGGCCTCCACCAGGATGATCTTGCCCGAGGTCGCCATGCTCTCGACATATGACTTGAATGACTGCTCGACGACCAGCGGATCCGGCCGCCTTGATACGAGGACGCCAACCGTTATGCCCGCACCTACGAGGAGCACCGAAACGACCAGTCCGACTATGAACCAGGCTCGCCTCAGCGGCTTCTTGACCCTTGCGGACGCTACCTTCTGTTCCATACCTCTACTATCACACTTTCTGGGCTTGAGGGCAAGTTCGCGTCGAACGCGGTCGCGTCGAACGCGCTCGCGTCAAACGCGGTCGCGTCTGACGCTCATCGCGATGGGAAGCGGATGGCCCTGAGTTGCGGATTGGCGTGCGTGCCGAGGAGCTCGAAGAACTTGACGTCCAGAAACGCCGATGAAGGCACGGATTCGACGATGGCGAAGCTCGGTCCCCATGGCCCGCGCGGCCTCGAGAGGCTGCCAGGATTGAGTATCGTGATTCCGCCATGCTCCTGATGATCCGGAATATGGGTGTGGCCAAAGAAGAAGGCCTTCGCTCCCGCTTCGCGCGCGGCGCTGAACAGGCACGATACACCATCACCCAGCGGAAACCGGTGCCCATGAGCCGCGAGCACTTTCCTTCCTTCGGCATCGAATGTCCGTATCAGGGGCACCGACGCGTCGTTGTCCACATTGCCTCGCACACCGTACGCGGGAGGCATCGGCACCCCGCATCGCGCGGCCGCCATGACGTCGGCGGAGCCATCACCCAGGTGCAGCAATGCCTGCACCGAACGACCCAGCAGCCTGAGCACGGTCGCGAGGCTCCGGTAATCACCGTGCGTATCAGACACCACCAGAATTCTCATGGTGCGTTCAGCCCGGTTCTGGCCTCGTTGTTTGCCTTCAGGCGTTCGGCCAGCAGGGTCACCAGCCGCATCGACGCCCCGGCGTCCTGGGCCAGGAAGCGCTCGAACATCTCCGGCGGCAGAACGAATATCGTGCAGTTGCCGGTTGCCGTCGCCCATGCCGACCGCGGCTCCTCCAGAATCCACGCCATCTCTCCGAACAGCTCTCCCTCGTTGACCGTCGACAGCGGGGCGCCATGCCGCTCTTCAGGCGGCACCAGGTCGATGTCGACCGAGCCTTTATACAGATACAGTGCGCTTCTGTCCTGGTCGCCCTTGGCAAAGATCGTCTGACCCGCCACAAACTCGCGCGCGTACCGCCTGAACAGCCGGCCAGGCTCCGCGAACAGCGCGCGCTCGATGCGGCCAGCCGGCTTCTTTGCCGATGCAATTCGGTGGAATCTGGCAAACAGCAGCGAATCAAAGAATTCCATCGTGTAACCGAGTTCTGCGAAGAGGAAGTAGAGCCAGAAGAAGAAGTATACCTTGATGAGACCCGCGATCAGATTGCCCAGGATCCCGTACAACAGACCGTACCTGGCGGCATTGAGGGTAAAGCCCAGAAGGTACCCGAAGATCGTATATGAAGTGACGCACAGGATGGCATTGAGCGCGGCTACCCGGGTTGGTGGTTTGTGTGACGGAATGTTGCGGTAGGTCATGAAGACGAACAGCCAGAGCGAAACGAATGGCAGCAACCTGAAGGCCGTCCTGAGCCAGGCGCTTGCCTGGAACAGGGTCAGCACCAGCTGGCTCGCCGCCATCACGAGCACCACCGCGACGATCACGATGATCTCCACAACGAAGGTCAGAAGGTTCTCGCGAACCTGATCGACGGTCATCGCATCCGAATAGACGATGCGTATGCCGCGCTGGATGGAGACGACGAAGAGGCGCGCGGCCCATATCAGGTTGATCAGTCCAAATGCGCCGGTGAAGCCAGCCAGAGGCCTGGCCATGAACGCTTCGAGCGTGGCCTTGCCACCGAATGCGTCGATGACCTTGCCGAGCATATTGATGATCCTGGTGCTGTCGAACGAAGCGACCGCGATGGAAGACAGGTACACGATGACGAGTACCGCCGGTATGGCGGACAGCAGGAACGAGTACGCTCCTGCCGCCGCGTGGTTGGCCATCTCGTGCCTCGAGAACTGCTCAAAGGCGAAGAGTATCCGCTGAGTCAGTGCCTTGAAGGAACGCGAGATGGATGCCCGCATCAAGCCATCATCGAAGCTACCGTCTCCGGGTCAAGCCTGAACGGGCTTCCTGTTCCCTGGCAGAAGCGATGCGCGCGCAACAGGTGAATCGAGAGGTCGGAATAGATGATCCGTTTGCCCGTCTTCTCATCGACAGCCTCTATGGAGTTCTTGTGAAAGGTTCCATCATGGAATGGGCACGGCAGCACGCCTCGGGCATCTCCTGTCGTGACCACCCAGCGCCCGTCGATGCCGGTTGGCTCGCCGAGGCCTTTCTGCCCAAGGTCCCGCAGTCGCTCCAGGAAGGTTGCCGCCGCGTCGGGATCGGTGCCGGCCCGTCTCCATGCCTCGAGGTCCGCCTCCACGATGTCGGCAAAGCTGCGCTGGTCGTTGCCCAGGAAACCCTGGGCCGTGATGACGCCAGGCCGCATCTGTTCATACGCGTCCTTCTCCGCTTGCGTATTCTTCATATATCCTCCGATGGCCTGTCAGGCGAACTTGTCGTAGTAGATGTTCGACTCGGTGATGCCGTTCTTCGACATTACCGCTATGCACGCGTTGATCATGCCGGGGCTGCCGCACAGGTAGCCTTCGAGCACCTTGGTTGTGCCGACCTTGTCCTTGATGTAGCGGTCCAGCACGTCGGTAATCAGGCCAACGTCGCCCGTCCAGTTTTCATCGGGCTTGGGCTCGGATAGCGCAGGCACAAAGTGGAAGCGCGGCCACTGACGCTCAAGTTCCCGCAGCTCATCGATGTAGAACATGTCTTTGGTCGTCCTGGCGCCGAAGAAGTACCAGATATCCTTTTCCGGGAAGGTGTTGCGCTCCTTCATGTCGTAGAACATGCTCTTGAACGGGGCCATGCCCGAACCGCCTGCAACGCAGACCATCGTAGCCGGCGTATCGTGGACGCGGAACTCGCCAAAGGGGCCGACCAGTTCAACCGTGTCACCCTGTTTAAGGAGCTTGTGCACATAGGTGGTCGCGATGCCGCCTGGCACGAGGCGAATCAGCAGCTCCACGTGGCCATCGTCGGAAGGTCGTGATGACATGGAATACGCGCGCTGCACGCTTTCCTTGATGTCGCCATACGGCGGCACGACTATCTGCACGTACTGCCCGCTCTTGAACTCGATGGCCTTGGGGTCCTGCAGCTTGAAGACTGTTTCCTTTATGTCGTAGGTGAGGTCCTTGATGCTCTCGACGGTGGCCTTGAACTTCTTGACGCTGAACAGCTCTTCGGGAAGCTCTATGGCTATGTCCTTCTTCAGCTTGACCTGGCAGGACAGCCTGACATTGGTGGCCAGCTCCTGGGGCGTCAGGTATGGCGTCTCCGTCGGCAATACCGGCCCGATATCGGACAGCACGCGCACCTTGCAGGCTCCGCACGACCCGCGGCCGCCGCAGGCCGACGGCACGAATATGCCCTGGGAAGCCAGCGTGCCCAGCAGCGCGGAGCCGCCCTTGACCTTGTAGCTTCGCTTGCCATGATTGATGTCTATCGAGACATCGCCGTAGTTGTTGACGACCTGATCGACGAGCGCTATGACGAGTGCCAGAATGGATGCGGATCCCGCGACGACGAGCGGGCCAAGTAGTATGGGATTCACGCTCGCCTCCTTATTGAACCGCTATCATGCCGGAGAAACCTATGAAGGCCATGGCCATGAAGCCGATCGTAATCATCGTTATGCCAGCGCCCTTGAGGCCAGCAGGAACAGGGCTCTTGTCGGTACGTTCGCGTATGGCCGACAGCAACATCATTGCCAGCCACCAGCCGGCACCGGAACCGGCGCCGAACGCGACGGACTGCACAAAGCCATAATTCCTTATCTGCATGAACAGTATCGCGCCGAGTATGGCGCAATTCACGGTGATCAGCGGCAGGAATATGCCCAGGCTCAGGTACAGTGCCGGGCTGGTCCTGTCTATCACCATTTCCAGGATCTGCACGACCGCGGCTATCACGACGATGAACACGATGAATGACAGGTACTCGAGTCCCAGCGGCATGATCACATAAGTCAGCACGAGCCAGCTGATGGCGGTCGTTATGGTCATTACGACCATAACCGCCATGCCGAGTCCAAAGGCGCTCTTCCAGTCCTTTGAAATGGATATGAAGGAGCATGTGCCGAGGAAATTCGACAAGAGGATGTTGCTGGTGAATATCGAAGCGAAGAACAGCGTAATCGGGTTGATGAGCGGTGTCATTTGCCTGCCTCCTTGGCGGCCGGTTTGGCGTCGGCCGTGTTCCTGGCCTGGATCGATTTGGCCCACCACATAACCATCGCGACCAGGAAGAATGCGCTTGGCGCCATGATCATGATGGTCCAGGTCACGAAGCCCTGCGGCATCACCCGAATGCCAAACAGCGAGCCAAAGCCCAGAAGCTCGCGTACGACGGCTATCGCCATCAGCACCGCCATGTACCCCAGCCCGCTGGTCAGGCCGTCCCACAACGACAGGAGCGGCCTGTTTGCCTGGGCAAATGCCTCGGCGCGGCCCATCAGGATGCAGTTGGTTATGATCAGGCCGACATAGGGGCCAAGTTGCTTGGAGACGTCGGGCAGGTAGGCCCGCAACAGAATGTCTATCAGGATGACGTAGAACGACATGACGACGACCTGGATAATCATGCGTACCTTGCGCGGAATCAGGTCTTTCAGGGCGGAGAGCGTCATGCTCGACAGGCCGGTTGCCAGCGTGACGCCGACGGTCATGATCAGCGTGTTGCGAAGATTGTTGGTCACCGCCAGCGTCGAACAGATGCCCAGTATCTGTATGAATATTGGATTGTTGGTCCACAGGTTGGCCCTGAGGACGGTCATTGTCTTGGAATTGCTCATTGCGTGCCTCCAGCCATGATGCGGACCAGCCCGGCATTGACGATGATGCCGAATGACTGGCTGGTTCTGGTCGCGCCGGATATGCCGTCGACGATGCCGTTCTCCTTGTCGGTATCGGCTCCGCCTGTAGCCTCTGCACCCGATTTCATCACCAGCTTGCCGCCGGTCGTACGCTCTCCATCGAATTGGCCGATGAACCAGTCTTCTTCGATGCGGCCACCGAGGCCGGGCGTCTCATTCTGGGACACCACCCTGATGCCACGGATGCGCCCGCCATCGGGCTGCGCCGCCAGGATAACGCTGATCGTACCCCAGAGCCCTGGTCCGGACTGCTCGACCGCCAGATAGTTCTGACCGTCGATCGTTGCCTTCCATGATCGCGGCGATGTCGTGGCCACTTTCTGCACCATCGATTCGTACTTTGCCGCCGCGTCCGCCTTGTCGGTGAACGGAATGCCAAAGGCACCCAGTACCGCTGACTGGGTCGCGAACTCCTTGTTGGCCGAGACCATATCCTTGGTGCCCTGGTTGGCCAGCGCGAGCACGAACACGAAGGCCGCGCAGACGATGAAAGTAAAGATCACTACGTAGAGCATCGAGTCTTTCTTCATTTTGAAGCCTCCTGGCCGCCTGCCGCCGGTGCGGGCGCCGATGCGGGCGCCGGTGCCGGGGCAGTCCGGGCCGCCTTGCGCTTGGCGGCGTCGGTGACCAGCTTGTCATAGAGGCTGGCAAAGGTGTTGCCCAGGAGCAGCGCGAAGCTGGTGCCCTCCGGGAACAGGCTGAAGGTCCTGATGATGATGATGACCATGCCTATCATCAGCCCGTAGAACCATTGCGCCAGCGGCTTTTTCGGGGCAGACACGGGGTCGGTGGCCATGAACACGGCCACGAACAGGAAGCTGCCTCCGAGCAGGCTTTCCATCGGCAGGGCCTTGGGCGAACCCGCCAGCAGCAATGCCGCCGCCATGATGGTGCCGCCAATCGCCGTTGAAACGATGAGCCGCCACTGGGCGGTCTTCGTCACTATCAGGTATATCGCTGCAAGCACGAGCAGGATGACGCTCGACTCCCCGATCGAGCCTATCCGGTTGCCCAGCAGCAAGTTGATGACCGGCACCTGCGCGCCGGTACGCATGACCGCCAGCGGCGATACCGACGTCAGCACATCGGGTCTGCCAAACAGAGACCCGGCCGCCGCGCCGAACCCGCCGGGTACGAAGAACGAGCCACCCAGCACGCTGGCAAACGATATGTAGACGAAGAGGCGTCCCGCTATGGCCGGGTTGAATATGTTGCGCCCGAACCCGCCGTAGACCTCTTTTGCCATGAATACCGCAAAGGCGATGCCGATGGCGACAATCCAGAGCGGCACGGCCGGAGGCATCGACAGAGCGAAGAGGGTCGCGGAGACCAGTACCGCCTCGCTGACCTTGCCGCCCTTGCTCTTCTCGAATAGATACTCGACCAGAATACCTACACCAAGGCTGACAGCCAGTGTGGCCAGCACGCGCGGGCCGTACAGCCACACCCCCAGTGCCGCGATTGGCGCCAGAGCGTACAGGACGCGGCGCATCATGAGTTGTTTCTGAAACACGTGGTATCTCCTCAAAAGTGCCAAACGTGGCTTTGATACATAGCCTATCGGATATACTGAATTAGTATATCCGATAGGCTGGCAAGGCGCAAATCCGCCTGGCGTCGCTGTCCCGCAGCTGGGCCCGGGTTGCGCTCCGCAGCAACGGCAAGCCCTCTTCTCATCGGATTGAACCTGTGTGCTATACTGCCGCGCGAAAAAGGAGAACCCGATGCTCGACACCCGTCTAGAGAAGCTTGCGCAGATACTCGTCACATATTCTGTCGGTGTGAAGCCTGGAGACAATGTTCTCGTCCAGGACACCGGCATTGAGCCGGCCTTTGACAGCGCCCTGGTCAGGGCCATACACGCCGCCGGAGGGCGCGCCTTCGTATCATTGCGCGACAAGTCGCTTGATCGTGCGTTGCTCAAGGATGCACCCGCAGAACAGGTGGAGCTGCAGGCTCAATTCGAGCAGGCGCGCATGAAGGAAATGGACTGCTTTATCGGTTTCAACGCCTGGCGCAACCTGTCTGCGTGGTCCGACCTGTCAGGCCGCGAGCTCGATCTATACAACAAGAATATTTGGAAGAAGGTACATATCGAGACGCGGTTGCCAGGAACGCGCTGGGTCGTGCTCCGTTTCCCCAGCCCCGCGATGGCGCAGATGGCCTCGATGAGCGAGGAGGCCTTCGAGGACTTCTTCTTCAATGTGTGCACGATGGACTATGCACGCATGTCAAAGGCTATGGATCCACTGGTTCAGTACCTGGCCAGGACCGACAAGGTTCGCATCGTCGGCCCAGGTACCGATCTGTCGTTCTCCATCAAGGGCTTGCCTCCGATAAAGTGCGACGGCACGATGAACATTCCCGATGGCGAGGTCTACACCGCACCGGTCCGCGACTCCGTACACGGAGTCATCAGCTACAATACCCCGAGCGAGCATGACGGCTTTACCTTCGAGAACATCCGCTTTGAGTTCAAGGGCGGGAAGATAGTCAAGGCGACCAGCAACGATGACGTGCGCATAAACCGCATCCTGGATACCGACGAAGGTGCCCGATATGTTGGCGAGTTCGCGTTCGGTGTCAACCCGTACATCACCAGGGCGATGAAGGAAACGCTGTTCGACGAGAAAATTTCCGGTTCGATACACTTCACGCCAGGCAATAGCTACGACGACTGCTTCAACGGCAACCGCTCGGCCGTGCACTGGGATCTCGTGCTGATACAGACACCGGAGTTCGGCGGCGGCGAGATATGGCTCGATGGGAAGCTGGTCCGCAAGGATGGCCTGTTTGTGGTGCCCGAGCTTCTGGGCCTGAATCCAGCCAACCTGATGTAGCGAATTGGCTATTGGACGGAGTATCCACTATACTCCGTCAGTGCGGCGCGGCTAGTTCTATGGCCCGGGATTGGGGAACCGAAGCGTAATGTGCGCAAAAAAAGTTGTACATGACAGACAGAGCGTAGCGGTCGAAGGCCACACGGCTGCCGGCGGGTTTCTCCTTCCGGGGCTGGCGCTCGCCTTTCCGGCGGTGTTGCTGGCCCGGGCGCTTCTGTCTGACGCTTCGAGCATGGAACCTGCCGTCTGGCTGGGCCGGATCGTTGCACCGGGTCTATGCCTCGCCGTGGGGCTCGTGCTGCTCGTGCCATGGCGATTCCGCAGAAGACGCGTCAGGTTCCTCAAGCCGGCGCGGCAGCATGGAGTCCTGTCGGGGCTGATCCTCGCTGGAACCGTGGTGCTTTCGCTTCTGGATCTGATGGCCGGACTGGCACCGTACCTGCTCGTGCCTGGCATGGCGCTCTACGCGCTGACCATGTGGAACCGTCCTCACATCCTTGTAGCTACTCTTGTTGGCGTTTCGTTGCTGGTGTTCGGCATGCTGATGCTGATTCGTGGCTCGATAAGCCTGGAACATGGCAGCCTGCTCTTTGTCGCCTGCATCGCGGCTCTTCTGACAGGCCTGGCGGTGCGTGCCGATGTCACGCCGAGTGACGAGCGCACCAAATCCCTGATGGCAGAGAACCGGGAGCTGTGGAACCTGTCATTTCGCGATACGCTGACCGGATTATACAATAGAAGATACCTGGCCCAGACAGCGACACAGCTGTTTGCCCGCGCCACCAGGTATAAAGAGCAGCTTCATGTGCTGATGATCGATATCGATCACTTCAAGCGGGTCAATGATACGCTCGGACATGCCGTTGGCGACGAGGTGCTGAAGGGTGTTGCCGCGTCGATTCAGTCGTTCATACGAGTCAGCGACACGGCGGGCCGCTACGGTGGTGAGGAATTCATCGTGTATCTGGTACAATCAACACCCGAGATTACGCAATTCATAGCCAACAGGATCCGCGATGGCGTCGCGGCGATCAAATTCGCCGAGGTACCCTGGACCATCACGATAAGCATCGGTGTTGCGGGCCTGCAGGAAGGCGACACGCTCGAAGGTCTTGTTGAGCGGGCCGACCAGTTCCTGTACATGTCAAAGCGTCACGGGCGCAATCGCGTTTCTGGATTCTAGCCGCTACTGCCTGAACAGGAAGTTCGAATACCGCGAGCCACCACCTCTGGTCATGTAGCGCCCCTCCAGTTCCATCGCGGGCAGGGCGTGGCTGAACAGGAATCCCTGGGCGTGATCGCACTCGAGCGATTTGAGCAGGTAGAACTGCTCGGCAGTCTCAACGCCCTCGGCCACCACGGTCAGGCCCATGCGGTGCGCAAGGCCAATGATGCCGCCGACGATTTCCATCGCGGGGCTCGATTCTTCAATGTCCTTGACGAACTCACGGTCGATCTTCACGATATCGATGGGAAGGTTCTTGAGGTATGACAGCGACGAGTACCCGGTACCAAAATCGTCGACCGACAGGGACACCCCCAGGGCCTTGAGTCTGGCAAGTCCGAGCGCGGCGTCATCGAGGCGCTCAAGCAGCACGCTCTCCGTTATTTCCACTATCAGGTTTTCGGGTTCAAGCCCCGTCGATTGCAGTATGTCGGCAATCATCGCGGGGAACTCGGGGCGCTCGAGCTGGACCGGCGAGACATTGACCGCGACCTTGAAGGTCGGGCCTTCCTTCTTGGACCAGGCACCGCCCTGCCTGCATGCCGACCGCATCACCAGCTCGCCGAGCTTTACGATCAGCCCGGTCTCCTCGGCCAGCGGTATGAAATTGTTGGGGTCGACGTCGCCCCTGAGCGGATCATTCCACCTGACCAGCGCTTCGACGCTCTCGATGGTGCCGGTCGAAATTCTGACGACCGGCTGGTAATGCACGGAGAGCAGGCCGGTGTCTATGGCGAATTTGAGGTCTGCCTCAAGCGAGGTCCGGCCGCGAAGGTTCTTGTACATATCCGGGTTGAAGACGCAGGTTCCGTTCCTGCCCGTCTCCTTGCAGGCCTGCATCGCCACGTCGGCGGCTGCCAGCAGGTCAGCTGCCGTTCCGCCATCGCGCGGCCACAGAGCCACGCCAAGACTCGCCCTGATGGGGAATATTCGTTCGTCGATATGGATCGATTCGTCAAAGGCGGACATCACCCTCGCGGCGGCATCGGGCGCCTCCTCCGGCGAGCGAATCGGCATCAATACACTGAACTCGTCGCCTGCGGTACGCGCGCTGATGTCGCCGGCGCGCACGGTGGCCGCAACGCGCTTGCCGACTGCCCGCAGTATGCGATCTCCGCAATCGTGGCCGTAATCGGTATTGTAGCGCTTGAAATCGTCTATGTCGGCGGTAACGACGACCATATATGCGCTCTTGGCGTCGCTCCTGTTGATTACCGAGTCAACCGCCGCAGAGAACAGGGTGCGGTTTGGCAGCCCGGTCAGCTCATCATGGTTCCGTGTCCAGGCAAGTCGTTCCAGGGCCTCGCGCTCGTTGGTAACATCCCTGATGACACCGACATAGCGGGGGCTTCCGCCGGCCGGGGCCTCGGCGCCCGCATCCGGGGCTACCGCGATCCGCAGCTCTTCTATGATCGGGTGCGCGGCATCCTGGGTTCGTGTCAGTTCTCCGGACCAGTATCCAACGGTTTCAAGCGCTGCCTTCAGGTTCGCAAGCGGCTTGTCATTCATCGGTTCCGGGTAGAGTTCTGCGAGTGTTGGTGGTTCGTCGCCAAACGCGGCCAGATTGCCGGCCATGGAGAACGCCGAATTGGCATATCGAATGCAGAGGTGGCTGTCGGCGAAAAAGACGCCGTCTTTCATGATCGAAAGCAGCGTCCGTGACAAGGCGAGGCGATCGTCGGCAGATGCCTGCCCCCACAACAATTTCCGCTCGTCGTCCGTATCTTCAGTGCGCATGACTTTAGAGTACCACCCAAGTTGCCTTCACCGAGTTCACGTTGACACAAGACGCGGCGGGCCAGATTTCAATATAGTGTATCATGGTTATCCCTTGTCATGTAAAGGAGTACTGATGCATCGCCTTAGAGTATCGGCACTTTTGCTCGCCGTATCAGTGGGAACCATGGTGGCCTCCGCCGATTCCTGGCAGGAGCAGACTCCGCTGTGGTGGTCATCTGCGACTGCTGCCTTCGGCCTGGCGCGTCTGTACAACCCGGTGCACACGGTCATGTTCATCGAGGAGCTCGATGCCGCTGGGACGGCAATTTCCCTGGAGCGGGGAGAAACGCGTACAGAATGGTCGGGAGCCAACTCCAGGGTCGTTGTCGTCGGAGCCGAGAAGAACGGCAAGGACACCAGCGATCAGTGGCGCAAGCGATTTGCCAGGCAGACCGGTACCGCGGCATCCGGCGGTGCGGCGACTCCGGGCGGTTCGCCTTCAGGCGGTCCGCCTCCGGGCTTCGATGCCACGCCCTTTGATCCAAAGTATGCCCCGGGCATCACCCGCGGGGCCGCGCGCTCTGCCGGGAGCTTCGTGGAGATACCATATACGATCAAGACCGATGGTGGGCCAGTCGAGGGCGTTGCCAAATTCTCCAATGACGGAACGGTGATGTCGGCCACGCAGCGATGGACAAAGCCGCCGCCCTTTGTTGCCGCACTGACATCGACCATCGAGTATGGCTATAGGGACGGTGCCCTGGTGATAGCGGGCATGACGATCGATGTCGAGGCCAGCATCCTGCTGGTACGCAAGCATTATCGCATGCGGTTCGAGTTCCTCGAGTGGGCGCGAAAGACCGATTGAGCTTGTCTGGGATGCACTCAGCCGGCGAACGGGCCGCCCAGCGAAACGGGACCCTTGGCGACGACACAGGCGTACACGAAGAGTTCGAGTATCACGCGTTCGTTGACCTGCCCCATCGCCCGGAGGCGGGCATCGGCCTCGACGCCGAACGCAACGAGGCGCTGGCAGGTCTCCGGAGGCCAGCGCCTGCGCGCCGCATCGTAGCTCGCGAGCGCAGAGCGCCGGGTAATTCTGAGCCCGCGCGCCGCCTGTTCGTAGCCATCGCCGCCGGCGATGGCCCGATGGAGGGCTGCCAGCCGCCTGAACGACCAGAGCAGCCCCGCTAGCAAGCCGACGCCGGCTCCGTCATGTTCGGCCAGAATGGCTGTCAGTGTCTCCAATGACTGTTCGAACGTGCCCGATGCCATGCGGTCAAAGAGGCTGAAGGCATCCTCGGCGCGGTTGTGCGCTATGTAGCGCTCGACATCGTCATCGGTCAGCGTGGATCCGTTTGGAAAGAACAGCGCCAGGCGGGAGCACTCGGTCTTCAGGGCCTCGGTATTGCTCTCGACCAGGTCGAGAATCGCATCGATGGCGCCATCGTCAGCGCGGATGTCCTGGCTGGAGAAGTAATCGCGTACCCATCGCTCCATCTCCGCGCCGGAAAGCTCCCAGAATATCTTCTTGGCATCCTTGGGTATGGATTCCTCTATCGCCTTGTCGACACCGAGCCCGTCGGCGACCAGTACGAGCACGGTCTCGGCGGCTGGATTTCTGGCATACGCCGCAAGGGCCTGCACGTCGGCCTTGGCCTTGATCTGATCGGCACCCAGGTACTGCACGAATTTTCCCGATGAGAAGAGCGAGCCATTCATCAGAATGTCGAGCAGTGACGATACGGGCGTTTCGTAGGCATAGAGCCGGTATTCTTCCGGCTCGCCATGCCAGGCGGCCGCGCAGCCAGACCTGAGCTGGCGGACAAAGTCATTGCGGCGCCCAAGTTCGGGTCCGCCCATCGCGTAGACAGGATACACGCAGTTGGCCTAGTAGGTGCGAACGATGCCGCGGAGCTTGCCCAGGATCCGTACATCCTGGGTAAAAATCGGGCTGTATGCAGGATTCTCGGGCGCAAGCCTGATTCTGCCCTTTTCCTTGAAGAAGCGCTTGAGGGTTACCGCATCCTCTATCATGGCTACAACGATATCGCCATCCTCGGCGACTGGCTTCTGCTCTATCACCGCAACATCGCCATCAAGGATGCCGGCGTTGATCATGCTGTCGCCGCGGACATGGAGGGCAAAGCATCGGGCTGCGCCGATCATCGAGGCAGGCACATGGATGGTCGACTCGAAGTTCTCTTCAGCGAAAATGGGCTTGCCAGCCGCGACCTGACCCAGCATTGGCACCTCGACGGTCGGCGATTTGCCTTCGCCGACGGCCTTGCCGATCACCTCGATCGTTCTGGAACGGTTGCTGCCCGCGCGTATGCGCCCCTTGCGTTCAAGCGCCTTGATGTGGTCAAAGGCGCCTTTGGGCGAGATCTTGAAGTGGGCGGCAATCTCCCTGATGGTGGGAGGGTAGGGATTCTCACGCAGGTACGTTTCTATGTACTCGAGTACGACCTGCTGTCGATCGGTCAATTCAATCATTCGCCGACCTCTATTCCGAATTTCTTGATCTT
>Ga0209467_1001360_pt1 | contig 21812 bp, 13 predicted proteins | sample Higcelwee11metaG_FD_187175 | JGI IMG/M metagenome (GOLD analysis project Ga0209467, IMG submission 187175) | Freshwater pond sediment microbial communities from the University of Edinburgh, under environmental carbon perturbations - High... | ecosystem: Environmental > Aquatic > Freshwater >... | reverse complement strand
TTCATGACACGATAGAGAGATACTACCGTGATAGCGAATGGACCTTCGAAAAGACCGAGAGGGCGGTCTTCGACCTGTGCCAGAAAATTGAAAAATATGCCCACAAACTGGTTACTGAAGACCTTGAGAACGATGAATACTGTTCGCTGATACCGGATCTGAGCCTCGAGAGAGTCAATGATGTAATTGAATCAACAAAACGGAAGATTGAGGCAGGGCTCAGGAGGGAGCAGAACGCCACATTCTTCCACACCGGCCCGCATCATGATGATATAATGCTCGGCATTTTCCCGGCTATTATACCCCAGTTGAGGGAGATATCGAACAAATTTCATTTCTCGGTGCTGACATCGGGCTTTACCGCCGTAACCAATACAATGCTTCTCGGACTGCTTGAAGAGACGCTCCGCCTGATATCGATTGACAAGATCCAGATGCTTGCTTATCCTGATTTTTTTGAGGCAGGATATAAATTCAAGTGGGACAAGGATGTGAGCCATTACCTCGACAAGGTGGCCGACAAAGATGCAGCAGGAAAACTCAGGGGCGTTTGCCACAGGATAGTAAGGGCGATGGTGGAGATCTACAGGCTTGGTTCAAAGGATGAACTCGAGGCGCAGATCCGGAAAAACATCGATCTGATAAATTCCAGCTACAGCGGCGAAAAGAATCCACCCGACATCCAGCAGCTTAAGGGGATGTTGAGGGAGTTTGAGGAGGAACTGGTTTGGGCCCATTACGGTGTCCCGGTCAGAAATATTGAGCATCTGAGACTGGGGTTCTATACCGGTGATATCTTCACGCAGCAACCTGACCGTAACCGTGACGTTGAACCGATCCTCCAGTGTCTGAGGCGCATACAGCCAACTGTAATCAGCCTCGCTTTTGACCCTGAGGGGTCAGGTCCCGACACTCATTACAAGGTACTGCAGGCAATTGCCGAGGCATTGAGGCAGTGGAGCCTTGAGAAGGATCTCTCAGAACTGAGAATTATCGGATACCGTAATGTCTGGTTCAGGTTCCTGCCCTTTGAGGCCAACGTATTCGTGCCTGTCTCTCTGAACTCAATGGCTGTATTGAACCAGTCGTTCCGCGACTGTTACGTCAGCCAGGTCAATGCCTCGTTCCCCAGTCCTGCGTATGACGGACCCTTCAGTGATCTCTCGCAACAGGTGTGGGTTGAGCAGTTCAAACAGGTGCAGCTGATCCTGGGCAAGGACTTCTTCTACGAGAATGAGAGTCCGAAGATCAGGGGCACACATGGGATGGTATACTATAAAGAGATGTATATCAATGAGTTTCTGCAATATGCCCGCGAGCTTGAAAAGAGCGTCGAGGGTGAGATGCAGCTCTGAGACCTCCGGCCCGAAACCAGGCCAGCGCACGTGGGGTGGAGTAAGCTGAATGCAAGAGTCTTCAGTCTGTACGCCAGCAAGTTGGTACTTTGCCTGATCTACACCCGGGAGTTAGTCGTACAGGAAATATTTCGATGCAGTTTTTCTGAATGCAGGGATGTCTTTGGTCCATAGTTCCATGATATCGCTCACCCTGAATGATTTTGTGAAAACCTTTCTCACTTCATCTGTGCCGCACACCTTGTCGAACATCGAGTGCCGCGAAGGGTCGCACATCTCAAACAGGTTCTTGTCGGGCCATAGGCTGTGGGCCTCCTGCATGATGTAGAACTGCAGCAGGGAGAGCGGGGCGACGGATGGGTCGGTCAGGTGGATCTGCACGCCGTGGACCATTTTCCCCTGCAGTGTGCTGTAATAGGGTTTGTAATGGATCGGTCTGAAGATCACTCCCGGGAGACTCAGGTTGTTCAGTCTTCCGGCCAGCGTGTCAGCGTTTATCCACTCTGCCGCAAAGGTCTGGAACGGTATTGTATAGCCAACCCCGATGCTGACGGCATAGAGTTCACCGGCTATCCCTGTTGCGGGATAGAACAGCGGAGAGTCCTTGTGTGGTACATGCGGTGAAGACAAAACCCATGGCAATCCTGTCTCCTCGAAATACATTATCCTTGACCATCCGCTCATCTTCACAACCCGGAGGTCGCATTTCACTCCGTTAGCCAGCATGCCTTCACCGTTAAGGAGCATGGCGAGCTCGCCAACCGTGAGGCCATGTATATAAGGTATGGCAAACTGGCTTACGAAAGAAAAAAAACCGGGCCTGGTGATGGCGCCTTCCATGCGTATACCACCCAGCGGGTTGGGTCTGTCGAGCACAACAACGGGGATGTTGTTCTCCGCCGCAGCCTCCATCAGGAGACCCATACTGCTGATAAAGGTGTATGACCTGGAACCGATATCCTGGATATCATACACTATTATATCGATACCCTGAAGCATCTCTTTCGTTGGCTTGCGCGTCTTACCGTAGAGGCTGTAAACCGGCAGACCGGTTGACGGATCCTTTTCAGAATCGATATATTCACCCGCAGTGAACTCGCCCCTGACGCCGTGCTCAGGACCGTACAGGGCAACAAGCTTCACATCCGGAGCATTGAAAAGGATGTCAACAGTTGACCTCAGGTAACGGTCAACGCCGGTCGGATTGGTCACCAGACCCACTCTTTTTCCCTTAAGGATGGCAAAATTGTCCCTCATCAGGTTCTCGAGGCCGGACTCAACCATCTGACCCTTCATCACTCCGGTGAACGCAACAGTCAGTACCAGGACCAATCCTGATCTGACTGCCAGATTAAATAATGTCTTCATATACTGCATATTAAGTTGTCGGTATCAATCTGTTTAATACTGTTTCTGAGCAGAGCCCGGATAAACAGGGCAAGGTTTGTGCCCGGTAATCCATGCAAAATTCATCTTTCAAAGTAAATAAATTCGTTCATCTATTGACTTGAATATGATTAATATTTAAATTTGGATTTGTAAGATGTAATACAACTTTCATGAAATTCTTAAACTATCTTATCCTCTTAGTATGTGTGTTTCAGCTGGCCGGATGTCAGAAAAAAGAGGTTCCTGCAGACCTGCAGGAGCAGCTTGATTCGATCGCAGCTGTGATGGTACCCCAGCACGGAGAAGCCCTTTGTGACATAAACATTGTCATGGGAGAGGGCGGACTCCTGATTGCAAAAGGTGAAACGAACCTGCCGCAGGCAAAAGAAGAGATACTTGCAATGCTTGGCAAATCGGGTTATGCTTTCACTGACAGTATCTCCGTGCTGCCTGATCCCGCGGTTGTGGAAAACCCCTGGGGACTGGTGTCGGTAAGTGTTTGCAACATGCGAACAAAACCGGCACATTCGGCGGAGATGGCTACCCAGGCTCTTATGGGCACACCTGTGAAGGTACTCAACAAGCGTGGGGGATGGCTGATGGTTCAGACACCTGATTCCTATATCGGATGGACAGATGACCCGGTGACTGAGTTGAGTGACAGCGGACTGGCTGACTGGAAAAACAGCGAAAGAGTGATATACCTGAAAAACACTGGCGTAATCACTGACGCTGACGGGATGACAGTTTCAGACATAGTCTTCGGGGTCGTTCTCGCAAAAACCGGTGAACAGAAAGATAACTTCAGTGTCAGACTTCCTGACGGAAGGGAGGGTCTCGTCAGGAAAAGTGAAGTGACGGATTTCAGGGCATGGGCTGAGAAAACTGAACCCGACCCTGCCACGATGATAAAATTTGCCCGCACATTTCTTGGCACGCCTTATCTCTGGGGCGGCACATCTACAAAGGGTGTGGATTGCAGCGGTTTCACAAAAACAATCTATTACTCTGCAGGACTGATACTTACGCGTGACGCGTCAGGGCAGTTCAGGTATGGTTTAGAGAGAAACATTGAGAATGGCAGTGATTCGCTCGCCCCCGGTGATCTGCTCTTTTTCGGAAGAGTCAGGGACGGAAGGCCAAGAATCACCCATACCGGAATGTATATAGGTGACAGTGAGTTTATACACTCATCGCGGCTGGTTCGGATCAACAGCTTTGATTCAACCCGGTCAAACTACAGTGAATATTTGCTGGAGATCCTGCAGGGCGCAAGAAGGATCGCCGGCATTGCTCCCGGGGATGGATTTGTGCGTGTTTCACAACATAGCTGGTATTTTTAAGACTATATGAAGAAGAGAGATTTCATTAAAATCGGCGGGCTCGCAGCAGGAGCTGTAATTGCAGGCTGCACGGCTTCACCGGCTGAACCGTCAACGGCAAAAGGAATCATCAGGAAGAAGGGGAGCGGGGTGCTCAAGCTCAGCTACAGACCCTACGAGCTGCAACTGCGCCATGTCTTTACCGTGGCCACGAACTCCAGAACCACCACTCCTGTGGTACTTACATCGATTGAGTATGACGGCGTCACCGGCTTCGGCGAGGCATCGATGCCCCCCTATCTGGGTGAGAGTCACGAGTCTGTGCTCGGATTCCTGTCAAAGGTGAACCTGGAGCAGTTCAGTGATCCTTTCCTTATGGAGGATATTCTTGCATATATAGAAGGTGTGATGCCGGGCAACTATGCAGCCAAGGCATCGCTTGACATCGCGCTGCATGATCTTACCGGCAAGCTTCTCGGGCAGCCGTGGTTCAGGCTGTGGGGATTGGATCCGCGGAAGACACCCAATACAAGTTTCACAATCGGGATAGATACCGCCGATGTGGTAAGGGAGAAGACCCTTGAGGCCAGTGCGTTTAAGATGCTCAAGATCAAGCTGGGAAGAGACAACGACAGGGAGATGATTGAGACGGTGAGGTCGGTGACTGATGTGCCGGTCTTCGTTGATGTCAACCAGGGATGGAAGGATAAGGTTTATGCCATGGAAATGGCTCAGTATCTGAGTGAGAAGAACTGTCTGTTCATTGAGCAACCAATGCCTAAGGAGCAGGTTGAAGACATAGCATGGCTCACTGCAGGCAGTCCGCTGCCCATAGTAGCCGATGAAGCTCTTCAGACTGTCAGCCAGTTGCTGTCGATGAAAGGTGTATACTCCGGGATCAACATCAAACTCATGAAGTGCGGCGGGATGCATGCTGCATACAAGATGATAACAATGGCGAGGCAGATGGACATGAAGATTTTGATAGGATGTATGACCGAAACTTCATGTGCTGTTTCGGCGGCGGCCCAACTCTCTCCTCTGGTCGATTGGGCTGACCTCGATGGTAACCTGCTGATAAGCAACGATATATACGAAGGGATGACAGTTGTTGAAGGAAGGATAAACATTCCAGACCGTCCCGGCATCGGAATTATTGAGAAAAAAAGTGAGAACTTGTAATACATCCTAACAGGAAATATGTATCTTGCTTCAAGGATAGGAAACTGTTTTACAACTATTATATATAACCTAATCAATACTATTTAACCCTAAATCCAATCACATGAGAACAAAACTATTAATGTTGTTTGCGGTTTTGGGACTGATGCTCTCTCAAAGCATTTATGCTCAGCCTAAGACCGTGACAGGGACTGTCACAGACGCCACAACGAATGAAACGTTGCCCGGCGTCAACGTGATAATCAAGAACACAACCACCGGGACAAGTACAGACCCGTTCGGGAATTACTCGATCAATGCCGCTCCGGGGCAGGTACTTGTATTCAGCTCTCTGGGATACGCCAACTACGAAGTGACTGTAGGGGCGGGGAACAGGATCAGCGTGGGCCTCACCCCTGATGTTCAGATGATAGAGGATGTGATAATCACATCCGAATTCGGGATGAAGCGCGTATCACGCGCCGTTGGTTCATCAGTTCAGAATGTTAAGGCATCTGATATAGTTGAATCAGGTCGTGACAACTTCATCACTGCACTGCAGGGACGCGTGGCAGGTATGAACGTCGGTAGCACAAGCGGTGCCCCCGGGTCATCAACAACCGTAGTTTTGAGGAGTATAACCTCAATATCCGGCAACAACCAGCCGCTATATGTTGTAGACGGTATTCCGATGAACAACTCGACTTTTGACCCTCTGTCAATGGCAGATGCCGGAGCCAACTACTCTGTCCGAAACCTCGACTTCGCATCGAGAGGTAACGACTTCAACCCTGAGGATATAGAATCCATGACCGTTCTCAAGGGCGCTGCAGCCGCAGCACTCTACGGTTCGGATGCCTCTAACGGGGCCATTATCATTACTACCAAGAAGGGCCAGGCCGGCAGGGGCAAAGTCTCCTACAGCAATTCATTCAGGTGGGATGATGCATACGGTATTCCTGAATTGCAGGATAAATATGCCAACGGTAACTATGGCACAACCAACTACTATTATCTTACACGTTATGGCGGCAAATATATAGAGGGCATGACGCTTTATGACAATATCGCCGCCATTCTTCAACCCGGTTTCACAATGAGACACAACATCTCGGTTGAAGGCGGATCAGACAAGGTTACACTCCGTGCCTCAGCATCCACTCTCGATCAGCAGGGTGTTATCAAGACCTCAGACTATTCGAGGTTCAACCTTTCACTTTCCGGAAGTGCAGAGGTGACGAATTGGCTTACTGTGGAATCCTCAATGCAGTATGTGGCTACCGAAAACAACAAGGTTCCCCTTGGAACAGAAGGGCCTCTCTACCAGGCTATGCGCTGGCCGATGGTTGATGACATGTCTGTGTGGCTCGACCCTGACGGAACACATATGAGTACACCGGACTACTATCTTGACGGTGACCTTATCAACCCTCTTTTCGGTCTTAACAAGAACAAATTGTTTGATGATTCTGACCGTTTCATCTCCAACGTGTCAGCAACACTGGTACCAATTGAGCATACATTCGTCCGTGCACAGGTTGGCTGGGACGTAGGTATGCAGACATTTATTACATCCAGGCATCCATATTATGACACTTACCAGGATGGAATAGGAATATACAATATTTCAAAGTCAAACTTCTCAGATCCGACCCTGAACGTGCTGGCAGGTTATGCCAATGATTTTCTGGATGATAAACTGTCAGTATCAGCTCAGTTCGGGTATCACCAGCTTGAAAACGGAGTTACCCGCCTTGGCACCTATGGCAGAAAATTTGCAGTAATCGACTTCCAGTCGATAAACAACTGCGACCCGCTGTCAATCAGTTCATCACAGCGTCACACCAAGAGAAGGATCCAGGCTCTGTCCGGCCAGCTGGAGTTGGGTTATAACCAGATGGCTTATATAACATTGCGTGCAAGGAACGACTGGTCATCAACACTTCCTGTTGCAAACAATCGTTACTTCTATCCTGCAATTGAGGGATCGTTCATTGTTACCGAACTGCCTTTCATTCAGGATAATAAATTTGTAAACTACCTGAAGGTTCGCGGTTCAATAGCACAGGTCGGTAAGGATGCCGGTCCGCTCGAGATCGATCCCCAGCTTGAGCCCACACTGCTCACAGGCGGAGGTTACAAATATGGTTTTACAGGTCCGAACAGGAACCTGAGGCCTGAGATCACTACCTCAAAGGAGGTTGGTTTTGAGGGTCGTTTTCTTGATGACAGGTTAAATGCCGACTTCACCTACTTCTGGACACACTGCGATGACCAAATTGTGAAGGGCTTCCGTCTAAGCTACGGTACCGGATTCGTTCTGAACAACATGAACGTGGGTACATTCGAGACAGAGGGTTGGGAACTGCACGTTGACGGTGACGTCATCCGCATGGGTAACGGACTGCGCTGGAACATCGGGTTCAATGCATCGCATACACAATCCGAAGTTATCTACCTTCCTGCAAACGTTACTGAATATTATAACCCCTATACATGGAACGCCGGAAACATCCGCAACGGTATCATGCTCGGCTACCCTGTAACTACAATTACCGGTCTTGCATATCTCCGCAATGATGCTGGTGACGTGCTCATCAGCCCGACAAGCGGGCTTCCGGTTGCAAGCACTACATGGAGTGTGGTGGGAGACAGGGAACCTAAACTGAGATACGGTATCACATCAACGATGAGTTATAAGGGATTTCGTCTTTCTGCCATGTTCTCAGGTCGTTATAAAGCCACAGTTGTCAATGGCACCAAGCATTATATGATGACTGAAGGTTTGAGCTGGGAGTCAGTGAAGCTTCGTGAAAGCGAACCGGTTGTTTTCGATGGTGTTTTACAGGATGGCAATGAAAACACTGCCAATCCCACCCCAAATAACATAGCAGTGGACTTCACCCTCTTCCCATCAACATATTCCGGATTATATACCGGTGATGAGGACTGGATTGAAAAGGATATCAACTACCTGCGTCTGCAGGAACTGCGCCTCTCATACAACCTGCCTTCGAAATGGCTTGCAAAGACAGCGATCCTTTCACAGGCCAGCCTGTTCGTTACAGGTAATGACCTTGCTGTCTGGACAAACTATTCAGGTATCGATGCCGTTGGAAATACAGTGTCTGCAGCTGCAGGCGGTACCGGCGGTGAAGGTATTGATGTCTGGTCACTGCCCAACCCGAGAGGTTACTCTATCGGCCTGAACGTGACATTCAAATAATTGATAATACAAAAAAACTGAAACAATGATAAAAAAGATATCAATTTCCGTTCTTTTGCTGGCGTCATTCATGTTCATCACTACAAGTTGTGAGGACTGGCTTGATGTCAACAAAAACGTGGATGCTCCCGACAAAATTGAAGGCTATCTGTACCTTGCAGGGATCATTCAGCAATACCAGGGCATGTACTGGGATATTCGTGCTACCGGTCCGCTAACCCAGATGATGGGTACAACAGGATTTACCTACTATGCGCAACATTACACTACCGGTGGAAATGATAACGGCGCTGAACAATGGAGGGTTGCTTACTGGCTCCAGGGTATGAACCTTGAGAATATGATCAACCAGTCGGTTGAAGCTGAAAACTGGACCCTCGCCGGCATAGGTTATGCTATCAAGGCATACACATGGGACCAGCTGACCAAATATCACGGTGAGCTTATTTTGAAGGATGCCTTTGTGCCTGGCCTGCTTGCACATGATTACGATTACCAGGACACTATCTATTCTGCAGTTCGCGGCTGGGCAAACAAGGCTATTGAATACCTTTCGATGCCTGATCCCACCAACTACGGTACCAAAATCAGCGCCAACGATTATATATACGGTGGCGATCCCGAAAAGTGGAAGAAGTTCGCCTACGGCGTTATTGTGCGCAACCTTGCATCACTGACTAACAAGAGTGATTTCAGCACTGCATATGCAAACGAGCTCATTGACGCAGCTTCGAAATCATTTGCCTCAAACGCTGACAATGCAGCTGTAAAAGTTGCCGGAGGAGGCGCTGCAGCTGCCCAGGGTGCATACAACAACTTCTGGGGTACGTCAAGAGCCAACCTTTCGAGGACCTACTTCCAGCACGAGTATGCTGTCCAGGTTTTCACAGGCACAGTACCCGAGTATGATCAGGCAACCGGTAACAAAACCACGGTTACGGGGAACTCATATTACCCATACCAGCTGGCTGCAAAGCAGATTGTAACTGATACAATCATTACAGTACCCGGTCATTATGACCCGCGTGTTGCGGTGAAGCTTGCCACTGTTGATGATGCGGCCTACACAAATCTTGATAATGCCTATGCAATCAAGAAACGCAAATACTACGGAGGAACATTTACTGCTCTGGCAGGTCCCATCGGAACGGCTCCTTCGTTCTTCGGACGCAACTCAACCTCGGCTGCCACAAGCACCAATGAGGCAGCTCACGACGGTTCCGGCCGCTGGCTCTACCGTGATGACGCTCCCTATATCCTGATGACATATGCCGAACTCAAATTCTGCCTGTCGGAAGCACTCTGGAAACTTAACCGCAAGACGGAATCTCTTCAGGCCTTCAAGGATGGAGTCAAGGCAGATCTGGACTTTACCGGAACATACATATTCACCGGGAAACCGGGCAAGGTTGTTGACGGTGTCCAGACTACCCTTGGAGTGGCCGGTGGAGACAAGCTGACGAAGGCAATCTTTACGACAATGGCTGCAGAGTATGCAGCCGGACCGTATGTTGACCTCCTTACAGAGGCTGATTTCACCCTGTCACATATTATGATGCAGAAATGGGTTGCACTCTATCCCTGGGGAGCATCTGAAGCATGGGTCGATATGAGGAAATATCACTATGATATCGACTATACAGGCGACTATCCTGCAGAGGGCAACGGATGGGATCTCTCAACAGTTACAATGAAATGGGATTCAGATCCGGATAAGGTTTACAAGGGTCTTTACATGGCACCTGCACAGGTTCAGGGCCGCAAGACTGCCTACAACACCTTTAACGAAGGTTCACCCAGCTACAGGATTCGTCCGCGCTACAATTCGGAGTACATGTGGAACAAGCCATCTCTCGAAAAGTTAAGACCAATCTCCGGATTGGCCACTAACTACCAGACTTCAATCCCGTGGTTTGCTTATCCGGGTGAAATGCCGACCAAGTAATTGACAAAATAAAAAACAACAATTATGAAAATCATAAAATACTTAAGTCTGATACTGGCAGTGACCCTGATGGTTTCATGCGAAAAGAATGAGATTGAATATGATGTCACTCCAATTGGCGAGGTGGCTGAATTCCAGCTCCATTACATTGTGCCGGTTACTGTCACTGCTGCCAATAATATAACTAAGGTTGAGATAAACAATAAGTTATATGCCAACAACAGGGCGCCTCTGAATACCTACAATGCCATCCCCAGTAGCGCTGGCAGATTCTATACTGTGAATCCGGGTACCGTCAATATTAAGATGTATCAGGGATTAGAGATGGATATACTTGTCTATGACCAGAATGTAACTCTTACAGTAGGAAAGCAGAATGTGTTCGTGCACGATTTTAACCTGCCTCCGGTTGTAATTGACAACGAGTATCCCTATATCCGCAGGGAGACTGTGGAAACCGACACAACCGTATGGGTGAAGTTTTACAACTTCCTGTACGAGACAGCCGGTGTCCCCACCACTCTTAAGCTTCAGTACCAGTACGTAAGTCACCGTACCAACGAGGTGGTAAATATTGGTGAACCTGTAGCATTTGGTGAGTCAACAGGTTTTCAGCAGGTACTGCTTCTGAAGTTGCCGAATGAAATAGTAACAGCAGGAACACGACGTATTGACTATCGTATTAAGGTTGTCGATGATGACGGCAATATTGTCGGTGATCTGCAGATACGTAACTCCAGCGGTGTCTATGTGAACTACTCTGACTGGTGGAATGGCACTATTGGCAGAAGATATCACCATATCTTCAGCGGCATGAGGGCTGCGGCCCCTGCCAGCGCCGTGAGAGTCTATACTGCTTTGTAATTTTTTGTACAGTTTGAAGGATTTGCCCCTCAAGGGGTAGAATCAGGGTTGGTTACTGCAGGGACGCTGAATTCAGCGTCCCTGCTTTTTTTGATGACTTTGGGTTAGTTTCTTAAGATAAGATCCCCAAGAGGTACTCTGAGGCTTCATCTGCCTGATAAACTTTTTTCTAAAAAGAATCCTGAAACCCGATTATTTCAGTTTTGAAGTTTGTACCTTGATGTCTGAAATATGAAGATGACTTTCGGTCAAATTTATATGCCAAATTATTAGTCTAACCTAAAACCAATCGAATGAAAACTAGCCTTTTATTGTTGGTTTCACACAATCTGAGCGAAATTCAGAAGAGAATTTTGCTTTCGGTTTTCACCATGGTTCTTATCACCGGAACCCTGGTTGCACAGAACATAAGAGTTACCGGCAGGGTGGTTGAGAATTCCGGTCTTCCTGCTATAGGTGTAACAGTCATTATTGAGGGTACTACAACCGGGGTGGCAACACAGAATGATGGTACCTTTTCAATTGAAGCCCCGGCCAATGCAGTGCTTCTCTTCTCTGCAATAGGCATGGAAAGCCAGAGGATACCTGTTAACAACAGGACTGTAATCAATGTCACAATGGCTGAGTCGGCCGTGATAGTTGAGGAGGTCATTGTTACAGCCCTGGGTATCGAGAAGGAGAAAAAGGCCCTTGGCTATGCTGTTCAGGATCTACAGAGTGATGAGATCATGAGGAATAAGCAGACAAACATCATCAACTCTCTTGCGGGTAAGGTTGCAGGCGTCAATGTCACCCAGTCAAGCGGTTCAGCTGGCTCAGGTTCGACAATTATAATACGCGGGGGCAACTCGGCGAGCGAGTCTCGCGATAACCAGCCTTTGTTTGTGGTTGACGGCATAATCTACGATAACTCCACTGTTAACAGCGGAAACTCGGGCACCGACGGTGTTACAAGGAATGCTACATCATTCGGAAACCGTGTTATGGATATAAACCCTGATGATATTGAGAGCATGTCAATCCTTAAGGGTGCCGCTGCATCTGCTCTATATGGCTCGAGAGCTGCTGACGGCGTGGTAATCATCACAACGAAAAGAGGCAGTGAGGGTCCGGTAAGAATCGACTTCAACTCCAAATACTCATATTCATGGACAGGCATACTGCCTGAATTGCAGGACGTTTACGGAAGAGGGTTCTATAACCAGACCGGCGTTTTCAGTGACTACACAACCCAGTCGTGGGGCAATCCAATCACCGGAACTGTTTATGACAACGTTGGCGGCTTCTTCCAGGGAGGGAATGTTTTCGACAACAGCCTGAGCATCTCAGGAGGGAGTGCGAACAACAGCTTCTATCTGTCTGTTTCCAACTTTGACCAGACAGGCGTCGTCCCTTTGACCGGATATGATAAAACAACATTCCGCTTCAACGGCGAGCAGAAATATGGCAAACTGACAGTAGGAGCAAATGCTGCCTATTCAATCTCAAATACTGTAAAGACACTGACATCAGCCGGCCTCTACAATGGCGGAGGTAACGGTACCATGACAGCCCTCTACGGGTGGTCACGGAGTGATGATATTACAAGGTACCTTAATGAGGACGGAACCAAATACAGGATGTTCGAGGGTCTTCAGGAACTTGCAAGCGATGTCGAAAATCCTTACTGGATCATAAACAAAAACGAACTGACTGACAAGGTGAACCGTTTCACCGGAGGTATCAATGCCAAGCTTGACCTGACCGACTGGTTTAACATTATCTACCGTGTTGGCTTCGACACTTATAACAGCGGTGCTTATACATATATTGCTCCCGGAGGAGCTGTCCTTGAGCAATACCAGGATGGCCGGCTCAGCAAGAGCAGTTCTGATTATGAGTTTCTCACCTCAAACCTGATGCTGAACTTTGAACAGAGTGTGGGCGATTTTGATTTCAATCTCTTGCTGGGACATACAACAGAAAATACAAACAGGGTTCTGCGAACAAACTGGGGATACGGCTTTTCAACGGCGGGAACAATCAGTTTTGGCAACATTGTAAATGATCAGCAGTTTTATACGGAAAGGAACGTAACAAAACGGCTGTTAGGCCTGTTCGGAGAATTCCGTGCTTCATACAAGAGCATTGCATACCTGACAGTAACAGGACGAAATGACTGGTCGTCGACTCTTCCTGTCGAGAACAGGTCCTATTTCTATCCCTCAGTCTCAGGTAGCCTTGTATTTACTGAGCTTCTGCCTAAGAATGACATCCTCTCCTTCGGGAAGCTGCGTGTATCATGGGCACAGGTGGGTAAGGATACTGACGCCTATGCTACAAACACTTATCTCTGGGCCCCCCAGGTGGTAAGCGGGCAATTTGTCGGCGCCGGAAACAGCTGGACGGGAGGCAGCCCGGACCTTGTGCCTGAGATTCAGACATCGACTGAATTTGGTACAGAACTGCAATTTCTTAAGGGGAGAATCGGTCTGGATTTCACTTACTATAACAGCATTACCAAAAACCAGCTGGCCAGTCCGCGTCTTGCCCAGTCGACAGGCTATATCTTCCTGACACTTAACAGCGGTTCTGTTCAAAACAAAGGGATGGAACTTTCAATTAATGCCACCCCGGTCAGTAATCCTGATTTCACCTGGGATTTGACTTTGAATCTTTCCGGCAACCGTGGCACGCTTGGTGATTTTCTCCCGGGAGTCGGCCTGTTCTATGTAACCGATGTCCAGATCGGCGGGGTAAAGGCAGCCTCCGTTCCAAACGGCGGGTACTTCCTCGGCCTTACCGGTGATTACTGGGAGAGAGAGAAGGACGGTGAGGGTAATGTCATAGAGGATGGAAGATATGTAATTGACGTTGCAACCGGACTCTATAAGAATACAAAGGTCACAACCAATGTGATCGGGAATCGCGAACCTGACTTCCTTGGCGGTCTGAACAACAATTTCCGTTATAAAAATCTTGACTTCTCTTTCCTGTTTGATATCAGGAAAGGAGGCGATATTTACAACGGTACAGAGTATTATCTGACTGTGAACGGATTGAGTATGAGAACCCTCGAGCGCGAGTCTGTTACCGTATCAGGCGTCTCTTCTGCTACAGGTGAGGCACTCTCATATACATACGATGCAGGTCAGACATATGTAATAGGTGGTGTGTCTTATTCCGGTGAGTATATGATTCAGCAATACTGGATAAACTACAGTAACAACGCATACAATTTTATGACAAGTACCAACTGGCTGAGGCTTCGGTCAATGGCACTTTCATATGACTTCACGGACCTTCTTGGAAACAGGGGTTTCATCAAAGGTCTCTCTGCTTCCGTTGCAGGGTATAACTTATGGTTATGGACCAATTACAAGGGAATGGATCCGGAAGTAAGCGTATCCGGTTCAGGAACGGGCGGCTCCGGTTCAATGGGCATCGACTATTGCGGTGTTCCTGCAACACGGAATATCACGTTTGGTCTTAACGCAACATTTTAATAACGGATTTTAAAAGATATGACTATGAAAAAGATATTAACTGTCATTATTGCTCTGGCCTTTCTTTTGGGTTCGTCCTCTTGTGAGAAATGGCTGGATATAAATGTTGACCCGGATAATCCAAATGACCTGAGCGCAACACCCGAAATCAGGCTTCCATGGATACAGCACTACTACATGTATGCGTGGGGAACCGCCAATACGCGCACCAGCTTTATTGCCGGGCTGCTTACATATACATCCTCCACAGCTGCCAGCAGCATGCTTGCAGCATGGAAACCGCTTCAGGCCAGCTGCACAACCGTCTATCAGAACTGGTTTTTGGGTGCTGCAGTAAACCTAAATCCTCTTATCACCAAAGCTGAAGAAGAAGGGGCTAATCACTATATCGGAGCTGCATACTGCATAAGGGCCATGGGCTTTATGATGATGCTTGACCTCCATGGTGAGATGCCCTATACTGAGGCCATGACCGGGAAGTATAATCCTGTTTATGATCAGGGAGATGTGATTTACAACGGATGCCTGGCAGACCTTGACAAGGCCATTGAATACTTCAGTATGGCTCAGGAAGCAGGCGCTCCGGCACTCTCAGAAGGAGATACCTGGAATGGTGGTGATGTAGAAAAATGGATCAAACTGTGCTATGGCCTCAAAGCACGTTACCTGCTGCAGGTTTCAAAGAAATCCTTATACGACCCGACTGCTGTTCTTGCTGCACTTCAGAATGCACCACAGTCAAATGCTGATAATATTGTGATGAAGCATTATAATGTGGAAGGCGATGCAACTAACTTTACAGTCGCTGATCCCTACCAGGCAAATACAACATGGGATGCTGCCGCTTATGGAACTTCTCAGCGTGCCACAAGGTGGTATGCCAACCTGCTTACAAACAACTTTACAGGCGGTTCAGGTGTTATTGATCCCCGTCTGCCAAAGCTTCTTCCTGCAATGATGACAAACATCAAGCTAAACGCCTCCGGAGATATAATAAGCTATGAGTGGGCAAGAGACATAGGAGTGGATATGATGAATTCGGATATACGTCAGAACAGCGGGCCGTTAAATGCATCATATGCAACGGCTGACCGTACAGTGGTCTATGCTATTGCTGATGAAACCGAAAGGAATGCTTTCATTGCTGCCCTGCCGCATACGTATACGGTCAACGGTAATAATGTTTCTGTGACCTACCGGAAAGGATCATTCTACATCAACAGCACAAACTATAAAAGAGCTGGTGATACTGTTTACGTGAATATGAGAGCCAACAGCATGTCAACAAGCGGATTATCAGCCACTGATATGTACTACTATCCTTCTGCCGGCTTCCTGGCAGTAGCGGGAACCGGTACTTTCTACGCAAGGCCCGACTCTGATTCCGATATCCTTACTTATGCTGAGATGTGCTTTATCAAGGCTGAGGTCTACCTCAGGCAGGGCAATGCGCCGGAAGCACTGAACGCATATAAGGCTGGCATCCAGGCTCATTTTGACCGTATGCAGATCAAGCTTAATGATTGGAGGTCACAAGGCACTATCAATCCGGATCAGATGCCAATGGATGAGGCAGATATTACAGCCTATATGGCGAGTGCTGCTGTTGTTCAGACTGCCTCAGCCCTGACAATGGCCGACATAATGCAACAGAAGATCATTGCCATGGGCCTCAATACGCAGAACTGGAATGATATGCGTCGTTTCAACTACAGCGCCGGAAACATCGGCGACTTTGGGGTAGTGTACAGGGACTATAAGAGACCTTATGAGTTTACGGCAACTAATATCATGACAGGTTCCAGTCCTACCGATCCTACATACTGGTTCCGCCGTTTCAGCCAGAGCACGCACGAGAGCAACTATAACAATCAGCAGCTGTTGCTGTCCAATCCGTTGGCCATGCAGGATGCAATCTGGAGTGATCCCGTATGGTGGGACAAAGAATAGTCAGGTGAAGACTTGAGCAATTGTGTAAGAGGGGTGTCGCTGTAACAGGGCACCCCTTTTACATTTTATGCCTTTGTGAATCCGCTTCTCTCGATCAGGGCATCGATAGAGGGCTCACGTCCGCGAAAGGACCTGAAGAGCTCATCCGGTTCCCGGCTGCCGCCTCTCTCAAGTATATTATGACGAAATGATTTTGCCGTCTCCCGGTCAAAAATACCTCTCTCTCTGAAGAGACTGAAGGCATCTGCGTCAAGCACCTCAGCCCATTTGTATCCGTAATAGCCTGCCGCATAACCACCTGAAAAGAGATGGGCGAATGAGACACTCATGCAGGCACCTTCAGCGGGAGGAAGAATTTCAGCCGGTGCCATTGCTGAACGTTCAAATTCTATTATATCTCCGGCAAAAGTTTCTTCCAGTGTGTGCCAGGCCATGTCAAGCAGTCCGAAGCCGAGCTGTCTCATGCAGGCATAACCCTCATTGTAGGTGACCGACTCCTTAAGTTTTGTCAGGATCTCTTCAGGTATCTTTTCCCCGGTCACCCAGTGTGCTGCCCAGGTGTCGAGCCACTCCTTCTCCCATGCCCAGTTCTCCATTATCTGCGACGGTAACTCAACGAAATCGCGCCTCACATTTGTGCCTGACAGACTTTCGTAGGTGCAGTCTGACAGCATACCGTGCAGCGCATGACCGAATTCATGTAGGAAAGTGTTCATCTCGCTGTGCGACAGGAGCGAAGGTCTTGCAGGGGTTGATCTTGTGAAGTTCATTACAAGCGACACTACCGGGATTATCCGTATGCCCTTTTCCCTGCTCTGTTCCCGGAAGCCGGTCATCCAGGCGCCGCCTCCCTTGCCTTTCCGCGGGTGGAAGTCAAGCAACAGGATTGCAATGATTCCCTTGTCCGCATCATGGACTTCAAAGGATGTAACCTCAGTATTGTAAACAGGAATCTCACGATTCTCAGTGAACGTCAGGCCGTATAGCCTTGTTGCAAGCCCAAGCACTGCCTCTCTTACTTTTTCCAGTGGCATAAAGGGCCTCAGCGCCTCGTCGTCAATATTGAACCGCTCCAGCCTCAGCTTCTCCGACCAGTAAGCCCAGTCCCAGCGCTCCACGCTCCCCGTATGACCGTGACTGCGGGCATACCGTTCAATATCGTCATGGTCACGTTTTCCCGCCGGGAGTGATGCCTCCAGGAGCTTTTCAAGGAAGCTGTGCACCTCAGCGGGTGTCGAGGCCATACGCTCTTCGAGGGCGTATGAGGCATAGTCGCTGAAACCCAGGATGTTCGCCAGCAGCAGTCGCAGGTCGGCGATGCGGGTCACAAGCGTCCGGTTATCATACTCATTGCCGCGGAATGCACGGACTGCATAGGCCCTGAAGATCTTCTCCCGGAGGTCACGGCGGTCAGAGTATTGCATGAACGGCACATAACTGGGTGCATGGAGGGTGAATAACCACCCATCCATTCCCTTTTCCTTTGCGAGCGCTGCAGCTGCCTCACGCACGCCTTCAGGGAGGCCTGCAACCTCATCCTCAGTGGTGAGGTGCATCGTGAGATCATTTGTCTCTGCCAGTACATTCTCTTCGAACTGAAGAGTGAGGGTTGACAACTCCATTGTGACAGCCCTGAATTTTTCCTTATCCTCATCGGAGAGAGCGGCGCCTCCACGGACAAAGCCCTTGTATTTACGGTCAAGGAGTATCAGTTGTTCGGTGTCGAGTTTGAGGGTGTTGCGGATATCATATACTGCCCTGACTTTTCTGAAGAGTTCAGGATCGAGGCTGATGTCGTTGGCGAAGCCGGTGAGGAGGGGAGAGACCTCCCTGGCGGCAGCCTGCAGCTCAGGTGTGGTGTCTGAGCTGTTGAGGTTGAACAGTATGGGGGTGATGCGGTTCAGCATTTCTCCTGCGCGCTCGAGGGCTTCAACTGTGTTTTCAAAGTCGGGCTCTGCAGGGTTTCTGACAATCTCATTAATCTCCTCACGGGCCATCTCAATAGCCTGTTCAACAGCCGGTTTGAAGTGTTCAGCCATGATCAGGCCAAAGGGTGCGATGTTGAACGGGGTGTTCCACTCCTGCAGGAGCGGGTTGGGTGGTGTGTTGATGGTGGCCATGGTTACGGATTGCGGTATGGCAAATATAGTTCTATTTAGGATTTGCGATTTGCGATTTTCGATTGCTCAATTTCTGCTGCAAGCAACATTTTGAATCAGTTAGTCCTGCGGTCCTGCGGTCTTGCGGTCTTGCGGTCAATTTTGACTGCCGACTGAGGACTGAAGGCTGAACTATTGCCTATTGCCCATTGCCTACTGCCAACAAAAAAGAATGCCACATCCCTGAAGGGACATGGCACTAGTTTGTTTGGTGGAAAAAATCAGAATGGCAGGTCATCCAGCTCGGGGCTGGCTGACGGGGCATCTTCAAGCTTCGGGTTACGGATGGCCTGCTGGCCGTTCTCCGCAACATCGATTCCCCGTGCCACTGAGAGAGCATTCAGGTTGGTGATATAATTCACCATCCCGTTCTTCTCCCACTTGTTGCCCTTGATATTAAAGGTGACTGTCACATCCTGCCTGAGCCATGATTCATCAATGATCTCACATTTATCCTGTGTGAGCTGGAACTTGATGAAGTCGACATAAGCCTGTCCGCTGCCGCTATCCTTGTGCTCGATTACGAACTCGCGCTTGCGGAAGCGTTCATTGACCCTGTTGACCGGGTAGACCTCGGCAACCTTGCCTGCAATCTGAAATTCCATTATTATGCTTCTGTAATAACAATCCTGTCAATGGTGTCACCAGCCCTGATGAGGTCAATCACCTCAACACCCTCGATAACCTTACCGAAACATGTATGTTTCCTGTCGAGGTGTTTGGTGTTTGATCTGCTGTGGCAGATGAAGAACTGTGACCCACCCGTGTCTTTGCCGGCATGAGCCATGGAGAGAACACCACGATCATGATACTGCCTGGTTCCGGTAAGCTCACACTTGATCTTGTAACCGGGTCCGCCTGTACCAATTCGCGGATCACTCATATCTTTCGAGAAGGGGCAACCGCCCTGAATCACGAAGTCAGGTATGACCCTGTGAAATGCCAATCCGTCATAGAAACCCTTTCCGGCCAGCGTCACGAAGTTTTCGACTGTGCCCGGGGCATCATCATCGTACAGTTCCGCCTTCATTATCCCTTTCGGGGTATGTATCTCGGCTAACTTCACTGTTTAACGATTTCAAGAAGTTCAACTTCGAAGATGAGGGTTGAGTAGGGAGGAATCGGGCCTGTACCGTTCTCACCGTAACCCAGCTCGTAGGGAATGAAAAACTTGAATTTTGATCCTACAGGCATCAGCTGAATGCCTTCCTGCCATCCCTGAATGACCTGGTTCACGCCGAACTCGGCAGGTTCGCCACGGTCGACTGATGAGTCAAACTTGGTACCGTCCATGAGTGATCCGGTGTAATGAACCTTCACTACATCAACAGCCTGGGGCATTGCACCTGTACCCATCGTTATAACCTCATACTGGAGTCCGCTGGCAGTTTCCTGAACGCCATCACGCTTCTTATTGTCAACAAGGAATTTCTCACCTTCGTCAATGTTCTTACCGTACATTGCTTTCATCTGTTCTGCCTGTCTTTTCTGCATATATGTCATGACAAAACCCTGTGCGCTCTGTTCATCCAATGTGTTTTTTTCATTCTCGGCATCAATCATGCCCTTGGCGAAGAGCACCGGGTCAATGCTGATGCTGTCACTTACGTAATAGAAGTAACTGGCAATACCGAGCGAATATGCGAGGGAGTCTTCGGCACTCTTTACTTTGGTGGCTGTTATACCAGACCGGGTGTTGCATGATGTTGCGATAACGGCTGCTGTCACAGCGAAGATTACTAAACCTTTGATTTTCATTGTATCAGTTTTTATTTAAATTTTGGCAAAGATAATATTTTGGAAGTCAATCTGAGGTTATTGCTGTTCTTTTATTACCTCCAGGAGTTCAACTTCAAAGATAAGTGTTTCAAAAGGTTTGATGACGTTCCCGGCACCTCTCTCGCCGTAGGCAAGATCATAGGGGATATAGAGCATCCATTTTGAACCCTCCTTCATCAGCTGGAGTCCTTCAACCCAACCGCGGATCACGTTGCTGACCCTGAACTGTGCCGGTTCACCGCGGTCATAAGAAGAGTCGAATTTAGTTCCGTCAATCGTCTTGCCTGTGTAATGAACCTTTACAACATCCTCAGGGCCTGGCAAAGCACCAGTACCCTCCGTGATAACCTTGTATTGCAGTCCGTCTGGCAGAGTGACAACACCATCTGATTTTTTGTTCTCTTCAAGGAATGCCTTTGCTGCGTTGATCTGCACACCGTACTCGGCCATCAGCCTGGCCTTTTCACGCCGCTGCATGTAAGTGACTATAAATGCGCTGGCAGCGGTGTCTGTCATCAAAGATTTATCTTTGGATGCATCAGTCATCCCCCTGGTGAACATCTTAGTGCTTATATCGATGCTGTCGGCCACATAGTACTTGTAGTTTGCAACACCGAGAGCATAGGAGAGGGAGTCTTCGGAGGTGGCAAATTTTGACTTTTGTGCAGTGGCGGTGAACGTTGTCACGACAAGCAGGGCAATTACAATTAATGTTTTAGTGGTCCTCATATTTTCAGTTTTTATCCTTTTTTACCTGCATGGATGCAGAGTGTGCAACCTCAGTGCAGCAGTTTTTAAAATCACGCAAAGATATCAAATTCATCTCTTCACAGCTCTTGTCATCACCCTTTTTCCGGGCGGGCCCGGAAGGAGCGTTACCTCGAAGTCCAGAGCCCTGAGCATGCGCTTCAGGCTGCCTTTTGCAGAGTAAGTGACAAATACCGATCCGGGGTGAGTGACGGCTTCAATCCGGCGCATCACCTCTTCACTCCACATCTCCGGTTGTTTGTCGGGTCCGAAGGCGTCAAAATAGACTAGGTCGTACAGGCCCGCCGGGCTTTCAACTGTCAGGTCAGACTGGATCTTGTTCAGTGAGAACCATTCCGTTATTTCGGCCCGCACACCCCAGGGGGCTGCATGGATGGCCTCAAACAGTTGCGGGCCGCGACTCCCTGCA